>Ga0190363_1000238_pt1 | contig 31487 bp, 27 predicted proteins | sample 48721867_MG_FD_161272 | JGI IMG/M metagenome (GOLD analysis project Ga0190363, IMG submission 161272) | Hydrothermal vent microbial mat bacterial communities from Southern Trench, Guaymas Basin, Mexico - 4872-18-6-7_MG | ecosystem: Environmental > Aquatic > Marine > Hydrothermal vents >... | reverse complement strand
ATAGGTGAACTGCATGAGAAACTTCTAAGAAGGGAAATCAGGGTTAAGGACATAGTAGAGGATTCTTTAAAATCCATTGAAAAAAAAGAGGACCAGATAAATGCATTTATAGAAGTATTTCGTGATGAAGCCCTGGAAAGGGCAAGAGAACTGGACATTATTCTGGAGGAGAAGAAAAACCTGCCTTTACTCTTTGGTATTCCTATTGCCATTAAGGATAACATAAATGTAAAAGGTCATAGTACCACCTGTGCTTCTAGGATTTTGCTGGGATATAAATCTCTTTATCATGCAACGGTGGTGGAGCGCTTGCTCAACGAAGGTGCAGTTATTATTGGCAAAACAAATATGGATGAATTCGCCATGGGGGCTACTGGTGAATATTCATATTTTGGTCCTACCAGAAATCCCCACAACCCGGAATTTTCACCCGGGGGCTCGTCCAGTGGTTCTGCTGCTGCGGTTGCAGCCTTTGAAGCAGTGGCATCCCTGGGTTCAGATACAGGAGGATCTATCCGACTTCCTGCGGCATATTGTGGAGTTGTGGGATTAAAACCGACCTATGGAAGGGTATCTCGGTACGGTCTCGTGGCCTTTGCTTCGTCTCTGGATCAAATTGGTCCAATAGCTAAAAGTGTGGAGGATACAGCAAGGCTTTTTGTCACAATTGCAGGTTACGATCCCATGGATTCCACCAGTATGAATCTGGAGGTACCCACCATTGAAGAGCTTTTAAGTTCAGAGGACGTGAAATTCACCCTCGGGATCCCGGATGTCCTGGATGAGGCAAACATAGAAGAATCTGTCGGTAAAAAATTTGATGAAGTTTTAAGATTTTTTGAGAGGGAAGGGTTAAAACTCAAAAGGATTTCACTCCCCCATATAAAATATTCCGTGGAGGTGTACCACCTTATTGTAACCTCTGAAGCCTCATCAAACCTTGCTAGATATGATGGAGTCAGATATGGTTTTAGAGAGGATGCGGATACTCTAGAAAACATGTATATTAAGACAAGGAGTCAGGGCTTTGGTCCGGAAGTTAAAAGAAGAATAATGCTAGGAACCTTTGCTCTTTCCCATGGTTATTATGATGCATATTATTTGCGGGCCCTCAAAGTTAGGAGGCTGATAAAGAACGATTTCCTTGAAGCCTTCAAGGATGTGGACCTCGTTATATTGCCGGTGGCTCCTTCCCCGCCTCCCAGAATAGGGGAAACCACTGACCCTGTTAGTCTTTATTTCCTAGATATCTTTACAAGTCCTGCCAATCTCACAGGTTTTCCCGCAATTTCCTTACCTTCAGGCAGGATGGAATTTAATTTACCCACAGGGTTCCAGCTTATTGCTCCCTCCTTCAGGGAGGATCTTCTTTTCAAAATAGCAAGTTTCTATGAAAAAGGACACGGTTTCGGGCTCCACTGAAATTCTCAGGGATATTCTGGAATGGGTTGAAGAGTGTCCCTCTCTGGAGGATTGGCACAAATTTAAAGAGTTTCTTCTTACCTCTTATTCCAGTATGGCCGTAATCCTTAATTTTATAGATTTTGTAGAAAGAAGTATAAAAGCCCAGAGTTTCAGAGAAATTGTCCATGCATACAGAAAATTGGTGAAGGAGGAAGAGGATTATATTAAGAGAAAGAGTCTGGAGGTTCTCAGGCATTACAAAAAAATCCTTACTTATTCTCGAAGTTCTCAGGTTATCCAGGTTCTTAATGCATTGAGATTCCGTGGCAGTGATTTCGAAATTTTCATTTCTGAAGCGCGTCCCTCTATGGAGGGAATTAAAACAGCCCTTGAACTGGCATCCAGTGGGATTAAGGTTCATCTCTTTACCGACATTGTTTTACTGGACAAAATATCCTACGTCGATGTGGTTGTGACAGGCGCTGATGCCATTATTGGTCAGTATTTTGTCAATAAAGTGGGGACAAAGATAATTCTGGAAGAAGCAAAAAGACGCAACAAACCAGCCATTTTAATAGCATCCAGGTTGAAGATACTGAATAAAAATATGGAGAAATTTTTTAAGTTGACATCAGGTGAGCCCGAGGAAATACTCTTTCCCCGTAAAGGTATTAAAGTGTACAACCCCTATTTCGAAAAAATTCCTCTTTCTCTTATCTTACCTATCTGGGCTTTGACAGAATAACCAGTTTGTGCTTCTTCACGTGGGTACCATCTGGTTTTGAAACATCCAGTACAACAATATAAGACCCTATGGGCATAATCCTGCCACTTTCATTTTCGCCTTTCCAATAGACTATTTGCGGTGAAGTGGTGCCCTCCATAAGTGTTTTTATGAGCTTCCCTCTGGAATCAAATATTTTTAGATAATATCGTGCATTTATAGGCCCCTCTACTTTTATTTCAAGAGCTTCTCCAAGAGTAGGTGAGAAAACATTGGGGCTTACCGAGAGCTTTATTTCATCAAAAATTCTGGTTCCCAACAATTGAAAGTCGCTATCCTCTCTTGGTAGTATTTGGTATCCAGAGGTATAAGGAGGTGAAGAGTCATACTGACCACAGACACCAGTGATTTCTAATATATCTCCACTTTTCACAGAAGTCAAATCTATACCTGCGGTTGTGTAAACAAAAATATCTACGGGAACAGTTCCATTCCAAACACTGAAAGCTTTGCCAGCGCCTGAGGTATAGGGATTCTGGGCTACTTCTCCTTTCACCTTAACAAGCATTCCCTCTAATTCCTCCCTTAAGGCTTCTCCTTGGGATAGGATATACGGCTCCGGAAGCTCTCCTTTTCCAATTATCTTTATGTCACCAGATTGAGAAGGCTCTATTTCAGTGAGTCCATTGTATTCGGTAACAGTTCCCTTTACCTTTACCAAATCCCCCAATTCAAAGGGAATATAAGTGGAAGGTAGAAATACATTCACACCGGAAGTCAGGTCTTGGATATAAAAAGATGTTCTTGTAGTGGAAAATACACGGGAAGGGGCCGTGACAACTCCGCATACTGTTACAACTTCCCCGGAATATTGAGATGTAACTCCATCATCACCTGGAGTTTGCACCTCAGCTATTGGTGTAGCAATATAAAGAACCAAATCCTGCATCACAGGGAATGTCAACCCTGCAGAGTCTTTTGATGTTTTAATGTGAAAAACTATGGAATCTATATCTTCGGAGGGATGAAAATTTATAAAAACAATGGTATCTTCATAAAGTGAAATACCTCCAACAAATTTCATGTAGGTATTTTGACTATCTGTAGCAAGTGAATCTGGAGCAGAGATATTTCCCCATCCGCTGCCGAGAAGTACAAGAGTATCAAAGGTTGCCTCTTTGAAACTCAATTCCATGGATTTCACAGGAGTGTAGGTGGATTTTATTATTACATAGAGATTTTCTGCCTGGTCTTTATAAAGATAGGGGGGATAAAAGCTGATTTTACCAGTGCCGTTACCCTTAAGGATGATGTCATCGAGCCTCCGAGGATTGATCTGATGAGTTCCGTCGAATTCTGATACATTCCCGATAATATCTATACTATCCGGAGGAATTTCTCTGTAAGCAAGCTCACTGCCGGTTTCTATAAAAATATAGAAAGGATAACCGTGAGGATCCCTGAAAGTTAAAGTTGTGTCCGGTATGAGGGTCGTAAACCCCTGTGGCGTGAGATTATTCACTCTGACGAGAAGCCCCTCTTCATATTCTCCAGGTGGAGTATTGAGCAAGAGAGTATCAAAGCTAGATTGTCCAAAATGATTAATAATTTCTGCAGAATATAGCTGGTCAGAACCATGGAAGTCATTATATTGACCCTCCAGTTTCACATAGTCTCCTTCGTGCAGTTCAGGTGGCTGATAAAGAATTAATCCGCCTGTGGAATCCTGCAGGTATGCTCTGGTGGTTGTAATACCGGTCACCACTCCTTTTATTTTTACTGTTCTTCCCTTTAAGAATTCTTTTAAAGTATCTGTATGGAATACATAAAGGGGCACAGTAGTATCCTGGAGAGCAACAAAAACTCTGGGGGATTCCTGAATCTCCCTAAGAGTGTCTGAGCCTCCTGTGAAAATGCGAAAGGTTTTTACACCTGTGGTCTGAAAATTTATGTTTCTTAGAACTATTCTTCCTGAATTACCTGTAGATAATAAAGCTCCTGTTATATAAAGGGAGGTATCTGTAAAAGTTGCAGTTGCATTGGAAAAGCCAGGGTCGAGGAGAGTATAATCTCCCTCCCATGATATATCTTGGGGGAAAATAATCATGATTTTCTGCAAAGTGCCAAAATTGTTGGTAATGGTTATCTCTGCATCTACATTAGCTTGTAAAGGATAAATGATGGGATAAATGATAGCTATACCACTACCTTCCACTGTAAGCACATTCACTACAGGGGAGTCCGGGATAGGCTTCACTGTATCAGTCTTAGAAGTATAAACTTCAAAAGTATACTGTCCCGCAGCTGAGGGAATTCCAATGTTCAACAGGTTTACAATTCCCTCAAGATCTCTTGTTACTGTGGCATTACTGATAATAATAGTATAGGGATCCGATGAAGTTCCGGAGCCGGATATAGAGTAGGTTGCCCCTTGAAATCCATCACCCTCCAGATTTAAATTTGCTGAAAAATAAAATTGATAGGGGATCTTTATCTCGATATTTTGGAGGGTATCTTCCACTATGCCCTGGATGTGCAGTCTAAGATTCAGGGTATCATCGGCGGCAACGGTGTTATTTTCAAAAAAGGCATAGCCTGTGCCTTCTGGAGAAAAAATTATATCCTCATCGCGCCTTGGCTCAATTTTGTAATTTCCATAAGAGTAATCAAGGACTCCAATGACAGATAGAATATGATCGTTCAGTGTGGGTGTATAGCTGTAACCTGCTGCATCATCCACTCTCACACTGCCTGTGGAGTCTGAAATTTCCCATTCTCCATACCCCAGGTTATCATTGGTCACAGTGACATTTGAGACTTGGATTAAAACACCCTCGTATGCTTCTGAGCCAGCTTCAAGGGCAGTAACCAGTAAAGGTTTTGGTATCCGCGCACCGTGTTTCAATATTTTAAGGTCCTGTACACTTGCTAGATTTATTTCGGTTTTATCGTAATATTCGCTGACTTCGCCAGTTACTTCCACAGAGTCTCCCCTCTGGAGAGAGATAGTGAGGTTACCCGTATATACATATATACCATGCCAGGGAGCCTCTGCATCCTGTATGAAGAACCCTTTGAGGGACCTTATCCAGTCAGATGGTGTGGCGGTGACAACGCCGACAGTGGTAACCACCTGACCTACATAGGGAGAAGAATTCGCGTAGCCCTGCAAGGAATCTATGGGTATAATATCAGCTTCAAGTCCTGCGAAAAAAAATAGCAACAATAACACGCAAAAGTGTATTCTTTTAATCATTTCGACCTCCTGAGCCAAGTTTATTATACACCAAAATTGAAAGCACAATCAAGAATGCAAGATATACAATAATATCGCCATACCTGGTGTATGGAGTGAAGTTATTCTTCAAAGGGACTTCATAGATAAAATATCCTCTTTTGAAGAGTCCGATCCTTTTTAAAACCCTTCCTTTACTATCTATTATTGCAGAGATTCCAGTTTTGGCTGATCGGATAACAAATCTTTCGGACTCTATGGCTCTGTATCTCAAAAGCTCGAAATGTTCAACGGGTCCGAGGCTTTTCCCGTACCACCCATCATTGGTTATATTCACCAGGAACTGAGCGCCATTTAGAACAAAGCTTTTTGTTATCTCAGGGAATAGAGACTCAAAACATATGAGAATTCCAAAGCTCTTCCCATTCACTTCTAGAGGTGTTAAACTTTTCCCGGGTCTGTAGTCTCCCTGCCCGAATTCAAGTTTCTGGAGGAAGGAGAATTTATCTTCAAAAGGCAGCCATTCTCCAAAGGGAACAAGGTGTGTCTTGAAGTATTTTGCTACTATTTTGTCCTCTTTTACAAGAAATGCGGTATTGTAGGGAACCTTTTTCCCCTTTTCTACCTGGACGTCAGTGCTACCCAGAAGAATATAAGCGCCGGATTTCTTAGAAATTTTCTTAACCAGATTCTGTTCCCTGAGAGAAAATCTAAAATAGCCCGGAAGTGCAGATTCGGAAAAAACAATCAGTTCCACCTTCTCATTGATCTCCTTGTAAAATTCATTAAAGGCCTGGGCTGTTTCTTCCCATTCTTTTGGATCATATTCTTCCCTGGGTAGAACATTGGGCTGGAAGACAGCCACTTTTATCTTTTCGCTGCTGTTTTCGGGTCTGAGATAGAGGTAAAGTCCGCCTAAATGAAGGAGTAAAAGAAGTGAAATCCAGGTGATGAGTATTCCCAGTTTTCTTTTCTTAAGGTATAGATAAAGAAGAACATTGAAAAGGAGAATTAGCCATCCTATGAGGTATATTCCTCCTATACGTGCTAGCATTCTAAAAGCCGGGTTATACAACTGGGTAGAGGCTATGGGCATCCACGGAAACCCCGTATCACCTCGTCCGCGGATAAATTCAAACAGAATCCACAGGGAGGGTGTGAGCAGCCAGGAAAATCGGGATTCAGTATACAGTAATGGCACGACATTGAAAACTGACATGTACAGGGGTAGAAAAATTAAACCAAGTATAAGCCATTTTTCCACTCCAGGTTCTACCTCCATGTTAAGAATCCAGAAAGTATGTATGATCCAGAAGAGATAGAAGAAAGCAAGGAGAATCAAGGTCTTTTTAATTTTGGAAAGACCCTCCAAGGCTGTAAATAAGGGAATAAGAGATATAAAAGCTAGCGGGAACAACTTGAAAGGGAGAAAAGAGAAGGTAAATAAAGCAAAGGAGAAAAATATAAATTTTAGTTTTTTCATATAATAGAAAAGGGGGAGATTACATGTAATCTCCCCCTTGGTTAGCAAAATTTTACCTTAAGTCCTCGCGTTTCATCAAGGATCCTGTATAGTCAGCCTCTCTCAAAAGAACCTGCATATCTCTCAATTTATCCTGAAGTCTTCTTATTTCAGCAGGGTCTATTTCTGAATACTTTTCGAAGGAGGGTATATTCACATACACTGTAGTATCTTCGATCCCGAAGGATTTCCTGATAATTTCCACTGTTTTGTCAGGGTGTTTTCTAATGAAATCAATGGCCATTTCAGTTGCAAGAACGAGTCTTTTAATGGCCTTTCTATTAAGGTTTACATTAACAATAGATGTAAACCCTGTACTGTATAGATACGGTGAAAATACATGTTTTTCTATAAAGCCATCATCAACAATCTTTATGCCATTCTTCTTTAGCAATTCACTCCTTACGGGTTCCACAGCCACAAGGACATCTACTATATTCTCCTCCAGGGCAGTTTGCATTTCTTTGAGAGATAGGGGGATATAGCTATGTATTTCAGGATCAATTCCCATCTCGCTCAGAATATACTTAATAATCTGTTTTATTTTGGAGTCTTTGTAATATCCTATTTTTCTTTTTGTTTTGAGATCCTTTAAGGTTCTGATTCTCTTTTTCTTTAAGGTAATGAGTGCAGTCTGTGGATTATCTACAGAGGACTTAACCTGATAAAATATCTTGTAAGCCTCGGGTCTTATAGCAGCTTTGAATGCAAAAAGGTCCCAGAGTGTTCCAAAGGCAGCATTTTTGCTTCCTCTTCCCACCATCTCTACTTCTTCACCGCCCTTTACCACTTCTTCAGCGGATATTTTAATTCTCAGGGAGTCAAAATAACCTTTTTCCTGTGCAACCAAGAAGGGCAAAGCCCCCATGTTTTTGGTATAGAGGACTTGAGCTTCAACAACTTTTTTTGCCTGTATTTCGGGATAAACAAGAATAAAAACCAGAATCAGGGCGAGAATGAAATTGATAATCGGTAAAAGAATCTTCATTATAACCTCCTTCTTTTTTAGTTAAAAAATTATACTCTTATTTTTCCCTAAAAGTCAAGAAAAATCCCACTTAGTTCCTTCTTTTGTGTCTTTCAAAATAATGCCGATATCCTTAAGTCTATCCCTTATCTCGTCCGCCAGGACGAAGTTTTTCTCAATTCTCAACTTTTGCCTGATTTCGATGAGAATCTCAAGAATTTTCTCTTGTAAGTCACCTTCAACTTTTTCTATCTCTTTAAGCTCGAATCCGAGAATTTTTAGAAGAAGGAGCAATGTGCCTCTTTCTTCTGCAGGAACTTCTCCCTGCTGTAATCTGGTGTTCCCTTTCTTGAGGAGTTCGAAGATTATTGATACCGCCTTCGGCGTATTTAGATCATTATTCATGGCCTCTTCAAAGGCATTTATATATTCTTTATTGATTACATTATCCCCTGTACTTTTAGACTCTTTCAAAAAGGATAATATTCTCTTCCATGCCTTTTCTGCTTCTTTTAGATATTCAGGAATATAATCCATGGGAGAGCGATAATGCTTCTGGAGGATAAATAACCTCACTGCCTGAGGCGAGTATTCCCCAAGAATGTCATCTATGGCAAAGAAAAGACCGGTAGATTTTGACATCTTTTCTCCCCTAATCTGCATTGAGCCCGTATGCATCCAGTAATTAACGAATTTAACCCCTCTTGCTGCCTCCGACTGAGCTATTTCATCCTCATGATGCGGAAAGATCAGATCCTGTCCCCCTGCATGTATATCAAAGGGCTGGCCCAGAAAGTGAGTTGACATAGCAGAACATTCAATATGCCATCCCGGCCTGCCTTTTCCCCACGGTGAATACCAGTAAGGTTCACCTTCTTTGTATGCCTTCCATAGGGCAAAATCAAAGGGGTGTCTTTTATTGGGATCTGGTTCAATCCTCGCGCCTTCTAGTAACTCTTCTATTTTTTTGCCGGATAGTTTCCCGTACTCAGGGAATTTTGTGACATCGAAATATACACTTCCACCTGCCTCGTAGGCAAAACCTTTCTGTATGAGAGTTTCAACTATGTCTATAATCTCCTGTATAAACTGTGTTGCACGGGGATAATGGGTGGCAGGCTTTATGTTGAGCTTTTCGGCGCTTTTCAGATATTTATCCACATATTTCTGTCCCAGACTTCTCCAGTCAATGTTTTCTTCCTGCGCTTTTTTTATAATTTTATCGTCAATATCTGTGAAATTCTGCACATAGGTGACCTCAAATCCGAGATATTCTAAGTATCTGCGAAGGGTATCACCTACAAGAAATGTCCTGATATGGCCCAAATGTGGTCTATCCTGAACCGTCATTCCGCACATGTAGATTCCTACATGATTAGGCTTGAGAGGCTTAAATTCTTCTATTTTTCTGGTTAAGGTGTTATAAATACGAAATTGCATGATAAAATTGTAAAAGTCTAATGAAGTGCAGTCAAATGATTGAATTGGAGCAAGTTGGCCTAAACCTCTATCAACCGCCGGCTACATGTTTTTTCTAAAAATTTTGGGTTCCTTTTTGTTGACCAGTCTTCTAATATTCGATGAGTGTCTGACTATAATGATTAACATGATGAGGAGACCGGAAAGAGAAGGAACAAGCTCTTTTGTAATAATGTAATAGAGGGGGAGGGTCAGTGAAGCGGACATGGAAGCGAGAGAGACAAATCCACTGATTAGGACTACGACAAGCCAGGTTCCGAAGAAGATTATGCCACCCTTCCATGTGAGGGCAAAAAATGCCCCCAGGGTGGTGGCAACCCCTTTACCTCCTTTGAATTTAAGGTATATGCTAAAGCAGTGTCCCACTACTGCGGAGAGTGCAACAACTGATGCAAAATCCAAAGCAAAATATTTTTTGGCAATAAGAACCGGAAAGAATGATTTTGAGATATCAAAGAGTGCTGTCAGAAAAGCTGCCAGTGGCCCTGCTGCGCGAAAAACATTGGTGGCTCCGATATTGCCGCTTCCCACTGTTCTGACATCCACGCCTTTAAACAATTTACAGAATATCAACCCAAAAGGTATGGATGCCACAAGATATGTCAGTATTACATATACTACCTTTGTCATCATGAGTTTTAATATAAAGGAACCCTCATTTTTTATCAATGGATGAGGAGCTTTATAATTCAGTGTGTTTATTATCAGAGGGTTAGGAAGAAGATATTATGAAAGGTTCGCTATGATGAGGGAATATGCCTTTCTATTCCCCATTCTTTTCCGATGGCGAAAGAGGGTATGGAAGGCCATCATAGATGAGATTCCCAGGGAAGCGGAGTCCATAGCTGAAATCGGTTGTGGAGTTGGGTCTTTTTCTGCTTATATAAAAAGAAAGTTCGGTAATAAAATGATCTATGGAATCGATTCTTCATGTGGAGCGATTCATAAGGCAAAGGAAAGATATTCAGGTAGGGGGATTATCTTTTTAAGGGAGAATTTTTTTAATCTTAACGAAAAATTCGATTGTGTTGTCAGTGTTCATGTGTTTACACTATTTGACGTGAAAGAATTCTACAAGCAGCTGAAACGGATACTGAGTCCTGGTGGAACGGCAATTCTCAGCTTTACCCTTCCCACCCCTTTTACCAGACTCCATAGAATATTCTATAAAATTGTTGTAGGAGATGATATTGTTTTTAAAGAACCGGATTTTTTGCTGCAGCAAGCCAGTGCCCATGGTTTTAGCTCATATCTAAAGAAAATAGACTGGAGTGAGGGAAGTTTCCTTCTTAAGCTTAAAATTTGAATATTCTACTGTTCAGGGATATAATGAGTTATCATGATTAAAGCAGTTGTTTTTGATCTTGACAATACCCTGGTTGATTTTATGAAGATGAAAGAGATGGCCGTGGAAGGGGCTGTGGAAGCCATGATCGATGCAGGTTTGTCCCTGAGAAAAGAAGATGCTATCAAAAAGATCTACGAAATTTATGATAGAGAAGGTATTGAAGACCAAAAAGTATTCGATAAATTTTTAAGTGAGACCTTTGGAAGGATCGACTATAAGATTCTTGCAGCTGGAATAGTAGGATACAGGAAGGCCAAGGAAGCAGCCTTGGTTCTTTATCCCCATGTCCATTATACCCTTATGGAACTTTTGAAGATGGGCAAACGACTGGCAGTAATCTCTGACGCTCCAAAGCTCCAGGCATGGACAAGGCTTGCTCAGACCGGCTTACATCACTATTTTGAAGTGGTTGTTACCTTTGACGATACTGGGAAAAGGAAACCTGACCCGGAACCTTTCATCTTTGCCCTAGATAAATTGAATGTGAAACCTGAGGAGTCCATCATGATAGGTGACTGGGCTGAAAGGGACATTATAGGGGCCAAAACCATAGGCATGGTCACTGTTTTCGCCAGATATGGGAATACCTTCGATACAAGGATATCCGGTGCAGACTATGAAGTTGATGATATCCAGGAACTTCTTACAATAATTAAGGAGCTTGATTCCCGTGAAGGTTAGGGAACTTGCAGAAATTTTAAATGCCGAATTCTTTGGCGATAGCGAAATTGAAATAAAGAAACCTGTACCTCCAGAAGAAGCAGGGGTAGAGGATACTACTTTTCTTTTCGATCCCAAGTTTGATAAAGAAGGCGAAACAGGTGTTGTTATTTCAACTTTCAAACCCCAGAATCTCAGAAGCCGAGCATTGATACTCGTGAAGGAAAAAGATGAAGCCCTGGTTACTGTCTTAAAGCATTTTGAGCGAAAAAGAGAACCGAGAAAATTCCCTGGTATATTAACATATCTGGATACCGAGGCGCAGCTCGAAGAAGGTGTTCTGGTGTACCCTCACACATACATTTCCAGGGGAGTACACATAGGCAAGGGAAGTGTGATTTTTCCCTTTGTATTCATTGATGAAGATGTTACTATAGGGAGAAATGTAATCATACATCCATTTGTTTTTGTGGGATATGACGTCAAAATCGGGGACAATGTTGTAATTCATTCCGGTTCCGTTATCGGTGCAGATGGGTTTGGATTTTACAGGACAGAGAAAGGGTACATAAAAATCCCCCAGATTGGTAATATTGAGATAGAGGAAGACTGCGAAATAGGGGCTAACTGTACTATAGACAGGGCAACCATTGGTACAACCAGAATAAGACGCGGTGTCAAGCTAGATGATCAGGTTCATGTAGCCCACAATGTGGAATTAGGAGAACACACGGTGATTGCTGCTCAGACAGGTATTGCAGGCAGTACAAAGGTGGGTAAATGGGTTATGATGGGGGGACAGGTGGGGGTGAGTGATCATATAGAAGTGGGGGATAATGCCATAATTCTTGCAAAATCCGGTGTCTCCAAGTCTGTTCCGCCTGGTGGTATATTCAGCGGATATTTTGCGCGGGATAGAAGAAAACTATTGAAGATCATGGCCCTTCAGGATAAGCTTCCTGAGCTTTTTAAAAGGGTAAAAATTCTGGAGGAAAAACTTGGAAAGGCAGAGAACAATACAAAAAAAGATTGAATTCAGTGGAAAAGGTGTCCATACCGGTGGGGAATGCAGGGTTAAGCTCCTACCCGCTGAAGTAGATACTGGAATACTTTTTGTTAAAAAGCCAGAGAATGTAAAGATTGAAGCCCATTATTCGAGAGTCCTGTCTACTACCCGCGGAACAACTTTAGGATATAGAGAGGTGAAAATACATACAGTGGAGCACATACTCTCTGCTTTGTGGGGTATGGGGATAGATAATATTGTAATAGAAGTAAAAGGGGATGAATTTCCCGCATTTGATGGAAGCTCGGCGCCCTACGTGGATTATTTAATTGAAGCCGGAATAGTGGAACAGGATGCACGAAGAAAATATATTGAGATCAAAAGGCCCGTCCTCTATCGAGGAGAAGATGGAGTTAATATTTTTCTTTATCCCTCGGATACACTTGAGATAAGTTTTGGTATCTCATATGAGAATCATCCTGTAATTTCATCGCAGTATGCTACATTCAATATTACTCCTGAAACATATAAGAAAGAAATTGCTCCTGCCAGAACCTATATTCTTGAAGAGGAAATAGAAAAGGTAAGAAAAATGGGATTGGCAAAGGGTGGTTCTCTTTCTAACGCTGTGGTGATAAAGAAAGATGGTGTTCTCGCAGAGGGGGGACTGAGATTTTTCGATGAGCCTGTCAGGCACAAGATTCTCGATTTTATCGGAGATATGGCGCTTCTGGGGAAAAGGTTTAAGGGAAAGATTGTTGCAGAACGTTCAGGACATAGACATCATGTAGAATTTGTTAAACTTGTGGATGAACAGTTTGGTGGTGAAAAGCTCAGCATCCATGATATCCTCAAAATTATGCCCCATAGATTCCCTTTTTTACTCGTGGATCGCATTGAGTATCTTGGAGAAAACAGGGTCGTAGGTATAAAAAATGTTACCTACAATGAGCCATTTTTCCAGGGGCATTTCCCCACTGATCCTGTGATGCCCGGGGTGCTGATTATTGAGGCCATGGCCCAGGTAGGCGGCTTTATGCTCCTGCATAAGGTTAAAGATAAAGAGAATAAGCTTCTCTATTTTAGCGCCATTGACAAAGCAAGATTCAAAAAACCTGTGCGACCTGGAGATGTGATTGAGTTTGAACTCACCCTTTTGAGATTTGGAGGCAGAGTTGCCAAGATGAAGGGTGTGGCCAGGGTAGAAGGAAAAATTGTAGCAGAAGCCGAACTGGTGGCGACACTGGTGGAGAGCAATGGCCGAAATACATAAAACTGCTATAATTGAAGGTGATGTTAAGCTTGCGGAAGATGTGTCAGTGGGACCCTATAGCATCCTTGTGGGAAATATTGAGGTTGGTGAAGGGACAGAAATTGGGTCCCATGTTCGAATTGAAGGTAATGTGACAATAGGAAAAGGAAATAAAATTGCCTCTTTTGCTTATATAGGTGCCCCTCCTCAAGATCTCGGTTTTAAGGGAGAAATCTCAGGTATAAAGATAGGAAACAACAACATTATACGGGAATATGTAACCATACATCGTGCCACAGGCGAGAACAATTACACATTGGTGGGCGATGATAACTTTATTATGGCCTATGCTCATCTGGCGCATAATGTGAAGCTGGGTTCTGAGTGTATTATTGTTAATGCTGCACAGCTTGCAGGTTATGTGGAGGTTCACGATAAGGCTTTTGTATCAGGCCTTGTGGGCGTGCATCAATTTGTCAGAATAGGAGGGTATTCCATAATAGGGGGTGTTTCCAGAGTAACTCAGGATGTACTTCCCTTTATGATGGTTGTGGGTGTTCCTCCCCGGGTTACGGGTATAAATCTTGTAGGTCTCAGAAGGAACGGGTTTACAAGGGAAAGGATTAAAATCATAAAAGAAGCTTATAAAATATTATATAGATCAGGATTAAATTTGAGCAACGCCGTTGAAAAGTTAAAAAATGAATTACCCATGAATGAGGACATTAAATATATTCTTGAATTTATGAATAATTCCCGGAGAGGAATATTGTTAAAGGCAGGAGAAAATGGATAAGTTAAAGGTTGGTGTAGTAGGAGTTGGGCATCTGGGGAGTATTCACGCCAGGATTTTCAATGAACTTGAATCAGTGGATTTTGTGGGCGTCTTTGATATTGATTACGATAGAGCGATAGAAGTTTCACGGAAATTTTCCACCAGAGCCTTCAAAACCTTGGAGGAATTACTTAGAAACGTCGATGCAGTGAGCTGTGTCGTTCCCACAGAGAAACATTTTGAAGTAGGGTATCATATAATTGAAGAGGGAAAGCACCTATTTCTTGAGAAGCCCATGGCCAGAACATTGAAGGAGGCAGAAGAGCTAAATAATATGGCAAAAACAAAAGGTCTCAAACTCCAGATAGGCCATGTGGAGCGTTTTAACCCAGCATTTATTGCTGTTAAGGATTACATCAACAGGCCCATGTTCGCGGAGGTGCACCGCCTTTCAATATTCAATCCCAGGGGTACTGATGTGGATGTAATCCTTGATCTCATGATACATGACCTGGATATAATTCTCTATTTTATGGGAGAATCACCCCTGAAGGTGGAGGCAGTCGGTGTTCCTGTTATTACAGATAAAATAGATATTGCAAATGCACGTCTTGAATTCAGTAACGGTGCCATTGCTAATGTAACTGCTTCCAGGGTTTCTGTAAAAAAAGTAAGAAAAATGAGATTTTTCCAGAAAGATGCCTATATTGCCATCAATTATCTGGATAAAAGTGTGGAAATGTTCAGAAAATTTGATGATGTGATACTTCCGTTTTTCCCTGAGGTGGATATCACCATAGAACCACTTAAACTGGAGCTTGAATTGTTTGTGAAATCTGTGCTGGAAGACAAAGTCCCTCCCGTAACCGGAGATGATGGCCTCAGGGCGCTAAACCTTGCAATAAAAGTACAGGAGGAAGTTCACAGGAATCTAAAGAAGCACAGTGTAATTTAAGATCCTGGCAAATTCAGAATTACTCCAGGTTAAAGGATCCGCTGGTCCCGGGATACCATTATTTTCTTTCCGGGAAATCTCCGTCCACTTCTTCTTCCACCAGAGGTCAAATATAAGAGTATCATCAATTATTTGTTCCGGCAATGGAAAACGCAATCTATATAGTAAAAGTTTCTTTGCTTTTTCAATTTCATTCAATTTAAAATACGCTTCGGCAGCCCAGTAAGTTGTGATGTACCATACTCCTCCCCCAAAATACACATCCTTTTCACCGGGGATAAGAAATCTCCTCAGTCCCATACCGTCAGGGCTCAGACTTTCATAAAGTTTATTCAGAGTTTCTTTGATGATCTCCCGATCCTGAATAACATCGAATAGAGTGAAATTTAGAAGAACTGAAGAATCCAGACCACAGGCTTCCCCGTCCAGCTCTCTTTTCATTTTTAAAAGAACTCCATCTTTTACAAAACTGTGAATTTTAGTCCTGAGATAATCTGTAAAATTGATTAATTGGAGTCTTTTTCTGGAATTACGGGGATACAACTCCGCCGCGTTTCTCAATCCAAAGAATATACTCCCCAGAGTCTCTGCATGGATAAAATTTTCGTGCATCTCCCATTGATCTGCGCAGGGGGTATCGTGGAATTTGATAAGATAGTCTACAAAAAGGTCAAGAATTTTTCTTTCTACAGGAAACTTACAAGTATACTTTTTGTAAAGGGCGATCAATGCTAGACTCAGAGCAACTCCATCATACTGCCTCTCACTCCAGAATTCATTTATTATCTGAAAATGAGGAGTATATCTCGCCCTGGGATGAAGATTTTGATTTAATATGTCAGGATGGTTTTTATCCATCTCAAGAAGTATCCTGACCTTAGAAGATTCAAGCTGAAACAAGGTGGAAAGCCACTTAATCTGAGGAGTGATATCATACCCATTAAAGAGGAGGGATATACTGGCGAAGGCATGGTCCCGGAGCCATACCTTTCTATAAGGCCTGTAAATAGAAGATGCCAGTATGCCCCCATTTATGGACTGGTATCTAACGTATTCAATAAATCTTTTCAAGGTAGGTACCCGGAAAATAATGTTCAAGAATTTCCCTGTATGTTTTGCCCTGTATGGCCAGGGAAGCCGCTCCTACCTGACACATGCCCACGCCGTGTCCAAAGCCTGCTCCCCTTATAATAAACTGGTTTCCCCTGTGTAAAATGTAAAAAAGGGAAGAAGGAAGAGGCCTATCCCCCAGAGCTTTTCTGATTCTGAAATCCCCCTCTATGAATATGCTTCTTCTGGTTCCCTTGACAAGTACTGTAAGGGCTCTTCCGGATTTTCCTCTCCTTACCACCTTTACATCTAAAATATAACCTGGATCTTCTCCTATTTCCTGTTTTATACTTTCTCTAAGTTTACTTGCCGAGATGCTTCTCTGCCACCGGAAATATTTGGAATAATATTTAAGAGAATGATTCTCAATGCCCGATACGTTACAATTCATGTCAGGCTTCATATTAATGAACTTTCGGACTGCATCCTCCGTTCCCAGCGAGACCACCACACTTTTTACTCCCCTGTCCAGGATATTTTTTAAGTAAGGAAATTTTTCTCCCCATATCTCTTCTGATGAAGCTGTTATCCCACCACATACAGAGTGGAAGAATATCCTTGCTGGTTTACTGTTGTAAAATAGAATTATACCTTCAGTTTCTTGCACTACCTTTTTAATTTTTGTGTCGGTGTTATATCCCATAAAGGCCTGGGAGAATATATCCGCGGTCAAGTCATATGGTTCACTGGATAGAGAAAGTTTTTTACCGCAGGTGGCAAGGGCATGGGTACGTGCAGCTATTGCTTGAGCTTTCAGAGCCTCCAGGGGAAAAGAGGCCGGCATTTCTCCCTTTAAAACGCCCTCAACATAAAGTTCAAGATCAAGTTCATCGATTAAAAGTAGATTTCCATCGTTAGAAGTCCGTATTTCAATGACAGGAGGGAGTATGAGATTTTTCTTTGTAACGTTACCCGTATAGTGATTTGGAGAAACAAAATTTTTGATAATAAGAGGCCTTTTGGAGTCAATTCTTAAAAAATCTTTCAATTGGAATTTTCTGTCATTAATTTTAAGTTCTATCAGTCCAGATGGAGGGATACGAAGCTCCCGATAAGTACCCTTTCTTTCAAGAGGTGATTCTTTATTAAGGGTTTCTATGTCAAAGTAGGGTCCTTCCAGAAGATAATAGCTTCTCGTATCAATGATTCTTCCTTGGATTTTAAAAATCTTACCCTTTTCTGTAACTCTCGTTCTGTAACCCCAATCTTCCCAGCTTGAGCCTGCCTGGAGGGCTTCACTGTACGTCGGATATTCACCTAGGAATGCATAATAAAGATAGGAGGCCTTTCTAGCTTCTTTTATGTTAAATGAAAGCTTATCTCCAAGACCACTCCAAATCAGGTTACCTTTTTTATCATAAATCCAGAAGCTATCAACGGATTGGATCTGCATTTTTTTAAATTCGCCCAATCCTACTCTGATTCTTATCCCCCATGGTCTCTGTACAACAGGGGGAAGCTCGAATTTTTCAACCTCTGGGACCCTCACCACCTTTCTTCTTGCACATTGAAGTGATAGAAAAATGAGAGCAAGCAGGATAAAAAAGAGATTATTTTTCCAGTTCATTTATCCTTTCACGGGCTTTCTTGGCTGTTCGGGTGCGCTTTGGAGCATAGAGTAGAACCCTGTAATAGGATTCCAATGCCTGGGCAGTATCTCCCCTGTTCTCCAGAATCTCAGCCCTCATTAAATAGGCATCGTCAAGCAGTATCCGGGGTGTACCATAATCTATGAATTCATTCAGGTATTTGAGAGCAGAGTCTTCAATACCGCTTTCATAGAAAGTTTCCGCAAGATTGAACAGAGATTCACCATAGATCCAGTCAAGATCTGCTTTCCTTTTGACATTTTTCAATCTGTTTTTCAGTGTCACAATTTCTTTCCATTTGCCTAGGGCATAAAGGGTCCTGAAATAGTCAGTAAATACAGAATCTATACTTCCGTCGTTTTGAAGGTAAGCTCTGAAATATGCATAAGCCTGTTCATAGTCATCTCTATTCAGCGAGCGTTGGGCCAGAAATCTGAATCTCCATCCGAGGTTAAATAAGGAGTCTATTCGGAATATGGTGGCATAAGCTCTCTCCGCCATATATTTATAGCCAATATTATATGTGCTGTCTCCAAATTCAAGAAGTGTATTAATATAAAGCTCTTTCTCAGGGGATGGTAGCCTTCCCTCTATGGAGAATAATACATCACCTGCCTTTTTATATTTTCTGGTATAGGTATAAATCTTGCCCAGATATATTTCGAGAATTTTTGATGTATCTCCTTGAGCCTCCTTTTCCATGATGAAATTTTCTGCTGTTCTGTATTTTTTCTCTTTAATATAATTTTCAAGCCTGAATCTGATATCTCTTCCGGTACAGGATAATAAGAAAAGAGATATTAGAACTGCTGCCAGATTTTTGTACATATTATCTCACTATTGAACCTGGTGGTACTTCTCTATCTGGATGAAGCAACACAGGTTTCCCATCAAGATCTGCGGCAAGGATCATGCCCTCAGAAAGTATTCCTCTGATTTTTCTTGGTTCGAGATTTACGAGCACAGGAACTTCCTTGCCAACGATATCCTCTGGTTTATATACATCTTTAATGCCTGCTACCAGAGTTACTTTTTTGTCTCCAATATCAACGATGAGCTTTAGTAATTTGGCAGCCCCCTCGACTTCCGATGCTTCTACAATTTTTCCAATTTTTATTACACACTTTTCGAATTCTTTGAAGCTTATAGTCTCCATCTTTTTTTCTCCTTTCAATTCCTTCTCTATTTCTATGGGTTCTTCTTCAATCTTTTTATAAAGGATCTTGACTTCTCCAGGTTCGATATCCCTATCCCATCTCCAGTTTGATGCTTCGTCCCAGCTAAGGGCTTTTTCCAGGTTCAGCATTTTTCTAATCTCTCTGGCAGAAAACGGGAGATAGGGGTCTATGAGAGTACTTAAAGACCTTATGAGAGAAGTGCAGAGATAAAGAGTTCTCTTGGTTTCCTCTGGGTCTTTTTTCCTTGTGACCCAGGGCTCTTTGTAATCAAAGTATTGGTTACCACGGGCTGAAAGTGCAAGAATTTCCTTAAGGGCTTTTTTAAATTCAAATTTTTCAAGGTATCCTCCGATTCGTGACGGAGCCTCTTCCAGTTCTTTAATGAATTTAAGGTCTTCATCCTTGAAACCGTTTATATCCTTTTCTATCCTTCCGCCCATGTATTTTTTGATAAAACTCAAGGTTCTGTTAAGGAAGTTTCCTAAGTTATTTACAAGTTCAGAATTAACCTTGGTTCTGAAATCATCGAAAGTGAAATCCGAGTCTTTTGTTTCAGGCATTACAGAAGCGAGGCCAAATCTTATATAATCTGGGGGGAAGGATTTTAATAGATCAGGGATCCAAATGGCCCATCCCCTGGAAGTGGAAAGCTTTGCACCCATGAGATTCAAGAACTCGTTGGCCGGTATATTTGTAGGAAGGATAAAATCACCATGCCCCATGAGCATTGCCGGCCATACAATTGCATGAAAAATAATGTTATCCTTGCCTATGAAGTGTATGAGTTCTGCCTGGGGGTTCATCCAGAATTCCTTCCATTCCTCGGGTTTCCCGGTTCTCTGAGCCCATTCCATTGTTGAGGTAATATAACCTATGGGGGCATCAAACCAAACATAGAGTACCTTTCCTTCAGCTTCTTTCAAAGGAACTGGAACTCCCCATTCCAGATCCCTGGTGATTGCCCTATCCTGGAGCCCCTCTCTCACCCATGAAACTGCAGTATTTTTTACATTTTCCTTCCAGTCATCTTTAGAGAGAAGCCATTCTAGCAAGGATTTTTCAAAGGATTTCAGTTTGAAATAATAATGAAAGGATTTTTTGAGTACAGGTGTGGAACCACATATTGAACAGCGTGGATTGACAAGCTCTTTAGGTTCAAGCCATCTTCCACATTTTTCACACTGGTCCCCCCTTGCCTTTTCATAGCCACAGTATGGACATGTTCCCTTAACATATCTGTCAGGAAGAAATCTTTTACAGTTTTCACAGTAGTATTGTTCTATATCCTTCTTATAAATAAGGCCCTTTTCGTAAAGTTTAAGAAAGAATTCCTGGGAATTTTTATGATGAAGTGGTAAAGAAGTCCTTGAGAAATTGTCAAATTCAATTCCCAGCCCCTTGAAACTCTCCTTGATATTCTCGTGGTAGTAATCCACAATTTCTTTAGGGGTCTTACCTTCCTTATCTGCTCTTATGGTAATTGCTACCCCATGTTCATCTGTCCCGCAGATATGGATCACATAATCCCCCTTCAATCGTTTATACCTGGTATAAATATCCGCTGGGAGATATGCACCGGCTATATGACCTATATGTAATGGCCCATTTGCATATGGTAATGCACTTGTAACAAGGACTTTCTTCTTATTCATGGGGATTATTATAAAGAGAAAAGAAAAAAGTATCAAATGGAGTATAAACGTATGGGTAAGCGAAAAGGAGTGTTGACATAATTAATTGAAAAGCTTATATTTAACTTATGCGAAGAGGAGGATTTACGCTGTTAGAATTGAGCATAGTTTTGATCATTATAGGCTTGATTCTGGCTGTGGTGATTCGGGGAGCAGTACTTAGAAAATCTGCAAAAATTGATGCAACGGTATCATCTTTTCAAATAAATTACAACTCCTGTGAAGCATATTTCAATTTGTACCGTAGCTATCCAGGAGATTTAGACGGCGACGGTAAGATTGAAAGCGACGGTATTACTGAGCTTGAATCCAAGGGATTCACAGTAAAAAAGACAAATCCTTACGGTGGGGGGTTCAGTATTCTTTGGCAGAATTATCTCTCAGATAGTGGAAATTATATTATTACTACCAATATCCCCCCGGATGTAGATTCTCTTATAGACCAGAAGATCGATGATGGTGATATAAGCACAGGTCGGTACAGAAGGTTCGGGGGCAATAGTGTTTTGAGAATATAGGGGGGTGAGATGCGAAGAGGCTTCACATTAATAGAACTTGCCATTGTATTAATTCTAGTGGGTATCGTCATTGCCGTGACATTACCTCTTGTATTTACAACTTTCCAGCAAAAAAAGATTGCTCAGACGGAAGAAGAATTGAAAGATATGAAGGACCTGATAATTACCTATTATACTGTAAACGATTCTCTCCCGGCTGCAGGTTCTGGCTACAGCGTCCCCTATCAGGCTCTCCAGATACCACAGAAATACACGAGGGATCCCATCAGAGGAATTCCTTTTTTATATTATGCAGATAGAGGAAATCCTTCAGATTCCATATATGTTGATGGAACTTCCATAGGATCAATTGGAGCCGTTCTTATCTCTGCTGGGGTAAACGGAAAATTTGATGGTGAAAATGCTACCCCTTCAGATGGTAGGTTCCAATCTCAGGGGAGCGGTGATTTCGATGATATTCTAGTCTATATTTCTGAGCTTGAACTTACGGCAACTGGTGCAGGAGGCGGTGGGACAACCTGCACCAGCTTTACACTTGTTTTAACAAATAGATCCAGTGCAAATATATGGATAAAATCTGTGCCCTCCACCACCATAAACTGCACACGAATAAGGAGGAATAGAACTTCTACTTTCACAAATATTCCACCAGGTGATGAAATTTACATATTTAATTCTTCCACCCTTTGTAGCTGGGGCATAGCTGAACTGTATAAATTCTCCCTCTCATCGGTAAACCAGGGTAATGATTGTGAAGTATGTGTGATCTGGAATGGGGTTTCCATTTCAGCTGATACCTGTGTTTCACCTTAGAGTTGATATTGTCTGGTAGATGGGAAGGAGAATGGATACAAAAATAAAAGCAGCAAAAATTCCTATGGTAATGATCAATACAGGCTCTAGGGTAGCCTGAAGTCTTCTTACCATGTTTTCAAGCTCTCTTTCATAATAATTACCGAGATTGTGTAATTGTGCAGGTAATCTTCCAGTTTCTTCTCCCACCTCCACCATGGAAACAAAGAGCGGTGGAAAGTAAAGGAGTCTGAAGGCTCCTCCAAGGGAAGTTCCACCTTCCACAAGTTCTTTGATCTGATGTATTTTCTTTTTGAAAACTGTATTAGACACGGTTTCCACGAGGAGTGCCAGGGAAGTGGATAAATCTACTCCTGCCTCCAGCATGATAGCTAAAAAAGTTGAAAACTGAGCATAAAGTGATCTCCCAAGTATTCTGGAAACCAGTGGTGTTCTCAGCACTATCTTATCAAAAATAATTCTGTATCTAGAGCTTTTCCTCATGAAAAATAATATGAACAGGACTGCTACAACGATGCAGAGAAAGACAATTCCATAGGTCTTTAAGAATTTTACAAAATTGATGAGTAAGATAGTTATAAAAGGAAGCTCCACATTCAGGCTCATGACCAGTTCTAGTACCTTGGGTAACACATACACAATGTAGAAGATAGCCGCAAAGACAATGGTGGTGATGGCAAAAGCAGGATAGATGAGGGCATGGGTCACCTGAGAAATGAATTCCTCCTGTTTTGTGAGAAACTGAATCAGTCTCTCAAGAGTTCTGGGTAAAGTTCCACTTTCTTCTCCTACCTTCAGTGCTCCCAGGTAAACTAGCGGGAATACCTTTTTATGAAAGCTGAAGGCTTCATAGAGAGTTTTGCCTTCGAGAAGAGAGAGTTTAATTTCATCTATAACCTTCTTGAAATATTTATTTCCCATCTCTTCTTTGATACTATCCAGTCCTGTGGTAAGAGGTATCCCTGAGGTGATAACGGAATGGAGCTGCATGGTAAACAATATCAGGTCTTTTCTCTTGACCCTCTCCCTCTGGCCGAGGAGCGGAATTTTAATTCTTTTTTTAATTTTAACAGGTTTTAAACCAAGGGATTGGAGAATAGCTTGAGCTTCGCTTTTATTTTCGGCACGTAATACCCCTTTTTTCAATTCTCCATTTTTTGCCAGTGCCACATAAATGAAGTCCATATTATCCTGTGACTCTTATAACCTCTTCAGGTGTTGTAATTCCTGCCTTTACCTTTTCTATGCCATCCTGGAACATGCTCTTATAACCGGCAGCTTTTTCTATGACGCCTGGTGGAGCTTCTTTCAATATGAGGTCCTGAACAGCGGGTGTAATTTCAAGTATTTCAAAAATTCCTGTTCTCCCTCTGTAGCCAGTATGAAAACATTTCTCACATCCCTTGCCATCGTATGTTCTGACACCTATGAGTTCTTCGGGTAACATAAGTCTCGCTATATCCTCTTCTGTAATTGTTCGTTCCCTTTTACATGAGTCGCAGACCTTCCTTACTAGACGCTGAGCAATCACTCCTATGAGACCAACTGAAATCAAATAGGGATCAACTCCCAGGTTTCTCAGTCTCGGGATTGCCTGAGCCGCATTGTTTGCATGCAACGTGGTCAGAACCAGATGTCCTGTAAGGGCAGCCTGGAAGGCAAGAGTTGCAGTATCTTTGTCCCTCATCTCCCCTACCATTATGATGTCCGGGTCGTGCCTTAATATACTTCTAAGAGCTTTGGAGAATGTGAAATCGGCCCTTTCATTTATCTGTGCCTGTTTTATAAGCGGTAGACGGTACTCTATGGGATCCTCTATGGTCATTATGTTCCTCTCCAGGGAATTTAACTCCATGAGGATGGAGTAGAGGGTTGTGGTTTTCCCGGAACCTGTTGGCCCACATGCCACAATTATACCATAAGGTTTTCGTATTATTCTCCTCAGTATCTGGAGATTCTCTTCGGAGAATCCCAGTTTTTCTAAGCCCAATAAGATATTTATTCTTTCCAGTATTCTGAGAACAACGCTCTCTCCGTGAGGTGTTGGATAGGTTGATACCCTGATGTTGATCATTTTTATACCGAAGGGAAGGGAGAAAGAACCATCCTGGGGAATTCTCTGCTCCCCGATATCGAGATTGGATATGATTTTTATTCTGGTGACAAGTGACGGGTGTAATCTCTTAGGAAGGGTGAAGATATTATGGAGCACCCCGTCGATTCTGTATCTGATCCTGGTAACCTTCTCAGAAGGTTCAATATGTATATCTGTAGCATCTAACTGCAGGGCTTTAAGTACAAAGTTATTCACGAGAGAAGCTACAGGCTGTGATTCTGCTCCAGGTGTCACAGTTCTCAAAGCTTCCTTAATGTTATTTTCGATTTCTTCTTCAATGGAGACTGCAAACCCGTAGACATTTTCCAGTGCCTTTACTATATCATCTTCCTTGGATGTATATACTATAACCTCTCTACCCGTTATCTCCCTTATGGTATCAATGGCTTTGAAATTGAAGGGGTTTGATATAACTATTGTGATAGTGTTATCATCTATTTTGATGGGGACCAGTTTAAATTCCTTGGCTACATGCTCAGGAACCAGAGTAAGTGCATCTGGATTTATTATAATATCACGGAGATCCACGAATCGAGTCCCGGCCTGCTGAGCTATTGCCATATGTATCTCCTCTTCTGTGGCAAAGCCCAGTCTTGTTATCACTTCACCCAGTTTTTCTCCGGTGCGGCTCTGCTCTTTTAATGCAATCCTTAGTTCCTCTTCTGATATTACCCCTAGCTCAAGTAAAATCTCACCCAGTTTTTTCTTCTCACTGACTTTCAAGATAAACTAACCTCCTCCTGACTGCTTCTTTTAATTTTAAATCATCTGCCCTTCTTAGATATTCTCTGTAAAACTTGATAGCATTTTCCTCTTCTCCAAGTTTATCGTAGAGAGAGCCGATTTTAGCATAAATACGGGGTTCATTCCCTCCAGCCAGTAAGGATTTTTTATACTCCTCTACGGCTTTATCGATCTCTCCCTTTTCCTCATACATCTTCCCCATGATTATGTAAATTCCAGGTGATATCCTCCCTCTGTCCTCAAGCAGGGAAGTTAACTCAATAATCTCCCTTTCTGCATCAATTTTCTGCAGTTCATTTAATAGGGGTATTAAATCTCTACTGTTTATGGAATCTATATTCTGTAATGCTATATGATAGGCACCCATAAGGTCATAGTTTGAAAGAGCCCTTTTATACTGCGTCACGATACTTTCCCTTACTTCAGCAGGTTCGGAAACCTCAGAGAATGTGTTTACTGTTTTGGGAGGTGAAACGATATTTAAAACATTTTTGGAAGGCTCGGTATTTTTCATGGAAGAGGGCTTAATACTATTCATTTCTTTTTTATTACTGGATTCAATCCTGGGAATATAATTTTCTTTTCCAGAAGGGCTGCTGGTTAAGTAAAAATAAAGTAAAATACTCATGGTCAGAAAGGAGATAATGGGCCAGATGAGAAATTTTCCCTTATTTTTCTTCCGAATTTTCTCCTTTGATGCACCCGCCTGAGCCCTTTTATGTTGCTCCTCTATTTTTCTGAGTGCCTCCTCAATTAAACTCATTTTTATTCTCCAAGTAAGCTTGCATGAGCCAGCTTAAGGTGCCTTTTTTTAAGAATTTTGCTATCATCAACGAAAGCAGCAATCAGGGCCCGCTCCATAACGGCATTGATGAGCCTGGGTATTCCCTTAGAATACCGGTAAACCAAAGGGATTATAGAACTGTCATAAAATTTTTCCCCACCAGACTTCTGGATTCTCATATCTAAGTAAGCCTCTATTTCTTCTTCCTGTAGAGGATTCAAACGCGTTCTCACGAGTATCCTCTGGTTCAGCTGCCTCAGGGTATAACGACTAAGTTTCTTTTCCAGTTCCGGCTGACCCAAGAGGATAATATCCAGAAGTTTTTCCTTTCCGGTCTCAAGATTGGAAATAAGACGTAGGCTCTCCAGGATGTTTGGTTTAAGGTCCTGTGCTTCATCGATTATAATTACAGTTCTTTTACCATTTTCAGCAGAACTTAAAATAAATGAGGAGATCTTATCCAGGAGTTCTTTCTTGGTGGGTCTCTTTTTGTCCATCCTGAGCCCCAGATCCTGTACTATGGAATAGAGGAGTTCTCTCTCTGTGAGTATAGGGTGCAATATCAAGGCTGAATTAATTTTTGGTCTCATTTTTTCCATGAAGATCCTTGCCGTAAGTGTTTTTCCTGTCCCAACTTCTCCTGTAACCATTGCAAAACCCATCTTCTCAGTTACAGCATATTCCATGTGTACAAGAGCCTTCTTATGGGATAAGGACTCGAAGTAAAACTCAGGGTCAGGGGTAATAGCAAAGGGTCTCTTTTTCAATCCGAAAAAGTCCATGTAAGCCTGGTGAATACTCTTTAAACCGGTGCCCTTCATAATAGAGTAGGGGTGATCAGGATAACAAGTTCACTTTTCTCCAGGGTCTTTTCGGTAGTTTTAAAAAGATTTCCGAGTACGGGAATATCTCCCAGAAGAGGAATTTTTCTCTCGTTGATAATCTCTTTCTGGGTAATGAGCCCCCCTATAATAACTGTTTCTCCACTCTTGATTCTCAGGGTTGTCTGGGCCTCTTTTATATCCACATCGGGAGCTATAAGTTGCTGATTGTTCCACTCATACTGTTCCCACTTGTTTATATCTGAAATAATAGGTATAATCTCCAGAGTTATAGTGCTATCCCCTGTAATAACGGGAGTAAGCCCCAGCAGTACACCTTTGAGGACAGACCTTTTTACCGGATAAACCACAGGAGTACCTGCTTCCACCCCACCTGCCTGGGCTGTGAGTTCCCAGTAGGCCAGGACTCTACCCACAGTGAGTAAAGCTGTTTCTCCATTCACCAGCCTGAGGGAGGGCTTGGAAAGGATATGAATTTTACCTTGGGTTGCAAGAAAATTTAAAAGAGCATTGAATCTCGTCCCTGTCAGGCTGACATCAAAAACGAATTGTGACAAAGAGAGTCTCTGGCTAAGATTCAATGAATATCTTTCATTATTTACGGTGAAATGATCTATAAAGCTCCAGTCAATACCATGTTGCCGGCTCTTGTCCAGTGTTACTTCTATAATTTTTACTTCAACATGTACCTGTCTTTTTTTGGCATTTTTTATCTTTTCTACAAAATTTTTAATTCTCCTCAACGCTTTGGCGCTGTCAGAAACCATAAGTATCCCAGTATTGGCGTTCAGAGAGTATTGCCCCCCTTTGGTAAGCAGAGATTTAATGTTTTCCTCTAGTTCCTTGTAAAAATCCGATTCTCCTCCTGAGGCCTGTGTTTTGATCATGTAACTTCCAAACAGGCCTTCTGCTTCCGGAATGACATTTCCACCTACAGATATGGTGGGCTTGGATGAAGTGGGGACAGATTCCAGTTCAAAGGTCCAGGTATCATAGGCCTTTATTTCCAAAATATTTTTATGAATTTTGTAAACAAGACCCAGCTGATCTGTAATTTTGTCAAGGGCGTCTTTCAGGCAAACATCATGAAAATCCACACTTATAGTCTTTGACGTATCAATACCGGGATCGTATAAAGTGTTATATCCAGTTTCCATTGAAATGAGGTTCAAAAGAGACCCAAGGGTTATATTCCTGGCAGTCAGGGTTATTTTCATCTCCAAAGGAATCTTTTCCACCTCTGGTTCGAGCTTAACCTCAGGTATCTCAGGCTCTCTTTCCTGTATCATCTGCTCCGGAGTTTTTTCAGGTGTTTTTATAGTTTTCCTGTGGGCACATTGAATTGAAAAAAGGATTAAACTCAATATTATAAAGAATCTCTTCATTTTCCCCCTCCTACTTTAAGTTCCATCACCTTGCCCTGCGGTGTCTTCAGGATGGCCTTCCCTTTCACTATTTTCATTACCCGATATCCTTCAAGACTTCCGCCTTCCTTTACCCATCTTTTTTCACCTCTTATAAGAAGTAGGGCTCTTTTACTATTTTCGGAGAGTGAGGTGGCAAGAAGAAGCGGTATATCCCTAGCTTTACCTCTGTAATAAATTCCGCCTGCCTTTTCCCCCCTCAATTCTCTCAATTCTTTAATGAGCTTGGCCCGTTCCAGTTCCAGCTTCAGGAGTTCAATTTCATTTGCCTTCTGTTCAAGTTCTTCTCTCAGCTTCCAGTTTTGATAAGAGGTTGATGTAAATGGGTCTACAAAATTCTCTTTTTTTTCAAAGAGGAATTGAGTTTCTTCGGGTAGTTCTTCTCCCTTCTTTATTTCCTGTTGAGGCATCATTGTAAGAGGAGGAGCAGGTTTTCGGAGAACTGGAATGAAAAGAGTTAAGATGAGAATAACAGCTATCAAAGCTGCAAGAATTACAAGAACGTAAAGTAATTTTCTACTTTTCATATCAAGCTCCTTTCATTTCCACCAACTTATATTTTAATTCAATAAAAGCTTTTTTCCTTCCCCCTCCAAAGCCTATATCCATAGCTTCAAGCACCAATGGAAAATTTTCAAGTCCTTCTAAAAACATTATAAGAGAAGCAATATCCCGGTATGTGGTAATTTCAAAAGTTACCTCCCAGTAATTTATGTGATCTGTCCTTATGGGAGTAGATGAAAAACTATAGTCTGTTTTGGATACCATTACCTCCCCATTTAAAGATTGTTTTACCAAAAACCTTTTAAAAAAGTCTTCAATAAAAAATTTCTTTTCCCTATCATTCATTCCTTCAAGGGGTAATGTGCTTAATTTTCTGCTATTTTTTATATAAATGGATTTAACCGCACTTTCATAGGATGAATACTCTCGCAGTGTCCGAACATAAGCTTTTTCCAGCTGAAAAATTTTTCTCTCTTCTTTCTGAATCACAATAATGCCCACAACCAAAGAAGCCACAAAAATTATAAAAAGTCCTACAATTATATAAATCCTCTTCATAGTTTTAGAAGTTTTTTTCTTGTAGGTATAACACCATGGATCAAATAGACCTTTGTATCACCCTTTTTCTTTATCTCATACCACGTTTTCTCCACAATAGGGGAATTTTCAAGGGCTTGGGTAATGGTTTTTGTAAATTCCAGTTTTTCAAAATCAGTTGCATTTTCGTATTCAAGTTCCATGTTAAAAGAGTAATCTGTTCTTGATCTCTCAATTTTCAGGGATTTAACCTTACTACTCGGTATAAGTGCGGCAGATAATTCTCGCAAAAATATGGAGATAGCAGGATTTGATAAATAAGTCTCCTGAAACATGTAATAATCTATATTTTTATACAGAACACTGCGTCTGTTTATGATTCGTGTTTGTAAATCCCTTATGCTATTGAGCCATGCTCTCTCTGTATCCTTGATTTTATTGTAAGAAATACCAAAGAGTGCCAGGGTCAGGATAATCAAAGCCAGCAGACTGCCTGTGAGTACAGGAAATACCTCTCTCAGACTTACCACAGGTGGGAGAAAATTATAGGGAAAAAGCTTGAGATTTAAACTAGAAGCGAAATATGGAGCAATTTCACCTCCTCTGTAATCCTCAAGGAGTAAAGGCTCCACGGCATAGGGAAGTGAAAGAGTCTGTACTCTTTCTTGTATCTCCGGTGTTTCTGTGAACAATAAAATTTTGTTGATTTCAAAATCTCTCGAATAGTTTTGCTTTAAATAATAAACAGATCTATCTATTTCTTCCCTTAGCTTCAGCAAAAAATCCTCGTGACCTTCACCACCTGTGGGTATAAGTATGTTTCTGGATACCAGTGCTACCCTTTTATCAAAAAAGGTGATACGAGTTCCATCTTCATAAATCTCCAGCAAGGTAACCCTGCCTGAAGGTACAGCAGTGGAGAGTAATGCAGGATATGGGGTGATGAGAACTATTTTATCCTTGTATTGTTTAATTACCTCGGTTATCTCCTGGAAAGTTTTATTATTGATGGCCACCACAAAAACCTTTGTTTCGGTGACTCCTTCAGCTTCAAATACATCGAAGATAGTGAATGTAAATCTGGGTTTTTCTCCCAATTCCCTCTCCAGGTCAAATTTGATACCATTTTTGATAATTTTTTCTTCAAGGGTGGGATACTCAAGAAAGCCGATGTATGTGTTTTCCGGTATATCCACTATCACACCGATATAATCTGAATCCTCGAGAATAGGCTTGATCAAGGGTGATGGAAAGTCCTCTTTTTCCACTGGGATAATCTTTTCCAGAATTCCATCTATAAAATAATATAGTACAATTTGTTGCCTTTTATAGACTATAGATAAAAAACGCATGGCGATGTGCGAGGGGGAACGCCCCCCGCACAATTAATTAAAATACTAATCCATTATATATGTGCCGGTTGTATCTGAGAAAGTGAGTGAGCCTGTGGTTATATCTCCATTATCGATTAAATTATCTATCTCCTGAGCCGTTGTTGTATTATTTACGGTAAATGTAATAGTATTGTGGGTACCGTCATTGCCCAAGTCATATGTCCCTCCAAATGGGGTTGGCTTCTGGTAGGCAATGTTCTGCGAAGCCAGATCATTCCATGCCTGAGCGCCGTTATCTATCAGGCCATCACCGTCTGTATCACCAGGGTATGCATTATTTCTCTCGTAATAAATCATCACAGCGGTATGGATGGACCTCAAATCAGTTGCTACTCTTTTAACCTTAGCGCCTCTTGTTAAATTAATACCTCTGACAACAAGACCAAAGAGCAAACCAATAACCACGAGTACTATTGCCAGTTCCAAGAGTGTGAACCCCTTTCTATTTTTACCCATAATATACCTCCTTCTTTTTTATCTCATCAAAGTTTCCAGTATAATGTTACAGTATCCTGTGCATAGGAGGCTGATGCCTGAATCAGCCCCCGGTTATATATACCGTCATCATTTTTTCTATCAATTCTCTCCCCAACAGGGCCGGGGATAGATGTAGCTGCTACATAATTCCCTATACCAAAATCATCGCCAAAATTCATGTTTCCGAATAAATATCCTCCATAAGGTCCCCTTCTTGGACCTTGAACAAAGCCCCCTCTCATTAGATGGCTCCAGACGTTGGGAGCTTCTCCCGATTCGATCAGACCGTTACCATTCCCATCTATTTCTCCTGGCCATCTGGATGATGCCGTGGAATCATCGCCTGGATAAAATCCATATCGATCGTAGTAAGCATAATAGGCTGCACTAATATTCTGGAAATCTCTGATCTGCCGTGTGATTTTTGCATTTTCTATCA
>Ga0190363_1000237_pt1 | contig 31502 bp, 28 predicted proteins | sample 48721867_MG_FD_161272 | JGI IMG/M metagenome (GOLD analysis project Ga0190363, IMG submission 161272) | Hydrothermal vent microbial mat bacterial communities from Southern Trench, Guaymas Basin, Mexico - 4872-18-6-7_MG | ecosystem: Environmental > Aquatic > Marine > Hydrothermal vents >... | reverse complement strand
AGCACGAGGGAGGGCATGCAGAGGGTTATCACCCCTATCGGGTTCTCCAGCTCCACCTCGAAGCGGGCGGCCATCACCGCCTCATCCGGGGGGACGATCCCGGCGAGCTTCGGGTCAAGCTCCGTCTTCTCATACTCGAACTTCAGGGGGTAGATCACCTCCCAGGCCCTCTCCAGGTCCTTGAGGATCATGCGGGTGACCCGGGAGACGATCCTCAGCTCGATGGGGGTGAACTCCCTCCCCTCCACCTTGGTCGCCTCCTGGGCAGTCCCGCCGAAAAGGAGCTCCACCAAGGAGAAGACCAGCTTCGCCTCGATCACAAGCAGGGCTGACCCATTTACGGGCCCTACCCGCAGGATGTTGAAGCTGGTGGGAACGGGGAGGGAATCGATGAACTCGGAGAAACCCATCCCCTTCTTTCCCGCCAGATTGACGTCCACTACCCGATGGAGGAGATCGGTGAAGGAACCCCTCATGTTCTTGGCGAACCTGTCGAAGACTATCCCCAGGCTCTCCATCCCCTCCAGGAGCAGTCTCTCCTGCTGCCGGAAGTCGTAAACCACCACCTCCTCCTGAGGGGCCGGGGCCCTCTCCGTCTCGACCTCCCCGTTGGATATCCCCTGAAGCAGGGCGTCCACTTCCTCTTGACTCAATATCTGGGACATGGTCCTTACTGGGCGATGAAGTCAGTGAAGTAGACCTCCTTTACCTTCTCACCCTCCACGATCCCGTTAACACAGGCGATGATCTCCTCCTGGAGCTTCTTCTTTCCTCCGACGCTCGATACCTCCTCAAAGGTCTTGTTGGTCAGCAGCAGGAGGATGGCGTTCCTTATGGGGGGAATTCTGCCCTTCAGCTGCTCGGCCGTCTTCTCCCCTTCCAGACCCAGAGTGACGGCCACCTTCAGAAACCTCCTCCCCCCTCCTCTCAGGTTGACCACAAAGGGCTCCAAGGAGAGGTAGCTCATGGGGACCTTCTTCTCCTCCTTTTTGGCCACCTCTACCTTCTTCTCCTCGGCCTTGCCCTTCAGGAACTTCTGCCAGGCGAAAAAGCCACCTCCCCCCAAGATGAAGGGCACGAGAGCGATGACGATCCACTTCACAGGTAGCCCTTTCCTCTCGGCCTTCACCTCTTTCTTTTTCCTCTTGGCCTTCTCCTCCTTCTTCCTTCCCTTCTCGGCTTTCTTCTTCTGGGCCATCTCACCGCCCCTTTTCTGGAGTTTCCCTCGCTTCTCCTGAACGCAACCGGCATGCCATCCCGGAGGAGATAAAATTCTTCAATTATTTCAGAAAGTTACAAAACTAACCCTTCTCTCCCTGTCAAACCCTTGACGTTCCCCTCTTTTCTTCTCCCCTCCTTTGTCAAAAACTTGACACCCTTGCGCCATGCTGGTATATCATCTGGGACACTTCTTCCCACAGATCGAAATGAAGGAAGACCTCTCCTGGGAAAGGGAGCGGCGGTGGCTGGAGAAGATGGAGGCCCTTTCTGCCACCGCGCGGGGTATCGCCCATGACCTGAACAACGTCCTCACCCCCATCCTGATGAACGCCGAGATGGCCCTGGCCCAGGCCCCTGAGGGGAGTCTGCGGACCTTCCTGGAGCAGATACTGGAGGCGGCGGAGAGGGCGAAGAAGCTCCTCGGACATATCACCGCCTTCGGCCGCCAGATGCAGATGGAGAGGAGGCCCGTGGAGGTCGCCGAACTCCTCAGGGGGGCCATCGAGCAGATCCGACCGACCCTCCCCCCGGGAATCGAGCTCAGGGAGGAGATCCGCTCCTCGGGTACCGTGATGGCCGATCCCCCCCAGATAGAGAAGGTGCTGCTGGACCTCGCGGAGAACGCCGTTCAGGCGATGGGAAAAGAAGGGACTCTGGAGATATCGGTGGAGGAAGTGGACCCCCGATCCGCCCCTTTTCCCAGCATGGTCCCCGGCCCCTACCTCCGGATCAGGGTGATGGATACGGGATGTGGCATAAATCCTGCTGTAAAGGACTTGGTCTTTGATCCTTACTTTACCACCAGGGGGGCCGATGGCAGAAAAGGGTGGGGGTTGAGCGTGGCCTACGGGATAGTGAGGAACCACGAGGGGGCGTTGAGGATCGCGGACCAGAAGGGAGGGGGGACGATCTTTGACCTCTTCCTGCCCAAGATGGTCCAGAAGCCCTTAGAGGAGCCCTCCCCTCTGCCTAAGGGGAAGGAGAGGGTCCTCCTTCTTGAGGAGGGGGGTCTCCTCGGCGTGGAGGGGGAGATGCTCCAGAGGCTGGGGTATCGGGTGGTGGGAGTTACGGCCCCTTCAGAGGCCCTCGGGATGCTGGAGGGGTTCGACCTCCTGGTGGCCGATGGGGAGCTGGCGAAGGAGATAGAAGGAAGGATCTTCAAGCCGGTGGTCTTTCTCTGCCGCTTCAGGGAAGAGGCGAGGGGGATCACCGTCAGGAAGCCCGTGCTCCTGCGGGAGCTGGCCGAGGCGGTCCGCAGGGCCCTCGGGGAAAGTCAGGAGGAGTAGTCATGGCGAAGATCCTGATCATCGACGACGACAAGATGGTCTGCGACACCCTCTCCCAGGCCGTGAAGGGTATGGGCCATGAGGCTGAGTATGCCCTCACCCTCGGGGAGGGGATGGAGAAGGCGACCTCTGGACACTACGACGTGGTCTTCCTGGACGTGAGGCTCCCCGATGGAAGCGGACTGGAGGCCCTGCCCCGGATAAGGGAACTCCCCCTCTCGCCCGAGGTGATCATCATCACCGGCTACGGGGACCCGAGTGGGGCGGAGCTGGCCATAAAGAGCGGGGCATGGGACTACATGGAGAAGCCCCTCTCGCTGAAGGTGATCACCTTCTCCCTGATGCGGGCCCTTCAGTACAGGGACGCCAAGAAGGGGAAGAGGTCCCCTTTGGCCCTGAAGCTCGAGGGGATCGTGGGGAGCAGCCCGAAGATGAAGGTCTGCTACGAACTGCTGGCCCAGGCAGCGGGAAGCGACGCCAACGTGCTCATCACCGGTGAGACGGGCACGGGGAAGGAGCTCTTCGCCCGGGCCATCCACAACAACAGCTCCCGGGCCAAGAAGAGTTTCGTGGTGATAGACTGCACGGCCCTTCCCGCCACCTTAGTGGAGAGCATGCTCTTCGGCTACGAGAAGGGGGCCTTCACCGGAGCGGACCGCTCCCAGGACGGGCTGATAAAGGAGGCCGACGGCGGGACCCTCTTCCTCGACGAGGTGGGAGAACTCCCTCTCTCCCTCCAGAAGCCCTTCCTCCGGGTCCTGCAGGAGAAGACCTTTCGCCCCATCGGCAGCAAGAAGGAAATAAGGAGTGACTTCCGGCTGATAGCGGCCACCAACCGGGACCTGGACAAGATGGTGGAGGCAGGCAGGTTCAGAAAGGACCTCCTTTACCGCCTCCGTTCTTTCATCATAGAGATCCCTCCCCTGCGGGAGCACATCGAGGACGTGAAGGAACTCGCCATCTACCACATGGCCAAGCTCTGCGAGCATTACGGGGTGAAAAACAAGGGCTTCTCCCCCGATTTCTTCGACGCTCTGATGGCCTACGACTGGCCAGGAAACGTGAGGGAGCTGATAAACGCCTTGGAGTGGGCCCTCACCGTGGCGATCAACGAGCCCATCCTCTTTCCGGAACACCTCCCCACCTACATCCGGATCCAGCTAATGCGGACCAAGGCCACCAACGAGGATCTGGGGATGGAAGAACCCACAGGGAGGCCCCGGAAAGAATTGCCCACTCTCAAAGAATTCAGGAAGAAGATGGACAGACAATACCTCAAGGACCTCCTCTCCCTGACCCAGGGGGACATCAAGGAGGCCTGCCGCATCTCCGGCCTCTCCCGCTCCCGTCTTTACGCCTTGCTGAAAGAACACCAGCTCACCCTCCCCAAGTGATCCGATTTTCAGGACAAAGTCCTGCTTTCAGGAATAAAATCCTCTTTTCTGGACAGATCCCGGGAAGGTCCTTTTCTGTAAGCCATTGAATTTTAAGGATTTTCAGGGATAAGGATTTTGGGAAGTTTTAGGCAAGGTTTTTGCTGCACGAAGGCATCCCATGGAGGGCCTTCCGGTCATTGTCGGTCAGAGCGAGGCGATGCGGGAGCTCTTTGACTTCATCGAGAAGGTCTCCCGCACTGACAGCACCGTCCTCATCACAGGGGAGAGCGGGACGGGGAAGGAGCTGGTCGCCAGGGCGATCCACTACAAGAGCCCCCGTCGCTCAAAACCTCTCGTGGCGGTCAACTGTGCGGCCCTTCCCGAGGAGCTCCTGGAGTCGGAACTCTTCGGTCATGTCCGGGGGGCCTTTACCGGGGCGGTGAGGGACAGAAAGGGGAGGTTTGAACTGGCGGACCGGGGGACCATCTTCCTCGATGAGGTCTCGGAGATGAGCTCGGCCCTGCAGGTGAAGCTCCTGCGGGTGCTCCAGGAGAGGGAGTTCGAGAGGGTGGGGGACACCAGGACCGTGAGGGTGGACATCCGGGTGATCGCCGCCACCAACCAGGACCTGGAGGAGCTGGTCAAGCAGGGACGATTCCGGGAGGACCTCTATTACCGGCTGAACGTGATCCCCATCCACATACCGCCTTTAAGGGAGAGGAAGTCGGACATCCCCCTGCTGCTCCTTCATTTCCTGAAGGCCTTTAACGCCTTGAGAGGGGGAAGGGTGGAGGGGTTCTCCCCCGAGGCGATGAACCTGCTGATGGAATATGACTGGCCGGGGAACGTTAGGGAACTGGAGAACCTGGTGGAGAGGTTGGTGGTGCTGAAAGGGGAAGGGATAGTTCGGCCTGAGGACCTGCCGGAAAAGATCAGGAAAGGGGAACTCATCCCCTCCCAGAGGGGCGAAGAGAAGGGAACCCTCAACCTCTCCCGGGCGGTGAGCGAGTTTGAGAAGCAGCTCATCATCGATGCCCTGAGGAAGGCCAATGGGGTCAAGAGTGAGGCGGCAAGGCTCCTGGGGATAAAGAGGACGACGCTCCTAGAGAAGATGAAGCGACAGAAGATCGAGTACCCCATCAGTGGGGTTTATCCCTCAACATCTCCTTCTGCTTTTCAAACGTAAAGCGGACGATCTCCTCCCTCTCATCGTCCCCTATGTGTCGGAAGGCCACGCAGATGAGGTGCCTGTCTCCCCTCTTCGCCACCCTCACCACTTCACCTATCGCCTCGATGATGTGAAAGGGCGCGGTGGGAAGAAGGAGCCTTATCTTCAGCTTCGTCCCCACGGGGAGGGGGTGGGGGGAGGGGAAGGTGAGGCCGGAGCCGCTGATCTCCACCTCCTTCGTCTCCTCGCGGATCATCCTGGTGAAGTCCTCCCCTGAGGTGAGGAGGGAGAGGACGAGGTCGAGCTTCTTATTCATCGCCATCAGGATCTCGACGAGGGGAAGGGGGAGGTCGCTCCTTTCTATCACTTCCTCGAGCTGGCTTAAGGAGGAGCAGGCCGAAAGGATATCACATGCCCTCTTCGCCTCCTCCACCTGCTGCGGGCTGAGGACCCGGACCTTAAGGGGAAGGCAAGCCTTTACCCTCTGATAGCTCCTCCTCTCCATCTCCTCACCACCTCCTTCAGGACCTTCACCATATCCCCGTCGAACTGGATCCAGCTCAGGGCCTCGAGCTCCTGGAGGGCCTCCTGGATGCTCTTGGCCTTACGGTAGGGCCTGTCCGAGGTCATCGCCTCGAAGGAATCGGCCACGGAGAAGAGCCTGGCCAGAAAGGGGATCTCCTTTCCCCTCAGGCCGTCGGGATAGCCTTTACCGTCCCATCGCTCATGGTGGTTCCTGATTATCTGACACTCTACCGAGAGCAGCCCCAGGGGCTTAAGGATTCTCTCCCCCACCAAGGGGTGGGTCTTTATGATCTCGTACTCCTCAGGGGTGAGGGAGCCGGGTTTGGAGAGAATCGAGTCCTTTATCCCTATCTTCCCGATGTCATGAAGCCACCCACCCAGCTGAAGGGACTCCTTCTCCTCCTCCGAGAGGCCGATCACCTCGGCCATCTCCAGGGCTATGGAGGTGGCCCTGCGGGAGTGTTCCTTGGTGTAAGGGTCTTTCGCCTCCAGGGTCATCACCAGGGACTGAAAGGTCTCCATCACGTTCTGGTAGACGCTGTCATAAAGGGCGTGGTTCTCTATGCAGAGGGAGGCCTTGTAAGAGAGGTCACTCAGGGAGGCGAGGTCCGAGGGGGTAAAGGGTCTGCCGTCCTTCTTCCCCATCACTCCTAAGACCCCGAAGATCTGCCCCTTGATGTAGAGGGGAACGGCCAGGGTGAAGTTGCGGGACGAGGGGCCGAAGGTGTTCCGCGCAATGACCCCTCGGCCCTTCTCCATCACCCTCCTCAGGAGTTCGCCCTTGCAGCGGGCTGCCCCTTCCTCGTCGACGCCCTTAAGGGCCCCTATCTTCACCTTTCCCGTCTTGGGGTTGTAAAAGATGAGGCACCCCTGCCGGGCTCTGGTGGCCTCACAAGCGGCCTCCACTATCTGCCTCAGAAGGGAATCCCTCTCGAGGGTGGGGTCGGGGTAGAGGGAGGGGGGGAAGGGGGCAGGGCCGATCCCCGCCTTAAGCCTGACCCTTCGCCTTCTCCCTCCCTCCTCATAAAGGGACAGGGCCCTTCTCTGGCTATTTGACATCCTCCATCCCTTTCTCGACTACTTGGTGACCTCATCCACCACCTGAGAGGCGAAGCGGCTCACTATCTGCCTCCTCTTTGCCTCAGCGGAAATGGAAACCCTATCCCTCACCTCACCGAGCAGGGAGCGCCTCTCGTGCGCGGATCGGAGGGGTTTCTGGTCCTGCTCGGTGCGAAGCTGCCGCTGATAGGTATGGAGGATGTTCTCTATGTAGAAGATGCTGAAGCTCATCTCACCCACCCGTCCACAAACCGCGGTCGCACCGCCTCGGGGGGCCTGTATCCCTGAAGGCCCCGGCGGAACCTCTCCAGCTGCGCCCAGTGGCCGATCACCTCCCGCATCCTCTCGTCCAAGAGCCGCGAGCATTCCTCTATCATCTTTAGCACCTCCCTCACCTTTCCCCTCTCCTCTTGGAAGTCCTCCTCCCTCAACCTTCCCCAGGCCCTCTCCATCTGGGGCAGGAGCTCCTGGAGGGCCTTATAGTCCCTCCTCTCGAGGACCTCCCTCTCCTGCTCCAGGAGCTCCATCACCTCTTTCAAGTGACCTCTCACCTCCTCTTCCCCTTTCCCTCCAGCACCTCCCTCCAGCCCTCTCGCAGGTCCTCCAGGAGCCCCGTCACCTCATCTATCTTCTCGGCATCCCCCTCGGCATCGGCCAAGAGCAGCCTCTGAAGCATGAAGGTGTAGAGGGAGCGGAGGTTTGTGGCGATCTCCCCCTGGGAGGAATCGAGCGAAGAGAGGAGTTCCGATATCACCTCCATCCCGTAAATGAGCCTCTCCCCTTTCTTCTCCGCGTCTCCCTCCCGGAGGGCCTTGGCTGCCTCCTTCAGGTAACGGATCGCCTCCTCATAGAGGATCAGGACGAGCCTTCCCTTCTCTCTCGTCTTCACCTGGGCCTCCTGATAGGCGCGATATGGATCCAGTTGCATGCCGCTCCCCTCCTTCCTTTACTTATCGGAAGCTGGCGAGCAATTGTTGAGAGAGCCAATTGCTCAGGGTCTGCAACTGGGAGAGGGCCATCTCCATGGCCACGAACTGCTGAACCAGCATCTCCCTCTCCTTATCCAACCTCTCCTCCATCTGCTCTATCTGCTCCTGCAGATAGTCCACCCGATCCTGAAGCCCCCGGGTCCTGACGCTGATCTGACCGGTATAGGGATCGGTTATCCCGTCCAGGGCCTGGTAAAGCTGCTCGGCCACCCCGAAGGTGAGGGTCACGGTACCCACCTCTCCGGTGCTCGTTCCCGTGTACTTTATCCTGAGGCCCGCCACGTGCTGGGCCCCATCCGCTCCGGTCAAGTACTGTCCGTTCCCCTCGGCCTCCTCACCGCCGATACTCCCGGCCACATCCACCCCCTGATAGGTCCCGTCGCTGATCCCGGTGTAGTTGACCGTCTGAGAGACGGTGAAACCGTGACCGGAACCGTAATCGAGGTGGATTAGCTTGAGGTGGCCCCCATCATTCTCGGCCCTCACCCTCATCCCCTCCTGAGAGAAGGCGGAGTTGAGGGCGTTCACTATCTCTGAGGTGGTATCCCCGGCTGAGAGGGTCACCTCCACCTCCTTCTCGGTGCCGAGCTCGGTGATGGTGATCGTCTCATCCCCGGCGATCCCGGAGGTGAGGTCCTCTGTCCCGGTGACCGAGGCCTGGGCGGCGACCTGGGTGATCACCACGGTGTAGGTCCCGGCCTGGGTGGAGGAGGTGTGGGCGATGTACTCCAGGAGCTCATCGCTGGTGGTGCCCACGGCGGCGAAGACCCCCCTCACCGCCTCCCAGTCCTCCGCCATCGCCTCCTCGAACTCCTCCTCGTCCAGGGAGAGGAGGCCGTTCCGATCGGCGGTCACCCCGATCAGGGCGAGGGAGTCCCTCTCGCTCCCCAGCCCCTCGATGGTGCTGTAGACGATGGAGCGGATCCGGGACTGGACCGAAAGGAGGGTTCCATCCCCCATCAGAACGCCGCCGCTTTCCGTCTCCTCGTCGTAATAATATTGTTGGTTGATGTAGGTTATGACGTCGTTGTACTTCTCGATGAAGTCCTGGACCTTCTCCTCTATCCCCTCTACGTCCCGAGATATCTGGAGGGTGATAATGGTCCCCGCCTCCGCCCTCTTCAGGTTGAGCCTCACCCCGGGGATGGCGTCCTCGATGGTGTTGGAAGACCGCTCCACCACCACCCCGTCTATCCTCACCGAGGCGTCCCTTCCGGCGGCTACCTCCATCGAGTACCCGTAAGTGGTGACCTCCACCTCGCCGAACTGGAGGCTCCCTCCCCCTTCATTGTTGGCGATCAGGGTGAGGTTCAGCTGGCTGTCGCCTCCCTGATTGTCGGTGACCATGATCTTGCCGTCAGAGGTGACCTCCGCTGTGACCTCGCCGCCGAAGGCGTCCTCGATGGCGTCGAGGAGCCCCTGGACCGTATCGGTCTCCCTGTCGTTGATGGTGTAGGTGGCCTGGACCTGGGTGCCATCGTGCTTCGTGCCGATGATGGTGATGGTGTCGCCGTTGGCGATGTTGTTGGAGTCCCCTCCGGTGTCGATCTCGGACCAGAGGGTGGAGGCATCTATGTAACCGCCCCCGGCAGCGGAGGTCTTGGTGTTGGAGTGCTGGGCGGTTAGGACCTGGGCCACGTCTGACTGACCGCCCTCCAGGATACCCAGGGCCTCGAGCACGTTGTTATCGTCCTGGTACTGATCCAGGAGGGTCTCCCCCACCTTAAGGCGGTAGCGGACCTCCCCGTCCACGGTGGTCGACTCGATGGAGGCATCGATCCCCGCAGCGACCATCTTATCCCGGATGTCGGTGAGGGAGTCGCTCGACAGATCGATCGTCACCGAGTTCCCGCCGACAGTGACGGTCCCGGACTGGGGATTGCTCAGCCCCAGGAGGTCCCCTATCGCCTCGGTGGTGCTGGAGAAGAGGTCGCTTAAGGCCCCGTCGTAGACCAGATGCTTGAGGGAGACGGTGGCATCGGCAAATCCAAGCTGCTGGAGCAGATCGCCGGAGCTGGCGTCCTGGATGGAGAACCCCTCCTCACCGGTGGTCTCCGAGGTGATGATGAGGCGATAGTTGCCCTCCGAGATCATTACCACCGAGGCCCTCACCCCGGCGTCCAGGGCGTTTACCTTGTCCCGCAAACCGTAAAGGGTATCGGTGCTCTGGACGGAGAGGCCCTTTCCGTTTATCACCAGGTCCCCCTCCAGACCCAGGGCCTCCTCGGCCGAGGAGAAGCTCCTGGAGGAAAGCCGACGGGCCTGGGCTGTGGAGAGGACCTCTATCTGGTGGCTGCCCTCCTGGGCAGCGGAGAGGACGTCCACCCCGAGAAGGTCCCCGGCCTCGGTGGAAGAGGAGGAGCTGAGGGAGGAGGTGAAGACGTTGAAGTCCGATATCCCTCTCAGCTCATCCAGCTGGCTGGACAGGGCGAGAAGCTTGGTGTTCAGCTCCTGCCAGGCGGATATCTTCTCCTCGAACTGGCCCTTCCTCTCCTCCAGGACATCGACCCTCTTGTGAGCCACCTCCATCAGCTGATCTATCACCGAGGTCCAGTCGAGGGTGGAGACCAATCCGCTTATGAAGTTGGTGGCTACCATTTACCCTCCCTGTCTGAAGAGCTGCCGGATCATCTCGTAGAAGCGCGCCCTCAGGTTGAGGAGCTCCTCCGGGGGTATCTCCCTGATCACGTCGCCGGTCTCATTGTCCACGATCTTCGCCGCTACGGTGCTGGTGGGCTTGTGGATGTAGAGGTTCACGCTCCAGTTCTGGTACTCCAGGTACCTCTTCACCCCCTCCGAGATCATCCTCCTCATCTTCTCCATCTGATCCGCAGGCGCCTGCTCAGCCGGGGGCCTCCTCTTCACCCCCACGGGCTGAACGGCAGGGGGAGCCTCCTCCCCCTTTTTAGCCCTCTGGGGCTTGACATCCTCGTAAAATTTGCTGTATAAATTATATGTAACATCCTCGATCTTCATTCTCTTCTGATCAGGGGGTGAGGGGATTACCCCTCACCCCTCTTCCTTTACCTCCCTATCAGCGTCAGCACGTTCTGAGGCAGCATGTTCGCATGGGCCAGCATCGCCGTGGCCGACTGGACCAGGATCTGGTTCTTGGTGAAGGTGGTCATCTCCTTCGCCATGTCCACGTCCCTGATCACCGAGTCGGAGGCTACGTAATTCTCGATGGTCACCGCCAGGTTGGACTCAGTGTACTGGAGACGGTTCTGCGCAGCACCGATCTCACCCCTGGCAGCGGCCACGCTGGTGATGGCGGTCTCGATGTCACCCAAGGCCGCCTGGGCGTTGGTAGCACTGCTGAAGTCCAGGTTGTTCACCCCCAAGGTGGCGGTGTTGATGGCGTAGAACTCCACCTGGACCCTGTTGTAGTCCTGGTTCTCGTAGCCGACCTGGAAGGTCAGGGTCTGGAAGACGCCCCAGGAGGTAGCGGTGCTGTAAATCAGAGAGGTGTTGGCGTACTTGGTCGACTGGGAGATCCGGTCGAGCTCGGCCAGGAGCTGGGACTTCTCGCTGTCGATCCTCTGTCTGTCGCTGTCGCCCACGTTGTCCGAGGCCGCCTCGGTGGCCAGTTCCTTCAGACGGGTCAGGATGTTGTTGATCTCGTTAAGGGTACCCTCGGCCACCTGCAACATGGCCACCGCCTGAGTGGCGTTACGAGAGGCCTGCTCCAGGCTCTTGATCTGGGCCCGGAACCGGCTGCTGATGGCCAGACCCGCAGCGTCATCGGCCGCCCGGTTGATCCGGTAACCCGAGGAGAGCCTCTCCAAGGACCTGGAGAGATTGGCATCGGCTATGGCGAGCCATCGATGTGTGTTTAGGGCTGCGATGTTGTTAGCGATCCTCAATCCCATCTCCTATTACCTCCTTTCCTTAGTTTTTGTCTTCTCGCAGGGGATAAAAAGCTTCACTCTTCCTACACCTCCTCTCACCTCCCTTCCTCTCCTTTTTTCCTTCTACTAAGGATCGGCCTTTGAGGGGAAAACTTTAGCCCTGGGGCTAGGGAGAAAGGTACTGAAGAAGGGTCTGGGCCGTCCTGGTGGCCAACTGGGCCTCTCTGTGCCTCTTCCTCTGCTGCAGGGAGAGGGCTATGCGGAGGTAGAGCCGGGCCAGGTCCTCTATCCCGTCCAGGACCCCTTCAGGGGTCATCCCGAGGGCCTTTAAGGCCCTGTCGCAGGCCTCCACGCTCCCCATGATCTCCCCCTTGAGGGAGGAGATGTAACCGAGGGCGAGGCGAAGGTCGAGGGCCTCCTCCCTCTTCAGGGCTTCCTCAAAGAGGGACTCCGCCTCCTCGACCCTCCCCTCCTCGAGCAGCAGATGGGCGAGGTTCGAGAGGGCGTTAAAGTGGGAGGGGTCAAGGGCCAGGGCGTGCCTGTAAGCCTCCTCGGCCTTCTTCACCTCTCCTTTCCTCCTGTAGGCCACCCCGAGGTTGGACCAGAGGGAGGGATCGGTGGAGCCTGCTCGAGCGGCCTTCTCCAGGTAAGGCATGGCCCTCTCCCAATCGCCCCTCCTCAGGTAGAACTCCCCTATCTCGGCCCCCTTATCATCCCACCTCGGATTGATCTCGGAGGCCAGGGAGTACTCCTCTGCCGCCCGCTCCCTCTTCCCCATCGCCTCGTAGCAGCTCCCGAGCCAGAGATGGGTGTAGAACCGGATCGCCCTGGGGGGCAGGGGGACGGGGCTGACCTCGATCTCCTTCTCCCTCAACTCCTTCAGGACCTTAAAGGCCCTCATGTGATCCCCCCCCTTCAGGTAGAGGTGGGCCAGGAAGAAGAGGGGGAGAGGGTTATCGGGATCCTCCCTCATGGCCTCCTGAAGGAGCTCCTCCGCCTCCTCCCTTCTGCCCAGATCCCGGTAGAGGTTGGCCAGGTGACAGACCAGCGCCGTCCTCCAGACCCTCTCCCTCTGCCACGTAGGGTCCTTGAGCAGCAGCTCCGCATAATGGGCGCTCCTCTCCTTATCGCCTAGGAGGTTATAGGTCATACTCAGGTGCCACAGTACGGCCGAGTCGGTAGGGTCCTCAGCCAGGGCCGTAAGGAGCATCTTCAGGTTCCTCCTCCCCTTCCGCTCCATCTCCTCCTTGCGGCTGTAGCCCCGGTGAAGGATCCTCAGGTCGTGATCGATGATGGGAACCTTTAGAGCCTGGAGGCTTTCTACGACGCTCTCGTGGATCCTGCGGATGAAGCGCACCCCGGGGAGGCGGGGAAACACCCGGAGCTGATAGCAGAACTCGTTGAGGAAGTCCCCCCCTTCCTTGGGGCTTTCGAGGATGAACTTGTAGGCCGTGGGCCGTTCGGGGAGGTCCTTCTTCCACTCGAGGAAACGTTCCCTCTCCTCTTCGGGGATCACGTCATCGGCGTCAAGCCACAGGATGTAATCCCCTGTGGCGTGCCTTAATGACTCGTTCCTCGCAGCGGCAAAGTCGTTGATCCACCTGAAGGGGTAGACCTTGGCCCCAAACTCCCTGGCGACTTGAGGGGTGCGGTCCTCGGAGCCGGTATCCACCACGATGATCTCATCCACCAACCCCTGTACGCTTTCAAGGCACAGGGGGAGATCTCTCTCCTCGTCCCTCACTATCATGCAGAGGGAAAGCCTCATGGCCTCGCCTCCTGAAACTCCGTCCTTCCCCCTTTCATCAGCCCCTCCATCTGGCGCAGGGCCTCCTCCATCTCCTCGTCCCGATGCCCCTGGAGGTAGCTCTGGTACACCTCGTAGGCATCCTGAAGCCTCCCCATCCCCGCCATGATCTGCCCGCAGTTCCAGACCACGTCCCTGTCCTCGGGGTCAAGTCTCATCGCCTCCTCCAGGTGCCTCAGGGCCTCCTTCACCTCTCCCCTCTCCCAGTGGATGAAGGCCATGTTGTTGTGGGCCTGAACGCAATAGGGGTCGGCCTCGAGGGCCATACGGCAGGCCTCAAGGGCCTCCTCCTTTCTGCCTCGCTCCCACAGGCGGGCCGCCTCCTCGCTCAATTCCTTCGCCTCCTTCCTGAAGAGGGAGGCCCACTTCTTGCGAAAACGCTCCTTGTTCTCCTTGATGAGCCGCCGGTAGTCCAGACCGAGTTCCATGAAGGTCCTGCTACCGTGATGATGGACGAAGACGTCCCTGGCTATCACCGCCTTGTATCCGGCAAGCCGCGCTCTCAAGCAGAGGTCGTCGTCCTCAAAATTTCCGATCCCGAAGGTTTCATCGAAGAGCCCTACCTTCTCGAGCACCTCTTGCCTGATCAGGAGGCAGAAGGCCACGAGGCGACTCACCTCCTTCCTCTTCCCCTTTTGCATCTTGGCGTACTCGAGGGCGAACCGCTGCATCTCCTCCTCTGAGCGATAGGTGACGTTCTCCACCAGCTGCTCCCCGCTTACGAAGTTGGTCATGGGGCCCACGAGCCCCACCGCAGGGTCCTCTTCCATGGGTCGGATCAGCCCCTCTATCCAACCCTCCGTGAGCACTACGTCGTTGTTCAGGATCACGATGTACTTCCCCCTGGCCTGTCTCATCCCCTGGTTGCAGGCCTTGGGAAAACCGAGGTTTCGGAGGTTGCGGATGACGCGCAGGGCGACGAACTTCCCTCCGGTTCTCACCGTCTTCAGGTACTCCCAGGTCCCATCGGTGGAGCCGTTGTCCACCACGATCAGCTCGAAGGGCCTGGAGGTGTAGCGAATTAAGGAATCGATCGCCCCCACCGTGTACATCAAGCCGTTAAATACGGGCATCACCACGCTCACCTCGGGGGTGCGGGATGCGCCCCTGAGGTAAAACCTCGAGGAGATCGCCTTCTCTATCGCCTCCAGCAGGATCAGGGCCCTCCGCTCGTAGGTATGGTCCCTCAGGGTCCTGCGATAGGCCTTCGAGGCCATCTCCTCCCTCCGTTCCGGGTGCCTGAGGTAGAAGGAGAGCTTGTCCATCATCTCCCCCTCGTCCGAGAAGGCCTCCACCTCCTCCCCCACCTTGTAGAGCATGGGCAGGTCCTCCCTGAAGGGCTGAAGGGAGAAGGCCTTACAGGCCGGGACCTCGAAGCTGCGACAGGGGAGGCCGTAGGACCTGTCGATCCCCAGGAGGTTACCCCTCTGGCGATCGCAGGTGCTGAAGGGATCAAGCACCACCTTTGCCCCGGAGTAGATCTTCCTCAGGGTCTCGAAGTCGATCTGTTCCACCACCCTCTGACCTGACTCGCTCCCGCTCCACCGGACCTTCACCCTCCACTGCTGGGCCAACCGGCGGAGGATGAACTCCCTCTCCGGATAGTGACAGCCCACAAAGGCTATGTCCGCCTCGTAGATCCCCTTCTCATCCCCTTTGAGCCTCACGGGGAAGAAGAGGGCGGGATCTGCAGCATAGGGGAAGTAGATGGCCCTTGCCCCTGCCTGCTGATGGGCGTAAAGGGTCGCTGTACAGTAGCAGCACCAGAGATCGAACTCGGGGGAGATCTTTATGTAGTAGTGGAACCAGTCCTCCTCGTCCCCTCCCCAGAAGATGGTGAAGACCCCCATCCTCCTGAGGGCCCTCACCTCGTCCATCTCCAATCTGATCCCGTGAAAGACCATGAGGACGTCCGGCTTGAAAAGGGCCGCGCTTCTCCTCATCCCTTTGGGGTCGCTCAGGTAGACCAGCTGACCCAGTTGGCCAAGGGCTCTGGCCATGTAATAGACGACGTTGTGACTGCCCGACGGCAGGCCCGGATAAAGGAGCAGGAACTTCATGATACCTCCCCCCTGAGGAGCTTCACCTCCCCCTTCTGCCAGACCACTTCAAAGCCTTCCACCCCCTCGATCTTGCCTCCTACGTAGACCTTCCCCTTCGGCTTCAGATGGGCCCTTGACATCTCCCTGATGAGTTCGAGATCGCCCCCCTCGAGACCGTCCCTTAAGATGTAGCAGAGGACGTCAAAGCGACGGTCCGAAGGCACCTCCTTCAGCTCGGCGAAGGCGAGGTTGGGCCTCGGGTGATTTACGATGGCGGAGGAAACGGCGATGGGGTCGTCATCCACCCCCAGGACATAGTTCGCCCCCCTGGCCAGGATCTCGCTTCCCATTCCCCCTCCACACCTCAGGTGGAGTACATCTCTGGAGCCGACGCGCCTCTTGAGCGATCGGAAGACCTCCCCCAGTTCCCTCAGTTCCTCTTCCGGCGATGGGAGAATGCCGTAACGGGGATCGGATCTGTCGAAGGGACCTTCTCTTTTGACCTTGGTCCCATCGAGGAGCCCGTCCTCGACCAGCCTCTCTATCACCTGGAGCATCCGGTGGGTGTAGAGATGCTCTCTCATGGTGCGACGGTAGCCTGCCTCGGCGATCCTCTCCCTTTCTTCTTCCTCCTTAAGGTAATGATCCACCTTTTCCTCCAGGTCCTCTTCTTCCGCCAGGGCCACCTCTCCCTCATCGTAGACGGAGAAGAGGTCCTCCCGGTAGCACTGGAGCTGGAAGGCCCGGGCCGCGGGTACCTCGAAGGTCCGGCAAGGGCATCCCCAGGCCCTGGGAGTGTTGAGGGTGCAGCGACGCCCCGTTATGGCCGAGAAGGGGGCATCGCAGTCCTGGTATATCCCGATCACCACCTTGGTCCTGTTGTAGACCTCGTTGATCCTTTCGGCGGGAAGGGAGAGGGAGAAGTCGAAGAAGCTCCTGGGGAAGAGCCTCTTGAGCCTTTCGGCGATCTGGACCCTCTTTTTGTGCGGTGCCCCTATCCAGGCCACGTCTATGTCCTTCTCGGGAGGGGGGTTCAGGGGATGGTAGATGGTATGATCCGCCGCTATGGGGAGGTACATAACGTTGGCCCCGAGAGCCTTATGGCGCTGCAAGGTGAGGGTGGTGTAGGTACAGAAAAGGGAGTAACGGAAGGAGATGCCCATGGTGAGGTTGAACTCCTTCTCCTCGTTCTGTACCCAGAGCACGGTGGGGACCCCTTTCCGGTTTATCCTATCGATGATCTCTATGGGGAGGTAGAGGCCGTAGAGGTGAAAGACCAAATCTGGCTTCACCTCCTCCACTAAATCCAGCACCTTGAGCACCTCCCTCACCTTTCCCCGATGGTACCCCCCCAGCTCGTAGACCTCGTGCCCCAGGAGCCTGAAGGCCCGGGCACAGCTTTCCGCCATGTAATCCGCCCCGTTGGGGAAGGGGATGCCGGAGTGGAGCACTACCACCTTCATATCAGCTCCATCCTGGGGCGATTCTCGATGAAACAGTGCTGGATGATCTGATTATGGACGTTCTCCACGCAGCGGGGGCACTCCTCCAGGTTTATCGCCTCGATAGCCTTACGGTGCTCCTCCGAGTCCCATATCTCCCAGAAGCTCTGTCTCTTGTAGTCGCCGAAGCGGATGAAGACGTCCTGGCAGACGATGAAGCTGCCATCGGCAGCGAGCACCGCTGAAAGCGGCGTGGCCCTGCACCGATCGTAGGTCCTGGGAGTCCAGTAGCCGTCGAACTTCTCTTTTATACTGTAAATCTTGAAGCCCTCGTCCTCGAAGTCAGCTCTCGCCTTCTCCGCGAGGGCGAAGGCCGAAGGCACGATCATCCTCGCCAGCTCCCCCCTCTCGTCCCCCTTCGGGTAATAAGCAGGGCGGATGTGCACGAAGTCCACCCCCAGGGCCTTGGCCACACGGCAGAAGTTGTAGATGTCCATCCAGTTCTCCGGGGTTATGAGAAAGGCGAGGCCGATGTCCAGGGAGAGCCCTCTGCTTCTGCGCCGCTCCACCACCTCGGCCACGTTCTCCAGGACCTGAAAGAAGACCTCCTTCGACACCCCCATCACCCGCTGATGAATGGAGCTGGAGCCGGCGTTAAGGCTCACCCTCAGGTGATCTATGTAATCGGCCATCTCGGCCCTGAGCAGGACCCCATTGGTGGTGAGGGCCGTCTTGAGGAGTCCATCGTCCCTCTTGGCCCTCTTCAGCGCCTCCATCACCCCCTCGTTGGTCAGTGGCTCCCCGCCTCCGGAGAAATGGATCAGGCGGACGTCGTTCTCAAGACAATCCTCGACGGCTTTGATCAGGATCTCCGGCGGTAGCTTTACCGGGTATCTCTTCTTCTCCTCCTTCATGATGCAGAAGCTGCAGTTGGCGTTGCAGAAGTTGGAGGGATACACGTGCATCACCACCGGCGGGGGGAACTCCCCCCGGAGGATTCGCTCTATCCTATCAGCGTACATCAGGACCTTGTAAGGAAAGAACCTGTTGAAATCGTCCAGAGAGGCCATCGCACACCCTCCCGTGGTTGATCTTCGCCCTTGAGGAGCAAAGAGGATGCCAGGACCTCCGCCCTGAAGGAGCGCGGATTTCTAAGGAGAACGGAGGAAAAAGTTTCGGAACAGAGGAGAAATTTTCCCTCATCTCCTCAGCACCTTCCGGTAGTAGTCGGGGCCTAAGAAGCGGACGAAGGAACGGTAAAGCTCCCAGTCTATCTTCTCCCTCATCTCATCCTTCATCAGCCTGAGGGCCTCATAGGGGGTGAGGGGGCGACGATAGGGTCTGATCCCGCAGAGGGCCTCGAAGATATCACATATCTGCACCAGCCTCGCTCCCGGATCTATCTCTCCCGCCCTCAACCCATAGGGGTAGCCCTGGCCGTCAGAGGTCTCGTGGTGCTGCTCCACGATCCTCAGGACCCGCTCGTCAGTGAAGTTCGCCTGCTCCAGGGCCTCGCGGCTGTAAAGGGGATGTTTCTTCATCTCCTTCCATTCCGCAGGAGTGAGCTTTCCCGGCTTCTGGAGGATCTCCTGAGGTATCCTCCCCTTCCCCACGTCGTGAAAGAAGGAGGCGAGGGCCAGGGTCCTCACCTCCCCCGGGGGGAGCTTCTCCCGGAGGGAAAAGCTGGTGGTGAGGAAGAAGACGTTGTTCAGGTGGACATAGGTGGCGAAATCATGAGAAAGCACCTTCAGCACTTTCTTCCCCAGCTCGGGCCCCTTCCTCAGGTACTCGATCACCTGCTGGACCAACCCCACCCCCCTCCTTACCATCTCTTCGCTGAAGTCCCTCAGCATCTCCTCGAAGAAGGACTCGGAAAGGGAGTAAAGGAAGCGAGCCTTCTCCGCCGTGGTCCTGCTCCTGTCCTCCATCACGGAGGGGAGGGAACTCTGGAGATAATCGAGGTAGAGGCGATGGTCTTCCACGTAGAGGTAGACCCTCTTCACCCCCATCTCCCTCCACGCCCTTATCCTCCGCTGGGAAAGGGGGAGCCTTTTCTTCCTGAAAAGCACCATCTCCTTTCCCACCTTCAGGTAGATGTCGGCATCGAAGGGATTCTTGGGAAGGAGGAGATCTATGCAGAGGGGAAGGAAGAGCCCCTGCTTGTAGTCCTTCACCTCGACGTTCTCCGCCAGCTCCCTCATTTCTTTCCGGCCTTCTCCTCTTTCTGGAGCTGATCCAGGATCGTCCTGAGTCTCCGGGTCATCTCCTCCTCGTTCGTCTCCAGGGTGAAGACGAACTCCACCCTCCTGTTCTTGGCCCGATTGGCAGCGCTGGTATTGGGAACCAGAGGCCTCGTCTCCCCATAGCCCACGGCCATGAGCCGCTTCGGGGATATCTTTCCCTTCTCTATAAAGTAGCGGAGCACGGTGGTGGCTCTGGTGGAGGAGAGTTCCCAGTTAGAGGGAAAAAGAAGCGTCTTTATCGGGAGATCGTCGGTGTGCCCCTCGATGGCCAGCTTGTACTTGGGGAACTTCTTCATGAGTTTTATCAGCTTATCGAGCAGGGGATAGGCCTCCTTCTTGAGGACCGCGGAGCCGAGATCGAAGAGGACCTTCTCCTTCGCTCTCACCACCACCCCCCTATTGCTCACCAAGACCTCCACCGCATCGCTCAGCTCCTCTTCTTCCACCGCCTTCTTTATCGCCTCGTACATGTCGGCATAGTACATCTCGATCACCGAGTCCTTCTTCTGGAAGTCGAAGAGCTGAACCGGCTCGGTGGTCATCGCCACGAACTCCCCCACCTCCAAGCGCTGCACTCCAAAGGCCTCCCTGATGGAGCCCATAATCTGGCGAAACTTCACGATGTCCATCTGGGCAAAGGAGAGAAGCAGGACGAAGAAGGTGAGCAGCAGGGTGGTCATGTCGGCAAAGGTGGTCATCCAGTGAGGAGCGCCCTCCTCCTGGTTCTCCTCGCTACCCCTTTTCTCCTCGTCAGACACCTCCCTCAGCCTCCTTTCTCATGCTGGGCGAGAGGAAGGCCTCGAGCTTCTCCCTGATCACCCTCGGGTTCTCCCCGGCCAGGATGGAGAGCACCCCTTCGATGATCAACTCCATAATCAGGGCCTGCTCGTTGGTCCTCCCCTCGAGCTTATTGGCGATGGGGATGAAGATCAGGTTGGCGAGCACTGCCCCGTAAAGGGTGGTGATGAGGGCCACGGCCATTGCAGGACCGATCTTCTCTGGATCATTTAGGGTTCTGAGCATCTTCACCAGTCCGATGAGGGTCCCGATCATCCCGAAGGCCGGGGCGAAGGACCCCATCCCCTTGAAGATCCTCTGCCCCACCTTGTGGCGCTCGCGCATGTAGGCGAGGTCAGTCTTGAGGATGGAGCGAAGGAGTTCTGGGTCCGTCCCATCCACCACCAGCTTTATCCCCTTTTGGAGGAACTCGTTCTCAATGGGGACCCTCTCCAGGGCGATGATGCTCTCCTTTCGGGCCTTAGTCGCTAAGGCAACGATCTCGTCTATGATCGCTAAGGGGGAGGTGTTGTTCTGCTTGAAGGCGTGCTTAACCACTTTGAAGGAGCCGAGGACCGTCTTCAGCGGGAACATCACCAGGGTTGCGGCCAGCGTTCCCCCGATCACGATCATGAAGGAGGGGATGTTGATGAACCCGCCTAACCCTCCGCCCATGGCGATGGAGGCGCCCATCAACGCAAACCCCAGGAGTATCCCCAAAATCGTAGATATATCCATCTCACCATGCCCTGTACTTTATCTGTTTCCCATTGGAGTAAAAGACCCACTTACCCCTTATGTCCTCCCTGAGGGTATGGGATACATCCCCTATCCTCAGGCTGACCCCGTGATAAATCCCCTCCCTCACCCATACCTTCCCCTCCCCTTCCCGGAGTTTGGCTTCCAAGATCTGTTCCCTCCGGGATACCTCCTCAAATTTCCCCTTGATCTCCTTCAGGCGTCGGGTGAGCTCCTCCCTTTCAAAATTTCCTCTCTGATCCTGCAGGTAACGCAGGCGGGCCTTGAGCTCTCGAAATTCCTTGGTCAGCTCCTCCTTCCGCCCTCTGAGGGAACGGAGTTCGTCCTCCCAGAAGGGGTTCATTCCCACCACCACCTCCGTGGGTATCCCCCAGCGGGCTCCCACCCAGCGAGCCTTTATCCCCCTGGCGGCCCTCACCTCACCGCCTATTATCGCTCCGGGGTCCCCTTCTACCCTGATTTCTCCCTCGGCCAAAATAACGCTGTTCCTCGAAGACTTCTCCAGTACCACGTCCCCCTTCGCCTCCACCTTGGCTCCCAGCGCATACATGGCCTTGAGCCCTCCACATTCCACCCTCCCCTTCTCACCCCCAATGACTCCCCCCTTCACCTCCATTCCCTCCCCTACCTTTATATCGGCTCCTTCCACGTCTCCCTCAACCAGGAGTTCCTGAGCCCGGACCTTGAACCCCGCTCTGATGGAGCCCTTCACCACCAGTCTCCCCACGAAGACGACGTTTCCGGTGGAAAAGTCCACGTCTCCCTCGACCACATATACGGGAGACACGTGGATCTTCCCGTCCTTCCAGAAGACGTGACCGTTTACCGCCGCCACCAGTACCCTCGGGTTCTCCTTGGGGACGTACACGTTCTCCCCCATGGGGAAGGCCTCAGGCCCTCCCCCCTCTTCGCCAGGAGGGATCCGGGCCAGCACCTGTCCCACCACCACGTTCTCTATGAGCCCCAGCTCGTGAAAGTCCACCCGCCCATCCCCCAAGGGCTGGGGGCGCGGGGAGGAATCATCCCTTGCTGAGAAGAAGTACTCGATCCTCGGCTTCGCCAACCCGCCTTCCTTCCTTTTTTAATTGTTATCGTCCTCGCGGGAAGGCTTCTTGAGTCCCCTCCAAGGAATCTCTCCAGGACGTCCCCGCCGAGACCAGCCTGGGGTCCGCCAACTATCGGGCATCTCCCTGGATCAAGGAAAGATGTACATGATCGGGTCCTGTTTTGGCCAGCTGCGTAAGGAGTTCGGCTGTTCCACCCTACCTGTAACTGTGCCTGAGGATCTCCTAAAGTCTGCCCTCGGCCTGCCGAACCTTTTAAGGGAGATGTGGAAGGTATTCCGTCCCTTTCTCCTGGTGCTGGCGCTCATCGTCGTCGCACCGCTGGGGTATGTGGTGCTTGAGGGCTGGAGCTTCCCTGAGGCCTTCTACATGGGCCTCATCACCATCACTACCGTCGGCTTCGGGGAGGTGAAGCCCCTGAGCGAGGCGGGGAGGTTCTTCACCTCGGGCCTCATCATCTTTGGGATCGGCACCTTCACCTATGCCCTGAGCACCACCACCTCCAAGATAGTGGAGGGGAGATTGAACGAGGAGTGGAAGAGGAAAAAGATGATGAAACGAGTGGAGAGGATGAAGGACCATTACATCATCTGCGGGGTGGGGTCCACCGGAAAATGGGTGATAAGGGAGTTCTTGAAGGCGAAGAGGCCCTTCGTGGTCATCGAACATAGACATCACCACCTGATGGAACTCCTGGAGGAGTTCCCCCAGCTCCTCTGGATAGAAGGAGACGCGACGGAGGAAGAGGTCCTCCTCCGTGCGGGGATCAAGAGGGCCAAGGGGCTCCTGGCCCTCCTTTCCACCGATGCCGACAACCTCTTCCTGATCATCACCTCCAAGGGGCTGAACCCGAACCTGCACATCATCTCCCGGGCAAACGACGAGAAATCCATAGACAAGCTCCTTCAGGGAGGGGCTGACAGGGTCGTCTCCCCTGCCATGACCGAGGGGATCAGAATCGCCTCCCTCGCCTTGAGGCCCGATGTGATGAGCTTCCTCGATGTGGTGGTATACGAGGAAAAGGACCTGCTGGTTCTTGAGGAGATCTCCATCCCCGCTGGATCCGGCTGGATTGGGCAGTTCATCGGCGACATGGATATTTCCAGGAAGGCAGAGGCCCTCCTCTTAGGGATAAAACTGAGGGAAAAGGAGAGGATCGTCTTCAACCCTTCCCGGATGACCCTGATCGATGAGGGAGATAAGCTGATCCTCCTTGGAACGGAGAAGCAGCTCGAGCGCGCCCGCCAACTGATCCTGCAAGGCCCGTAATTCTGCCCCAGATCGCCCGGGAAGTCCAAGGTTGAACTTGACATATAATCCCCATACCTCTATCATCTCCTCCTCAAAAAGCGGGAGGGAAGGGAGATGTATTTGGAAAGGGCAAAGGTATGTCCCAGTTGCGGTGCCAAGGCCAAGGTCCTGAAGGAAGAGGAGTACGGGGGAGGGATGGTGAAGTACACCTTTCAGTGTCCCAAATGTAACGTCCGTTACAGCGCCTCCTGGAAGAAGGAGAAGGCCTCCCGGAAGAAGTCCTAAGATCCTTCCTCCACCCGGATGAGGGTGGTCCTGTCCTTTATCACGTCGAGGCGATCTATCTCCTCAAGGGCCCTCTTTACCGCCTCCTCCTTCGCCCCGTGGGTCATCATCACCACCGGGACGGCGCCGTTCACCTCCCTCCCCTTCTGGATCACCGAGGCAATGCTTATCTCGTTGGCTCCCAGGATCCCCGAGATCTTGGAGAGGACCCCTGGACGGTCCACAGCGGTGAAGCGCAGATAATAGGGGCAGACCAGATCTTCTATCGCCTTGTAAGTCACAGGCCCCTCGGAAAAGAGAAGACCCTTCCCTTTCACCCCTCCCATGATCCTCTTGGCCACAGAAACCAGATCGCTCACCACGGCGCTCCCTGCGGCAAGTCCTCCGGCCCCCTGACCGTAAAACATGGTGGGCCCCACCGCATCCCCGGTCACGTAGATGGCGTTATAGACCCCCCCTACCTGAGCGAGGAGATGATCCTTGGGAAGCATGGTGGGATGGACCCTCAACTCCACCCCTTCGGGGGTTATCTTGGCTATGGCCAGAAGCTTTATCCTGTAACCGAATTCCATGCTGAACTGGATGTCGAGAGGGGTTATCCGGGTAATCCCCTCCACATAAACCCTCTCAAACTCCACCCAGCTCCCCGAGGCCAGCGAGGCGAGGATGGTCAGCTTATGGGCGGCATCTATCCCCTCCACGTCGAGCCGGGGATCGGCCTCGGCATACCCCAGTGACTGGGCCTTCTTCAAGGCCTCGCCAAACTCCTCCCCCTGCTCCGTCATCCGGGTAAGGATGTAGTTGGAGGTACCGTTGAGGATTCCGAAGATCGCCCTGATCCTGTTGGCCACAAGCCCCTCGGTGAGGGAACGGATTATCGGTATCCCCCCTCCCACACTGGCCTCAAATCCCACCTGGACCCCTCGTTCCTTGGCCGCCTCGAAAATCTCCTTACCCCGATGGGCCAGGAGGGCCTTGTTGGCGGTCACCACGTGCTTACCCTGCCGGATCGCCTCAAAGATGAGGCTTCGGGCCGGCTCCTCCCCACCGATGAGCTCCACTACGACGTCCACCCCGGGGTCCCTAATCACCTCATAGGCGTCGGCGGTAAGGAGGAAAGAAGGGACCTCCACATCCCTCTTTCTCTCCAAGTCTACGTCGGCGATCTTCCTTATCGCAAGCCTCCCCCCCATTCGCTCGGCTATGAGGTCACCGTTTCCCTGGAGGATCTTCACCACCCCCGTGCCCACCGTGCCGAAGCCAATGATCCCGACCCCGATCTCCCTCATCCCCTGAACATCCTCCTTATGCCCCTTATGGCCTGACGGATCCGGTGCTCGTTCTCCACCAAGGCGAACCTCACATACCCCTCTCCCCCCTCACCGAAGCCGATGCCCGGGGAGACGGCCACCTTCGCTTCCCGCAGCAGGAGCTTGGAGAACTCCAAGGAGCCCATCTCCCGGTAGGGCTCGGGGATACGGGCCCAGACGAACATGGTGGCCTTGGGTTTTTTCACCTCCCATCCCACCTGCTTGAGCCCCCTCACCAGGACATCCCTCCGGGAGCGATAGGTCTCCACTATCCCCTTCACCACCGAATCATCGGACCTGAGGGCAATGATGGCCGCTATCTGGATCGGCTGAAACATCCCGTAATCGAAGTAACTCTTGAGCCTGGCCAGGGCATGGATCATACGGCTGTTACCCACCGCAAAACCGACCCTCCAGCCGGGCATGCTGTAGCTCTTCGATAGGGTGTAAAACTCCACCGCCACCTCCTTGGCCCCCGGAACCTGAAGGATGCTTGGGGCCTTATATCCATCGAAGGTGAGATCGGCGTAAGCGAGGTCGTGGAGGATCAGGATGTCGTGCTCTTTGGCGAAGTCCACCACCTTCTCGAAGAAGGATAGATCTACCACGGTGGTGGTGGGGTTGTGGGGGAAGTTCAGGATGATCATCTTCGGTTTGGGCCAGGTCAGGCGCACCGCGGCCTGAAGCCTCTCGAAGAAGTCCTCCTCCTCATCCAGCAGGGGCACGCTCCTCAGGTCCCCCCCGGCAATCACCACGCAGTAACTGTGGATCGGGTAAGTGGGGGTGGGCACAAGGACCACATCCCCAGGGCCCAGGACCGCCAAGGCCAAGTGGGCGATCCCGTCCTTGGAACCGATGGTGGCGATCGCCTCGGTCTCGGGGTCCAGGTCCACGTCATACTTGCGCCCATACCATTCGGTAATGGCCACCCGAAGCTTGTATATCCCCCGGGAGGCGGAGTAGCGATGGTTCCTCGGGTTCTGAGCTGCCTCGATAAGCTTCTCCACGATGTGGCGGGGAGTGGGGATGTCGGGGTTCCCCATCCCGAGATCGATGATGTCCTCACCCCGGCGCCGGGCCTCAAGCTTCAAGGCATCCACCTGGGCAAAGACGTAAGGGGGAAGCCTCTTTATCCTCGGAAACTCCTCCATCCCTTCTCCTCTCAGCGAATTAAAAACAGCCCTAAAAAACTATCACGGGAGGGGTTGAGGGTCAAGGAGATGATCCTATAAGGGGCCTCCTTGAGCGAAAATCGGCACTCTCCTCATAGGCGTAGGCTGCCTGAAGGAGAGTGGCCTCGGAGAAGGGCTTCCCTATGATCTGGAGGCCTACAGGGAGCCCCCTCTGGGTGAAACCGCAGGGGAGGGAAAGGGCGGGAAGCCCTGCCAGGTTCACCGAGATGGTGAAGATGTCGGAGAGATACATCTGGAGAGGATCGTCGATCTTCTCCCCGATGGCGAAGGCAGCCGTGGGGGAGGTGGGGGTTACGATCAGGTCACAACGCTCAAAGGCCTTCTCAAAGTCCTCCTTTATCAGGGTCCTCACCTGGGAGGCCTTCTTGTAGTAGGCATCGTAGTAGCCGGCTGAAAGGGCGTAGGTCCCGAGCATGATCCGCCGCTTCACCTCCGGGCCGAAGCCATCGGAGCGGGTCTCCCGGTACATCTCGATCAGGTCCTCCCCCTCCTTCCTCAGACCGTACTTCACACCATCGTAGCGGGCAAGGTTGGAGCTCGCCTCGGCGGTGCAGATGATGTAATAGGTGGCCACGGCATAGGGGGTATGGGGGAGGGAGATCTCGAATACCTCCGCCCCGAGCCCCTCAAGGACCCTTATCGCCTCCTTGACCCTCTCCTCCACCTCGGGGTCCATCCCTTCGATGAAGAACTCCTTTGGCATCCCGAGCCTCATCCCCCTTATCTCCTCCCCGAGCAGACGGGTGAAGTCCTCATCGGGAAGGGGGGAGGAGGTGGAATCATGGGGATCATGGCCTGCGATGGCCCCGAGCAGTAAGGCCGAGTCCCTGACCGACTTGGTCATGGGGCCTATCTGATCGAGGGAGGAGGCGAAGGCGACAAGGCCATATCTCGATACCCTCCCGTATGTGGGCTTGAGACCCACCACCCCACAGCAGGCCGCAGGCTGCCTTATGGACCCTCCCGTGTCCGAGCCCAGGGCCCCGGCGCACTCATCGGCGGCCACCGCCGCCGCTGAGCCCCCGCTCGATCCCCCGGGGATCGCCTCCAGGTCCCAGGGGTTTCGGGTAATGGCGAAGGCCGAGTTCTCCGTGGAGGAGCCCATGGCGAACTCGTCCATGTTGGTCTTCCCCAGGATCACCGCCCCCTGGGCCTTGAGCCTCCCTATCACGGTGGCATCATAGGGTGGGACGAAGTTATGGAGGATCCTTGAGGCGCAGGTGGTCCTTATACCCTTAGTACAGATGTTGTCCTTTATGGCGAGAGGGACCCCCGTGAGGGGGAATACCCTCCCCTCCTTCATCATCTCATCGGCCCGGGAGGCCATCTCCAGGGCCTCCTCCTCGGTCACGGTGAGGTAGGCCCTGATCCTCTCGTCCACCTCCCTTATCCGCTCGATGAAGGCCCGGGTCGCCTCCACCGAGCTCAGCTCCCCCCTGTCGAACCTCTCCCTCAGCTCCCCTATCCCCAGACGGCAGATTTCCATCAGATCACCCTTGGCACCTTGAAGAAATCCCCCTCCCTCTGAGGGGCGTTCTCCATGATCTCCTCCCGGGGAGAGGACTCCCTGACCTGGTCCTCCCGGAAGGCATTGGTGTGATGGACCACGTGGTAGGTGGGCTCCACCCCTTCAGTGTCGAGCTCATTGAGCTTCTCCATGTACTCCAGGATGGCGTTGAGCTGTCCGGTGAAGAGCTCCCTTTCCCGATCGGAGAGCTTCAGTCGGGCAAGCCTCGCCACATAATCCACCTCCCTCTCCGTGATCTTCATCCTTCCACCTCCTCCTCTGCCTCACAGTAGCTGGCCAGGGCCTTCACGATGTCCCCCCGGGTGAGGATCCCCACAAGCTTCTCCCCCTGTAGCACCGGCAGGGTGTTTATCCTGTGCTCCACCATCACCTTCGCCGCCTCCTCGATGGGAAGGGAAGGGGGGACGGTGATCACCTCCTTTACCATGATCTCCCCGACCGGGGTGTTGTACTTCTTAAGGATCTCCTCCCGGTCTATCTCCGTTACCTCCATCCCCATGGTGAGGTAGTTTATGATGTCGGTGCGGGAGATGAAGCCCTGAAGTCTCCCCTTCAGCACCACCGGCATCCCGGCGATGTCGAAGAGCCTCAGTTTGTTAAGGATCACTGAGACCTTCTCGTTGGGATGACAGGTTATCACCTTCTTCGTCATCACCTCGTTCACCTTCATCTCCAGAGCCCCCCTGAGAAGAATACCTCATTGGCCAGTTTTTGCAAGGCCTCCACCTTCCTCAAGGCGTCCCTGAGCCTCGCCTGATCGGGCTCGGGGAGCCGGTAGGGGTTGACCCTGTCCTGTCCGTCCACCACCCCCTCCCTCATGAGCTCCCCCTGGCGCTCGATTCGAAGGCGCATCAGGGTGTAGAAGGCCTCTTGGAGCCTCTGGGAAAAGGAAGCAGAAAGGACCTCCTTCTCCTCGAGCCCCTTTATCCGCTCGAAGGTGTTGGTAGTGGGGATCCGGTACCTCTTGGCGAGGAGCCTCACCAGGAACACTAAGGGACCCCAGCCCCCGAGCTTCACGTCTATCGTCCCCTTCCCTTCCCCCGAGCGCTCGGTGGCGAAACGGCGAAAAAGCCCGAGGGGGACGGGCATGAGGATGGCGGCCGATGCCATCTTCTCCACCATTGTGCGGTTATCCATGATGTGGTCGTTGAAGAAGGCAATGAGCTCCTCCCCCAAACCCCTCTCCCCTCCTACATGGCGGAGGTCCATCATGATGATCAGGTCCAGGATCCCCAGGGGCCCCTTTCCGTGTCTGATCTTGCCAATTATCCTCTCCTTCCACTCCCCTATCTCCCCCCGCCATTTCTCGTTAACCGGCATGATCCCCCCTTTGCACTTCCTTATGCCGATCTCCTCGAGTTTCTCCACCATCCTCTGGGCGAATAGTTCGTAGTAGTCCTCAAGGGCCTCCTTGGGGCCGTAATGGGTCCTCTCGGCTATGTCACCCTTCAGGAGGCTGGTCCTCAGGCGCCCCTGGAGCGCAAGGAGCCTCTCCCCTTCCTCCTCCCTGTACCGGTACACCAGGAGGTTATCCTGATCGGTAAAAAGGGTCTGCTCCCTCCGGCCATCGCTCCCCATGGCCATCCAGGCGTAAGCCGAAGGAGGAGGTCCGAACCCCTCCGAGTCCAGCTCCTCCTCCACCAGCCTCAAGAGCCTCTGGGTGAGTCTGTCGCGGGCAAGGGAGAGGAGCCGGTGGACCTCCCTCACGGAGCGTCCCTCCTGAAACTCCTCCCAGGCAAGCTGGGTGAACTCCTGGTGGACCTCCCTGAGGACGCTCTCCTCCCCTGTCTCCTCTATTCGCCTGAGGAGGAGAGCACATCTCCCCTCTGCCCCCCTGAGGACGCCCTCTTCGTCCCTTAAGGCCGAGGAGAGCTCATCAAGGAGCCTCATCCTCTCGGGATAGGTAAGCCTTGCGGGGTCATACCCCCCGAGGAACTCCTCTGCCTTTTTTCGAATCATCGGATCAGAGGGAGGAGAGCCCCCTTATGGCCTCTAAGCGCTCCTCGAGCTTTGCCCTCCGGTCACTGTACTCCTGGAGCTTCCCCCGTTCCTTGGCCACCACCTCCTGGGGGGCCCTCTCGAGAAAGTCCCTGTTGGAGAGCTTCCTCTGGAGGAACTCGAGTTCCTTCATCACCCTCCTGAGTTCCTTCTGAAGCCTCGCCTCCTCCCGCTTAGGATCGGGGATCAGGTCCTCGAGCGGCACGAAGACCTCCACTCCCTCCGCCATGGCCATGGCGGCGGCCTGGGGGCGCTCGCCGCCGACCCGGACCTCCAGCTCCTTCAGGAGCCCGAGGTCCCTGATGAAACCTTCCCCCTCCCTCATCACCTGGGCCACCCCCTCGTCCTCCGCCTTAAGGATCGCCCTCACCCGAGTGGTGGGCGCCACACCCATCTCCCCCCTGATGTTCCTCACCCTAGTGATTACCCTCATCACCAGCCCCATCCTCCGGCTTTCCTCCTCGAAGGAGAGCCTCTCATCAGGCTCAGGCCAGGGGGCCACCGTGATGCTCTCCCCCCTGTGGGGTAGAAGCTGCCATATCTCCTCGGTGATGAAGGGCATGAAGGGATGAAGGAGCTTCAGGGTCTTATCGAGCACGTAAACGAGGGTGCGCTGGGTGGACCTCCTCAACCCCTCGTCCTCCCTCTGGTAGAGGAAGGGCTTTATCAGCTCCAAGTACCAGTCGCAGAGCTCGTGCCAGAAGAAGTGATAGATGGCCTGGGCCGCATCGTTGAAATGGTAATCCTCCAGGGCCCTGGTCACCTCCCTAATGGCCTCATTGAGCCGGGTGAGGACCCAGCGATCGGGCAGGGTAAGCTCCTCGACCCTCAGTCCATCCACCCCCTCCTCGGGGAAGTCCCCGAGGTTCATCAGGGAGAAGCGGGCGGCGTTCCAGATCTTGTTGGCGAAGTTCCGGTATCCCTCTATCCTCTTTTCCGAAAGCCGGATGTCCCTCCCCTGGGCCGCAAAGGCGCAGAGGGCGAAGCGGAAGGCGTCCGTGCCGTACTTCTCGATCATCACCAGGGGGTCTATCACGTTCCCCCGGGTCTTGCTCATCTTCTGCCCCTGCATGTCCCTCACCAGGGCGTGGATATAGACGTCCCGGAAGGGGACATCCCCCATGAAGTGGAGACCCATCATCATCATCCTGGCTACCCAGAAGAAGAGGATGTCAAAACCGGTGACCAGGACCGAGGTGGGGTAGAAGACCTCGAGCTCCTTGGTCCGCTCAGGCCATCCCATGGTGGAGAAGGGCCAGAGGGCGGAGCTGAACCAGGTATCGAGCACATCCTCCTCCTGCTCTATGTGAGGGGAACCGCAGTGGGTGCAGGAGGTGGGATCCTCTCTGCTCACGGTGATCTCTCCGCAGTCCCTGCAGTGCCAGGCCGGGATCCTGTGCCCCCACCAGATCTGCCTCGATATGCACCAGTCCCTGATGTTCTCCATCCAGTCGAAGTAGACCTTCTCCCACATGGAAGGGATGATCCTGGTCCTTCCCTTCCGTACTGCCTCGATGGCCGGGGCGGCCAGGGGCTTGGTGCGTACGAACCATTGAACCGAGAGGAAAGGCTCTATCACCGTGTGGCACCGATAGCAATGGCCGACGCTGTGACGGTAAGGCTCCACCTTCACGAGGGTGCCGTCCCGCTTGAAGTCCTCGAGGATCCTCTCCCGGCACTCAAATCGATCAAGGCCCTTATAGGGGCCTGCCTCCTCGGTCATCCTCCCTTTCTCATCTATCACCTTCACCTGCGGGAGGCCATGTCTACCCCCTATCTCGAAATCGTAGGGGTCATGAGCTGGGGTGATCTTCAGGGCCCCGGTGCCGAACTCGGGATCCACGTAGCTGTCGGCGATGACCGGGATCCGCCGCCCAAGCACGGGCAGGATTGCCGTCCTCCCCACCATCTCCTTATAGCGATTGTCAGCGGGATTGACCGCCACGGCCGTATCCCCGAGCATCGTCTCGGGCCGGGTGGTGGCCACCACGATCTCCCCTCCCCCTTCCAGGGGGTAACGGAGGTAGTAGAGGTAGGCATCCTCTTCCTCGTGCTCCACCTCGAGGTCCGAAAGGGCCGTCCCGCACCGGGGGCACCAGTTGATAATGTATTTGTCCCGGTATATGAGGCCCTCCTCATAGAGGCGGACGAAGACCTCCCTCACCGCCCGGGAGAGCCCCTCGTCCATGGTAAAACGTTCTCTGCTCCAGTCGCAGGAGGCCCCCAGGCGCCTGAGCTGATGGATGATCACCCCGCCGTACTTCTCCTTCCACTGCCAGACCCTCTTTATGAACTCCTCCCTCCCCAGCTGTTCCCTGCTCAGCCCCTCCT
>Ga0190363_1000236_pt1 | contig 31567 bp, 36 predicted proteins | sample 48721867_MG_FD_161272 | JGI IMG/M metagenome (GOLD analysis project Ga0190363, IMG submission 161272) | Hydrothermal vent microbial mat bacterial communities from Southern Trench, Guaymas Basin, Mexico - 4872-18-6-7_MG | ecosystem: Environmental > Aquatic > Marine > Hydrothermal vents >... | reverse complement strand
GAATTATTACGCCGGAAGCTGTGATTAATCCTATAATTATTATTGTGTTGAGGTATGGCGCTGGATTTGTTAATGCTTGAGTAGGTGGAGTGGTCGGAGCTGGCTCTTCAACTGGAGTTATAATGGGTTTCGGATAGCTCATTCGCGCAAGCTTGGAGAGGAATGTGAGAAACCAGGCAAGGATTATGGTAGAGGTTAATGGGAGATAGCTTCGAGGAGTTAGCTTAACCTCATTGCTCAAGCCTATTTCAGGTGGACAATTGAACATGTCTTGATAAACTTTAATTTTCTATCGGCTTTCTAAAGGGGCGGAGTCATGAAGTATAGGCTGATGGATTTATTGGCATGCCCCATTTGCAAGCATTTCCCACTCGAGCTCCACGTCTTCGAATCGAAAGTAATTGAAGCTGATTTGAAACCTAAGCGATGCGAGCTTTACTGCGGATATCATTCTTCATGGCTCGAGGAAATGACGGAGGAGCCTAATTGCGCTGAATGTTGGAGTAAGGAGATAGTTAGCGGGATCCTCTTCTGCGAAAAATGCGGAAGATGGTATCCGATTCAAGATGAGATTCCGAGGATGCTTCCAGACGAGTTTAGAGATAGGAATAAGGATGTCGAGTTTCTGGCCACGTGGAAGGCTAGGATACCATCGAAGATACTAAGAGAGGGAAAACCCTTCAATTTGCCCGAATAGACTGGAAAAAGCCGCGGGGAAAACATTTAATAACTTAGGTTCTGGTTTAGCCCTGTGCGAGGTGGATTGAATGAGCGAATCCTCTGAAGCCGTAATACTCGTTGGGAGAAAGCCGACCATGAATTACGTTTTGGCGACGACAATGCCCTTAAGCGAGGGAAAGAAGGTTGTCCTAAAAGCGCGTGGAAGAGCAATAAGCAAAGCTGTTGATGTAGCCCAAGTCGTGACACGCCGCTTCCTGAAAGACGCAGAGATCGAGAGCGTGAACATCGGAACCGAGGAAGGCAGGGTCGGCGCAGATGGTAGGCCGAGAAGCGTTAGCACGATCGAGATAACGATAACTCCCAAGAAGGGCTCATCGAAGAAGAAGTAGACCAAAACCCTATCTCCATAATTTTATATCCGATAAGACTCCGCGCTCTATATATTCTGCTTCTGAGCTTGTTTTAGCTGAATGTACCGCGTCGTCGACGAAGAATTTGTGAGATCCTGCATTAAGCCTAGGAGAGCGGACTCGCATAAGGGAGAAAATGGCGTGGTAATGGTCATCGGTGGAAGCTGGATGTATCATGGCGCACCTTTCCTCGCCGCCATGGCCGCTCTGAGATGCGGAGCAGATCTAGCATACATAGCCGCACCTGAGAAAATCGTTCCATCGATCAGAGCCCTCTCGCCAGCCATAATCGCCATACCCTTAACCGATATGAAGCTTACAAGAGGAGCTGCTAGAAGAGTTCTAAAACTCCTTCCGAAAGTCGATGCAGTAGTTATAGGCCCGGGACTGGAATCTGGGAGCGAGCCGGGGATAGAGCTGGTAGTTGAGGAAGCTGGAATACTCGGCAAGGGAATCGTCTTGGATGCCACAGCCCTGTATAAGGACATCTTAAAGCGCGTTGCTGGCAAGAGGGTTGTCTTGACTCCTCACGCGGGAGAATTCAAAAGAGTTTTCGGAGAAGATGTGCCAAGCGATCTCGATGGAAAAATCGAGTTAGTTAAAGAGTGTGCGAAGAAGAATAGCATCACGATTTTACTGAAGGGTAGAAGAGACGTGATCTCCGATGGAGTCGAAGTAGCAGTAAACGAGACAGGCTCTCCAGCCATGACGGCGGGCGGAACCGGCGACATTCTCTCGGGAATAGTCGCAACCCTCCTCGCTTGGGGAGCTGAACCATTTAAAGCGGCGGCTGCTGCAGCTTGGATCAACGGTAAAGCCGGAGAAATCGTAACAGAAAAACTAGGGCTTCATATGATAGCTACGGATTTAATTAGCGCGATTCCTGAAGTGATGAAGAAATTCGATAGGGTGGAGGAGTAGCTTCCTTGAATTGGCTAAACCTCGCGAGAATAATCATAATTGCCTGCGGAATGATTTACGCATCTTATGAGGACTGGATTAAAAGAGAAGTTGACGATGAAGTTTGGATACTATGCGGAGCGGCTGGAGGAATATTGACGGCAGTCGATCTGCTCATGAAGTGGAATCTCAACCTCTTCATAGCTACGGGGATCTCCATAGCCCTATCAGCTGGGCTTGCAATAGCGTTCTACTATTTTGGACTTTATGGAGGAGCTGATGCGAAAGCGATAATCATGATATCTCTCGCTCTTCCAATATACTACGCTCCCAAGAGCGTGCACCCCTTCACTGGCCTGGCTTCGCTTTCAAATGGCCTACTGCTATCACTCGGATTACTCATAGCACTCTTCCTTTGGAATCTCCAAGCAATCATTAGGGGAAAGAAGATCTTCGAGGGATTCGAACATGAGAAAACTATCAGGAAAATTGCTGCGATGTTTCTAGGTGTGCGCGTGAAGAATGCTAGGGAGAAAAAGTTTTGGTTTCCACTCGAAGAGGAGAAGAATGGAAAGAGGTTCTTCAAATTCGGATTATTTGAACTGGAGTTTGAGGGAGCTAAGAGAGATGACTGCTGGATAACTCCAGGAATACCTTTGCTTATCTTCATTACCGGAGGATTCTTAGCTTACATTCTTGTGGGTGATTTTCTCAGACTCATACTCGACGCGCTGACATTAGCCTAGAGCTATAACTCGTGATCGAATTTTCTTAAAGTCTCTAAAATCTCTTGGTCAAGCGGCTTATGCTTTCTCCTCCGCGTCCTCCCAACGATGTAGGGACCTATTGCTAGGAAGGCTTTTTCGGCAAGTTCGTCTCCCTCTCCTTCCTCATATTTTCTCCAAGAATCTGGGAAATGTTTGTATGAATTGGGGTTCGTCCATTCTATTTGGAAGTCTTCTAGCTTATCTGGTGGGATGCATACTGCGACGCGGTCTACTGTTCTGTGAAGAGATAGGGGGGTTGTGAAAACTCTTTGGATATCTATCTTGTTTTCTACGACGACTCCCTCTGAGGGCATGACCCTATTCGCAACGTATTGGGAGATCGAGTAAGCGATATCAATCGGGTCTATTTTCCTTCTCACCTCGTTGCTGAAGGCTTTAGGATGCACGTGAACATGTGCTCCTCGCCCACTCCACTTAAAGAAAACCGACTTGGAAACGCCGTTTCTCTCCAGGATCTCGATTATTTCGATGGCTTTCTTAATCACTTTTCTCCAGTCTCCATCCTTTGAGTCTATGTCCCACGTAGGAGAAGAATAGACGATATTTCTCCTGTCCGTAACGTCCTCCGCTAGCTCCACTTTATTGTATATGTGCGCTGTTGCGTAGAAGGCCCTAGGCTTGTAGGCAGCGTATTCCTCGAAGATTTTTTGGAAATCATTTTCAGAGCTTATCTTGAGCGGTTTTCTCCGCTTATCATATCTGATCATTATCGGCATGCCTTTCGAATCCTTCTTCTCGCAGTGAATCGCTATCCAACGGCTTCTGCAGTATTCGATTATTTCCTGTCTTACATCTTGCTTAGAATAATGTTGGATTATCTCTTCCCAGTTCATAGGATGTCCTCCGATCTGCGTTTTGCTTCGAGGATCTTCCTTACGACGTCTGCTGGAAGCTTATAGTCCTCAACTCTTCTCTCAACCCTGCCTAGAACGACGAGCCCCTTGCCTGGTCTGACATCGATTTCGTGAAGATATCGGCTGTGATTGGTCTGCCTCATTTTCTCTATTATGACGAATCGCTTCAATTCGCCTCCTCTCAGAATTCTCCTGAATCTGATTATTCCATCTGCTATGTGTTCTATGCCCCAGCCGAAGCTCTCCGCCGTCGTTATCGCATACTGGCTGGCCGCGAGGATCGTGAAATTCCATTTCGAGAGAACCTTCTTCAAATAATAGCTGTATCTCCTGGCCATGGCTGGTTTATCCAGCCAGAAAGCGGATAAGCTGTCTATCGCTATTCTTGCTCTTCCATAGCCGAGCTCCTTCTTAGCCTCGATTATCTTGCTTACCAAGGCTTCCATATCAAGCGATTGGAGGCTCCACCTATCCTCGCGCCCCATCAGGGCATCGATTACGATTAGCTTCTTCTCCTCGATAGCCTTCTGGAAATCCATGTTAAATTGTGCTGCCTGCTTGATTATCGATTCTCGGCTCTCCTCTGTGGTCACGTAGATGCAGCGATCGCCGTCAAGGACCCCTTGATAGATGAAGTGGATTGAGAAGATGGTCTTCCCGCATCCAGGCTCCCCCGTGACGGCGACTAAGAAGCCTTCAGGTATCCCACCCTCAAGTAGCTTATCGATTCCCTCGACACCCGTCTTCAATCGCTCGATCTTCACGGCACCACATTACCGTAGCCTCGGGGTAAGAGATAAAAATTGAGACCTTCATCACCCAAGCCGCTTCTCAGGCTAATTTCCAAGGATTTCCGAGGAGATACCGAGCTTTATGAGCGAGGTTACTCTTCGAGATTCATTCAGCAGCGTTTATTAGGTGGATTCTATGCGGTATACCGCAATTAGTGGAAGTGCATGAATCGGAAAACCTTTTAAGCCTCGTCTTAGCGATCTCGGTGCTTGGAGTAATCTCCATAGGAATTGGGCAGCAAGTCATAACAACGACGACCACCACCGTGATAACTTATCCAGGAACAACCTATACAACCGTGATAAGCGAGCCTAGAACAACGCTTGTAGAAACCCTAGTTAAGGGAGGATATAGGATAATCTATGCCGAGGCTAAGCCTGACCAAGAATGCGTATTAGTCGTCGAAGCCTCGCCAGTCACGGTCGTAACAATACCTGGAATGACGATAAACCCAACCACGATCGTTTACACGATTCCGGCCACGACTTATGAAACCACCATGACGAAGGTAGAAGGAGGAACAACCATAACAACCACTAGAGGAGAAGTTCTGGAAGAAGCTACCACGGTCACCATGAGACCCATTACGACGGCATTTACCATGCCAATTCCAGTATATGGGAAAGTCATAGAGTATTGTAAGGTCATAACTGTCACGCTTGTATACAGATATGAAGCTTCTCAGGAGATAGCGGCAACGGTTACTGCTCCAGGATATACGTTCGAAGGAGCGGTTATAACTTATCCAACAGTCCTCTTCACTCAGCCAGTGACCACAACCATAACGACCATCAGACCTGGAACTACTCACACTGAGACCTATGAAGAAAAACCTGAAACAATCGTAACAACTATAGTTAAGCCTGGCACAACCAAAACTGAGACAATCGTCAGTCCTGGAAGCACGGTAACCAAGACCATAACCTACACAACGACCCCGACCACGGTTAAAACCACTCAGACGACTGTTAAGCCTACAACCACCCAGACTACTCAGCCATCAAAGCCAGCTGAACAAGCAGGGTTCCCAATCGAATACATAATCGCCGCGGTCGTGATAATCGCGATCGCAGCGGCAGCCGCCGCATTACTGATGCGTAGAAGATAAGCTGAGGTCGCAATAATTCCTTAAATATTTTTATTTTATCTGACACAATTCAGCTAAGACTTTCCTCTAAGTCTCTCAATCTCTTCGATTACCGCCTCATATCCCAGCTTGCTAGCGTATCCAGCGAGATAGCCCGCTGCTGATAGTGCATGGAATCGCTCTATCCCCTTTGATGTCAATGCGAGGCTTGCGGCAACTAAAACACTTATTCCTTCATCCTTCAAAGGTCTGTTTATCCAGCTTGCTTTCCATCTAGAGTTCCCTAGGAGGATGTCTGCCTCCTCTCCAAGCACGTATATTATCGAATCGATTGCGGAGGATGCCTTGATTAATTGTTCATGTTTTTCGATTAGATTTCCTCGAAGATCTATTCCAAGCTTGCTCGATGCCTCTTTCCAATCGGCTATCGCTACGAGGTTCGGCTGGAGATCATCTAATCCAAAAGCCATTACGCTGAAGGCGTCCTTACATTCACTCAGCTTATCTAGCCTCCTTCCGATGAATACCACTTTATTTGCTGGATCTCCTTCAAAGCTATAGCTTGCTCCGAGAGCTGTGAGAAGATCTCTTGCTCGATCATCTAATTCATCCAATAGGAGGATGTCTCGACTTTCATCTCCGATTGCTTTTAATGCTTGCCTAGCGTCTCCAGGACCCATTATTATCTCGGCTTCTGGGGGTATTCCTATCGGCGCTATTACGACCTCTCCGCAGTAGTCTGCGGCTGATGGCATTCCAAGCTTAGGTCTATGGAATGTTACCGTTACATTTGCGTTTACAGCTATATCTGATACCTCGCCAGTATTCGGATCGATTCCAGAGGGTATATCTACGGCGATTTTCAATGCCTTCGAAGAGTTTATCAGCTGGATAATTGATCTCCAAGGCTCGCGTATCTCTCCTCTTATTCCTGTTCCGAAGATTGCGTCGATTATCGCGTCGGATTTCTCGATTTCATCTCTGATTAATGCTACGTCGTCGAGATCCTTCACGATGTATAGCCTTATCGATTCTCTCATCGACTTTATGATTTCGAAATTTTTCCGAGCCTCAACAGTTCTTATCTTCTCTAGGCCACCTACTAGTATCACGACGACTTTTGCTCCCAGGTTTGCTGCATGTCTCGCCGCCACGAAGCCGTCTCCGCCATTATTTCCCGTTCCGCAGATGATCGTTACCTTTCTTTTCGAAAGTCCTCCAAGCCATTGATAAGCTATTCTCGCAACCCATGCTCCAGCATTCTCCATTAAAAGCTCGCGGGAAACTCCAAGCCATTCAGAATTTTCGTCAATCGCCGCCATCTCCGAGGAGGATATTCCACCCCATCCGCTCAACCATCGCACCCACCATACGGTCTTTCTAGAAGGCTAAAACCATTCTTGAAGGAACTGGGGAAGTCTGATGCTATGTTTGAGCCTCCTCTGGTATCGTGAAGAATCCTACGATCGAGAAGACTGTTGACAATAGGCCGATTATCAGAACTATTATCAAGGGCCAGAATATCGATAAAAGCGCTCCTAGAATTGATGGCCCTGGCGCGAGGTGGCTGAGGGCTGCTAAGCCAGCTATATTGAAGATTATCAAGGGTATCGAAATTATCGCCACGACTATGAGGGCTATCCTAAACCAGCCAGCTAGCTTAAACCAAGTATTATCAAAGATTTTTGCTGCCTTAAAGTGGGAGACCACCTCGAAGACGAATGTCGCTAAGCCTACGGCAGCCGCTATCAACGCCGTCACTAGGAAGGCTATTAGGAAGGGGCCTAGTGCTTGGAAGAAGCCTATTCCAGGCTTTAATGATGAGAGGGCGGCGAGACCTGGAAGTGATGCGAATAGTATTCCTACGAGTATTATTCCCAAAACAAAGCTTGCAAGCATCAGCGCGCCCGTTATCGTGAACGTCTTCTCCTCCGTGTCCTTACCCATCATTATCCAAGCTATCGCGACTAGAATGGATGCCACGAAGTTTACATATGGAACGAAGGTGAGAACGTAACCAATTCCTCCAATCCACTTATAGGAGCGTGACATGACGCTATAAATTCGCTGATCCAATTTTTATCTATTTTTCGTCGGTAATATCGATTCGAACATCACTTTCAGAGCATGTGTCAGGCCATTTTCTCTCGCTGATTTAACAACCTCCTCCCAATCTATCTTGAGAAGTATTATCGTGATTATCACCATGGCTATTATCGCAGCTAAAACTGCTTCGAAACCTCCCTCCCTTCCAAGAACTAGCTCCGCAATATCGAAGTAAAGCCTACCTGTATAGGCCACGATCCACGAGAGAACTATCTTCCCTAGCATATTCGCTATCATGAACTTTGCGAGATTGAGCCCCGTCAATCCTACTGGGATATAGACAACGTCATCTGGAAGGGGGGTTAAAGCGAAGAGGAAAACCGCGAGCGCGCCGTATTTTCCGATGGCGTTTCCGAGGTAAGTCATCTTTTTACGCCTCTCCTCGCTTAGAAGCCTTCTACTGAATCTCCCTAGGCCGTATGATGTCAGTTTTCCAATAGCCCCGCCAACTCCTGCCAAGACCCCTAAGAGAAGTGGATCAAGCGTTTTCGACATCAAGACTATCGGGAGGAGATATGGGACGGGTAGGAAGGGGACGAGGCTTCCGACCAGAGCTATCATGAATGCGCCCAGGTAGCCGTAGGCTTGAAGGCTCTTGAATAACGATTCATAAACGCCTTCCGCCATTTCCTCCCTCGAATCACGTCCAAACCTAGATTAAGGGTTTATGTTTCCAGCAGCTTTTCGAATAATCCTTAGAGCTTCTTCTCCGAGGCCATGCTGCTTTGCTCCCTTTATCATTGCCCCGAGATACTCTCGTGATGGATAGACTTGACCTTTTCTAGGGTTCACAGCTACATGGGTCATCGCCTTGACTTTCCCGATTCCTTCGACCTCTATTTCCACACCGATTCTAGCAGACCTCTGCGGAACGCCCTCAAATTTGTCAAGCTTCTCAAGCTGTTCAGACGTTATCTTATACGCGACTCCATAAACTTTGGATGACTCATCTTCTTCGAGATTCGCTACTCCTCCTCTCCAGCTAGCAGAATACGCGTCGAATACGAGCTTGAAGCCTCTAAGCTCGGCCCTTCTAGCATCGAGCCACTTCCCAATACATTTCTTCATTAAAGACTTCTCGAGAGACCATCCATATGCGAAATACCATAGCTCGGGCATTCCGGGAGAGAACAAAGCTTGCTGACATATAATTGTACGGGTGAATTTTTCAAAGCCCCCTTATATAATAGGCTGTGGCCTGACGAAGAAAATAGTATGAAGCTTTCAGCTAAGAACGTGGCGTATGCTGTAGCGGCCTTCACGCCGACTTTCGGCATCCTGCTAATAATTCTCACCCGCTATCCGATAGTATATGGAGTCGATGGCCCATACTATCTCATACAGTTGAGGAACCTCATTTCGGAAGGCGTAATAAAGTATCCTGATCCGCCGTTAACCTACTATCTTCTTCTACCATTCTACCTGATGGTAGCGGATAAGAACCTCGGATTGAAGCTTGCCGTCGCTTTTTATGGAGGATTGACCGCGCTCGTTCTTTACTTAAGTTTTAGAAAGCTCGGCGATCTAAGCGGATTAACCGCCGCATTCGCTTTCGTGATCTGCCCTTCACTCTTAGGCTTGCAAACGACTTCATTAAAAACTATGTTAGCCTCCTCTTCGTCGCGATCTTCATCTATTCAATCATTAACGCGGAAAATGATAGAAAATCTATTGTTTATGCTTCTGCCGCTGCTTTTGCTACCGCTCTCTCACATGTTTTATCCTTCGGAGTTCTCGCATTATTCTCAATGATAATCTTCGTCTCGTCTTTCATCTTGCGAGATGCTTCGAGATCCATTAGAAATGTTTCCGTTTCAGCGGCAGTTACATCGCTTGTGATACTCGCCATCGCCTTGACCATAGCACCTCAAATCGTCGGATATGATACCGTGAAGCTCTTCAGCTTCATTAATGAACCTTTTGAAAGCGCATTCGCGCCGACTCCATTCAGAACAAATTTCGCCGCAAGCTTCGTGATCGGAGTGGCCGGGATAGTTTACGGCGTGCTTCGGCGGAGTAGGTTTTCAGCGATAACGACGGCGTCCGGGATATTGCTCATCTTGCTAAACCTACCGATAATAGGCTCAGCCTGGCTCTTTAGATTCAGCTTAATGAGCTCAATTCTGATCCCGCCGATAGCCGCGATTATAGTGGGCGAGGTTGAAGAGAAGTTTAGGCTCGTCGCATTTCTGCTGATTATAGGGTTAATGGCGTTAAGCGCGATCCCAACGATCCCCATGCTTAGACCGAGCATAACGATGAAAGAATACTTTGAAATCCAGAAAATTCAAGAATACATTCCAGCAGGATCAAGTCTACTCGTTCCGAATACGAAGCTCCGATACTGGGTAGAGGCTCTGCACAATGATCATTACGAAATTTTGAAAAAGTCGCCCAGTTATCCCGTTCAGAACCTCTATCTCATCATCGAGAAAAAGCCATTTATGAGAAAACTTCCATCCAAAGAAAAAATAGTGTTCGAAGGTGAAAATATCGTCGTGATTAGTTTGGGTAAGCCGCCTCGCAAAACGTTGATTAGGATTTGGAGAGGATCTCTATCCCCGGCATCTTCCTTCCAGATAGGTAGTGGATTAAAGCTCCGCCTGCTAGGCTGACGTATGAGAAGTCTTCAGGCTTTAATCCTACGAGTCTGATCGCGGTGGATGAATCTCCTCCGCCGATCAGGGTAAATGCCTTAGACTCAGCTAAAGCCTTATAGACTTCGGCAGTCCCCTTTCTGAACTGCTCGTATTCGTAAGCTCCTGCTGGTCCTTTGACTATTATTGCGTCATCTTCGCTTGCTGATCTTATTAAGTCGGCGTAGGTTGACGCCGTTTCGCTACCGATGTCCATTATCGGGCCCGACGCTGGAAGCTCTTCGACCTTCATCTCTACCCTCTTTCCATCGACGTCGCAGGCTACATCCACTGGCTTGTATAGCTTCTCTCCAAGCCTCTCGGATAATTGCTTTGCTCTATCGATCAGAGCATCGAATTTCTTCTTCTTGATATAATCTATGCTTGGGGCTCCTAGATCTCTACCTTCGGCCATCAAGAATAATTGCCCTAAGATTCCAGCGGAGAGAAACATCTTGATTTCAGGTCTCCCTCGATTAAGTATCGCTTCCACTACTTTCATGCAGTCTTCCGGCTTATTTCCACCCATGAACAGCATTATCTTACTTCTCTTTTCGAGCAACTCGCTCAGCGCTTTAAGCTCCATTTCCATTACTCTACCAGCTACGACTGGGAGCTTTGCAGCGAAGCCCACGATGGATGCATGGGATCTATGCGCGACCGAGAAGGCGTCTAAGACAAATAGGTCGGCGAACTGCGAAAGCTTTGAGACTAGTGGGCCTTTCGCGTGCTCTTCAGGGCTTGCTTCCTTCGTTTCATCATCTAATATTCTGACGTTTTCGAGTAGAAGTATATCGCCATCCTTCATGCTCTTTATCGCTTTCTCGGCTTCATCTCCTAATAGATCTGGAACATATTTCACGGGTTTCCCAATATGTTTTGAGAGAAGTTCGGCATGTTGTTTAAGCGGCAGGAAATCTGATCCACCCTTTCTTCCTTGATGGGCTAACACTATGACTTTGGCATTCTTATCCGATAGCTCTCTTAAAGTCTTCGCATGGGCTTGAATCCGCTCATTATCCTGAATTTTCCCAGTTGACGGATCAATCGGAGAATTCAAATCAACTCGAACGATCACAGTTTTTCCCGCAACATCTACGTCATCTAAAGTCTTGAAATTCATGGAAACCACCTTCAAGAATATTGAGGAGCCTACATATTATATTTTATTCCGGGGCTGCAGGTTTTTATTTCATCGTCATGGAATATTTCAAGCGGCTCTAGTTTAAGGAGGCTTGATATTTGCTTGAACCCTTGCTGTATATTCTTGTCGGCGTGATCGCCTCCCTCCTAGGATCCATGGTCGGCTTAGGTGGAGGGTCTATAGCTGTTCCAGCTCTCTATTGCTTCGGGCTTGGAATAGAGCATGCTGTTGCCTCGTCTAAGTTTATGGTTCTCACAACCTCCGCTGTTAGCACTTATCGATATTCTAGGAGGTTAAGGATCCCAGTAAAGCTCTACTCTATAATTGCTCTTCCAATGGTCCTCACATCTTATTTGGGGGCCTATCTCGTGGTAGTGGTGCCGAGTAATCTTTTAACAATCATAGTTGGATTGGTATTGCTCGCAGCCGCCATGAGAGCAATCGTGGAAAGTGGAGCTGATCGCAGAGTCGTAGAAGAATATGAATCTAGGAGAAATTATCTTCTGGGAGCGTTATCCGGCTTCGTTGCCGGAATTGTCGCAGGGATAACCGGGCTCGGCGGAGGAGTAGTTAATGTTCCTATGTTTCTTTATGTCCTCAGCCTTCCAGCTCATAGCGTTGTCTCATTATCTATGGCCTGCATCCTTCCAGCAGCCCTCTCCTCCACGATCAGACACGTGATCGACGGAATAGTCCTATGGAAGGCAGCTCTTCCACTCAGCGTGGGAGCGATTCTAGGAGCGTGGTTCGGTCCTAAGATAGCTTTGAAGCTTAGTAGGAGAGAATTGAGGAAGCTTATCGGAATAATCTTGGCAGCGGTCGTTTTGAGAATGATTATTCAAGCAGCATTAACGTTAAATGCTTTTTAGGAAAGATTTCGAAGCTAGATCTGTGGAGCTTAGAAGACTTGGTAAAACAAACGTCTTCATCCCTGTATTAGGGCTTGGGACTTGGGAGATCGGCGGAAGAGAAGGCCCAGATTACTCGCACGATAGAGAGGCCATAGAGATCATAAGATACGCGATTAAGAAGGGGATGTATTTGATAGATACTGCAGAGATGTATGGAGGCGGGCATACAGAAGAACTCGTGGGAGAAGCGATCAAAGAATTTCCAAGGGAGAAAGTCTTCATAGCGACTAAAGTTTGGCATACGGACCTGAGATACCGCGACGTTCTAGCAGCTCTCGAGAGAAGTTTAGAGAGACTTCAAGTAGACTACGTTGACCTATATCAAATTCACTGGCCTAACCCAGCCATACCGATAAAAGAAACGATGAAAGCCATGGAGAAACTCGTTGATGATGGAAAAGTTCGATTCATAGGCGTCAGCAACTTCTCCTTAAAAGAACTTGAGGAAGCGATGGCAAGCATGTCGAAATATGACATTGTTTCGAATCAATTGCTCTACAATCCATTAGACCGCCAAATAGAGGAGGATCTGCTTCCATTCTGCAAAAAGAACGGCATAACAATCATAGCATATAGACCTCTGGGGAAAGGTAGGCTGCTCAGAGAACCATATAGAAGCAGGCTTGAAGGAATAGCTAGAAAATACGGCAAGACTCCCGTTCAAGTAGTCATAAACTGGGTGATAAGGCATGAAAACGTGATCGCGATCCCAAAAACGCTCAATAAAAAACATCTGGACGAGATTTTAGGTTCTGTAGGCTGGAAAATGGATGAAGAAGATTACGAGAAGCTTCCAAGGATCTTATCTTCTTGACGACTATGAGCCGAGTGTAGGCGCATCTTTTATATCGACTTGGCTTACAGTCTTTCATGGAATGAATCTCACATTTAGGGGATATGTTAGGGAAAACGGCGTCGGCGTCAGAAACCATGTCGCGGTCATCTGCACCGTCGGATGCGCCTCCTACGCCGCTCGGAGAATAGTTGAACTTAATCCTAGAGCTAAGCTCGTAGTCCATCATCAAGGCTGCTGCCATATCCCATCAGATATCGCCTATGTAGAAAAAGTTCTAACAAATTTAGCATTAAATCCGAATGTCCATTCAGTTTTGCTCGTCAGCATGGGTTGCGAGAGCGTTTCGGCAGAGAAGATAGCTGACGAGATATCGAAAATTAAACACGTCGAGGTGGTGAGAATTCTTGATGAAGAAGTAGTCAAGGCAATCGAGAAAGGCTCTGAAATCGTTAAGGAGATGCTTAAGGAATCCAAGAAAGCTAAGAGAGAAGAAGTTGATATCTCCGAGCTAAAGCTAGCGATAAAATGCGGAGGATCAGATTTCACATCTGGAATAATATCTAATCCAGTTGCGGGGAAAGTCGCCGACATGATCATCGAGCATGGAGGAACGGTAATCTTCGGAGAAACAACTGAAGTCATCGGAGCAGAGCACATCCTAGCTAAGAGAGGTGAGAAAAAGGAAGTATCGGAAAAGCTTCTGAAACTTGTTAGAGAATGGGAGGAAAGCATAACAGCAGCCGGTCTAGATTTGAGAGGAGGACAGCCGACTCCAGGAAACATTAGAGGGGGTATAACGACCCTCGAGGAGAAATCCATTGGAGCAGTATGCAAGGCTGGATCATCAAAGCTCGTTGATGTCGTAGACTACGGAGACTTCGTGAACAAAAAAGGCTTAGTATTCATGCATACGCCGGGAAGAGAGCCCGAAGCATTAACAGGGTTTTCAGCTGGCGGCGCTCAGATAATATTATTTACGACAGGGCTGGGGGTTCCACAAGGCCATCCAATATCACCTGTCATCAAGATCTCCGGAAATCCTGAGGCCGCTAGAAGATTAACCGAGCATATAGACGTGGATTTGAGTAAGGTCTTCTATGGTGAGGAAAGCATCGAAGAAGCCGCGAATAGGGTTTTGGATGAAATAATTGAAGTAGCTTCATCAAAGTTTACTAAGTCAGAGATCATAGGCTATGATGACGCGGTGGAAATTTATATTAGAGGTTCGGTGATCTGACATGAAAAAGGCACTCGTAATAAATTCACGAGACAACGTCGCAGTAGCGTTAGCTGAAATAAAACTCGGAGAGAAGCTTAGTATAGAGATCGAGGGCAAAACCATAGAGCTGATCGCGCGTTCCAACATACCTTTCGGACATAAGTTCGCGATCAAGCAGATCTCAAAAGGTGACGAAGTGATAAAATATGGGGAAGTTATCGGGAGAGCTACCGCTGATATAGAAGTCGGAGAACATGTTCATGTCCATAATGTTGAAAGCTTGGTAGGGAAAATAAGAGAAGAAAGAAAAAGCTAAAACGCTATCCTCTCAGAGCTGCCTGTTAATCATCAAGATTATGTCTACGAGCCTGTTGCTGTATCCCCATTCATTGTCGTACCAGCCTAGGACCTTGACTATGTCATTGCGGTCTCCGAGAACCATTACGTTGAGCCCGTCTATGATACATGAATGCGGGTTCCCGATTATATCCGCGGATACGAGCGGTTCTTCCGTATACTCAAGTATGCCTTTCATCCTACCTTCAGCGGCCTTCTTGTAAGCTTCCTTAACTTCGTCTACGGAGACTTCCTTCTCAACAATAGCAACGAGATCAGTTATAGAGCCGTCTGCGACGGGAACTCTGAGAGCTATTCCATGGAGCTTCCCCTTAACCTCCGGGATTACGAGGTGAAGCGCTCTCGCAGCTCCCGTAGTAGTCGGGATTATCGATAGAGCGGCGGCTCTAGCTCTTCGGAGATCTCTATGAACCAGGTCGAGAACTCTTTGATCATTCGTATACGCGTGGACTGTAGTCATGAAGCCTTTCTTAATTCCGAAATTATCCAATAGAACTTTGACCATCGGAGCTAGGCAGTTCGTCGTGCAAGATGCGCCAGAGATCACGTCATGCTTTTTGACATCTAGCATCTCGTCATTAACTCCCGGAACGATCGTTACATCCGCGTTCTTAGAAGGAGCTGAGATCAAGACTTTCTTTACGCCGTTTCTGAGGTGCTTGGCCGCGTTCTCTCTATCTGTAAACCTTCCAGTGGATTCCACTACTAGATCCACTTCAGCCTTATCCCATGGAATCTTGGCCGGATCCGGCTCCTGGAATCCGATAAGCTCTTGCCCATCGATTTTTATGCCCTTCTCCGTCGCCTCCACTTTCTTACCCCATTTCCTGTGTACCGAGTCATATTGCAGGAGGAAAGCCGTCGTCTTATTATCTGCTAAATCGTTGAAGGCCACGATCTCAAAGCTCTTCCCATATTCAGGATGCTGGAAAGCCGCTCGCGTGAACAACCTCCCAATTCTACCCATCCCATTAACGCCTACGCGCAGCATATCAATCAACTACTATTTGCCACTCGCTTTTTAACTGTATCTTTAAGAACTTTGCTTATGAATGTATGGAGCGGGGCTGGAGGATATACTTAAAAGTTATATGTGTTCATAAACCTCAATATACTTGATGCAAAAGCATAGAACAAGTATAGAGTTCCCAGCAGATCTATGGGAAGAATTAAAGAGTAGGGTTCCGCCGAGGAAGAGAACTGCATTCATAATCGATGCAATAAGAGATAAGCTGATACGCGAATCCATGAAGTGCCTAGTGCTCTGCGGAGGCCCTGGAGCCGGAATGGGGCCTATTACCCAAAGCATTCCTAAGCCGATGATGCCCGTAGGCTATAAGCCGATCGCCGAGCACATTATCCTCCGATTGAAAAAGCAGGGCATTTACAACTTCATCCTCGCGGTCAGCCACCTCGGAGAGCATTTAGTTAGATACTTTGGCGATGGAAGCTCGCTTGGAGTTAGGATAGATTATTCTTTTGAGAAAGTTCCGCTCGGAACAGCAGGCGCTATTAAGAATACTGAGAGGAAGTTGAACGGCACTTTTCTCGTGGTTTACGGAGACATACTCTTCAACGAGGATCTGGATATAGGCAAGCTGATAAGCTTCCATAATAAGAAGAAGGCCATCGCGACCATGGTTTTAGCGAAGGTTGAGGATGCAAGTCGATTCGGCTTAGTCTCAATAGATAACGAGGGCAGGGTTATAGCCTTTAGAGAGAAGCCTCGACAGGCAGTTCCAGGACTCGTGAATGCCGGAATCTATGTCTTCGATCCTGAGATCTTCAGCTATATACCTAGTTCTATGCCATCCTCGCTGGAGGAAGACGTTTTCCCCGTTTTAGCTGATAGAGGAAAGCTCTATGCATTCGTGTATAAGGGGTATTGGGTGGATATAGGAGAGCCTGAAGATTATGAGAAAGCCTGCAGAGACTTTTTCGAGGGGCTGCTGGATTAATTACCTAAAAATTGGTAATTACTCAAGTTTTTTAATTGCCTCTGAACGAACTCTCCAGCGAAGATGCGGACCAGCCTGCTTATCTCCTCTTCTGCTTGCATAGGAGCCTTAGCTGCCCTGTTAGCCGCCCTCCCACTTTACCTACACTATCCTATAATTCCTTATCTCAGGTTTGAGGCAGCCGAGATTCCGGTTATCTTGGGCTTTCTACTCTTGGGGCCTAAGACTGGTATTCTTTCATCGATTGTTTACTGGATTGTTCTGCTTCTTGTGGGGGAGTTTTCTCCGCTTGGTCCTACGATGAAATTCATTGCGGTTGCGATGACTCTGCTTGGACTTTGGCTCGGATTCAGGATTAAGAGAGCGCCTAGATTCAGCTTGTTTCTAGGATCTTGTTTGGGCTGCCTGTTTAGGGTGGCTTCGATGAGCTTGTTTAACTACATTGTGATAGTGTTCATGTTTCCAGACTTGTTGAAGATAGCTGTTGGCAACATTTCCGCGACCTTGGGGATGAAGTTCCCAAGCGATGTAGCCGCCTTTGCTGCTGTCTTGGGATTTACAGCGATCTTCAACATAATTCATACGATAATCAGCATAGTACCAGCTTATCTGCTTGTGAAGTCGATTATCAGCTTTGGGAAAGGGGCTGTGGAGACTAGGAGGGTATGGTATGTTGAGTTTCTTAGGGCTGCTTCGAAGCGATCTCCTCAGCGATCTTGAGAGCCTTATCTTTAAGCTCTTTCCTAAGTCTCCCTTCCTCGACCGCCTTCTCTAAGAGCTCGGCATCTATTATCTCCGCTTTAGAATTTGGTTTAACCGCGACATCCACCTCCAGATCAAAGTAATGTATATGGTCTGGATAAACCGCGATCGGCGTCGAGATGTTGTAGTAATGGCCCTTCAGCTCTCCTGATATGCTATAGTAGCTCGTCTTCATCCAAGGCTGAAACTTCACGATCTCGGTTATCGCATAATCTCCAGGTGATTTCTCTACGCCTAAGCCATCGTATATGCCGGAGCTTAGGATTCTTCTCTGAAGTCTTACTTTGCTCTCGCTTCTCCAAACTACCTTGCATGGGCCTAGGGATAGTCTTCTGCCGTTGGGTTTTATGTGGATTATCTTTATCGTTACGCCTATTCTCGGAGCTATTTGGTTGACCTGCTCCTCGAACATTCTCGACATTTCGTCGGCTGGGACTAAGCCTCTTTCAACTAGGTCTTCGGCGAAGCTTACCATGCTCGATAATCCCTCTCCGCCAGCTCTACAATAGTGATGGAATGGAACGGTGTAGGTTACTTTTGACCGCAATTCATCTAGCTTAAGCTTCGCATCATTTGGGAACCCTATCCTCGCTCTTCCAAGCGGCTCCGACGCATGTTCTTGAAGAACTATCAAGTCTTCGAAGTTTTCTCGCAAAGCATTCACTAATTCTTGAACTGCTTCTGCGGCTCCTCTAATCTCTATGCAATGCCTATCTGACGATGAATCAACGATCATTACATCGGGTTCGCATCTGAGGGTTATTCCGAATCGCTCAACCTGAGATCTAGTGGGATTAACTATCGTGAATCCCGCGTCTTGGAGAAGCTTGATCAAAGCCGTCGAATAAACTCCTCGAATCGAGATCTTCACGCCGCTCACCGTCGAGCTCCGCTATCACCATGCATAGCGGAACATGAGGTAATGAAAATTATCGCTGAACCTCTTTTAGGTAACGGTTTTCGGAGGCTGGGGAAGTTCGCCTATAATTCTCTTCACTTCCTTGGGCCAGTCATCGAACTCGAAGCCATGTCTTGCGAGGAAGCCCGCGGCCCAGCGCGTCAGCCCATGGCCTGTGCACCCCGTCCATATCTCCCTATCCTTCGCCTCCTTTATTCTGAAGTTTTTGACGTAGAAGTCTCGATGCACGCTGGCGGCGGTTATCTCGAGCCACTCTGCCTCCTCTCTCGATCCACGATATGGTAGATAGACTTCGATATCTAGTGTTGGAATCTTGTTTATGTGAGAAATGTCTATCATCCTCTTGGATGCCTCTTGAGGCGATAGGTAGAATGGCGCGCCTGCGACGATCCTCCACTCCATATCGAGATCCTTGTCAATTACTTCCAAGGTGAGGTCAACTATCTTGTTTCGAATTTCAGTTACTTCTTCAGGTGTTCCGAGGAAAACCATCTCTAATCTTAGGAATTCGTTTGTTCTCACGAGTCCCTCAACTCCACCTGCCTCATTTCTCCAAGTCCATCCACCTAAAACCTCGTATGCTTTGATCGGTAGATCTTCTACTCTAACTATCTCTCCTCCGAAGAATTGGTAGAAGGCCGTGCATTGAATTGCTTCCATTATGTATTCTGGTTCGCCTAGGATTTCTTTAAGCAGATCAGTTCTCAGCTCTCTTCTCAAAACGTATTCTCGCTTAAATTCTTCGAAGACCGAGGGGTCTCTTGGAGGAACACAGACGTAGAATACTCCATCGGGGAGGTGCTCGATATAGGTTGTCAGCTTCTTGAAGACTTCCATGGGAACGAGCCTTGGGAACATCCATTCAGTAAATCCCAAAGGCTTGGCGACTTTCTCAATTATAAGCTGGGTTAATGCTCTCAGAAGAGCGGCCATCGGCGGAGTGAATATCCATTGACCTCTGCCAGGATAACGTTTTATCCATTTTCTTTTTTCAGCCTCAACGGCCACGTCGGTTGCAAGCTTGAAAGGCTTCTCCTCACCTTTTCTCAAAACTGTTCCAAAGGGAGCAAGCTTCTCTCCTTCGACCTTCGCCTCTTCGACTCTAATCAGCTTGATTGCTCGATCTACGACTCGCTCTCTCAAGTCCTTATCCGTTAAATTGCTAAATTTCAATATCAGATCGCCGCCTTCTTCACGGACCTCGGCCAATCCTTTGAGGAGAGATTTAGCCTTCTCCTCTCCGACGTGGTTTCCGCTTACTCTTACCTCTAGCTCGTCTACGAAGATTCTCCTCACGCCAACTTTTCTTACACCAACCTTCTGAGCCAGGATATTCTTGAATCTTAAAAGAACATCGTGGGCTCTGAGACTTCTCCCCGAAGCGATCTCCACTTCTACGCCTCTGCCTTTAAGCCTGTATCCAAGTAGCTCAGCAGCCTCTTCCTCACCAAATTTCTCACGCGCTTTCTCCAAGACGTCGTTTAAGATTTTGACAGCTTCCTCGATCTCGGCTGAGACTCGTTCGGCTTCGGAGCTTAGCTCTATCCTGCCAGAAAGTCTTATTCCCAGCTTCATTTCAACCTAATTGAAGCCCTTGGGAGGCATATATCAAGATTGGCTTTCTCGATTTCTTCGAGATCTTCGAGTATGACCAAGAGCTTGATCTCCGCGGGTCCGTAGATCAACATATATAATATGGAGGCGTTGTTCAAACCTTGGGGATAGAATGTCCTTCAGAATGAGGCTGCCAAGCGCGGATTACTTCTCAGATCTCATTAAGGCTATTCAAGCGGTAGCCGATGAGGGGACGTTCAAGATCACGAGCGAGGGAATGAAGCTCGTCGCTATGGATCCGGCTCACATCTCCCTCGTAGACTTCGAGCTATCAAGCTCAGCGGCGGAGGAATATGAATGTGAGGGAGAGCTCCAGATGACCGTAAGCCTCTCCGAGTTATTGAAGTTACTGAAGCACACCAAGAGCGGAGAAAGCTTAACCCTCTCCTACAATGAGAACGATAGGAAGCTAGAGATAATCATAGTCGATGCAACGGGATCAAAGCAGAGAATCTTCACATTCAACACGCTTGAAACCGTTGAAACTAGAAGCGTAACCCCGAGACTCACCTTCGACGCCAAGGCCAGAATAAGCTCGACAGCAGTCAAAGACGCAATAAGAGACTGCAAAACTCTCAGCGACTACGTAAAAGTAACGATAAACCCAGAGGAAGTAATCCTAGCAGCAAAAGGCGAGCTCGGAGGAGCTCAGATAAAGTTCTCGAAGACCGGCGCAGCAATCTACGAAATCGAAGCAGATAAGGAAGTCTGGGCTCACTTCAGCATAAATTACCTCGAGAAAATCGTTAAGGCGGGAGCAGCCCTAAGCGACGAACTCGTAATGGAGCTCACTACAAACAAGCCAATAAAACTAGGATTCCCAATACCCTCAGGAAAACTAGAATACCTAATAGCGCCGAGGATAGAAGGCGCTTAACCATAAGCAAATTAGGAAATAGCCGGAAAAACTAGATTAAACTCTAAATAGAAAACTAGCTCTATCGATTAACCGGAGATAGAGGGGGCCGTGGTCTAGCTTGGCTATGATTCGCGGCTTGGGCCCGCGAGATCCTGGGTTCAAATCCCAGCGGCCCCATATTCTCCTAACTTGACCTTCCTCACATATGGTAAGATTTTTCTAGATCACGTAGTTCATGGTATAGCTGTTATGGGTTCCGCTTCTTCAAAGCTTCTTGGAGAAATCGCGCAGCTCCACGTTGTGGATACACGTGAGCACACCTATCCTCCAGAAATGCTTCTCGAAAGGGAGTCGTCTATCGCGGATATACTTGAGGAATCTTATCTCTTCTGGATAGCTAAACTACTAGAAAATAGAGAGGATTATTCTGAGTTTGTTCAAAGAATTCGGGAGGTAATGGGGAGCGCCTTCTTCAAGTCACGTAGTATCGCCATTAAAGAGCTATATGAAATGGAGGGATCAAATCCCATGAACTTGGTGAATCTTATCCGAGGATATTCTTGGATTAGGCAGTCCGCAATTATTGGATTTAGGTTTCCAAATATTTACTCGGATTTATGTTGGCTTTCTACGATTTCGCCGTCGGCGTGCTCAATGATCTTAAAAGAGTTGATAGAGCTGGGGCATCTAAGTAAAATCATGTGGAGTGGCGATTGCTGGGTCTCTGAGAGAGCTTACGGTGTCCCTAAGTTTTTTAAGCGAATTTTAGCGGAAACTCTTGGAGAGCTCGTGGAGAGGAGCTACTTAACCTTAGAAGAGACTTTAGAGATTGCTTCGTGGGTTTTGAGAGAGAATGCTGCTAGGATCTTTAAATTTCCATAAGGAGATGTCTCATGGATGCTTAGGATAGGTTACGTCTCGACTTATCCTCCGACCCATTGCGGGATCGCGGAGTACACCAAGTTCCTACTATCAGCATTAAAATCCATTCATCCTCAAATCAAGTTACATGTCTTCTCGGACATTAATCCTGAGAGTGAGGTCTCGGAGCGAGGTGAGTTAGCTGAAGTTCATCCTTCTTTCAAATCCAAATCGGAGAGCTATCAGGAAATTCTAGATGAAATAGCCGCTATTAATGGAGTGAACGTATTGCACGTCCAACACGAGTATGGCATATTCGGATATCATAGCGGCATCCTTAAAGCTTGCTTAGAAGCGAAGAAGGAGAAGTTAGTCGATAAAGTCGTCTTCACACTTCACAGCGTTTACCATCCACTATCTGGAATTAAGGGCGCCTTAGAATTTCAGCAAAATTTGAACTTCATAGACGCTGTGATAGTTCACAGTTATCTTATGGAATTCGAGCTTCAGAATCAGGGAGTCGACCCCCTGTTAATTAGGAGAATACCCCATGGAACTTTCCTGAATCCCTATCTCGACGATCCTAGAAGCAAACTTCTTTCGGCTCTTAATTTAAGGGAAGAAGACTTATCTGGCGTCGTCCTGACCACCCTAGGATTTCTTAGAAGAGATAAGGGATTGGATCTCTTAGTGGAGTCTGTTAGCAATCTAGAATGTAAGAAGGGATCGATAACGCTCTTGATAGCTGGTGAGAAGAGGATTAACAGAAAAGAAGATAAGGATATCTTCGATAAGATCGAGGAAGCGTCGAGGAAGCTGAATACAATATTTTTGGATCGATACCTCTCCGAAGATGAAATCTTGAAGATCGCCGCCTTAGCCGATATAATCGTCCTCCCTTATCGCGATAAACCCGCATTATACTCAGTCAGCGGAATACTCCATCTCTCGATGGGAAGCTTTAAGCCGCTTATAGGAACTAGAGTGCCTAGGCTCATAGAGCTTTATCAATTTGCTCCGAGGGCGACCGTCCCTCCGAAGAATCCCATGCAGCTTTCAAAGAGCATTCGCTGGTGCATAAGAAACTACGAACACATGGTAACCTACATGGCCACTCTCTACGGCTACGCCGTCAGAACACAGTGGATCAGAATGGCTAGGAGGCATTTAAGCCTGTACCGGGAAATCCTCACATCATGAAAATTCGGACATGGTTAATAAAAAGATCCGTGAGGAATACTTAGATGAGGAATGAAATTCCACCCGATGGCCTCACCGATGATGAGATAAGGAAAATACTTTCAGAATATAGGTGTGTCGCGGTTGTTGGATTTTTCACGTTATCCACAAAAGCCAGCTCACTATGTTCCGAAATTCCTCATAAAGCATGGATTCAAGGTCATACCCGTAAATCCTAATGCAGAAGAAATACTCAAACTAAGAGCCTATAAATCGCTTGAGGAACTTGAAGAGGAAGTTGACGTTGTTAACGTCTTCAGACCATCTGACCAAGTGTTAGAGATAGCGAAGCAAGTATTGAAGATGAAGAAGAAGCCTAAGGTATTCTGGATGCAGGAGGGAATTTATAATCAAGAGGCAGCGGAGCTTTTGAAGAAGAATGGAATAGCTGTTGTGTGGAATAGATGTATGATGAGAGAGCATAACAGACTTTTTGGAACCAAGCCGCTGATCCCAATGACTAAACTAAAATAAAATGTAAGGCATCTTGAATGAGGATTCATCACCTTGAAGCGGTTTGGTGAGATAACCGAGACTTGGAATCCAGTCATAGGATGCCTGCATGAATGTGTTTATTGCTGGGCTAGAAAGCTCGCTGCGAAGCTTGCCAGCATGGGGGTTCAGCCCTACGCTGAAAGAGATTTCGCTCCGACGTTCGTTAGATGGAGGCTTGATAGAAAGTTTTCCAGAAACTCCTTCGTATTCGTATGCGATATGGGAGATCTTTTTGGAAGCTGGGTTCCGAGAGAATGGATACTGAAGGTATTAGATGTCGTCTCTAAGAATAGGAGAACAAGCTTTTTCTTTTTGACGAAGAATCCGCAGCGATATATGGAGTTCGAATTCGGAGATAACGTCGTCTTAGGAGCCACAGTTGAAACAAATAGACCTTATCAGAGGATTTCTAGGGCGCCGCAGCCGCCCGAAAGACTTGAAGCAATGATTAAGTTGAAGCACAAGTATAAGGCATTGATCATAGAGCCTATTCTTGACTTTGATTTGGGAGAGTTCGTGTATATGATAAAGCGTGTCAAGCCCGTCTTCGTCTACGTTGGCTACGATAATTATGGAAATAAGCTTCCAGAACCTAGGCTGGAGAAGACTTTAAACTTAATTGATGAAGTCTCGAAGTTTACTGAGGTTAGGTATAGGACTTTGAGGCGAGCATGGTATGAAAGCTTGGATGAGAATGCGGATTCTAGGCTTTGATCGAGTCGACGATTTTTGCTAAAGCTTGTGAGAAGCTGGTCTTAAGAATCTTCTCTGGAGCGCCTAAAGCGTTCTCGATTTCTGGATCGATTGGGATTGATCCTAGGAAGCGGGCGTTCAGCTTTTCGATTTCCTCCTTAACCGAATAAATGCCTGTGGACATATTTTCGATGACGCCTATTATTGGAGCCTTTACGGATCTCAGCAACGCGATAAGCTTCTTCACGGTTTCGAGGGAGAGCTTGGATGGCGTCGTGACCACGAGGAAATTCAATCGCTTAATCAGCTTCAATAAATCTAAGATAACATCGCCGAGGCCTGGAGGAGTATCGAGGATTAGAAAATCGAGCTCGCTCCATCTGGTCAGAGCCAGAACCTCTATGAATGCATTCGTTACATCCTGTCCTCTAAGTGGTGACGGCTTATCACCCGTGAAGAACACCATCGAAACATATTCAATCCCTGAAATCTTCGGCGGAACGACTCCCTTATCCTCGAGTGGGTAAGCTGATTCGGCTCCAAGAATCACGTGGCTGGAAGGATTTGTAAAATCTAAATCAAGTAATCCCGTCCTGAATCCTTTCTTCGCGAAGATTAGAGCCGATGTCGCGGCTATGAGACTTTTCCCAACACCGCCCTTACCGCTCGAAACAGCAATTATGTTCTTTATAGGCTTCAATCTTTCATCTATCACGCTGAGCCTAGGATCAAGCATGCTCACCGTTCACCTCTAACACTTTCAATCCAAACCCCGCGGCCGCTCACTACCTCGAAATCAGGACTACCGCATCTAGGACATTTTATGAAGGCATGAGCTACTTCAGGAATTACATGCACGGCTTCTCGCGCCTCGGGGTCAAGGGAATTTTTATCAAATGGCCAGACGTGGCCGCAGATCCTGCATTTGAATTCGGCTCTCTCGATTTCAAATCGAAAGGTGGCGTTAATCGCGTATTGGCTACTTATCTGATTCAATGCGAATTGAAATGCTTCTAAATCTATCTGCTGGAGCTCACCGACTTTAACCTTGATCTCAGTTATCTTCTTCAATCCTTCTCTCTTCGCAATTTTCGACACCGTGGAGATTACGGCTTCGGCTAAAGCCCATTCATGCACAGCTAACATCCGAGGCTTCCAATATTTAAGACTAAGATATCGACTTGCTCATTTTCTCAGCTTCTTCGTTGAATGATGAAAGATAGTTTAGCAAGTCTCTCAGGATTCCTTCATGTTTATGTTCATCGCTTTCGATGAAATCCACGACCATTTTGATTAATGGATGCGCTGTTAGCTCCTTAACTTCTTCGAAGCCTTCGACGTGATATTTCCTCTCTCTTGTGAGGAGGTCCATGAGGAGCTTTCTATCTATTACGTCTACCTCGACCTTGCCTCCCGACTCCATTATCTGGACGATCGTGCTGAGGAGGTCTGAATGCTTTATGCAGTCTCTCGCGATCATTCTAATGATCATCCTCACGAGATTATTGTTTATCTTAGAAGCAACTCTCATGAAATCTTCAGATGCCTTCTGCTCCACCTCTATTCTGGCTTTAAGCTCGTTGAGAAGGCGGCGGAGCTTCTTCCTATCAGCAGAAGACGCGAGCGCAGTTAGATCTTCGTTAACGGTCTCCTTCTCAAGAATCGCAATTACGTCAAAAGCTAGATCATATAGCTCTGAAGTTGCTAATCGGCCACCTTTATCGACTATATACTCCACGAAGTCGTCGATCATCTTCAAAACCTTCTCCTGGGAGAGAAGCTTCGTGATCTCTTCAGCTCGCTTGCCTTGAAGATAAAGCGTCACAGCAGGCGGACTTAACCCCAAGATCTCTGCAACCCGCTTCTTAGGAAAACCATGCTTCTCCACGAGCCTTTTCGCTATCAGCGCTCTAAGCCCAGGCAAAATCTCCTCAGGCTTCATCCCCACGCGTAAAATCAATCTCCCAAGCTATACTCCAGCAAGCATCTATTAGCTTTTAACATAAAACCTAAACCCAGAAAGCCTCCAAGTTTTTATAAAGAAAGCCAGCCGCCATCTTGAAGGGGGCCCGTAGCCTAGCATGGATGGGGCGCCGGCCTGCGGAGCCGGAGGTCCCGGGTTCAAGTCCCGGCGGGCCCACCACCTACTCCGTTAAGGCGTTAAACCTGTTAAGAGCTGCTTTGGGAGGTTTGGGAACTCTCCCTCACCGCTCCAAATGCTGAGTAGGAAATATGTCTGAGTTTTTAGGCGATGATCCCAGTCTGGCATTCTCCAGTAAACGTCAAGTTTTATTAGATACGTTCTTTGGTTAGCGTTTTGAGAAGCTTTAATCGATAATGGCACGTTGATCGATGAACCATTTTTAGCTACCGCCTCGGAAGGGGGAGATACCAGCTCTTTTGGAATTCCTTGATCTCCGAACGGATCAACTACCTTAAAGCTCAGAATAACATCGGAAGCAATGTTAATTGGTTTAATCTCTAGATCGATCTTACCGGACTCCCCTGGCTTAACGATGATGACGTTTTCGATTACAAGTGGGAAGCATGAGACCCGTATTACAGGCTTGATCAAGGAATCTTCAGGCGGAGGGAACTCGTGGGTAAACCTAGGGCATACCGTGATCGTTATGTTTTGGACTTTCAGATTTTCTGCTGAGCTGTAATTCAATCTGGCGAAGACAGTTTGCCATTTCATGCTCGGTAGTGTCATATAGTAGGTTGCGGCTGCCACCTCTCCGGTCTCCGCGTCCACGAGAAAACTTCCAACTGGATACGTCAGGTTTCCGCCCCTGATGTTTTCTCCTGAGAGTATGATGAACCAGTAGAGCCTATACTTGTTAATGAACTTCGGGTCGACTGGGCTTTGGAGCAGCAGGTTCTTCGCGTCCGGGCTTATCCTCGCTATCCTGAGATCTATCAACCTGACCTCGCCTTTTCTGAGAAGCTGGACCGGGATATTTGGAATATTCGATGATCTCAGAATTTCTATCGCTTGGGATGAGTTTATTCTTAGGGTGAAGCTCGCGTTACTTGGTGGGAGGTCCTCTTCGTATCTAGATACCTGCCTCGCTACGCCCTTGAAAGCGTCCACGGTTACATCGATGTCCGAGTAGTCTCCGAGACCTCCCCAGATCCAATATCCTTTAAATGTTCTGACGAAATGGAGGGACCAAGTCGGCTCAATCACTAGGCTGCCATTGACTACGTGGCCTGGGCTGAAATATGCACTGATGAGCTTGTAGTTTTGTGGAGCTATGTTCACGGCCTTGGAGGCGATCTCTAAGGCTTTCTGAAGATCGATCGCGGGCATCTTCAGGTATCCTATATCGTAGTAAACTGGGGGCTCATGGAGAGATCGGTAGGAGACCGTGTAGTTTGGGTTTTTGGAGCTCCAGCTTATCTTCGGATAGCTGAGTTCCTCGTAGATCTCTCCAACATCTATGAAGCCGGCTATATCCTCGCGGACTTCTTGAGAGCTTGTTCGGCTTGCACTACTGGTTTCCGAATGCGGCTGGCTGGTTGATGGTTGAATTAAGCCTAGGTAGAAGATTGAGATTGATAATGCTATTATCAGCAAAATGATGAGCGGAACCCGCCTCGCCCTCATCGCTTAATAAGGAGAGGCTCCTGGAGTTAATGCTAGGCTTTTGAACAGTTAGTTCGGCTCTTGGAACGCCATTTTCATGTAAAGGGTTATATACAATATGTAAAGTATTCTTTACAGGTGGCGGGGATGGGGAAAATCCGACTCCTCTGGTTCGCGTATTATCTTGCGATAGTGCTTATGGGCGCCTTTGTGGGAGCTTTCGCCGCTTTGGGCGACTTGTTCTCGGCTTTGCTCAGCGCCGTCTTCGGAGCCGCCGTCCTCCTCCTATTGAACGTAGCGATCAGGAAGGAAGCTGCTAAAGGAAAGATGGTTCTATACGATGAACGATATTTCAGGATTCGAGAAAAGTCTGGAAGCCTCGCTTTTAGGGCCACAGTTACCCTGCTCTGCTTAATGCTTCTATCTCCATGGATTTCCGCGCACGTCCTCCGCAGCCAGCAGCTCGCCAACATCTTCAACGCGCTGCTCCCCGGCACGGGGCTCGCATTAGCGATACTCGTGCTAGCATATTATGCCGCCTACGTCTATTATTCCAAGTTTAGGGGCGTGGAGGGCTGAGGCTTCGAGATGAGCATTAGGAACAGGCTCAGGGAGTTTAGGGCTAGGTATAGGATGACTCAAGAGGAGCTTGCGAGAAGGGTTGGGGTTACGAGGCAGACGATAATCGCGATCGAGAGTGGGAAATATCTCCCATCTCTGAAGCTCGCCTTCAAGCTCGCCAAAGCATTCAACGTTAAGATAGAAGACCTGTTCGAGTATAGGGAATTCGAGGAGGGTGAATGATCAGCTCTTTCGATTAGGGATGAGGCAGAGAAATCTCAAAGTTCTTTCGCTGGCGTTGATGAATGAATGCTTTAGGTTTGGCGGGATATAGATCGCGTAACCTGCTTCGAGGATTTTCTCTTCATCTCCGATAACGAGCTTGCATTTCCCATCTAAGATGAACACTTCATGCTCCCATGGATGATCATGTAGAGGCGTTCTTCCGCCGGGCTCGATCTCGAATAGCCTCATGGAAAAGTTCGGCGCGCCATCTTTCTCTGATATAAGCCATTTAATCCAAGCTTTTTCTGCTCCTTCCTTCTCAACCTTAGAGGCTTCAATATCTGAAGCCCGTACGACCTTATACTCGCTCATGACCTTCTTCACGCTCATCACCTCTGGTATCCTAACATAAAAATTGACAGCTCAGTCAAAGAGTAGGCTAGCTTCTGATTTGAAGATAATAGTCGAGTCCTTGGATCAGGGCGTTTAGGCTGGCTTCTATTATGTTATTGGAGGTTGCCGTCGTGGTCCAAGTTCTTTCTCCATCCGTGAATTTTATGAAGACTCTGACTATCGACGCGGTATCTCTAGCTGCTTCGGGTAGAATTACTCGATAATCTATTAGCCTAACTTTTCTGAGCTCTGGGTAATCTTGCTCTAAAGCCTTCCTCAGGGCCACATCTATCGCGTGAACTGGCCCAACTCCCTCTCCTCCCTCAACCCGCAGCTTTTCTCCAACCTTAACCTTAATCAAGCCATAGGTTTTGGGGTCTCCTGCACTTCCTCCAGCTATTGAAGTCCATTCGATTACTTCGAATTTTCGCTTATACTTGTCGAAGTGCTTGAGGATTAGTAGGGATATTGTGGCTGTGGCGTCGTCGAGGTTTACTTCCCTCAATCCCATGGCCTTGATTTCGTTGAGGAGGTTCGAGATTTTCTTTGATTCTTTGCTTAGCTTTATTCCAAGCTCCTCGCTTATCTTTGCTATCAGCGCAGATCTCCCACTCAAATCTGAGATCGTTAAAAGCCTCTTGTTTCCGACTAGCTCTGGATCTATGTGTTCGTATGCTTTTCTGCATTTTGAGATGGCGTCTATGTGGAGGCCAGCCTTATGAGCGAAAGCGTATTCTCCGACGTATGGTTGATATGGATTTCTCGGAAGCCCTGACAATTCGTAAACCAGTTTCGAAAGCCTCGTCAATTTCCTAAGTCCTCCGCTATTCTTGAGAACTTTCATTCCTAACTTGAGTTCGAGGTTCGGCACGACTTGACATAGGTCGGCGTTTCCCGTTCTCTCCCCTATTCCATTAACGGTTACTTGGACGTGCGCTGCGCCTGATAGAACAGCCATCAAGGTATTTGCCACAGCGTTTCCAGAATCGTTATGCATGTGGACTCCAAGAGGCTTGTTAACCCGCTTACTAACCTCACTTACGATTTTCGCCACCTCATGCGGTAGACATCCACCATTAGTATCAGCTAGTACCAGAGTCCTTGCTCCAGCTTCTTCAGCTGTTTTTAGAACTTGGAATGCGTATTCTGGATCTTCTTTGTATCCGTCGAAGAAGTGCTCGGCGTCGAAGATTACGTCTATTCCGTGGCTGCGGAGATAGCTTATGCTTTCAGCTATGAGTGATAGATTGTCTTCTGGAGAGATTTTGAGAACCTCTCTTACGTGGAGGCTCCAGCTCTTCCCGACCACTGTTGCTAGGTCGATATCTAAGTCAATTATCGTGGAGAGATTCTCATCCCGTTCGGCTGATATCTTCTTTCGCTTAGTCATTGTGAAAGCGGCGATCCTAGCGTTCTCAAAGCTTAGCTTAGCAAGCGTTTTTAGAAGCTCTTTATCTTTCGGGTTTGCGGCGGGCCATCCAGCCTCAATTATGTGAACTCCTATCTCATCGAGTTCTCGGGCGATCCTAAGCCTCGCATCTAAGGTGAAGTTGACTCCTCTGCACTGCTGGCCTTCTCTGAGAGTTGCGTCGAGAAGTTCGATTTCTTTCGGAGAAGTTTCAGCGGTTGATTTGTAAATCACCTACCATGCCTCCACCCCCAGATGCTTAGATTTTTGAGAATAAATCAGAGCTATAAGTTCTTTCTCATCCTAGCTTTGCTGAGAGTTTTATCCAGATATGCTAGCTTCTCCATCCAAACCTCATTCTACGCATGAATCTCCTTCTCATTCTCCGCATGAGCCTTAATGGTCTGAGGTTGAAAATCTGCGGAGATGCTGGAGGCCATGATCTGAATTGAGGATAGGCTGGTGACGGCATAGACCTCGGCGTAAAGCTTGGGCACGCCGCCGCCTCGGGTGGAACTGGGATTCCTCTAAGCGTGCAGAAGCCGTTTCTGAAGTAAATGCATTGAGCATGGGTCGGAGCAGTCATTTCGAGCATTATGTGCAATGGCACAATATAAGTTAACATCCAAGAGATCTTCCAGCACAAATAAGAAGCGATGTCAAAGATAGTCTTCGAGCCTTGTGTAGCTTTTCTTCTCTGGCTGCGGCTCAGACTCGCCTAGAACGAGTTTTCCATATACGCCATCGTAACCGGGAATTATCTTCAGTCTACCAGTTCTCATTCGGAGGATTATCCTCGCGATCTTCGGATTAGACTCTCTCGCTATATCGTCTATCTCCGCCTCAAGCAGAACCTTAAATTCGCTTCCAAATTTATTCACAAGCTTCTCATAGACGCTCCAAATTCGCTTAGAATTCAAATTCACTTTGGATTCCAAGCCCATGCTCAGGGCTATGAGCTCTTGGAGAGGAAGGAGGTGGATGTAGCCCTGAGCTTTCTCAGGCTTATAGCCTCTAGGTCTATCAGCAAGCTCCTCAACCCGGTCGTCAACTCCCTTAGTCAGGGTCTTCCCGCAGACAGGACATTTATAGCCAAGCTTTCTCGCCTCCTCTGGCGGAAGCGGGCCAACACTACATCTCCTGTGCCCGGACCAGTGATATTTCCCATAGGCTGGCGGAACTTCGATCGTGAACTCAACTCGGTCTCGCTGAGCCTTCCCGACTATAGCCCTGTAAAGGTTTTGATAGGTTAATTTTTCCAGCTCAAATACTACTGCTTCTCTTCCAAGCCGATAAGGATACGGGCTGTG
>Ga0190363_1000235_pt1 | contig 31703 bp, 30 predicted proteins | sample 48721867_MG_FD_161272 | JGI IMG/M metagenome (GOLD analysis project Ga0190363, IMG submission 161272) | Hydrothermal vent microbial mat bacterial communities from Southern Trench, Guaymas Basin, Mexico - 4872-18-6-7_MG | ecosystem: Environmental > Aquatic > Marine > Hydrothermal vents >... | reverse complement strand
CAAAGTCAGCTTTGCTGCTTTCCGGGAAAAACCAGGGGGGAGGGGGTATCAGAAAGGGTGATTTCAAAAAATAAGGAAAATGAGTTTATGCTATTTTAGTTGTAGATTTTCTGCGGTAAGTTTCGCCCTTATTGTTTCTTTTTCCGTTTCCACAATTATTTCTACAGGGTTTTCTTCAAGAGCAAATCGAAGTAACTCATATATTATATCGACAATGTCCTTTGCAGGTATTTTATTTAATGCTTCATCTAGGATTTCTATTTTCGCTTCTCCCTTAGCGCTTCTTACCAAGATTTCAGCCATTTTAAAGTTTTTGAAACATCTAAATAATTCGGTGAAACCGAAACTATTTAGCAATTTATTAAATTAAAATCAACATCGTACTTCATTGTTGAAGGGAGTTTGCAACCGTCTTCAACAAAATAGATTCTGATATAGATAATAATATATTAGTTAATGTATATTTCATGTTGTCGATATTGTTGAAGTTATCTGTTTGTATATACTTTGTATCTTGTATATACGGTGCATCAGCTACATCGACAGTATCAATTGGCTTCAGCATTTCCTGAGCAATAAGGTCTCCTAAATAGTCGGGATTAGGGTAAAGCACGGTTTCACTCATTTTGTTGAAAGCATTGGAAAGCAGCTGATTCACCGCAACGACACCCGCAATTTTCAAAATGTATTCACCAATGTTCAGAAGCCAAGAATCATTAAAATAATATTCACATTAACTACATCTCAAGTGATAATATGAATGAACAAACACAATCACTAAAAGAAACATTAAAGAAACTTCCCTGAAAACGTAAGGGTGCTTAGAAAATTCTGTTAAAATAGAGAAGGATTCTCCAAATGATTTTATTAAAGAATATGGCTGAGAATAGTATCGTGTTGAAGCAAGCTTTCTTAAACTAGTAAAGCTAGTTAGCGAAGGAATAATCAAAATCGCCTATAAAAGTCGGAAATACACTCATTACAAATTAATCAATAAAGATTTAGTAAAGGAAATATTAGAGAAGCTAAATTACGGCTAACTTAAAGTTGATATAGTGTTTTACATTCATTATACTTCCTCCACTATCTCCAAGAGTTCTTTGGCTGTTTATTTTCTGCTTTTAACTTGCATTATTGTGTTAAAACATAAAAGTAGGAGAAAAAGGGTATTGTGTTTTGGTAAATGTTTTACTTAGCTTTTGAAACAAAATGTTTACCCTACTAAGAATAGGCAATAAGGGTCTCCTTTAGCAATGCATTTTACTTCAGAAGCGCTTACTTTGATTCTGAAAAACGCGGACATGAATCCAGCAATTAATCCTCTGATGAGATGGCTTTCTGGCTTTTTTGATCCTTTAAAAAGTTCGCATTCAAAGGAGTTGTGAATTTCGATGGTAGCTCTCTTGTTTAATAAGTCAAGTTCAGATATTTTTAAAATGCCGAATCCGACTTGCTTAAAGAGTTCTTCAGTGAACAAAACAGTTTCCTTTATACTTCCATGGGCTTTTCTAACAATTTCGCTTTGGGTTTTATATGCTTTCTGACCAAGTATAAAACCTACGTGATAAAGAAATGTTTTACCTGATTCACCGAATTTCTCCCTTACGCCTTTAATTAATCCTTCAAAGAGAGGTTTTCTAAGAACAATTGCCCTTTCACCGGTAAACGTTAAATAGGTATATGTAGTATCTACTGTTATACCGTTAAATAATGGTTCAATAACTTTAATATCTTTAATATAGTTCAAACCTCTAATATGATTCTCCACTTCTCTGAGAAGATTTTTACGTTGCGCGAAATCAGCAAACAATGTTAGTCTAACAGCGTTTTCTTTTATTGAAATTGTTGTTTTAATAGATAATATTGGTATTCCCCTATCTGAGAATATCTTGGACAGCGAAGTTAAAATGCCGTGCTTATACTGTGCTTCTCTATCAAATAACATGTTAAAACATACGACATATTTATTGGGTTCCCAAACAAAGTTACCTAGTTCGAAAGAAGGTAACAACATATTCCCACCATAGACCTTTAATGTCTAGAAGCACTCGAGCCCTCCATAAACACCAAGTATGGTATTATCTTTTAAAAAAATTTAAACCCAACGGAAAATTAAGGAAACAATACTTGATAGTAGTCAAACTAAATTTATTTTAAGTATTCCTCTTAATATTATGAATGATTTCTTTAGCTACTAGTCGATTTCTTAAACAGACTATTGAAGAGAAAGTATTACATAGATTATAGGATTCGGCAAATCCGTTTTCAAAACTATATTTTTCACTAAACTTTTCTAAGCACTTTCTATTATTCCTAACTATATATCTTCGTAAATATAACATCCATTAGTTCTAAGCTTTCTTCTTAATAATTTTCATAAAATGTTTTCTATAAATTTCATTTTTAACTCGATCGCATAATTAAAATAATTAAATCTCTTTATAGAATTATTGTGTCTCTTAGGTAGATTACGAAGGGTCTGTGGGCTATTTTGTTTATTAGCTCCATTATTTGGTTGAATGTGTTTTCTTTTAGAGGTATTTCCTTTGCTATTCCCATGTATTTTATTGTTACCTTTTCACCGTTGTTTTCGATGATTATCCGGTCTTTTTTGCCTCTAATTTCTAAGTGTCCTTTGTTTTGAAGAAGCTTCTTAACGTAGTTTTCAAGTTCAGAATACGTTATTTTAACCGTTTCTTTTCACCACCAAAAAGATCTTGGAGAAGGGAAAATAAAAGGGTTTTGAAAAGGTAAGCGAACAGCTTTTCTAAGATCTTTAAACAATAATTTTTTACATTATTAAATATGCTAAGCTTACAGTTCGAAAATAAAATAAAATTAATTTGTTAAAGTTAAAAAGAGGAAGAGGTCTGAAATTTCAAGTAAAAGAGTGATAAAACTATGAAATGTCTTCATTGCGGCAAAGAGATTCCTGAAGATGCTCTGTTTTGTCCTTATTGTGGTCGTAGACTAGTTAGATACGTTTTAGTAGAGGATGTTGAGGAGCTTGGAAAAATAGCTTCATCACTTAGCAAATATTTACCTAATGGTTGGAAATGTGGTGTTGACAAGAAGAAAAGAAGGCTCTCGTTTTCACCTAGCTTTAAAATATCATTTTATATAAGCGCTACTAGAGATACAAGCCCTGCATACCCATGCTTACTCATACTTCATTTAGAATACTCTTTGAGAAGGATTGAGGAAGAATTTAATATAAAATTAGAATTAAACGAAAGCTCAATAACAACGAATGTTCCTACATTGTACTACAAGGTTTTAAGAAAGGAGGAAAAGAAGCATTAACTGAGTTTTCAACGTGTTTACTATTTTAGACACTATTTACGAATTCAGCTAATAGCTTCCAGAACCTCTCGTAGTCGTGTTTTTCGAGTGCTTCATCCATTTTCCTACTTAACTTCGCTATGGGATCAGGTTCTAAGTAGTTGAGAAGTGTGGTTTGACGCATTCCTAACTCCCTGTAATACTTATCTCTATTCTCTTATTTAAACCCTTTTCTATACTTTTTCCTATACTCTTAATTTTGATGGGTAAAAAGTTAACCACAAAAGCGAAATAATATTGTTCGTAGATAATTATAGCATGGAGGTTTAATGTATGGGTATTTTTGTGGTTAAGAAAATTAAGGGCCATTACTATGTTTATATGGAGTATCGTGAGAGGGGAAAGTACAAAATAAAATATGTAGGTCCTTTTGAGAAAATCATGAGAGAGTATTTTGAGTTGAAAAGACAGTTTAAAAGGGAAAGGTTGGTGGACCGGCCGGGATTTGAACCCGGGACCTCTCGGATGCCAACCGAGCGCTCTGCCAAGCTGAGCTACCGGCCCACACCGTAGAAGAAAATGTGTTTTTGAGGTTTAAAGTTTTATCTCTAAGAGTCGCGCCTAACTGCATTAGCTCATGTGGGGTTAAGTGTTTCAGTAATTTCTCCAGTAGGCTGTTGCTTATTGGCTTCTTTTTCCTTAGCAGCATGTACTTATAGGCTGGAGTTATGCCCAGGTTCTTAGGTTTAACTCCTTTACTTAGAACAGCTAGTAGAATTTTATATCTGATCTCCTGAGGTATCGTTTTTAAGATCAGACATGTTTTCCACAGTTACTATTTTTGGTTTTAGGTTATGGTTTTGTGCAGGAGTTGTTTTTTATGGTTTTGCAATATACGAATGCTACTACGTAATGTATTTTTAAGCTAACACGGTTTTTGTCTTAAGAAAGGTGTAAAATGAAATGTATTTCGCAAAATCTCTAATAGGAGTTTTCATTGCAATGCTCCTTCTAGCATCTGCAGGTATTGCTTATGCTATGTGGAGTGAAACGCTAAGAATAAACGTAACGGTGAATACAGGCGAAGTAGATGTTGAATGGAGTGGTTGGGAATGCAACGATACAGGAATTGACCCAGGCTACGATAAAGATGTAGGCAAATGTTTTGTGTCAAACGAAACACAAGATGAGGAAGGACACGTTATTAAGCTAAACATAACGTTAGATAACGCATATCCAAGCTATAATGTAACAATTCTAGGAAAAGTAGACAATATAGGAACAATACCAGTGGAACCTGTGAAATTCTTCATCGACAACAATACTAATGGAGAATTTGATGACGGAGACATGGAAATAGTACTATGCACAGACTACGCATTAGACCTAGACGACGATGAGGAAGTAGACATAGATTTCCACATGTTCCTATACAATGACAGTGGCGATGGAACACAAATAGACCCAGATGAATCAGACACATATGGATTCATAATACATGTAAAGCAGAACGCTACGGAGTTAAGCACATACACATTCCATGTTGTCATGGAATTCGCTCAATGGAACGAAGTCTAAAGAGAGGGTAACTAATGAGTAAAAAATTAAGCATAGCAATAATACCAATTTTTCTACTACTATTAGCAACAGCTTCAGTAGCTTATGCTATGTGGAGTGAAACGCTAAGAATAAACGTAACAGCTAAAACTGGAGAGCTTGACTGGGAATTCATGGAAGGTAGTACATTATTAAAGGATGCATGCGGTCTACAACCAGGATACGGTGATTACGGAGGCAATGACTGGAATGCCACTTATCTACCATCACCTGGAGCTACTCAATTAGATAAAGATGTTGGATGCACTAATGTAACATTAATAGATTCAGACCAAGATGGAGACTACGACACCATGAATATAACATTACATAATGTTTATCCATGGTACTATACGCATATAGCATTTAAAGTACATAATGATGGAACAATTCCATTAAAAATATGGCGTATAATAATAGATAGCCAAGAATTTTATGAGCTCAATGCACAAGTGCTTGATGAAGGATTAAAAATAGATGGAGATGGAGATGGACTTAATGATACATTAATTTGGTGGGGCGATAATTTTGGCGTTCAATTGGAACCATGTCAATCAGCCGATATAAGCTTAGACATCACTATACTTCAAGATGCTCCGGAAAATGCCACTTATAACATACTAATATCGTTTGAAGCAGTTCAGTGGAACGAATACTTACCAGGTCCACCGCCTTAAAAATAAAGTTCTAGGTGACTATTTTGGCTAAAAATCAAACAACACTTTTTTCCTTACATACTTAAAGGAGCTGTCACCTTATGTTTACGAAAACCATAATTTCTATTTTACTCACACTTATGATATTATCGACAGCTACAATGGCTTATAGTTTATGGCGCGACGAATTGAAAGCCGTAGTTAAAGTTTCTACTGGGGAATTAAATCTCAAATTCATATGCCATAAAATAATCGCTTGCCAACATTGTTCCCATAATCACCCGGAAGAATACTATCATAGTGGAGAAATAATTAGTAACGGGAAAAAGTTTGTAGGTAAATTTGAAAACGTTTATCCATGTTGGAAAGCTATAGTAGCTCTTGTAATTAAAAATGTTGGAACAGTCCCGGCAACACTAAACAATATTAATGTTAAATTACACGGGGATCAAGAGTTAATAAATACATTTCACTATAGAGTTTGCGTTTTTGGCCCTTTAGGTAAGAGTCTTAGCGAAACCCCTTATTGGACTAGACCTAGTTACGAAGACCTAAAAGAACTAATCAGTATTTGTAGAAATAAGGTAGTTTTAGATCCTGGAGAAAAAGCCATTGTTATAATTCCAATGGGTATAAGAGAAACCTTCGTAAATAGCAGTAATTTCAATATGGAAGTAACTTTTGATTTTGTAGCATCATGGTAGGTTAAAATGAATAAAAACGTAGGACCACTACTACCAGTTGTTCTTTTGGTAGTAACATTTTTTGCAACGTATTTTTCCAAGTTAGGTGGCTTAGCTACTTACATTATACCCTCTACTTTATGGGTTTTCACATTCATTTTAGCTTTCCCTTATAGGAGAGATGGGTTTGCAAGTAGTTTTCAGTTTAAAATAGTAGTGGCAACATTAGCTCTATTTTCTATAGTGACAACGTTATTTGTGGGCTCACTAACTGAGCTTGGAAAATCACCTTACATTCATGAGCCATTACCCATATTTTTCAATTTATTCTATGGTGTAGCACGAGCGTTAGCATTTGAGTTTACGAGAGGAGCTCTTGTAGCAAGATTTTTCCGAGGAAAATCCAGTGTAAAAATAGCCGTTAATTTCCTTCTTGTCTCTACATTTTTTACAATTATAACAATTAGTCCTTTCAAGCTTTTAAGTTTAGAAGGCAATATTGAAATTATAAAGTTCATTAATGTTGATATATTTCCTGTTTTTGTAGAAAACGTTTTACTAACTCAAATAGTTTACATGGCGAACCCTGAAACCTCACTTATTTATAAGTTAATAACTATAGGGTTTCTTTATACTTCACCCGTACTACCTAACCTTCCCTGGACTCTTAAAAGCACACTTAGCATAGCTATTGTCCTAGTAAGCCTTATAATCTTAGGGTCGCTTAAAGTAACAAGAAAGTTCGGTAGTTTAAGGGGAGAAGAAATTAGGCCTAAGAAATACTTATGGATTATACCCGTAATTTTCATGATGCTTCTTATTTCAGGTGCATTAGGCATTAAACCTTACGTTATAGTTAGTGGAAGCATGGAACCTACGTTAAGTATAGGTGACGTAGTGTTTATTGAAAAATCGGATTTTAATGAAGTTAACACTTCAGACATAATAGCTTACTATGATGGCAATCAAATAATAGTTCACCGTGTAGTGGATATTAAAGTAAGCGACGAAAGCACGGTTTTAAAACTTAAAGGTGACGCTAATGAAAACGTTGATCCAATAGACGTTACAGAAGAACTGTTTTTAGGTAAGGTAATTTTCAAGGTGCCTAAAATAGGTCTCATACCCATTTATTTAGTAAGTTTATTTAAAACATTTATCTCATGGTTATGAGGAGTTAAGTTATGAAACTAAGTAAATTCGTTTCAAAAGTAAAACCTAAACATGGGTTAAAAAGGAAACACATAGTGTTCTTAGTGATAATGTTTTTAACGGTGTTTGCGGCTATAGCTTCATATACTGTGAGTTCTTTGCCTACTGTGAAGTCGTTTAAGAAAACTATTTTCAAGCTATCTCATAACGTAGACTATAATTACACAGTAATGTTGGCGCCAAATTTCATTTATGATAATGTATCATTTATAGGAATGGATAAAACAGCATATCTAAGAATAGCTAGGGAAGTAATAATTGATAGCAAATACTACATAAACTCTTCAAAACCTGTAAAAGTAGAAGGAATCTATGGTGGCGAAATATTTTTAGAAAACAGTGGTGTATGGTCTAAGAAAATAGGTGTTCTTCCTTCGGGAAAATTCAAAGATAAAGCATTATTCACTATTTCAATAAATACTACAAAAATCCATAAATACATAAGTATTGTTGAAGATGAAACAGGAGTTAAAAGCACTAAGTACGTTGTAAGAATTGTTCCAAGATTCTCGGTAAACTACACTTTCCCCGGTGGAAAAACTTCTTCGGAAACAATAGTGTCAAACTTCATAGTAACATTTGATTATGGTGGAAAAGTGTTAAGTTTTGGAAATACTCATGAAGAATACGTTAGAGATAAAATAGAAACATACAGTGTTCCACTATACGCTAACTTTCTCGCATGGCAAATACCTGTTGATAGATTAAAAGTATTCACATACATGATTACATTAGCTTTAGCAACAACACTATCAACAATGTGGGTTTCAATAATTAGAAGTAAGGAGAAAGAAAAGGAATTCAAGACAATTCTAGAAAAATACGACGACATAATAGTTAGAACAAACAAAGAACCACCATTAGGAATGGAGGAAATAAGACTTGAAAACTTTAAGGACTTATTAAAAATATCGACAAACTTAAACAAACCAATACTTTACACATACAGTAACCCCAAGAAAAAGCACATATTTTGGACTATAGGAAACAAGGAAACCTACACTTATGTGGTAGAAGAAGAAAAATAAGTGATCACTGAAAAACACCTATCTTGGTTAGGGCCCGTCGCCTAGCCAGGATAGGGCGCCAGCCTTCGGAGCTGGTGGTCCGGGGTTCAAATCCCCGCGGGCCCGCCAAGAATTTTTCTAGCTTATAGCAATTACTTCATAGACTTGAAGAAACTTGGGCTCCTTTAATACTTGCAAATTTTGTCAATATTGAAATGGCCATAATCTGAAGTACTCCTTAATTTTTCTCAACAATTCGACTAGGCCTTTAGATTCGTAAAGTAGAAATGCTGCTATGAGAATACCAAAGATTACTTCTTTTACTGGGGGAAGTATGCCTGCATACACCGGGTTTATTTCTTGAAGTATAGGTAGAACCCATATGCTAATTATTTCGGGAACGCTTACTACAATAAATGTGCCAAGAAGTGATCCCCAAACTATCCTACCTAGTCCTCCTATGAGTATTATTGCTACGAAGTCTATTGAAAGCAATAAGTCAAAGTCTTCAGGGCTTACATGTCCTTGGTAGTATGCCCAAATACCTCCCGCTATAGCCGCATAAAATGCGCTAACCATGAAAGCTAATAGCTTATATTTGAAAAGGTTTATTCCCAAAACTTCAGCGGCTATATCTCTATCTCTAATAGCTTTCCAGGCCCTACCTATCATTGATCTAGAAATATTTGAGGCAAGAATGGCTAAAGCAAAAGCTAAAGTAACTGTGAAATAGTAGAATACTAAATCGCGAAATTCTGAAGGAACTTTAATACCAAAGATTGCGGGTTCAGAAACACTTAAACCCCAACCACCTCCTAAGACTCTTTCCCATTTAGGATTACTTATGACGTAGAGTACTGCGCATTGAAAAACAAGTGTTGTTAGTGCTAAATATAATCTCTTAACCCTTAATGAAGGAATACCTATTATCAAACCTGTAATTAAAGCTATAAGTCCTGCTATAGGTAACGCTATTACCATTTCGCTTCCTATAATACCTATATTGTTTGAAAGATAAGCTACAGTATATGCTCCTATAGCTAAAAATGCTGCGTGCCCTAACGAAATTTGCCCAGCAAGACCTGTTAACATATTTAACCCTATAGCTGCCATAAAGAAAACAGCTATTTTCACAGCAAAACCAACGTAGTATGGATTATTACTTACAAAGAGCGGATAAGTTATGAGAAATAAGATTAGAATAGCTAAGCATATTTTGTGAATAGGATATTTCATAAAACTTATTTCATCCTCATACCTTGTTTTAAATACGCCAGCAGGCATCTAAAACACCTCTTACAACCTCTCTATTTCCTCGGTTCCGAAGAGACCATAGGGCTTTACAAGTAGTACAGCAAGCATTACAAGTAGTGGAAATACTTCGTGAAAGTTTCCTCCGAGAATAGGGTTCAAATATAACTTTGCTACACTCTCTAAAATGCCCAGTAAAAACCCTCCCACAACTGCCCCAGGAAGACTGTCTAAGCCTCCAATAATAACTGCTGGAAACACCTTTATCCCTACGGATTCAAAGTTTATGTTAACCCCTCCGAAAATATTTGCAAAAACAACTCCACCTAAAACAGCTACAACAGACGATATTGCCCATGAGAGAGCGAAAATTCTAAAAACATTTATACCTACTGCAAAAGCTGCTCGCTGATCATTAGCAACAGCTCTCATAGCTACTCCGGTTCTCGTTTTTAAGAAGAAAATAGTGAAAAGACCTACAACAGCCAATGAAGTAAGTAATCCACCAGCATAAGCGTAACCCAATTTAACGGAACCTATAGTAATCGCGCCGCTTGGAAATACACTCTTATCACCTAATGCAAGATACTGTCCTCCCCAAAATATTTGCACAATACCTCTAATAATATATGTTAGTGCAAGCGTTAACATCATTACTGAAAGTAAAGGCTCACCTAGCATTTTTCGCAAAAGAAATCTTTCAATAGAAAAACCTACACATGCAGCAACAATGGAGGAAGCAGCGATTGCTAATAGCGGGTTTAAACTAAGTTCTACAGCAAAGAAAAAGTAAAGATATGCTCCTAGCAGTAATAAATGTCCTTGTGCGAAATTAATTACTTTAGTTGCTTTATATATTAGGACAAAGCCTAAAGCAACTAGTGCGTAAACTCCTCCGACACTAATTCCTTGAACAATTATTTGTAAGAAGGAGTAAAGATAGCTCATATGCTTCTACCTTTAAACATTCTCTATCCTAACTTTTTGCTTAAACATAACCACTCTACCATCCTCTAATCTCATAGAGAACAGGAATTCATGGTATCTTTCGCCTCTATACATTGCTTCAATAAGGTCACCATATTTTTGAACAATAAACTTCCTCCTAACCTTCCTCGTCCTAGTTACTTCACCGTCATCAGCATGGAATTCCTTAGGCATTATTACGAACTTCCTTATTCTCATGTGCTCTGGAAGCTTCGAATTAACTTCCCTAATAACCTTCTTAATTAAATCATAAACTTCCGATTTTTGCGTAAGATCCCTATAGCTTGTGAAAGCTAATCCTCTCTTCTCAGCCCAGTTCATTACGTTTTTAAAGTTAATATTTATAAGAGCTACACAATACGGTTTATTCTTCCCTACAACAGCAGCTTCCTTAATATATGCAGTGAATTTAAGCATATTTTCTATGTACTGTGGAGGAACCTTTTTACCGTTTGATAACTCAAAAAGCTCACTTAACCTATCAACAATAACTAAGTGGCCATCATTGTCTATGAAGCCAGCATCTCCCGTATGTAACCAACCACTCCTATCGATTGCCTCATTGGTTTTCTCCGGTTGCTTAAAGTAGCCTTTCATAGTGCTTTTACTTCTAATGAGAATTTCGCTTTCCTCAGAAATTTTTACCTCAGTTTCTGGCAAAGGTTTTCCCACGGTTTCAAACTTTATATCAGAGTCCCTATGGAGAACAGCTATTCCCGAAACCTCTGTTTGCCCATAAATTTGTTTGAGGTTTACCCCGATTGCATGGAAGAATTTGAAGTAATGTGGACCTAACATGGCTCCTCCAGTGTATGCGTAACGTATTCTTTTGAGCCCGTATTTGTCGAGAATGCTTCTATAAAGAACCCAGTATCCTAAATACCACAATAGCTTATGATGTAGTCTCGGTTTTCTTCTTTTCATAACAGTTTCTTCTACTATATGATAACCTAATTTCATGAAGTATTCGTAAACTTTCTTCTTAAGCCATGTTGAATCATCCATTTTAGCCATAATATCTGAAACTATATCCTCCCATATTCTAGGTGGAGCAAACATTACGTGAGGAGCTATTTCCCTAAAATCATTCCATAAAGTTTCAGGTTCTTCAGGGAAGTTAACTTTAAACCCTACTGTAAACGCTGTAGCTATCGACATCATTTGCTCACCAATCCATGGGAGAGGCAAGTAGGATACGTACTCAAAGCTTTCACTTATGGGGTCTACTGCTTGCAACGCTAAACTCATATTAATCATGTTCTCATAAGTTAGCATTGCAAGCTTAGAAACTCCCGTAGTACCTGATGTTGGAAACAGCCCTGCAACATCTTCTGATGAACCTTTTTCTATAAGTTCATCAATAACTTCATTATTTTCTACAATCCATTCATTACCTAAATTCATAAGGTCTTTAAAATACATTAAGAATTTAGTGTCCCGATATCTCCACATATCCTTATTATCCCAGTATATTATCCTCTCTAACTCGGGAACTTCGTCTTTAATTGAAAGTATTTTCTCAACTTGTTCCTGATCTTCAACAACAGCTATCTTTGCTTTAACAAAGTTTATGAAGTAGGCTATTTCGCTAGGTAAGCTATCGGGATAAATGCCTAAAGGTATTGCACCAAGAATTTGCGCTCCGAGCTCAGTAAATATCCATTCCGGATCATTATGACCCACAATTACTACTACGTCTCCTCTGCTTATACCTAATGAAGCTAGTCCCCCAGCAACTCTTCTTACATTTTCATAGAATTGCTGCCAAGTTTTCTCCCACCAAATACCGTACTTCTTTTTTCTCAATGCTATCTTGTCTGAATGTTCTTTAGCTCTCCATTTGAGAAGCTTAGGGAAAGTATTTTTTCCTTTAAACTTTTTCTTCAGAACCTTATACCTTTCATTTTCGTCAAGGTAGCTGCCGTTAGAAACCCATCGGAATGCCATGCAATACCTCACCTCTTAACTTTCTCACCCATATATGCTGCTATAACTTTAGGATCATTAGCTACTTCTTCAGGAGAACCTTCAGCAATGACTTTACCATAATCCATAACGATAACCCTTTCCGATAAATCCATTACCGCTGCTAAATCATGCTCTATTAGAACTACTGTTTTACCTAGCTCCTCATTTATAGATAGGATGTATCTAGCCATGTCCTCTTTTTCCTCGAAATTAAGACCTCCCATCGGCTCGTCTAAAAGAATTATTTCAGGATCCATAGCTAACGCTCTTGCAAGTTCAACCTTTTTCTGTATTCCATAGGGTAAAGTACGTACTATTCTATACCTGCATTGTCCTATGTCTAAGTAGTCAAGTATTCTCTCAGCAACATACCTAGCCTTTACTTCCTCCTCCCTTATTTCCCTAAGCCAAAGAGAAGCTTTAACCATTGCAAAAGGCTTCTTTAAATATTTAATTCTAGGTATGAAACCTGAAATAACGTTGTCGAGAACTGTCATGTCCCTATATAATTCTACTTTTTGAAACGTTCTCCCTATTCCTAATTCTGCTCTCCTATACGGTGAAAGACTGGTTATATCTTGGCCTTTAAAAATTACTTTACCCTTTATTGGCCTGTAAAATCCGCTTATTACATTTAGCAAACTTGTTTTCCCAGCGCCATTAGGCCCTATTATCGAAAGAAGCTCTCCTTGATGTATGTGAAGAGTAACTCCTCTTAGAGCCCAAACTCCACCAAATTTTAAATGGACATCAATTACTTCTAACATGGGAACTACTGTAGCCGCAAATTCACTGTACTTTAGCTTATAGAATTTAGATCACCTTTAAGCTATTGTTAATACCACCGTTTCTTTCTTCTATAGTATTTTGCTAACCTGAAATTCTTTCTGGAAGAACCTTTTATTCCCATGTAGAATTCCTTTACATCCTCGTTTTCTTTGAGTTCACTTACTGCTCCATCTAAAACTATTCTTCCACTTTCCATAACATAGCCGTAATCTGCTATTTCAAACGCTACTAGAGCGTTTTGCTCCACTAGTAGAATCGTTATTCCTTCCTTTTCATTTATGGTTTTTATTATTTGGTAAAGCTCTTCAACAACCCTAGGGGCTAAACCTAAGCTAGGCTCGTCAAGTAGTAGAAGCTTGGGTTTAGCAACAAGAGCCCTTGCTATTGCTAGCATTTGCTGTTCACCGCCACTTAAATATCCAGCTCTTACGTTTTCCCTAAGCTTTAATTGTGGAAAATAAGCGTAAATGTAGTCGAAGTCTATTTCCCCTGTTGGCGATAGATAGTTTGCTGCAATGAGGTTTTCCTTAACTGTTAATTCCTCAAATACATGTCTATTCTCAAGCACATGTACTATTCCTTTTTTAACAATCGCTATGGGATCTTTATTTTCAATGTTTTCACCATTAAATTTAATATAACCTCTTGTTACTTCGCCTCTTTCAAGTTTTAGAAGACCCGAAATAGCCTTTAATGTAGTTGTTTTTCCAGCACCATTTGGTCCAAGCAATGCAGTTATGCTTCCTTTACGAACCTTCATAGATAAGCCTTTTAGCACTAAAATGTATTTATCATAAACCACTTCAACATTGTTAAGTTCTAATAGAATATCTTCACTTATTTTTTCAGGTTTTCCAAAGACCTCCTTCGCTTTAACCTTTCGCTCCACAATTACTTTCCCAACCATTCAGCACGCCTCTCAAGCTCAACTTCGCCTAGTTTAACAAATTCACCATCCTTTACTGTGAATAGGAAGACCTTCATGCTTGGCCTACGGTCATTAGGATAGTATGATATTGGCGGAACCACTTTTAAGTCAACATTTCTCCATGTTTCAAGCTCTTTCCTTATGTTTTCTCCTGACACTTCCTCCCCTTTCTTCAACACACTCTCTATAGCTTTAACAAGAACTTTCGCATTAACCCATCCTTTAACATAATGCATATTGTAAACTTTAGGGTCATGTTTGAACATTTCTTTTGCTTCCTGAAGTTCAGGGTCAACTTTTACTGCAAATTCGTAAGGTAATGTTCCAGTAACATATATGTGTCCTTCCGCTGCTTCGCCAGCAAGATCTATTAAAGATTCATCCCATCCCCAAGTATTCACTATAAACTTAAACGATGCGCCAAGCTCTCTAGCATTTTTGGCTGCTACAACATATGATGATATTGTTCCCCCGAACCAAACATAGTCTGCTCCGTAAGACATAATTCTCTGAATTTGTTCGTAAGCACTTGTAGCTCTTAAATCGAGGTTTTCATCAGAACCTATTTCGAAACCAAGCTCCTTAGCATATTCTCTACCAGCAGGTATTGGCTCCGTACCGTAGGCTACATTAGGGTACATGAAGCATATTTTAGGAGGTCTGTTTTCTTTCCAATTCTCTTTTACCCACTTTAACGCGGCTCTAAGCTGTGTTGAGTAGTCAGGATTCGTTATGAAGTTATATGGTGCTTTTTGAGGATCAGTTAGTTTTGCAGCATAACTTGCACTTATATAAGGTACTTTATCCCTTGCTATATCGTCAAGTAGGGCTAATGTATCCCCTGTTCCCCAACCAATTATTGCCACAACACCGTCAACTTCTACAAGTCTCTTATACAAGCTCTCTGCTTGAGGTATTTTGTATCCATAGTCATAATATATTAGCTCTATTTTGTAACCTTCTACACCTCCTTTAGCATTAACTAATTCTATGTAGTCCCTAACACCCCATGAATACGGTACACTAACATCGCTTGTTGGACCTGTTAAATCAAACAGCCCCCCTATTCTAATTACCTTTTCCTGAGTAAACGTAGGAGTCTGCATAGTCTCTGATGTACTTAGAGGCTTTTGCAAAACGAAGTAAATTCCGCCTACAATGGCAGCAATAATGATAATAGCTATAGCTAAAACCAGGGTTTTTGATATGGCTTTACATGACTTATACTTTTTACTTAAACTATTTCCTTTTTCTTTACACATTTTCCCACCTAGATTTAAGATTTTTATGAACTAACAGTTTTGAAAAACATAAGAATGTAATTTCATGAAGCATCAGCCTCTTTTAGAAACTCCTTTATTCTCTCCCAAGAATAATCAACATGTTTTTGAATTTTCTCTAAATCTTCAGGTTTTAAATGCCTAAATCGTTTCTGCATCCTTATGTACTCAACAATAGGTTTTCGCTTAGCCTTATCGATTAAGTGCCTGCTAGGACCCGTTAGCTTTACATGACCATACTCTGCTTCGTAAAGAATCCACATACCTGTGAGCACAGCTAACCTACTTATTTCAATTAGTTTTTCAGGAGGAAAACCCCAGCCTGGAGGGCAAGGTGCATGTAGATGAATGAATTTGAAACCTTTAATCCTACTTGCTTTACGAAGCTTCTCAACGAAGTCGAAGGGGTATGCTAAGGAAGCAGTTGCAACATAAGGTATACCTTGGCTTATGAGCATAAGAGATAAATCTTTCTTCATTTCTTTCTTACCAGTAATTGTGGTTGTAGTCCAAGCACCTGGAGGCGTCGCTGAACTCCTTTGAATACCTGTATTCATGTATGCTTCATTATCATAACATATGTACAGGATGTTCTCATTTCTTTCAGCTGCCCCGCTGAGAGCTTGTAAACCTATGTCAAAAGTTCCTCCATCACCTGCCCAAACAACAACTTGAACACCATTAACTCCTCTCCTCTTATATGCTCTCCAAATACCTGAAGCAGTTGCTGCTGAAGCTGCAAAAGCAATGTTTAGAACAGAGACCTTGAGTGCTAACTTAGGATAAGGTCCTTGAATTATTGAGCTACAACTAGCTGGAACAACAAGTACTATGTTTCTACCTAAAGCTTTACCTAAAAATCTAAGACCTAACGTTGCAGGGCATCCTTGACAGGCTGCGTTCCCCGGAAAAACTATTTCCTCTCCTTTAACAAGGTCTTCTATAGTAACCATAGCATTAACACCTCACTTCATTTTTAAGACCAAACCATTCATGTGGAACAATGATTTTTCCAAATTCTTCAACTTCAGAATAAGCTTTCTTAACCATGTTTTCAAAATCAGAGTAGGTGATATCTCTTCCACCTAAACCCGCAATATATCCTTTAATTTCAGGTTTCTTAGGACAATCGTAAAGAACACTCTTAACTTCGGTAAGAATTACACCGCAAGATCCCATGGAAACATTCCTATCAACAACAACTACAAGATCTTTTGTACAAAGGTTTTCACGTAATTCATCATATGGGAGAGGCCTAATGTACCTTATACGCAAAACACCTACACTATAACCCTCACTTCTTAAATTATCTATAGCTTCTTTAGCATCCCCTGCTATACTACCTAAAGTCACTACGGCTATTTTGGCATCGTTTAATCTGTAATTTTCAACTAAGCCACTATAGTGTCTTCCGAAGATTTTCTCATATTCTCTCTCAACTTCATATATTACTTTTCTAGCGCTTCTCATCGCGTTATGCATAAGATATCTAAACTCCATATAACATCCTGGTCCACAAATACTACCGTGTGAAATAGGGTTGTTAGGGTCAAGTATGAACGGTTTTTCAATGTTCCTTGGCGGAAGAAATGCATCCACCATTTCTTGATCAGGTATTTCTACAGGTGTAGCTGTGTGGCTCATTATGAAGCTTTCTAAACCAACCATTACTGGTAAAAGCACTCTTTCATCTTCAGCTATTCGGAAAGCCTGTATTGTCATATCTAATGCTTCTTGGTTTGTTTCAGCCATAGATATAATCCAGCCACTATCCCTCTGATCTAAAATGTCATTATGATCAGACCATATATTCCAAGGTGGAGCAATAGCTCTAGTGACAACAGCCATCACTATGGGAAGTCTAGTTCCAACAGCCCACCAAACCATTTCATGCATGTAAAGTAATCCTTGACTAGATGTTGCAGTAAATGTTCTAGCTCCAGCAGCGGCTGCACCTACACATGCAGCTAATGCAGAATGCTCCGACTCCACATGTACTATTTCAGCTTCTAATTCACCGTGCTCTATGAATTCATTTAATTTCTCAACAATCGTTGTTTGAGGGGTTATAGGATATGCTGCAATAACATCAACTCTAGAGAGCTTAACAGCGTAAGCTACAGCATGGTTTCCTGTAAGAACAGCTACCCTAGACATTATATTCTCCCTCTGGAACAAAATCTATAGCGTTAAATGGGCATTCATTTGCACAAACACCGCAGCCTTTACAGAACTCGTAATTTATAATTACCATACCATTTCCTATTTCAATACTGTTTTCAGGGCAGTAAAGCCAGCATATTAAGCAGTTAGTGCATTTCTCATAGTCAATTACAGGTTTAAATGTTCTCCAAAACCCTGTTTTACCCGAAGCACCTATGGTAGGTTTCGAAATTACTGTAACATGTATTTTCACGGTTTTTCACCTAATCTTAGAAGTTCTTAAGTAACCTAGATTCACGGCTTCAACATTTTTCTTAGCCAATGCACCATGCCAATGCTTTTCAACAGCTTTTACAATAGAGTTCAAAGAGACAATACCTGCTTTAGCAATAGCACCTAACATCGCAGTATTAACTATGGGCATGCCTGAAGATATCATTCCAAGTTCTATGGCAATACTTGTAGCGTCTAATACGTATGTGGAATATGGAAAACTCAATTTCTTACCATTTTTGAAATTAAGTATAAATCTACTTTCACCATCTTTTAACTCTATATCCATTTGGCTTAGAAGTCTATGATCAAAAACTACTGCTACATCAGGTTTATTGACTATATGATGTATCCTTATGGGTTTATCTGAAATTCTAACGATAGACACTACAGGTGCTCCACGTCTCTCGGCTCCGAAAAAGGGTATTGATTGGCTCCACAATCCATCAAAATAAGCTGCTAACGCCAATATGTTTGCTGCCGTAACAGCTCCTTGACCTCCTCTTCCATAGATTTTCACTTCAATAAGCATTTACTACCTCCCCTCAAATCTCTTGTCAACAATGATTCTTGAGAAATCATAGGTGCCTTCTTCAACAAAGACTATTTCATCAGGTCTTATGAGGAGCATTTCCTTAAGATCTTCACTAAGCTTTTTGAGAACATCTTTAGCACAACCTAATTTATCCTTGTAATGCTCAATGACAAGCTTTAAATAGTCTAAAGGACCTTTCTTAGTGATTATTATTTGAAATCTGCCTGTTAAAGCAGGGTATCTCTTTAGAACTTCGGATACTTGGCTTGAAAAAACTTTAACGCCTTTAATCTTCCTCATATCATCTATTCTTCCAAAAACCCCGCCTAATCTTCTGAATGGTATTTCACAATCACTACTATCTATAATGTAGCTTACATCTGATGTCCTATATCTAAGTAAAGGTGTTGCTTCACGAGAAAGATGAGTTATTACTATTTCTCCTTCCTCCTCAGGTTCTAGAAGCTCACCGGTCTTAGGATCAACAATTTCAACATAGACGTAATCTTCAACTATATGTCCGCCGCTTTCATTAATGCATTCAACACTTACAGGTGCGCATTCCCCTAAACCATAATAGTCTATGGCTACTTCAATAACTCCCCATTTCCTCTTAAACTCCTCTCTAAAACCTCTAACCGTAACCCATGGTTCGGCAGCACCTATGAACTTACGTATATTGGTTTTTTCAGGCTCTATACCGCTCTTTTTCATTTCTTCAAGAATCCTTAAAGCATATGACGGTGTAGCTATAAGTGTTGTTACACCATATTTCTCAATGAACCTTACTTGCTGCTTAGTATTACCTGGACCTAAAGGTATAGGTAGTCCTTTCAGATCCTCTACGGCTAAGTGAAACATCATACCAGCTACGAAAAGAGTGTACCCGAAAGTTATTTGTACAATATCGTTTCTCCCTAATCCAGCCCATCTAAGGGCTCTAGAATTCGCCTTAATCCATTCCTTAACGTCTCTTCTCGTAAAAAGTATTGGAATGAAGACTCCTTTAGGTCCAGGGGTCATGTGGAAACGAACAACTTTAGATAGTGAAGTACCAATTCTGCTTCCGAAGGGAGGATTACGTACAATATCTCCTATTACCTCCTCCTTAGTGGTGAAGGGTATTTTAGAGAAATCCTCAAAAGACCTTATGTCATCAGGTAGAATTCCAGCTTCCCTTAGCTTTTTACGGTAGAATTCATTTCTATCATAAAGCCTTCTAATCTGCTCTTTCAATTTAGTTAGCTGAAGTTTTCTAACATCTTTCTCCCCTATTTTCTTCAGCATTTTTAATGGAATTATAGATAAAGTGGATGTCACAGAAAATGCACCCCAAGAAGAGGGGTTTAAGGGAAAAGGAAACCGAAAAAGGACCCGTTTATAGGTTCACTAAAATAATAATAATCAAAGTAATAATTAAGGAAGAAATTAGTTGAAGAAGAGAGTTAAAGCTCTCATAGATTCTAAAGCTTATCTTCAACTTAGCAGTGTTTTTCATGGAAATATTTTTCACTCAGTAACCCTCAAATAATTGGAGTTTTTCCGCGTTTACGAGCTCTTTACTATATTGTCCGTCTTATGAGAAGTAGATGATATATAAATTTTTTCTAAATTATTTATTTTTCCTTTCTTCAATAACCCTTTTTACCTTATCACTATCGATTTAAAGAAGCACTACTAATTCAACATTTTTTACTTCAGATACAACAAGCACCCCACCTTATTGCCTGCTCTTTTAGGAAAACTATTGCATTATGTATGTTTCTAAAGCTTACATTTCCGCTACTCTCTTAAAACCATTCAATTAACCAACAATTGCATATTTAAAAACGTAAAGATTGTTTTAAAAAATTTTAAGTAGAATCTTTATATAACTAGTTTGGCTACTTGGTTCACTTAGGGTGTAATTTAAAGAATGAATGTTATCCATGATGTTTATGGCTATTTAAAACACACAATAGTTGACAATATAGCTTGCATTTGGAAAAACATGGGCTTCACTGTGGTAAAAGGAAGAATTTTATCTGAACTAGAAGAACCACCCCTTGAAAAATTCGGTGACTTATCGCTTCCAGTTTACACGTTTGCCAAGCAGTTAAAAATGAAACCCCACGAATTAGCGGAAGCTACAGCTAAGAATCTTAAGCTAAATTTCATAAGGAAAAACAATGTAATAGGTGGTTATTTAAACATTTTCCTTAAGGAAGAGGAAATTGCAAAAATGCTTTTTAAAGCCATTCAAACTTTCAACAACAAATTCGGCTATGTTGAAACAGGAAAACCTGAAAGAATAGTTATTGAACATACAAGTGCTAACCCTGTTCACCCATTACATGTAGGTCACGCTAGAAACTCCATCTTAGGTGACACATTAGCTAGAATGCTTGCAAGAAGAGGCCATATTGTTCAAAGAAGATTCTACATTAATGATATGGGGAGGCAAGTTGCTATACTAACCTACGGGTATTTAGCTTTAAATAAGCCTAAGCCTGAAGGAAAACCAGACCACTTCTACGGAATAATATATTCTATAACAAATGTGATTATTGAAATAGAAAAGTTGAGAAAGGAAATGGAGTTCGCGAAAAACACTAGTAATAGAGAGGAATACTTAAAGCTGCAAGATGAACTATATGATTGGCTTAATGCTCTCGCAAGTCTTGAAGAAAAAAGAAAGGACTTTGTTGAGAAATTATCTAAGAGATTAAGCGGTAAGGAACATGAGAAGGAAATACAGAAGATTATGAAGGAGTATGAAGAACGAACTAGTCTAGAATTAGTTAGCATAATAAGGAACCTATGTAATGACATAATTAAAGGCTTCAAGGAAACATTAGCTAAAGTAAACATAGAATTTGACAAATGGGATTGGGAAAGCAACCTAGCATGGCAAAGTCTTGTAGGTAAAATTTTAAAAAAAGCTAAAGAAAGCCCTTATGCAACAATTTATAAAGGAGCTTTTGCCCTCAACTTCTCCCAAATTCAAGAACATAGGGAAGTTAAGGAGAAGCTTGGACTACCTAAGGCATTTAAGATACCTCCTTTAATTCTTCAGAGAAGTGATGGAACAACACTTTACACTACAAGAGACATAGCCTATAGCCTTGTAAAGTTTAAAGAAGCTGATAAGGTAATTAACGTTATAATGTCTGAGCAAAGCCTTGAACAGCTACAAGTAAAGCTTGCATTATACGCATTAGGCTATACTAAAGAAGCACTAAACTTAATTCATTATTCCTACGAAATAGTGAAAATTCCCGGAGCCAAAATGTCTGGAAGAAAGGGTAGGTACATAGACTTTGATGGATTAATAAACGAAGCTATTGCTAGAGCGTTTTTTGAAGTAGAAAGAAGAAACCCTAACCTTCCTAAAGAGGAAAAGGAGAAAATAGCTAAAGCAGTAGGTATAGGTGCTTTAAGATACGCTTTAGTTTCTGTTTCAGCATCTAAACCTTTAGTTTTTAAATGGGAAGATGTTCTTAGTTTTGAAAAGAATAGTGGACCATACATTCAATACACTTATGCTCGAGCTAAAAGTATACTTAAGAACTATGGGAAACCAGTAATGTTTAATGAGCTTAGCTCCCTAGATTACGGAGTTTTTAAAGAAGATAAGCCTAGAAAACTCCTGCTTAACATAGTGAAGTTCCCATGGGTTTTTGCTAAAGCTGCTGATGAATTAAAGCCTGAACTACTTATTAATTATGCTGGAAAATTAGCTGACATATTTAATTCATTTTATGCTAAGGTCCCGGTTTTAGCTGAAAAAGACGAAAATAAGAGAAGGTCAAAGCTACTGCTTGTAAAGGCAACAGAGATAGTTTTAAAGAACATATTGGATGTACTAGGTATTGAGGCTCCCGAAAGAATGTGAATTAAGAAAAGAAAAAGTTTTATTTATTTTAAGAAGGTTTCTTCTTTAAGAAAAAGCCTATAGCAAATCCTATGATTAACCCTATTACTGCCCCACCTAGCATGTAAGTGTTAAGTGCACTTCTTAGAGACTCTACTTCTTTCATTAATGTTTCCTTATCTGATTGCAATGCGTTCTTTTCTTCTTGGCATGTTGTTAGCTGTGATTTTAGACTATCTATTTGTGAGCTAAGTGTTTTCTTAGTGTTTTCAAGTTCTGCTTCTAAACTTTCCTTGTCGCTTTTTAGCTTCTCTAATTCACTCTTTAAACTATTTATTTCCTCGCTTAAGCTAGCCATTTCCTTCTTTAACTTAATAACCTCTGGTATTCTTGATCCATAAAGGCCTACACCCCATAAGACAATGTTTCTTATGAACTCTGGACCACTACCTTTAATTCCTTTATATTCTGAAACCCACATTCCCTGGTAATGATCGAAAGGCGCTTCAGTACTTAAAATAACTATGTCATCTTTGTCCATGAATTCAGCAGCCATGAGAGTAAAGGAGCCTTCCTCACCAACTTCGTAAGCATGTGGTAGCGGCTCAACGAATTCTGCTATAGCTCCCTTAGGCGACGTTATTGCTATTCTATATACGTTTTCAACAGGCTTTTCTCCTGTTCCATATAGAGGCTTCCATTCACCATTAACGTAAAGAGCTATTGGAGCTGGTCCGTGGAAGAGAACAGGATGAAGCACACCACCAGCTAGGAAGAAGAGTTCTGGATCAGGCTTTATTAAGGCGCCTGGTCTGTAATCTTTGCCGAAATTAACCTCTCTATCAACAGCTTCTGTATGGTCATTTCTTAAAACAGAACCTACTGCCTCTAATATTTTGTTCGCATTAGGTATTCTCATGTAGTCTCCGCCTGTGTAATCGCTATCGCCTGTTACCCAAAGTGTTTTACCTCCCTGATCAAACCATTGCTTTATGGCGTTTAATTCTTCATCAGTTATTTCAACCCCTGTATCTACTTGTACGTAAATGAGCATGTCAGCGTCTTTTATTTCATCAAATGTTATTTCTTCCGTAATAACTTTCCATTCGACCTCAGTAATATTACTCATCATATAGTTCAGTTGAAGATCTTCTCCGAAAAGCCCATGTGCTACTATTACAACAAGAGGCTTCTCCTCTTCAGCTGAAACTGTTGCTGGAACAAGTAGTGCTAATGTTAAAACTAAAACTATTGACATAGTTAAGAGTATTTTCTTCATAGCTTATTAACCCCGAAAAGAATACTTTGGTTTCTAATTTTCTTCTTGAACATAAGTGAATTTTAACTTTTCGTAAAGATACTAAAGGAACCTATCAGGTAACTATGGTATTATAGATATAAATATAGCTAATCTAATAGAACTTTCATGGCATTAGACCTTAGGAGGGTAAACTCAGATGAAACTCTATGCTCTATCAAAAACAGCTGCTATTATCATTGCGATAGTAGTTCTTGCAGCAATTATTGGCGGATTATACCTTGCAATGCCGCCTAAACCTACTACTTCACCAACAGTTTCTCCTTCTCCGACGCCTACTGAGACTACGCCTTCACCATCCCCGTCGCCAACACCTACACCAACAGAAACAACACCAACCGAAACCACACCGACAACAACACCGACGGAAACAACACCAACACCTACCGAGACGGAAACCAAACCTCAGGGTATCGTTTTAAGGGTAATAACGAGACATGGCTATGATATTTTAGATGCCGCTAAGGAGAGATTTTTAAAAAGTGAGTTAGCTAAGAAATACAATATTGTTGATATAAGATGGTTACCTATAGACCCTTCACAATGGATTGATGTCATTAGGTCCTCGGCTGAAACTCCCGGTAGAGAAATTGATGTTGCATGGGGTGGCGGTCCAACACTTTTCGACACCCTTGCCCGTGAAGGATTATTAGCGCCAATAACAAGTGATGAAATAAAGGCTATTTTAAAAGATATTCCAGAGGAAATTTCTGGTTCATCTATGATGAGAAAAGACACTAATGGAAACATAGTGTGGGTTGCAGCTGCAATTTCTACTTTTGGTTTTACAATAAATAAGCAGAAATTAGAAGAATATGGATTGCCGAGGCCTGTAAAATGGGTTGACCTAGCTAGCCCAGACTATGCAATAACACTTCCCACACCAAGTGTTGGAGTAGCTGATGCAACAAGAAGTACAAGCAACACAAGAATGTACGAAATAATACTTCAAATATATGGATGGAAGAAGGGATGGGAAATAATAACGCTGATGGGTGCTAACGCTAGAATATATGATCAATCAGGTCTTGTAAGGGACTCTGTTATTAGAGGGGATATTGCAGTAGGTATAACAATAGACTTTTACGGGTACACTGCCCAACTACAGAATCCTCAGCAATGTGAATATATTCTTCCAGAAGATGGAACAATAGTTAATGGTGATCCCATAGCTTTACTTACAACAAGTAAGCATAAGGAAGCTGCACAAGCATTTATTGCTTGGGTACTTAGCCCGGAGGGCCAAACAGTATGGATGCTTGAAAACGTTAATAGAATGCCTGTAAATGCAAAGGTATTCGAAACACCTGAAGGCCAAAACAGGCCTGATCTGAGAGAAGCCTATGAGAGAACACTAAAAGCCTCTTCAATAGAGTTTAGCGATGAATTAGCTCTAAGCTATGAAGAAATAATGAGATGGTTCTTCTTTGCAACGATAACTCAAGCACATCAAGAACTCCAAACAACGTGGAAAGACATAGCGTTAGCACATCTAACAGGTAAAATAACTAAGGAACAATTTGATTACCTTATAGATAAACTAACAAACCCTGAAAACATAAAGTTTAAAGAACCAGAAACAGGCGAGGAACTAACATTTACTCAGGAAGTTGCTCAGCAATTAAATGAAAAAGTACTTAAAAGTGCTGACTATAGAAACGCTCTTGTAAAGCAATGGATAGAGGCAGCGAAAGCTAGGTATCAAGAGGTTCATCAAGAACTACTATCCATAATTGGAGGATAAATAGGGTGAACTTAAAAAGCATTAAGAGGGAATTTGATAAATTAACTATAGTGCAGCTGTTCATAGCATTATTCATACTAATATTTTTTCTGGTTACACCTATCGCATCGCTTCTTGTAAAAGCGTTTATTTCCGATGAAGGATTTTCATTCAAGTACTTTGAAATAACATATTCTGACCCTAATATGATTTCCCCTACTCCATCATTAACAGTAATTCAGATTCTTGAAAGATATAAGTTTGAAACTCTACCTAATGGTACTCGAATTCTCATACCTCTAAAAACGATTTATATTGGAGGTGTAGGGCCAAATTTCGGATATATTTTAAACTCAATATTCGTTTCAGCAACCGTCATGATTCTTGCGTCAATAATAGGCTTAATTGCGGCATTCATAATGGCTCGTTATGAGTTCCCGGGGAAAAACATTTTCAGAGTTCTCTTAATAATTCCCCTACTTGCAACACCTTTCGTAAATGCTTATGTAATAGGTAAGGTTTTAGGGCCAGGAGGTCTTCTTAACTATATTTTAAATGATGTTCTTAAAGTAACTGATTACACCATAGTTATTGTTGGCTTACCTGCAGTAATTCTTGTTCAAACACTAAGCTTTTTCCCAATAGTCTATATGAATACTTTATCGAGTTTAATAAACATTGATCCCTCATTAGAAGAACAGGCAGAGAACATGGGTGCTCATGGTTTTAAGCTTTTCCGTACAATTACATTTCCACTATCGTTACCTGGCCTTGCAGCTGGTGCAACACTTGTTTTCATATTTAGTATGGAAGACTTAGGTGCCCCCATAGGGTTAAGCGGGGCTTTTGGCGATGGATTACATACGCATTTAATGTCTTTTTACATTTATGATGAATTTAGAAAAGTGCTTTCTCTAGAGCAAGTACATGCTTCAGTTTATGCGTTAGCTGTAACAATGCTTCTAATAGCTTCCGCAGCTTTCCTTATGATTAAAAAGTACGTTTCATTAAGACAATACGCTATGCTTTCAAAGGGAGGACGTTGGAGCCCTAGAGTCAGAAGACCAGGTAAGAAGGGATTAGTAGCTACTTATATTTTCTTAGTGTTGTTAGTTATAATATCCTCATTCCCCCAAATAGGAGTTATAGTTCTATCAATAACAGATTGGGCAACAAGCGGCATTTTACCTACTAAATTAACTTTAGAGCATTTAGAATCACTAGTTACAAAATCTGACGTAACTAGAGCTATCATGAATAGCTTAACATATTCTGGAGTAGCTGTATTAATAATTGTTTTAACAGGAACTAGCGCAGCTTATGTTGTAGCTAGAAGGAAAATTCCTGGAAAAGACCTTCTTGACACATTAGCAACAATACCCATAGCTATTCCTGGAATAATAGTTGCCGTAGGTTACATAGTGTTCTTTACATTACTAGCTAAAACACTCTACAATACCCCCTTTGAAAGTATAGGTTATACGTTTGACCCCTTCGTTAATCCGGGTCTCCTACTAATGTTCTCATATAGCGTTAGGAGACTTCCATTTACAGCTAGAGCTGTTTTCGCAGGTCTCCAACAAACTCATGTAAGCTTAGAGGAAGCTGCTGAAAATCTTGGAGCAAGCAGGGTGAGAACATTCTTTACAATAGTTATACCCTTAATTGCAGCAAACGTAATTAGTGGTGCAATACTATCCTTCGTTTACTCTATGAGCGAGGTAAGCACTAGTGTTATTTTAGGAAGTAGAAACCCAAGCCAAGGACCCATAACGTTTCTTATGAGCCAAGTCATATATGCTAGTGCAGCAGTAGGTACGGTAAGTATTGCAGCAGCCTTAGGTGTATTGCTTATGGCGTTGCAGATAACAGCTATTTCTATTTCAAACTATATTCTTAAACAGAGAGTGGCTTTCCTAGGTGTTTAAGTAATGGTTAGTGTTAGATTAGATAATGTCACGAAAAGATTTGGAGAAGTAGTTGCGGCAGACAAAATAACGTTAACAATAAGGCATGGTGAATTCTTCACTTTCCTTGGACCTTCGGGATGCGGGAAAACAACAACTTTGAGAATAATTGCGGGCTTAGAGTATCCGGATGAAGGTAGACTATTTTTTAATGGAAAAGATGTAACAGATGATCCACCCTACAAGAGGAACACTGGAATGGTTTTCCAAAACTACGCTCTCTGGCCTCACATGACAGTTTTCGACAATATAGCTTATGGATTAAAGATAAGAAAGCTCCCTAAAGAGGAAATAAGGAAAAGAGTTCTTGAAATACTTGATTTAGTGAAGCTTAAAGGTTTAGAAAACAGGTATCCCACTCAGCTTAGCGGTGGTCAGCAGCAAAGGGTAGCATTAGCGAGAGCATTAGTTATTGAACCAGCAGTTCTACTGTTAGATGAGCCTTTAAGTAATTTAGATGCAAAATTGCGTATTGAAATGAGGGAGGAAATAAAGAGGATACAGAAGAAGCTCGGAATAACAACAATTTATGTTACACATGATCAAGAGGAAGCCATGGTCATTTCTGATAGAATAGCTGTGATGAATCGTGGAAAAATAATGCAAGTGGATGCTCCTAAAGACCTATATAGGCGCCCAAGAAACCTTTTCGTAGCCTCCTTCCTTGGTAGATGCACTATATTGAAGGGTGTAGTTAAAGAAATAGAAGGAGACTTAGTTACTCTCATAACAAGAAATCTCGTAATTAAAGGTATAAGGCCATCAAAAGACTTAAGAATGCGTGAGGGAGAAGAGGCTGTAGCAGTTATAAGGCCTCAGGATTTTGAAACGGAGAAAACAAGGGGAAACGTAAATGAAATAGAAGGAACTGTTGAATGGATATCCTTTGTAGGGCCTTATTCGGAATTAAGAATTAACGTTGACGGACTAAAGGTTCTCGTAAATGTGGATCCAGATTTTCAAGTGAAAATCGGAGATAGAATAGCAGCCTATATAAGCTATGATAGAACAATAATATTTCCACTAAGAGAGGCAGAAACAGCGTATCGGGAGGAAATAAGGGTTTAAAAAAGGTTTTTATGTTCTTTTCTTAGCTAATCCTATTAAAATAGCAGCTATGATTACCGCTATAGCCAACCCAGCATAGAGTGGCGTATAATCTACACCCTTTGGCTTATATGGGACATAGGTTGTTGGCGTGGTTTCGGTTGGTGTTGGCGTTGGTGATGGGGTTGGTGTTGTTTCTGTTGGTGTAGGTGTTGGCGACGGGGATGGTGAAGGCGTAGTCTCAGTAGGCGTCGGAGAAGGAGAAACTGTTGGTGAAGTAGTGGTTGGTGTTGTTTCCGTAATTAATTCTTCAGATGATACTAATCCTTTCTCGAAAGTGAAAACATATGTTTTTTCAACGGAATTACCTGAGAAATCTGTTATCACAACTTTAAACTCTGTATTGTCTTTTAATTCTCCCTCCCTTATCCAGAATCTATAGGCAACAACTCCATTACCTGTTTTATCTAAATCTAAATCGTATAGTTCAGGCTCTTTCCACCCATCACCAGTATTGTACATAACCTTTACTGACGCTACACCCCAACCTTTATCGGTAGCTTCAACTTCACCTATCCACCAACCCGAGACCTTTATGCCTAAATTAGCTATTTTTATTTCCATAGGTTTCTCTAATGTAACACTTACAATTTCGGGTTTAACGTTATCTTCCTCCGTCGTTATTGTGAATACTAATTCAGCATTGGGCTCAATAATCACGTTCTTAAGTAAGACATAGTAGTATCCGTTTTCAGTACTTACTACCTCTACATTGGTGTTTTCTGGAATTATCCTGTAATTTTCAAAAGGCACATCATTAGGCACTCTAAACGCTACTATTAGATTATAGCTTTCTTCAAGCTTATTCTTAATCTTTAATGAAACGGTATGCGAGCTACCATCATTAACTGGAGTATAGTAGTATTCTAAGAGACCTATTTCGTAAGGTCTTACTCCTTCACCAACGTCTATAGGTATGCTATTAGGATAGTCGTTTAAAGGCTTACTTAAATATGTTAACGTCCTTTCATCTATTGTTCCATTAGCGTATATGTTTATAAGTCTAAAACCTCTCCAATCACCCTCTCTTACATCATAAGGTACTCCAGTAGCCGTTATGAAGTAGTATTTTTGCCCATTATATACTACAACATTGTTTATATCATTATGCGTATGTCCCGTAAGAACCAAGTGTACCCCATTTTCAAGTATCATTTGAAAGAGCTTCTTTAACTCATCTTTATGGTCACTCCAGCTCCCATAGAAGTATCCTTCGCTGAAAAGTTTTTCAAAATCATCATCTATTGATGAAACCTTTACTACACTTATTTTATCGTCCCGTATTTTATAACCGAATATTGGATGATGTAATATCATTATTTTAACTTTTTCAGGATTACTTTTAAGTACGTTTTCAGCCCACAATAATTGCTCCATAGGCACCCATCCGTCCATTCCTGAGTCTAAGAACAGAAATAGAAACTTTCCTACGGTTATGGTGTAATTCCTATATCCCATTATTTTCTCCCATGTTTTCGCAACACCTGGAGAATCGTATTCATGATTCCCTATTCCCGCATACGATGGTATTTTCAGTTGAAGCCAATATGTTAAGAAATACTTCCATGCGGAAGCTTGTGAAGGTCTTTCAACTTCGTCACCGTTAAATATTAGCATTGTTGCATTAAGTATGTTAGCTACGGAAACCATTTCCCTCCAGTAAGGTGTTCCAGCAGGTGTTTTAGTGTCTGCAGTATATATTAGCTTAATTTTATCCGGCCATTTCTTTAGAACCCATACTGAATTAGGCATTTCAATATTGTACTGCTTATCTGCAGCTGTAAATGCAAGCTTCATTGAGTAAAATCCTTCACCAACATCATTAGGTACATTAAATTCAGCAACCCAAGCCTTCCACCTACCGCTATACGCAACGTCTTTAAGCGTTAAATCATAACTTCCAAACTCGTTAAATATGGTTAAACTAATGTCTTTAGGTTCTATGTCCTCGCTAAGTGCTAAACGTACCTCTAAAGTTCCACCAGCTAAAACAGGTTCGGGATACGCTAATGTAGGATACTTAACAACCTCAGCATAGTACTGTAAAACAGAGGCAGCTAAAACACTGCTAGCACTTACAACAACAATGAGAAACAGTGAAACTATTATTAATGAAATTAAAGAAGACCTTTTCATACTTAATCTACCAAGATAGAACCTATGAACTACTCTATATAAGCACTACTATAAAGGCGAAAACAGCCACCAATATAAGAATGCTTAAGAAAAGAGAAACACGGGCCCGTCGCCTAGCCAGGATAGGGCGCCGGCCTCCGGAGCCGGTGGTCCCGGGTTCAAATCCCGGCGGGCCCGCCAAGAAACCTCTCTACATAGTTGCCAAATGTCGAAAGGACTTGTCGTAGTATATATAAACTCGGTTAGTGTGGTAGCATGGTTTAATAGTGAATAGTTAATAATTTTAACATGGTGTATCTATGTTTTTTAAGAGGAGAAAAATCCCGTTAAGAGTTTCCGATTTAATGTCTGTACCTCCTATAATAGCTAGTGAAGATACTCCTATTGAGAAAATAGCTAAAAATATGTGGGACAATAGGGTAGGCTCTGTTATGATTACTGATAGTGAAGGAGTGCTTGTAGGTATTGTTACTGAAAGAGATATTCTTTACTCTGTCGCTAATAATAAAGTTGGTAAAGGCCTTCCAGCATACATGGTAATGACGGAAAACCCTGTAACTGTGACACCAGACACTTTACTCATAAATGCTATAGATAAGATGAGAAAAGTGAATGTTAGACACTTACCCGTAGTTAATAATGAGAATAAACCAGTTGGAATGTTGTCTTTAAGGGATGTAACTGATGTTTTATTAACACTATTTCACTTAATACATGGCTAATGTTAAGGTGTATTGTCATGGCTGAAAAGAAAAGATTTGGTGTTTACGTACCAGAGGATTTAGCAAGGGATTTAGAAGCTTGCATGAAAACTCTAGGTTTAAAAAGTAAGTCTAAATTAGTTCAGGAAGCTTTAAGATTATTCATAAATGAGCATAAGTGGAAGTTACGTGGAAAAGCTGTGGGCATTGTTGGCGTAGTATATAATCATGAAGCCCAAGATGTTGATGAGAAACTTACTGACATACAGCATGAATATTTAGACGTCA
>Ga0190363_1000234_pt1 | contig 31787 bp, 41 predicted proteins | sample 48721867_MG_FD_161272 | JGI IMG/M metagenome (GOLD analysis project Ga0190363, IMG submission 161272) | Hydrothermal vent microbial mat bacterial communities from Southern Trench, Guaymas Basin, Mexico - 4872-18-6-7_MG | ecosystem: Environmental > Aquatic > Marine > Hydrothermal vents >... | reverse complement strand
AAAACAAACATATTCCTATGGGAGAGGAGGACCTAAATTCAGGAAAAAACATCCGAAAAGTCAATTAACCAAGTTTTATCGTAGAGGTTTAATCGCATTTTACACTGTAATGCTTATATTAATTCTAGGCATCATAACTTCAATTTTAATGCAGACTCCATTGCCAATCATAATAGCATTAGCCCCATTCATTATAGGGTATGTGGCAGGAGTAGTCTATTATAAGGTTAAAGGAAACAGTTTGAAAGAAGCATTCATATTTACTCTGATAGATGCACTTAGAATCTTCGCGTTCTGCATAGGGGATTTAAAGGGCAACTTATTTGACAAATAATGCTATTCCAAACTTTTATTGGGATGATAAATTCCAAGGCTTACCATAATCTAAAACTTGTCTGGGAATTAAATCCCTAAACTTCTTTAGAAAAGCTTTATCCTCATCTTCATTTCTCAATTCATCAGGAAGCATGTGTGGTATTTCCTCAATTATGGGATACCAACGTCCACATTTATCACAAATCAATATTCCATCCACGACTTCATGTCTAATACAATTGATGCAATTCAATTTAATTTCCCCTAGATCCTTAAGGAAATTCTGGTGTAAACCACAAAACTCTTCACATAGAATTTCATCTTCAGAAAAGTCAATGTTATCATATTTGTACTCAGTTTCGTTAAAAACAATCAGCTTGAGTGGAAATTTCTTGCATATGGGACATGCAAGTATATCTAATAACCGATATTTCAATGATATCACCATTTGAAATGGCTAACTGGAATTTTATAAATTATACGCTTACGATTGCTTTAAAACTACATGGAATTTTCTAACTTCATTAGAAGATAAATCTATGACCAATGAAATTTTATATGTACCCTTAACCGTATAATTCACTCTATTCCCCGTCGTATCATCAAGTATGGTTAAAACCCTAGATGTGGGCACACCTAGATCACTTAAATCAATTTCAACAGTAGCTGTAACTCCTGTAGCTCTAGGATTTTTAACTTTAAATATTAAGCAGATGTATGGTGAACCACCAATAAAATGTATATGTGCACCAATATACTCTGCCTTAACAGAGATAACATTTAATGGTTGAAGAAAGAAAAGTGACATGGCCAATGCAATCAATAGGAAGACAGCTAGAAAGAAAACCTTTAATTTCCGCCTACTCTTCTTACCCTTTTTACTCATTCGCTTCAGCTCCAAACATTAATTCACTACATTCTGATAAATGACGAGACAATCTAACAACTCTAATTGGAATTTCAAAAACTTTTCCCTTCTCAATCACAAAATGCTTTATCGGCAAGCTTTCTCCCAATGCCCTCTTAATGTGTTCTCCAATATAGTGTAGCTGAATACAGTGAGGTGAACCGTCAGGAGTTAGAATAGTGAGGCTTTTTATTTTCGACAATTTAATTATGTTTAATAATTTAAATCCAACAACATTCATATGCACCTTTTCCATGCATACACTTAATGGTATTCGATTCTGTGAGAATCTTCTTAGAATATCCGGGAATTCAACTTCAATGCATTTACCATAGACTAACAAGTTTTCGCCTTTAAGCTGCCTACTAGTCACACTCGTTGAAAGTAAACTCATTTAACCCCCCTAAAAAGCAATATCATATTATTAAGTACAAAATAATTATGGTGCAACTATGAAGAGGAAAATAGTTTTAGCATCAACATCTCCTAGAAGACAAAAACTCTTGAGAAGATACATCAAAAATCTCCAAGTAATACCCCCAAAAATAGATGAGGAAGAAATTAAAGAAAATGACCCCAGAAGAAAAGTACTAAAAACAGCAGTAATGAAAGCGGAAAGTATTATGGAAGAGGTTAAGGAGGGCATTATAATTGCTGCTGATACCATCATTGAATTAGATGGAAAAATAATAGGAAAACCAAGAAACCTTAATGAGGCAAAAGAGATTTTACTAGAATTAAATGGAAGAAAACATAAAGTCATTACAGGAGTAGTGGTAATAGACTGTGAAAAGAAGAGAAGAATAATGGATATAGTTGAAACAGAAGTCTATATGAAAAATCTTTCAATTGAGGAAATAGAATTCTATGTTAAAACTAAGGAGCCCTTAGGAAAGGCAGGAGCCTATGCAATCCAAGAATTAGGTGCAATATTAATAAACAAAATAAATGGATGCTTCTATAATGTAGTAGGTTTACCTCTACCTAAACTATATGAAATGCTTAAAGAAGTAAACGTAAACCTACTGGAAGAATATTTAATGGGAGGAAGAGAGCATTAAAGTTACAAGCTTCAAAAGCCATGAAACATATTCAGTAATTAAAATTCCACCAACAATTCCATTCATAGTTAGATGTGATGGTAGAAACTTTAGGAAATTATGCAGAGAAATTGGATTCAAAAAACCCTTTGACAAAAATTTTGCAAAATTAATGGTTGAAACTGCAAAGGAAGTATTTAAATCAGGATTCAATCCAACTCTAGCATACATTCAGTCAGATGAAATAAATTACCTATTCCTCAAGGAAAATATTTTCAATCGAAGAATAGAGAAGATTCTATCCATAATTTCAGGAATAGTTAGCAGTAAGATGTCCTTAGAAATTTCTAAGAAGTATGGAAGAGAAGAAAGCCTAGCTTTTGATGCCCGCATCATCATATTATCAAAGGAGGAAATCCTAGAATATTTCATATGGAGACAAATGGAGGCTTGGAGAAATCACATAAATGCCTATGCATTACATGCACTATTAAAGGAAGGATTAAATCCAAGCCAAGCAGCTAAGAAATTATATAAAATGAAAGCTGAAAAGCTACATGACCTAGTCATGGAGAAGTTAAAAATAAATTTAGCAAAAACTCCAGCGTGGCAGCGGAGAGGAATAGTAGTGAAATGGAGCTTAAAAATGAAGAAATGTAAAAACCCAATTTCGGGAGAAGAAGTCTTAGCAGTTAGAAGAATATTAGAGGAAGATTGGAATCCACCACTATTCACCACTAGTGAAGGAGAAGAATACATTAAAAATATTATTAAGAATGCCGAAAAAGAATTGAGAGAAAATTAAATGAGCTGAGAAAATGTACTATGCTTTTAGACCAGATGCATTATTGGTATGGAGAAATCGGGAAGTTAGGAGTAGGCTGTCATGGTACTTAAGCGTAATGAAAAATGAGAAGCCAGCCAAATATCTAATCTGTAAAAGAATACCAGTAGAGGTAGATTTAAAGAAATTAAGTGAAGATGAACTCTGGAACGAGCATGAAGCTAAGGCTAAGGAATTCAGAGAGATCTATGAAAAAATAGCCAGAGGAAAAATGAAGCTAGAGGAATTATCTAAGCCAGAAGTAAGTTTCTTGGATCTAAAAATTGAGATAACCAAGCGGATGCTCACTCACTGCAATTTCTGTGAAAGAAGATGCGGTGTAAATAGGGCTAAAGGTGAAGAGGGAGTTTGTAGACTAGATTCAAGAAGCTACGTCTCATCATGGTTCCACCATTGGGGTGAAGAAGCACCACTAGTGCCAAGTGGAACAATATTCTTTAGCTCATGCAACTTTAGATGCGTATTTTGCCAAAACTATGATATAAGTCAAGTGCATCCAAGAGGAGGAGTACAAGTTACAGCTAGAGAGTTGGCAAGAATGCAGGAGATATTAAGAAAGGAGGGAGTAAAAAACATTAACTACGTTGGAGGAGAACCAACACCCAACCTACACACAATAGTTGAATCGCTACGCTACTTAGACGTTAATGTACCATTACTCTGGAATAGTAATATGTACTGCAGCTTAGAAACCATCAAGATATTGCTTGAAATAATAGATATTGGGTTACCTGACTTTAAGTATGGTAGCAACGAATGTGCTGAAAGACTATCCATGGTGAAAAACTATTTCGAAGTAGTGTCAAGAAATCATAAAATTATGCATGACTATGGAATAGACATGATAATTAGACACTTAGTAATGCCCAACCACCTAGAATGCTGCACTAAGCCAGTTTTAGCTTGGATCGCAAAAAATCTTCCAAGATCTCTTGTAAATATTATGGGTCAATATAGACCGGAATACAAGGTTGCCTGGGAGCCAAGCAAATATCCAGACATAGCTAGAAGACCCACTGCAAAAGAAATGGAGGAAGCATTTGAATATGCAGAAAAACTTGGAATATGCTACAAGCCAGTCTCCTAATCAGATAAATACTTCTTAATAATAAAATCCTCCTCAGAGTAAGAGTAATTCTGAAGATTAATTGATTTAAGTTCAGGTTTAACTTGAAGAACACAATTTTCTCTAACTAGGAGTATTAGGTCAGCATAGAGCTTGAAAACTTTATGGAAAAGCGGTAAAATTATCCAGACATCTTCTCGACACATGCATCTCGCTGGAGGAAGAAAAATTAGCTTTAAACTAGATTGATTAAACCTAGTTAGCGTTAACAGGAATTTTAACTCCCTAAGGAAAAGCTTAGATCCCGCATTATACCTAAACTTAGTAAAAGCACTCTTTTGCCGCAAAGACATTCTCAAAAAACGATTGAAAGCTGAGAAGAAAATATAATTAATTTTCGGCATCAATTGAATCAATGTTTCATGCAAATTGTTTAGATGTAAAGTGTTAACCTCCAATAGGAATACCTCATCCCTATCTGAGTAGTAAATAGGGGAGTCAAAAATTACTAAATTTGGGATTAAGCTGTCGATCACTTGGTTAATGATATATTTAATTCTAGGTCCATAGATTACTATAATTCTTCCCTGACTTGATTTTATGCTATTTATGATATATGAAATCATCAATTGATTTCTCCTTAATCATTCTCCACAAGATTACTGCTCCCACGTGGGTGCAAATGTCTTTCATTCTACGATAACCAAATAGCTTCTTTGGATCATAACAGGTACAACTATATTTCCCATCTCTTCTATGTAGCGTTATAATATAGAAGGCTTCATAATCTCCAAGTATAGGTCTCCCCCTCACAATCCATGTATTTGGCTTAGGTGAAGCTGAAATGTCAATTAAACGTCTAATACACCGCCTAATCCAGGATTGGGATTTATCCTTGAACTTTAACTTAAAAATGGTTATAGCCTTGTTTAAGTCCTCCTCTTTAACTCTAAGTCTAACTGATAAAATTGAATTGAAAAAAGCCCTTTTATCATAGGACATCGATTAATCCCTTCTCTGAAATTCCAAAAACGGTTGATGCCCCTCTTTGTAGATAGGGACTGTCCTCTACAACTACTTTTCTATAGAGAATGTTTTTCTTCTTACCCTTAGCTGAAGTTTGAGACATAAATAGTCTATGAGTTGTTCCATGTGCCATCACATGGCCGCCTGCAGCAATTATTCCACCACCTGCTAATGGTCTAGCTACAACATGATTTGTTACAACTACATACGCATTATATAGCATAGCTATTCTCAGAAGAAAGTTTAGCATATAGTTTAATGTTTGCTGCCTAGTTACTAGCATTTCTCTCCCCCGATATTCAGCCCTAATGTGAGAGATTAGGCTGTCAACTACTATGAGTTTTACATTTTCCTCCTCAATGCATTTAGGTAACAGTATTCTGATACAGTCTATTTGCTCATCCACATTCATTGGCTGTAAAACAAAGATGTTGGACAGTGGATCATCAACATTGAATCTTTCCGCTATGCTAATTACCCTCTTATCTGAAAATGTTCCCTCAGTATCTATGTAAAAGGTTTTTCCTCCAACACCCCTCCTATTACTAGTCAATTGCGCCGTCACAGATAACTGAAAGCATAATTGCGACTTTCCAGTTCCATATTCACCTACTATTTCATAGATGCATCTAGGCTCCAACCCTCCTTGAAGTAGCTGATCTATTGCTTGAACACCTGTTGTTAATTTTGGAAGTTTATTGCGTAGATTTGCGTATTCAGAGGCTTTAGTTAAAATTGAAGGTCTAAAGATCCTTCTAACTCTAATTAACGCTCTATTTAGTCGGTTGTAGTCGTCGATATCAGTGTACATTAAGAGTTCATCTATGCTGTAGAGAGCTAATTGTTTAGGTGAGAAAATTCCCGCATTTCTCAGTTTTTCAGCTGTTAATGGGCCTATTCCAGGTAGATCCTCTAATTCTTTTACATATTCATATGCTTCCTCCAAATTTATCACCTCCTTTCAAAAATTTTTTCAAAAAAGAGAGATGAACAATGATCTTCTCAATTTCATGAATGAGGTTAAGGGAAGAAGAATTAGCAGATGGTATAGAAGCTAAATCTCTTAATGCTTGAATTAAAGCGTTAATTTTAAGATTATCATAATATTCTTCAAAAAGAATTTTGCCATTATACTCCTTTGCGTAGCTTGATCGTTTGGGTATTAGAATCAAATCACGTCTAATGTTACCATTCCTTGTCAATCTATAATTCACGATAATGGCTCCCTTAGAGGTAACTGTGACCTTATATGTGAAACCTCTACCATCTTTATGCCATTTAATCCAGTCACTCAAGTTTCTTCACCCCTATAGGATAGGTATTCATTTAGAGCTGCAATACCTGAGGGAGTTATTTTAAAGTAGTATTTTCCATCTCGCCCAATCACTTCGAAAACTAGACCATATGCTGAAAGTGAATTTATGATTCGCTGGGCAATATTGCTTTCAAGCCCCAACACACCTACGATATAACTTATCAGAGTATCTCGATCAGCTGAGCCCTGTGATAGGAAAGATAAAACATAGAAAGCTGCCTCAGAGAGATTTCTAAAAAGCCTTTGAAGCATAGATGTCACTTTAGGTTTAACTGGTTTTATCAACTCGTCAACCTTAACCATCAAGTCGGGAATGGATTTAAAGAATAACTCGCTTACCTTCACCCTCCCGTCATAGAAAACTAAGAAGCAATTTGGAGGAGTTCTCTCAATAAGCTTCGGGTTAAAACTTGAGAATGGGAAGTAGTTGAACAGAAAGTTGAATTCCTCTCTAGAATGGGGTATGCTTGAGAAGGCATAATTAAATTTAATGCGAACTCGCGGTGATATTAGGCCAGGAGACCTGCATGCTAGAATAAGGTTAAGCCATTGAGACCTTTTAATTAAATCCAATATAAAGAATATTCTCTCAAATGCTAATGCATATTCTTCTCTCAATGCACGAACAAGTCCAGGAAACAATAGATCTGAATCTTCAACTACAATTGAAATCTCCTCTTCAAGTACACTTAGCAAAAGTATGAAGGAGGCTAGAACTCTATACTCTCTTGGAAGTAAATGTAAGTCGACGAAAATCACCTTACCTTCAATATCCTTAGGACATTTACCCCCACTAAAGGCTGCACCCACTCTTCCCCAAGTCAATACATCCAATAATCTCAAAAGTCTGTATACATTGGATTTGTAGGAAGAAATTTGCGATTGAGATTCTATTTCTAAAATAACATCCTCGATGCTCGGCTCATATACACCACGATTCACCATGGAAATTAATGCTTGTTGAAGAATTCTCGCAGCTTGATCACTGATATGAAAACTAATCTTAAATATCTCAGATAGCTCAACAGCCCGCAGATATGGATCATTAGAAAGCAAGTTAAAAACAGGGATAGAGTAATTATATCCAAGTACAAGGGGGATGGAATTTTCAAAGAACTTTTGGAATCTCAGATAGTAGCCAGTAGTATCAATAAAGATAGCTTCTCTCCAATCCATTGACTTAGCTATAGTTGTATTAATCAATACTCGATCAACATCACTTCCAAAGGTTCCTAGGAGGAGAGGTTTGTGAGAGAAATTTCTTGGTAAAAGTGATCGAATATCTACTTTTTCAAGGCTACTAATTATGATACTCATACCTCAATCACCTCCACAACTTTTCACCTAGATTTACATTTAGAATTGAAGAAAGCAAATTGCGGCCCTCCAAAATCTTAACCTCATCAGCTGGAATGGTTGTAGCAAGTGAATTGAGAATACCGATAACCATTGAAACTTTATTATCATAATTTTGAAAGGATGACTTAACTCTAAGACAGAGGAGATATACATCTCCAGAACCATTAATTCTTCTAACAACTGTGAAGGAATAATCAACTGGTAAGTTTATGATTATCTCCTTTAACAATGATTCATCCTTAATTTTTCTAAAAATAATTGCACCAAGTAAAATGTACCTTCCAAGTCCAATAGAATATGTGGCGACGCATTTTGTCACTGAAATTTTAAGATTTATATTAAATGTTTTCTCATCAAAATTCTTTACATTAATTTTAGGGTAAATAAGCTTGCAATCATTATTTTTAATGGTGTTTTCTTCTTTTCTATTATGATTATGACTTCTATTTTTAAAATATCGGAAGGCTAAGAAGATCACTACTAATGGAATCATTAGTATAGGATTGATTAAAACAATTACTATACTTAACAACAGTGGGATCAGGCTGAGCATGACTCCTCAAAAAGCACTAGGTTTACAAGTAGAAAAAGCTGGTTTAGATAATCGTCGAACACCGAATATTCGGTGAACATCGAATATTTAACTTACAATTATAAAATCATAGATAGGAATAGTAGGTGAAAAGTTGAGTGAAATAGAAGTGAAAGCTGAAGAACTTAAGGTACTGGCAGATAAGACTAGATTAAAAATTATGGGTTTATTGAGAGAAAAAGGTGAGCTAAGTCTAAGTGAGCTCTCCGAGTTGACAGGTAGAGCTAAATCAACTATCGTTGAACATTTAAAACTTTTACTTAAAAATGGATATATTGACAGGCGATCAGTTAATAAAGGATTTGTTTACTTTCTTACTGAAAAAGGAATGAAGGTTTTCCCATTATTTGAAAAGGAAATGCCAAGTCTTAAAATTGAAGAAGTAGAAAGAGGAAGAAAAGGATTTTTAGAGCCATTATATGAAATCGACAGAATGGCTAGAGGTAAAAGTCATTTAATATTTTCAGCCATAGCTGGATTGTCAATGATCATACTGGGATACTTACCATTGTCATCTATAATACTTTCAATAATCATCGGTTTAATTCTTGGACTACTAAACATAACCTCATCAGAGTTCATTGAAAGCGCAGTAATATACTCTGCTTTCACAGCATTGTCTGCAATTCTAAAGACAGGTGAAATTAAAATGCTCTTCACCATCTTACCGTCGATTCTAATTTTCATAGTTGCAGGAGGGATTATCTTTTTAGGAGTTAAACTCATAATTAAGGAAGAGTAATAGTAAGTGGGGAGAGAAGTGGCTAAAACTTGTCCCGAATGCGGAGGCGAAATGATTTTTGATAGGAGAAGATATGTCTATGTTTGCAGGGCTTGTGGCTTAACTCTAACAAGATTTGAGTTAGATAAGTATAGGGAGAAAAGACGATTTAAGGAAAATGAGGAAGATTCATGGAAGAAAGATTATTTAAAGTGGTGGCTAAGCTCTAAGAAATAGGTATAGGGAGATGCAGAAAAGCCCCTTTACAGTTGAAATTATAAATATTGGAGAAGAATTACTGATAGGAAAAATAGTTAATACGAATGCTTCATGGCTTTCTAGAAAAATTGTTGAAGCTGGAGGAAAAGTTAATAGAATTACAATTATTGGAGATAATGTTAATCAAATTGCCTCAGCTTTAATGGAAGCTATATCAAGAAAGCCAGACATGATTATAACTACAGGTGGGTTAGGTCCCACTTATGATGATAAGACAGTATTTGGAATAGCAAAGGCAATAGGTAGAAAAGTGGAGCTAAATAAAGAAGCACTAAAACATATAAGGGAAACTTGCAGAAGGAAAGGAGTAAAATTGGATGATGTTAGGAGAAAGATGGCATATATGCCGAGTGGAAGTAATATTATAGAGAATCCAGTGGGATTAGCTCCAGGAATAATGGTCAAGTATAAAGGAGTAACAATAATTGCCTTACCAGGTGTTCCAGAAGAAATGAAAGCAATGTTCAATGAAAGTGTACTTAAAAGGATACAAAGTGGAGAATATCACGAAGTAGAACTACATATAAAGAATATTTATGAAGCAGATTTAGCACCAATAATAGAAGAAGTTGTGAGAAGTAATCCTCAAATATACTTGAAATCTCATCCAAGAATGGAAAATAATGTGCCCTACATTATTTTACATCTATACTCCAATAAGAAGTCGAGAGATGAAATATTAGAGATATATGAGAAAATAAAAATGAAAATTATGAAGCTTGGTGGAAAAATAATTAAAGTAGTTGTTGGTGACTAGCTATGTATTCAATAATGATTATAGGTACAGCTGGCTCAGGTAAAACAGCATTAACCGCAGCTTTTTCAGAATGGTTAAAGAATAATGAAAGGAATGTTGGCATATTAAATTTGGACCCTGGAGTAAAATGGCTTCCATACGCACCAGACATAGACATTAGGGAATACATAGATTTTGAGGCGGTAATGGAAAAATATAATTTAGGACCAAATGGAGCTCTAGTAGCCTGTATAGATATGATTGCAAATTACTTCGGAGAAATAAGAGATGAAATAACCTCACTGGAACCAGAATTCCTTCTAGTTGACACACCAGGTCAAATGGAGCTATTTGCCTTTAGATCAGTGGGCCCCTACATAATATCGAGAATTGGCGGCGAGAACATAATAGTACTATGCCTATTAGACTCAATATTCACAAAGAATCCAAGTAGCTTTGTATCAGCACTACTATTATCAACCTCAGTTCAATACAGATTTCTAAAGCCTCAAATAAATGTGATATCAAAATCAGATTTACTTACCTTAGAAGAGAAGGAAAAAATTGAACAATGGATAGAAAATCCAGATGAACTGAAAATGACATTAATAGAAAAGGAGCAAGTCTTAAGGGGAGAACTAAATAAAAAGTTAATTGACGCAATAAGCACCGAGTTACTAGCAGATTTAGTTTTCACATCAGCAACAACATGGGAAGGACTTGATAATCTATTTGCATTAATCCAAAGGATTAGTGCCGAAGTCTAGACAATATTTAATTTTATAAATGTAAATCAACTGTAAGTAGTTGGGGATAGAAGTGAAAATAGTCGACGAAATCATTGAAAAGGTAAAAGCTGAAAACAGAAAATACTTAATGGAACATGAAGCGAAGAAGATTTGCGCGGCATATGGAATACCAGTAACAAGATTTAGAGTTGCAAAAAACATTGAAGAAGCAGTAAAATTTGCAGGGGAGATAGGTTACCCAGTTGTATTTAAGATTATTTCACCAGACATAATTCATAAAACAGACGTGGGCGGCGTAATATTAAACATAAAAAACGAAGAAGAAGCAGTAAAAGCATATAATAAGATAATTGAAAATGTTAAGGAAAAAGTGCCTAACGCAAGAATACATGGAATATTTGTTCAAGAAATGGCTCCTGAAGGAACTGAAATAATAGTAGGTGCATTAAAAGATCCTCAATTTGGACCCACATTAATGTTTGGATTAGGAGGAATCTTTGTAGAAATATTAAAGGATGTCACATTTAGAATTGCACCACTAACAAGAGATGAAGCAAAGGAAATGATTAGAGAAATAAAAGGATACCCACTATTAAAGGGTTATAGAGGAAAGCCACCATCAGATGAGGAAGCAATAATTGACATTATATTAAAAGTCTCTAAACTAGTAACAGATTATCAGCAAATAAGCCAACTTGATTTAAATCCAATATTCGTATATGAAAAAGGAGCCAAAGTAATAGACGCGAGGATCATACTAGAATGACACTTGAAGAAGAACTCAAAAAACTAAGAAAGGAAATAGAAGAGATAAGAAAAGAAATAGATGAACATAAAAAGAAAATGGAAGAAGAAAGAAGGAAGCTACATAAGGCAATCGAAAAAATAAGAAAAGAAAAGGAAAAAAACTTTCAGTTAACATCAGAAGAAAAAGAGCTTAGAAAAATTCTTAGAGAAAAATATTCAAAGTTAAGGGAACTCAAAAAAGAAATTACAACAATAAGACAATCACTAAAAAATAGGGTTAAAGAAGTAAAAAATATACGAGAAACATTAAGAAAATGGGGAAACGTAGAAAGGAAATTAAACAGTATTAAAAAGGAAATTGAAAAACTTGAGTGGTACTATCAGACACATTCACTGACGAAAGAAGAGGAAAAAGAGATACTGAGTAAAATAAGCAACTTAACCAAAAAGAGGAAGAATCTAGAAAAACTAGTTAAAATGAAAAAGAAATTACTTGAAGATGAAGTAGAAATTCAAGTAAACAAGATAAAAATTGAAGATGCAAAAAAGAAGATAGAGGACATTTTAAATCAAATATCACCAATCGAAAACAAGCTCAATGAAGTATCAGAGGCAAAAAAATCGAAAAAAGAAACAATAAAACAACTTGGAGAAGAAATAGGTGAATTAAAAAAGAAGTTAAATGAAATATATGAAAAAATAAGGGCATTAAAGAAGAAGTTGAAGGAAAAGCAAGATAAATATAGAGAAATCATTGAAAAAGTGAATCGAGAAAAAGAAAAGAAAATTTTAATTACATTGGCCAAGAGAGCTAAAGAAAAACTTAAAAGAGGAGAAAGATTGAGCTTTGAAGAATTTAAGGCATTAATGGAAGTAGATAAAAATATACAAGTGTAATTAATATTTATCTAGGTAGATAGACAAATTGTTATGTGAGACACAATGCAAAATGAGAAAAAACAAGAAAAACCAAAGAGAATACTGATTCTCTGTGTTGACAGAGATAATGATATTGGAATAACCACTGGTGCAGAAACACCAATAATCGGCAAAGAAGAGAACTTAAAGGTGGCAACAGCATTTGCAATGAAGGCACCTGAAGACTCAGATGTAAACGCTATTTTTGCAGGTTTAGGCTTATATGAAGAGTTAAGAGAGAAGAATGTCCCATGTGAAATTGCAACTATAACAGGAGAACCTGAAAGCGGTCTCACTGCAGACATGAAAATTATCGGAGAACTAGAGGAGGTATTAAAGAGATTTCCTGCCGATGGTGTCATCCTAGTTTCAGATGGTGCAGCAGATGAAATCATTATACCAGTAATTCAATCAAGAATACCAATCATCTCTGTTAGAAGAGTACTAGTTCAACAGGAGAGAGGTGTAGAGGAAACATATATCCTAATTGCAAGATATTTACGGAGAATAATAGAAGAGCCACAATATGCAAGAATGTTCCTTGGCGTGCCAGGGATAATATTCTTACTCTTAGCTGCACTAAGTGTTGCAGGATATGCCCAGTACACTCAACTAGGAGCACTAATAGTTATTGGCGCCGCCTTCGTAATGAGAGGCTTTTCCATTGATAAGATAATAATGCAATGGTGGGCTTCATCTCCCATAATCCTCTTCTCAGGATTCATCACTTTAATAGCAGGTACAGTTGCAATATATGCTGGAATAAGCAATGTTTTTTCAGAAATTCGAGTAAATCCTGCAGCCACTGAAAATATTCCTAGGCTAATTGGCTTATTTCTGAGTAATGCTACAGATATATTCCTAGTTGGATTAGGCATTCTGCTTACAGGAAGAATGATTGATAAGTATTTGAGAGAGAAGCCAAAGCTATGGCATGACCTTGTAGGCTTAGTATTCTTGGCAACTATTAGAAATGTCCTTCAAAATATTTCCGCCATGCTAACCATATCTGGAATGGGACATGAACTTCTTATAACATCACTCATAGTAACAGCTGGAATATGCTCTAGCTTAATAGTTATATTTACCCTAATTGACAAAATAAGAGAGAGAAAGCGTGGTAAAAGCGAGGAAAAAGAATGACTAAAATTGCAATAATTGGTGGATCTGGATTAGAAAATGCTCTTGAAATCATTAGGACAGAAGTTATCAACACACCATATGGTCAAGTGGAAGTCAACTATTCATTTTTAAATGACAAGAAAGTAATATTTCTACCAAGACATGGCAAAAAGCATGAAAGACCACCACATATGATCAATTATAAAGGTAATATCTGGGCTTTAAAGGAGTTAGGAGTGGAAAGAATAATTGCTTCAAATGCTGTGGGAGGAATAAGGGATGGATTAAAACCAGGAGACTTTGTAGTAATACATGATTTCATAGATTTTACCAGAAGAAGACCATTAACATTCTATGATGGACCTAAAGTCATACATATTGATGTAACAGAGCCTTACTGTCCAGAAATTAGGTCGGCATTAATTAATGCAGCAAGAGAACTATCAGTAAAGGTATGGGAGTCAGGAGTATATGCATGCATGGAAGGACCGAGATTTGAAACCCCAGCTGAAATAAGAATGCTGAGACTTCTAGGAGCAGATGTTGTTGGAATGACAAGTGTTCCAGAGGTAGTTTTAGCAAGAGAACTTGGAATGTGCTATGCTTCACTCTGTATTGTTACAAATTATGCTGCAGGCATACAAGAAAGAATAAGTGCAGAGGAAGTATCCGAAATTATGAAGATAAAGGTGCCAGTAGTACTTGAAATTTTCAAGTTAGCAGTTAAGAAGTTGCCGGAAAAAAGAAATTGTAAGTGTATGATAATTTAGCGGTTACCCTAGAATTCTATTAAGCTTATTGAGAAGTTCATATTTTGTCTTCGTGACAACTACCATTTCTTCAATTCTCACTCCACCAATTTCCGGTATATATATTCCAGGCTCAATAGTAATTACATTGCCAGCTTGCAGAATATCCGAACTCTGTGAACTAACTCTTGGACCCTCATGTACATTTAAACCAACACCATGACCTAAACCATGAGTAAAGTATTCACCATACCCTCTTTCCGAGATTACTCGTCTAGCTGCAGCATCAACATCAGAAGCCTTAACACCTTCCCGAATAGTTTCCAATGCAGATTCAATTGCTGAAACAATACAGTTAAACATTTCATCATAATCTTTCCTCGATGAACCAACAACCACTGTCCTCGTAATGTCCGAGCAGTATCCACAGTATTTTGCACCAATATCGATAACTACAAGCTCACCATTTCTAACTATTTTTTGAGAAGAAAATCCATGTGGGAAGGCAGAGCGCTTCCCTGAAGCAACTATGGTTTCAAAGGAAAACCATTCAGCTCCAGCCTTTCTCATAGCATACTCTGCTTCAGCGGCAATGTCAATCTCTCTTAATCCATCATCTACGGCATCAATTGCTGCTTTCATACCATGCTCAGCAATTTGTAGTGCACGTCTTATGAGCTCTATTTCATTTTTATCTTTCACTGATCTTAGCTGTCTAATTATTTTCGAGGCAAAAACAAAGTTATAGGTATCACCTTTACTAGTTAACTCCATATAAAGAGGGATGGAGAGATAGTTTTCTTCAACACCTATCTTTCCATGAAGTATTCCATGCTCCTTCAATGTGGATAAAAGGTATTCAGGGATATCTGCACTTCTTTCAACACTCATAACTCTCACAATACGACTGTTTTCAACTGCATCCTCATACTCCAATTTAGGAACAAATAGAATAGGTTCAGCATCTTGGAAAATTAGTAGAGCTAAGCCCCTAGCAAAGTTAGTTAAATAATAGAGGTTCTCTCCTCCGGAAACTATGAATGCATTTAACTCCTCTTTTTCCATTAATTTTTTAACAGATGAAAACCTATTTTTAAAGACGCTATCACCTAACATTTAATCACCACGGTGGGTTAAATATTGATTAGTAGGACGGACATAATAAACATTACACTTAAAATAAGAAAAAACTTAGGTTACTCATATTCGAACATTCCAAATATACTAAAAATTGAAGTTGATGAAGTAAAACGGAGAATGTATATTTTGTGTGGTGATAGACCAGATAGATCCATTCTAATGGGACCTGGTGGCAGAGTTTTATATCAGCTGACAAAGGAGTTAAACCTTGAAGTCATAGTTGTAAGAACATTAACTGACATGATGATCAAAATTGAAAGAATAAAGCAAGCAATAAACAAGGCAGAGGAAATACTAGGAAGGAGAGTGCCCTCTGATGTTAAAAGAGTTTTAGAGGAGAGAATAATACCATTAGCACATAAAGAAATTGAAAATCCACTTAGAAGAATCCTTCCAAATATGGATGAAATTAACATTAAAGTTGCCGTAGCATTTTCAGGAGGAGTTGATAGTGCTACTTCACTAATTTACACTAAAAAATTAGGTTTGAAGCCTATAGCTATAACAGTGAAAGCAGGACCATACATAATTCCACCACACATAGAAAGTAGAATAAAGGAATTCACAATTAGGAATAACATTAAATCTGAAATAATAAAACCAAAAGCAGACTTCCATGAGATAATTGAAAAGGCAATAATGGGACATCGAGTGCCATGTGGAGAATGTCACAAGATAACTGAAAGAACAATATATGACAAAATGAAGGAAGAGGAGATAAAGATCGTGATTTTCGGAGACTTACTTCCCACAGGATGCCACTCATTGCACTATGATGAAGAAAATGAAATTTTAAGAATAAATCTTCCAGCTCTATTAGCTCTTAATAAGATGGATACTATGATAATAGCAAAGCAACATGGACATCCAGGTATAGACTACAAATATGGATGCCCACTAGTCAGATTGACATTCAAGAGACATAAACACTTGAAAATGGCGGCAATCCAGAGAATACTTAGAGAAACAAGGGCAGGAATATTAGAACCCAATCAAGCATTGAAGTATATAAAGGGAATTTTAAGGCTTTAACATATTCTAGGAAGAGGCATTCCTATAGGTGGTTCAATAACACGCTTACCACCAATCGTTGTTTGTAATACTACGTACCCCGTAGGCTCACTTCTCACTTCACCAATAATAGTTGCATTTTTCCCAATTTCTGTTGATTTAATAGCATCTAATACTTCCTCAGCTTTACTAGCTTCTACACCTATTATGGCTCGCCCTTCACATGCTAGATACAATGGATCTAATCCAAGCATTTCACATGCAGCTTTAACTTCACTTCTTATTGGAATGTTATCCTCATATATCCAGATGCAAACCCTAGATTTCTTAGCCATTTCATTTAATGTGGAAGCTAATCCACCTCTAGTGGGATCCTTAGCCGCAGTTATCCCTCCAACTTTTAAAGCCTTCTCCATCAATGGCCAGAGTGGAGCTAAATCCGAAATAATGTTACTTTCAAAAGTTAATCCTTCTCGAACAGATAAAAGAGCTATTTCATGTTCACCCACAGTTCCAGTCACTATTATTTTGTCTCCAGGTTTTAATCCAGAATCTCTTATCACTCTTCCCCTTTCAGCAACACCTATACCTGTGGAAGCTATTATTATCTTGTCCAATTTACCTTTAGGCATAACCTTGAAATCTCCTCCAATAATTGCAATATTAAGGCTTTCTGCAACGGAAATTATGGAAGAAATAATTTTTTCAAGGTCAGCTACGGGGAATCCTTCCTCAACAATTATGTCGTCAAGAATTGCTAATGGTTTTGCACCCATAACGGAGAGATCATTTATAGTGCCAGTTATAGCTAACTTACCAATATCTCCACCTGGGAAGAATAATGGATTAATAGTATATCCATCAGAAGTGAAAACTAGTTCGAAGTCACCTATAGGCATGGATGCTCCATCATCAAGATCCCAAATGCCGAGTCCATTAAAGATTCTACCTATCTTCACCTTTGAAACAATCACTCTGTTAACTAGATTCATCATAGCTTCTCCACCGCCACCGTGAACGAGCTCTACTCTATCACTCTTATTCAATGTCACTTCACCCCTAAGACCATAATACTTAATAGTTAGGATAAAAGTAGCGATTAACGAGTAAGTAAGAGAGGGGATGCGATGAGCTTTTATCAAGGAAAAGATCTACGAAAACCAACTGGAGGAAGAATTAGACCGCATAGAAAGAAGAGGAAATATGAATTAGGTAGACCTCCAACTGAGCCAATATTAGGAAAAGAAGAGGTAAGGAAGATAGAGAGAGTTAGGGGAGGAAATTTAAAGGTTAGATTAAAGTTTTCAATATTTGCAAATGTAACAGATCCCAAAACAGGTAAAACGCAAAGAGTGAGAATATTAAGAATAAAGCATAATCCAGCCAACCCCGATTATTCTAGAAGAGGTGTTTTAACTAAAGGGGCCATAATTGAGACACCATTAGGCGAAGCAAAAGTAACATCAAGACCAGGACAAGATGGAGTTGTAAATGCAGTATTAATGGTAAAGTAAGGCGGTAAATGTGCGTAAAAGAGATAAAATAGTGATTTGGCCCATATATTTCAATTCTAAGGTCACTAGAAAGCAAGGTAGAAGAGTCCCCCTAGAATTAGCAGTAGAAGACCCGAAAGCTGAAGAAATATATCAAGTTGCAGAAAAAATTGGATTAAATCCAATATTAGAAGAAGATAAAGCGTATCCAAAAATGTGGTGGAAGGAGAGAGGAAGAATACTAGTTGATAAAACTAAGAGTAAGACGACTATTTTAAAGGAAATTGCAATACAATTAAAGGAGTTCAGACTTAAGCAAAAGATGAAAAGTAAGAGAATAATTAAAAAGAAATAATTGAAAAAGATGTTTTTAAAAAGTTAAAGATAATCAATCACGCTAAACTTATAAGATTATTTTACTATTCATATCCCGCACTTCGGGGATGATTCATTGAAGCGACCTGGAAAGGTTCTCCACGTAACAAAGGGAAGGATGCTTTTAGTAAAGGCAACTACTGCACCACCAATTAATTCTAAGGTTTTTAATAATAAGGGAAGAGAAATAGGGTATGTTTATGATGTGTTTGGACCTGTAAAGGCACCCTACGTTTTGGTTAGAACTAGGGAGAACCCTGAAAAAGTCAAACACGAAGTGAGAGGAAGAGTTTATTTTCTCTCATCTTCTAAGAAGAGGAGGTTTTCTAATTGGAGAGAGATGAGGCGCAAATAAGAAGATGTCCTGAATGTGGAAGTAAAAATCTTGTTAGAGATTATGAGAGAGCGGAGATAACATGCTTAAACTGTGGATTAGTTATAAGTGAAAGAATTGCCGACCCAGGACCAGAATGGAGAGCATTTGACCAGGAACAAAAGGAAAAACGTGCAAGAGTAGGAGCACCCATGACTTTAACCATTCATGATAAAGGGTTATCAACAATAATAGATTGGAGAGACAAGGACAGTTATGGCAAAGACTTAACTCCGAGAAGAAGAGCTCAAATCTATAGACTAAGAAAATGGCAGAGAAGAGTACGAGTATCCGATGCCTCTGAAAGAAACTTAGCATTCGCACTACAAGAAATTGAGAGAATAGCATCACAACTCGGATTACCCAGAAGCATTCATGAAGAATCCGCTCTAATCTATAGGAAGGCAGTTGAGGAAAGACTTGTTAGAGGTAGATCGATTGAAAGTATGGCTGCAGCTTCACTTTATGCAGCATGCAGGAGATTTGGCATCCCCAGGACATTAGATGAAATAACTAAAGTTGCTAGAGTTGGGAAAAAGGAGATTGGAAGAAGCTATAGATTCATAGCTAGAGAATTATTAAAGAAGATACCTCCAACAAACCCAGTGGAATATATACCTAGACTTATAAGTCAACTTAACTTAGCTGGAGAAGTACAAATGAAAGCTAGTGAAATAGTTCAACAAGCAAGCATAATTGGATTAACATCAGGTAGAGGACCTATAGGTGTTGCAGCTGCTGCAGTATATATTGCCAGTGTGGTATTAAATAAGAAGAGAACGCAGAGAGACATTGCAAATGCAGCGGGAGTAACTGAAGTAACCATAAGGAATAGGTATAAAGAGTTAGTCGAAAGACTTTTAATCGATATCTCCATATAAATCCCCCACTTTATTTTGTATTGAAAGAGATGTAGAGAAAAATTAGAAATATCATAAAATATATTATCATATTTATGGTAGAGTGAGAATAACATGCCGAGAATAAGACTAAGTCTAATGGAAAAGAGAGCTATTGAAATAATCAAAAAGGCCGGTGACAATGGAGTCCTTCAAAGCGACCTATGGAAAATACTAGGCACAGACAGTAGAGAAGGATCGAGAATTGCAATCAGATTGGAGAAGAAGGGTATAATAAACAGAGAACCAACAATTCATGAAGGAAAGAAAACATATATTCTAAGAATAATAAAGAGGCCTCCAAAGAAAATATCAATAGTAACCGTTAAGGGATGTCCATGCTTCACATGTCCAGATTTAACTAGATGTGGAGTAGGGCAACCAATAAATCCAATATCATGTGAAAAACTAACTAAATGGATAATAGAACAAACACAATTAAGTTAGAGGAAATATAATGAAATGGAAAAATAGACATGACTTTTATTATAGAAAAGCCAAGAGTGAAGGCTATCGCTCTAGAGCAGCCTTCAAATTAAAACAAATCATTGAGAAATTTAAGGTGATAAAGGAAGGAGATGTAGTAGTCGATTTAGGTGCTGCTCCAGGAGGATGGCTTCAAGTAGCCCGAGAAAAAGTAGGGGAGAAGGGATTTGTTTTAGGAGTAGATATTGCTGAAATAAGGAAGCTTCCCTGGAGAAATGTTAAAACAATAAAGTTTGACATAACTGACCCAAATATAGTTAAGGAAATTCAAAAAATGCTACCTAGAAGGGCAGATGTATTACTGTCAGATTTATCGCCTAAAGTCACTGGAATATGGGAGTTGGATCATGCAAGACAAATATTCCTATCTGAAAAAGCACTGGAAATTGCCTTGAAAATTCTGAGGGAGGGAGGAAATGTAGTTATAAAGGTATTTCAAGGGGAGATGATGCAAGAATTCATGGAGAAAATGAAGGTTAATTTTAGGAAAACTAGACTGTTTAAACCACCTGCATCGAGAAAGAGTAGTGCTGAAATCTATGCTATTGGATTTTCTTTGAGGAGAGAACATCATAGATCTTGTTGATTGGAGCATTGGTTCTAACACCCTTAGGATGAAAGTGTGTTCTTGAAGCGAAGAACCCTAGAGACTTCAATCTATCTATAAATTGATTGATAGGTGGAGGAGAAACTTTGAGTCTACTTGTAAGCTTATCTATAACGTAAAACGTTGGAGGTCCATCAGCTTCGCCTAATATAATTTCCAAGAAATGGGAGAGAATGGGTAGATTATCCAACTTCTTCTCCCATAATAAATTAAACATGGCTTCAGCAAAGTCCTTATCTACAATTTCCTTACACCATAGAGGACCGCCAATAAGAAGCTTTGAATTACAATAGGGGCATTTCTCATGTGATTGTGGAAGGAAACTGCAAGTTAATTGTCTATATCCACAATTACTGCAATAATAAATGTAGCCTAGATTTTTCAAAGTATAATTGGCCTTGGAGCTGTTTCGCTCAAGCATACTGTAAATACGTATGTAATGGTCTGTTCCATGTGAAAGTAATATTTTTATCGAAAAGTCTAAGCCTGCAGCTTTCTTAGCGAGATAACCAGCAACTATTCTTATTGCTAACTCATAGCAAAATGCAACTCTTAGAGGAATGCTACCGTACCTTCTTAGGCACACTTTCGGATAGAGGCCGCATAACACAGCCATATCTGTAGCTGTTAAGCATAGCATTCCACCGTCCTTTAACCCATATATGGCTGCTTCAATAAATGGTGCAGGTGAACCAAAGGGATCTAGATCAATTACATCAAATCTCCTCTTTGAAAGAGCATACAAGTAAAAGAGAAGTCGTGCATCCATACATTCAACATGAATTTTAGAGTTAAGTTTATTCATCTTTAAATTTTCAATTGCTAATTGAACAGCCACTGGATTCTTATCGTTAATCACAATATTCTTGACACCATCAACTTCAGCTGCATATCGCAACCCCCTAACTCCAGTTGCAGTTAATGGGTCACAAATTGATATTTCATGATTCTTTAACTTCTGAAAGGCTTGAATCGCTAAGATACTGACATCTCTACAGAAGACCATTCTACTATTATAGAAAACAGGTAAGTATGCAGGGTCAAAATGTCCACTGGAATCTCTAAAATGATCTGGATCCGGAATGAATAACTTTACTCTACCTTCTCTAATTAGCTTCTTAGGGAAGTTCATGATGATTTACCTGTAAAATATTTCATTAATCCTTTAAATATTGTTTCATGGAGATAATCGCGATTAGAGAAGGTAACTTCATAAATTTTGAAATTTAAGTTTCTTAAATTCCTTATAAATGATCTACCTAAACGCCAGTGAAGGACAGCGATTACTGGCTTTCCAGACTTAAAGGATTCATAGACGGCTTCCTTGAAGGAGAGACTCTTTAACTCCATTGGACCTATTTCATCAATCACAATGACATCAGCTTCTTTAATTGCATTTAATATGGCGTTAACCCCTATCTCATTTAGATCATTTAGATTGACCTGGTATTTTCCAATTCTAATTCCAGTTTTAAAGTCTATATGTGCAAGCCATCCCTCTCTTGAATTTAATAGGTCAATTATTTTGAAGCCAACTCTCCGCCCCTTAACTCTAACTTCTGGACAGATTACTCCTCCAATTTTAAAATTTGATTGCTTAAGTAATTCCATAACCTTCATGCATACCGTTGACTTACCGATTCCAGGTCTACCAGTTATGAATATTAGCATAATTTTACCCAAAATACACTAACTTATTAAACTTAAAAGTTCTAACATCTAATTGCAATGGAAAATGAAGATAAACTTATAGCAGGAGTAGATGATGCGGGAAGAGGACCAGTTATAGGTCCACTTATAATAGCTGGCGTACTTATGCGGAGAGGAGATTTATCGAAGCTCTCTCAAATTGGAGTTAAAGATTCAAAGGCATTATCACCTAAAAGAAGAAGAGAACTAGCTGAAAAAATAAAGCAAATGGCAATCAATTGGGATTACATAGTAATACCACCCTCAAAAATAGATGAAGCAGTACAATTTAGGAGACGGACTGGAAAGGGAGTGTTAAATCAGTTGGAAGCATATGCCATGGCTAAAATTATACTAAAATTAAGACCTCACATAGCCTATGTTGATGCATCTGATATAAGGGAGGAGAGGTTTCGTGGATTTATTGAAGAAAAATTACCTATAGAAGTAACAATAATATCAAGACATAAAGCAGATAGAAAATACTTGATAGTCTCAGCAGCATCAATACTAGCTAAGGTAATAAGGGATAGTATAATTGAAGATTTGAAGAGAGAGTACGGTGATTTTGGATCAGGATACCCATCTGATCCGAAGACAAGGAAATTCTTAGAGCAATGGATCGAGAAGCATGAAGAACTCCCTGAAATAGTTAGAAAAAGCTGGAAGACTGTGAAAAAATTAAGAACAGAGATTTTATCGAAAAAGTTGAATGAATTTTCATGACTCTGAAAATGCAAATCCAACAACTACAATTGTCCTAAATAATCGTTTTAACTTGAAGACTTGCGGCTTATATAAATAGAAGGGTTCATCAATAATTGAGGAAGTTGATTTAAAATCTCTTGTAACACCTAGAATTTTAGCGATAGCATGAAGCTCATTTTTTCCACCTAAAACTTGAAAAACACCTCTCCCCAAATCAAGCCGTCTCAAAAGAATGAAGGGTAATTTAAGTTTATCATGTATTTCAGAAGGAGTCATCTCTGCAAGCTTCAATAATTCATCCTTATCAAAAATTAGAGGAGTACCACCTTTAGTTTCAACCATAGGTTCATCGGAATTTAGGAGTTGACTTAAAGTTTTAAATTCCTTAGGTAAATGATCATTAATGCGTTCAACATCTGTTCGCCAAATCCTATCCAGCATACGTGAAATCGACTCTATGTCACGTTGATACATTACTTCTCCCTCTTAGAAAAGATTGCAGTAACCATGGCATGTGCCTTATCAAAGGGTTCTAAATGTACTGTACTAACTATGTTAAATCCACGCTTCTCCAAAGTTGCCATTTCCCGCTTATAAACTTCTGAGGGTTCTAATGTTACATCAACACTTCTCGCTTTAATGGCGAGCATTATGCTTCCCTCATCCTTTAAGAACATATCAGCATTGTCAGCTAGTAGTTTTGCTTGTTCAGGTTGAGCTACATCACAATAAATGGCATTAATCTCCTCTAGTACAATTGTTCTATAACCCTGTGGGATACGGGCATCTGCTAGGATTGGAATCATATTTTTCTTCTTCTCACAGACAGTTATCAATTCCCTGACAACTCTTGGAGCAAATTCAACACAGTATACTATGCCATTTGAACCAACTATATCGGAGACATGGCTTGCAGTTGTACCAGTTGCAGCACCTAGATATAGAACTCGTGCCCCCGGTTTTATGGGAATGTAGTCAACACCCTTCAATATTGCGGCAGCAAGCTTACTTCTATAGGCATTCCAAACTCTATATTCAACGCCTTCATATTCAATTAACATCTCACCATAAACTTTGAAGCCGGGGGAGAGGTTAACAGTGGCCAGTCTCTTAGAGCCATCTTCAAGTTCAACCCAGAAGACGCCGTCAAATTTTTCATGCGGATAAACTTTAGTCAATTCATTCACCTCCGTTTCTTCCTTCTCTTCTTCTCTCTCCGCTCTCTTTTAATTCTAATTCTCTTGGGTGGTTTTGCATATATTTTCTTGATTTCTTCAATTCTTTTATCTAAGTCACTTTTAAGTTCGTCGGCAATATATGTTCCCGTGAAGGCGTCAACTCTTGCTGCTATGGTTAGTTTTCCTGCTAGAGCTCTAGCAATTTTTCCTCTCTGCCATTTTGGTGCTCGATGTATTTCTGGGCATTGGAATATTACTCCATGCTTTGGCGGTTTAGCTCCAGTTCTAAGTGCTCTGAATAGGGCTTTTTCAGCGCCTAGAACTTGAATTGTACTTGCAGGCATCTTGGCTAATTCTTCAAGGCCACCGGCTAGAGATATTAATCTAGCTCCAATCAATGGGCCGATTAGAGCTTTAATATTGGGAGCTACTTCATCCATTGTTTGATCAATATACTTTTCTAAGCTTTCCCGCATGGAGTACATGTCCTTAATGATTGAGGAGAACTGTATCATTGGTTTTATGTCGAAATCAGCGATATCAGCTCCAATTGAAGTGTTCGAGTACTCCTCTATCCTTCTAGCTCGCCCCTCAGGTATGCCTAGCTTGACTAGGTTATCTTTAGTGAAGTTTGAGCGTAATCCAAGAGAAGAAACTAGGCGTACGAATACTCTGTGATCCTTAATTAAATCATTTAGCTCGGGGAAATGTATACCATACCATTCTCTAAGTCTTGTGACGAGGAGGTTTATGGACTTATTTAGGTCGTCAATAGCATTTATTGCTTGTGCAACTAGAAGATCTCTCTTTTCTGCAGCTTCCCTTAATTTTTTCCTAGTTAGCAGCATGGAGACGGAGAAGATAAATTTATCGATTTCCCCATGTGATGATACGATACCTAATTTTAGGAGAGTATCCTTTAAATTACTCCTAAATTTCCTTGCAACCTTATTTGCAGGTTCCACTCGTATGGGTATGGTAGTAATCTTCCTCATAGAGGAAGCTAGTTTTTCATCCTCAACAATTAAAGTGTCAACCTTAAATCCTGTTAAGCGAGTATATAGTTTTTGAATTTCATCGATTAATTCACCTCTTTCTAGAGCTAGTAATTTATCAGCAACAACTTCAACATCTCTAGGCAGCTCCTCAAATAACAAGACATTCCCATTACTATCACAAGCGAAAATAGCGAAGACAGTGTCAAAGACGTATATTTTTCCATTATTACTCACATTCATCACCACACCATTAATGAAATTTCGTAACCCCTTTAAAGTTTCTACATAATATGTAATAAGGGTTAAGTTAATGAACGTTGATTTAACAGTCAATTTGTCTTCATTGAAAATGAGAAATCCATTGATGCTGGCCTCAGGGGTTTTAGGAAATACTGGAGCGATACTTAGGAGGGTGGCTGAGGCAGGTGCAGGAGCAGTAGTTACTAAGTCTATTGGAGTAAAGCCGAAGAAGGGATATTTAAATCCAACCATAGTTGAAGTTGATTGTGGCTTTATAAATGCCATGGGGCTACCGAATCCAGGAGTTAGTGAATTTATAGAGGAGCTTAAAATAGCGAAGAAAAGCGGTGTTCCAGTTATAGCTTCAGTCTTCGGATCAACGGAAAAGGAGTATGCTGAGGTAGCATATAGAATGGAGGAGGCTGGAGCTGATGCAATAGAATTAAATCTTTCATGTCCACATGCAGGGGGATTAATACAGTTTTCTCAAGATCCTAAGAGGACATTTGATGTAGTGAGAGCTGTGAAGAGTGCTGTGAAGATTCCAGTGTTTGCAAAATTGACAGCAGAGGTAACCAGCATAGTTGAGATTGGTAAAGCTGCTGAGAGGGCTGGTGTTGATGGTGTAACTGCAATAAACACGTTGAGGGGTATGGTCATAGATATTGAAGTTGCAAGACCAATTTTATCAAATAAATTTGGAGGCTTATCTGGAAGAGCAATAAAACCTATTGCTATCCGATGTGTCTATGAGCTATATAGAGAGCTGAGTATACCGATAATAGGTGTAGGCGGTATACTGGATTTTAGAGATGTTGTTGAATTTATGATGGCTGGAGCATCAGCAGTACAAATAGGCTCAGCTATTGCAATAAAGGATCTAAACATTTTTAGGGAGATAACTGTTGACTTGAAGAGGTTTATGGAGGAGAAGGGTTACAAGTGTTTAAAAGATATTATTGGTTTAGCGCATGAGGAGGGGTAATATGATTCATAGACCAATGATATGTAAGATAACTAGTATTGTTGACGAAGCTGTTGACAGGAAAACTATCACTGTTAGAGCACCAATAATAGCTAGGAGGGCTGTACCTGGACAGTTTATAATGGTCTGGGCGATAGGTGTTGATGAGATACCTATGGGTATTTCCCATATAGGTGATGAGGAAATTTCATTTACTGTTCATCGAGTAGGGGAAGCAACTGCTGCGTTGCATAGGAGGAAGATTGGGGATGTTATAGGGGTGAGGGGGCCTTATGGAAATGGCTTCAAGATAACTGGGAGAAGAGTGCTTGTCGTTGGAGGGGGGACTGGGATGGCTCCATTAATGCCATTGATAGAAAAGTTGATTGAAAAGAGAATTGATGTCACAGTTATAAATGGAGCAAAGACTGTGGGAGAATTAATATTCCTTAAGAAATTGCAGCAGTGGCACGAAGATGGGGAAATTGAGCTAATAGTAACTACTGATGATGGTACTTTTGGTATTAAGGCTATGGCGTCAGATGTTGTTGAGCAGGTTATCAAGGAAAGGGGAATTGAAGAGGTGTATGTATGTGGACCTGAGAAGATGATGGTTAAAATACTTGAGATTACTGAGAGGTTGGGTGTACATTTACAAGCATCATTGGAAAGGTATATGAAGTGTGCTATTGGCATTTGCGGCTCCTGCACTCTAGATCCTCTTGGATTGAGGGTTTGTAAGGATGGACCAGTCTTTCCCAGCGAGGTTTTGAGGAGGATAAGTGAGTTGGGTAGGTATAGAAGGAATTCTTCAGGGATAAAGGAGCCAGTTTAGGTTAAAATAAAGTTTAAGTATGGCATTTCTTATCACATATGTGGTGAGAAGATATGCCCAGTCACGGTTCACTTACAAAGGCAGGAAAGGTGAGGGCAGCTACACCTAAGATTCCGCCCAAGCCTAGAACTAATCCATTTCCAAGAAAAAGAAGTAGGAAAAATTACTTTAGACGAGTAATTAAGGGCGGCTTGCCTTGGAAGAGGAGACGTTAACTAGTCCACTTTAGGGTTAGACTTCATTCTCTTTAATATCTTGCCAGGTCTGTTAAGCAAGTGTTTGCCATTCTTGAACACTATTTCTCCATTTACTATTACATATTCGATTCCAATTGGCGGCTGTCTGGGGTTTAGGTAGTCGCCTACGTCTCTCAACTTATCTAGGTCGAATATTGTAATGTCAGCCCATGCGCCTTCCCTTAGAATCCCTCTTCCCTCAAGTGAAAATCGCTTTGCAGGTATGGAAGTTGCTTTCTTTACTGCTTCTTCAATGCTTAGGATTTTTAGCTCTTTTACATATCTCCGTATATATCTTGGGTAACCGCCGTAGGTGTTTGGGTGGGGTAGATAGTATGGTGGAACCTTTACCTCCCATTTGAAGTCTAGGGCAAATGTGTCAATACCTATCATTGAATCTGGATGCTTTATAAAGGTTATAACTTCAACTTCATCCACATATGTTAGCTCGTATAATGTTTCTGGATCCTCAATTATTAGGTTGAGGAGCATTTCAACAGGATCTATACCTTTTGATTCAGCTATTTCACCCAGTGTTTTCCCAACATAACTGTTGTTTTTACATTTTCGTATTATTATTTTATCCATCCAGTATGGGTTTATTATAGGGTTTATTGTGTACCACTTACCTGAATAGATGGCTTCCTTTACTTCTTTTCGATAGTCTTCAGCTTTTAAATTCTCAATGAATTTTTCCTCTGAACCTGACTCTCTAATCCAGGGGGCTAGGAGGGCGATTAGTTTCGGAACAGAGAATACACCGCCAGTGGTGTTGGGGATGACGTCGAATGCTACATCGACACCATTTTTCTTTGCATCTTCAATCACCTTTAATGTTGCCTTTGCAGCGGCTTCCAGTAGTGATGGTGGAGGTGGAGGATAGATTGTATATGCAGTTAGAATATGTGAAATTTGAACTGGAACTCCTGTTTTCCTTCCTATTTCAATGGCTTCAATTATCCCCTTGATTTTTTCAGGTGGACGTGTTTCTCTTCGCGTTTCTGTTCGAATGCCAGTTCTCCTCCAGTGTGTAGCGTAGATTCCATCATATTCCTTTACAACTTTAACTAGCTCTATTAGCTCTTGAGTGTTGGCGAAGTATCCTGGAGCATAATCTAATCCTGTTGATAGGCCGTGTGCTCCTGCTTCTAATGCTTCTCTTACATGTTCCTTCATTTCTTCAATTTCATTGGGTTTTGCTTCCCGTTTGTAGTCGTTTCCCATAACTGTTGCACGTATATTATTGTGTCCAACTAGGGGTACGTAGTTTACTGATATCCCCTTTCTCGAGACTCTATCTAGGAATTCATTGAATGTATGCCAGTCAATGGTGAAGCCGAATTTCTCAGCAAGTTTTTCATTTACTTTCTCTATTGGATGCATTAGTGGTGGTTGATATTTAAAGGGTTGTAATTCATGCCACCAGTCTAGTTCCCAGAAGGATAGAAGCCACAAGTCACCTATTGGTGCTGGTGAGAAGCCGCAGTTTCCGCCTATAACTGTTGTTACGCCTTGGGCGATGTAGTTGTCGGCTGTTGGGTACATTAGGAGTGTTTCATCTGCATGTGCATGGACGTCGATAAATCCTGGTGTAACTGTTAGGTTGGTTGCATCGATAATAACGTCGGCATCTTCTTCAATTTCACTTTTCGTTACATATATGATTTTACCATTTTTTATGCCGATGTTGCCTGTGAAGGATGGGGAATTTGTTCCATCAATTATATTGCCATTCCTAATTATTATGTCAAGTTTCGCCATATAATCACACCATTAACTTAAGCTTTTTAAAGCTGTGATTGTTTCTTGTATTATAATGTTTCTCTTAGCTAGTTCTCTTGTAAATTCTTCAAATTTACTTGGAGGGAGAGCTAGTTCTGGTGGGATTACTCCTGGACCATTCACATCGCCTTTAACGAGCATTCTTGCCATAATGGCGCAGGGGAAGCCGCTTGTTCTCCCCATGGAGGTAACTTTTTCTTTGGGGTCATAGTAGTCAACCATTCTATAGTTGCAGTGTATTTGGGTGTTTTCTTTCAATCCTATGACGTCTACGATTAATATGGTTAAGTCTTTGTCATCTTCCTTCATTTGAAGTTTATCGCTGAATAGTTTTATGGAGAGATCACGTGGAGTTATGTTTTCATCATTAACCTTTACTGGATTGGTGTTGAAGAAGCCTAGTTCTCGTAGAACTTTAATTTTTTCAGCGTGACCTGGCCATCTAATGGTTTTTTCAGCCATGTTTGGAATATGCTTCATGGTGTAGATTAGTGTTGATAGACCGTCGGTATAGAAGCATTCGAGTTCACCTAATTCTGGGTCGGTGAAAACTTCTATGCCTGATAGTGGAGGGACGTAGATTATCTTTCCATCTTTAACTATTTTTGCAGGACTAATGTATTCTTCAATTAGGCTTTCAACTGAGAAAACTATCTTATAGTCTAGTGGTGGCTTTGGGTTTAGTGGTATGCCTCCAACTCTTATGTATGCTTCATGGACTTTCTCCATTTTGCTTGCACCATAGGCTATAAGCATGTTGCTTAGGCCTGGAGCTACACCGCAGCCTGGAATTATGGTTACATCATTTTTTCTTGCTTCTCCATCTAGGTCTAATTGCTCTTCTTCGAATGCTAGGTCTACTAGGCTTACACCTGCTTCTATGGCTGTTTTACTGGTGTGTAATACGAATCTGTGGGGTAGTGCACCTAGAATGCAGTCATATTTCTTCATTAATTTTAGGAGTGAGTTTTTATCCATTACATCCATTTTAATGGTTGATAGCTTTTCACTTTTAACTGACTCCTCCAACATTCTTAGTCTTTGAGTGTTAATGTCTATGGCTGCTACTTCACTTATTGATTCATCTTTAACTAGATCCTTTACAATTGCATATCCCATTAGGCCTGCTCCAAGAACAAGCATCTTCATATATATCACCTATATTGAGATATCATAACTTGTGTTATACATAGATTGTGTATGGCTTGAAAATTTATTTGTCCTTAATCCAATTTTCTAGGAAGCTTTGTAGTTGAATTAGATCTTTATTTCCTATTGCGTTTAGGAGTTTTAGGATTAGGTTTCTTGTACGCTTACTCCATGAGATTAGGGTTATTTCAATTGAGAAGTTGGGTTGAATTATTTTAGGTGTTTCAATTTTAAATCTATTCCTAGAGATTTGAAGTATGCTTCCATGTATTAGTTTGTTTGAGAATTTTCTTAATGTTTGGAGGCGTTGAAGTTCTCTGTCGATTGGAGATATAGTTGACTGGGTTTTAATTACATGGTCTAGTATGTCTGAGTACTTGCTTCTTAATTGACTTATAATGCTTGGCTTGGATAGTCCTTTACTTGAAAGTTTAACTGCATCCTCTTCTATGTAGCTCATTACAATGCTTAGTACATCTAGCTTTGCATATAGGTTTCCAAATCTCTCTAAAGCTTCAATTAGATTGTTGGTGAAATTTCTAGTTGTTTTCCCCTTCAGTTTCTCTAGGAATTTTGTGATTATGAATCTATGTTCATCACTGTGCTTTTCAATTGTTATGGTTAAGTCGTAGTATGCTGGTAGAGTTCTATCACCATAAATTTTAATTGAGGTGAAGTATTTTTGTGGATCTAGGAATATGAAGAAGCCGTTTTTTGAGAGGGATTTAACAGTTAACTCTAATTTCTTAATTGAACTCTTAATCTTCTTATCAGAGGCATTTTTTAATGCTTCTTCAAGTATTGAATCAACTATTGGTTGAGGAAGAAACTTTGAGATTGGAAATATTTCCTTTAAAACATAGTTTTCAGAGAAACCTTGACCGAGTAGGTCCAATGCAGCATTTAAGCAAACATCCCTTCTAATCTCAAATATGCGTTCAAGATAAAAGTCAAATTTAGATTTATCTTCAATAAAATTTAAATTGGAAAGCCTAGCCAATATACCGTCATTATCACTTCCAGTCAATATTAAATATCGAATTAAAGCTTCATCAAACTTAACTTTCAATACATGCTACCCCATTCTATGCCATTAAAATAAGTGGGAAAGAAAAATAAAAACTTATGTCAAATAGGAA
>Ga0190363_1000233_pt1 | contig 31837 bp, 34 predicted proteins | sample 48721867_MG_FD_161272 | JGI IMG/M metagenome (GOLD analysis project Ga0190363, IMG submission 161272) | Hydrothermal vent microbial mat bacterial communities from Southern Trench, Guaymas Basin, Mexico - 4872-18-6-7_MG | ecosystem: Environmental > Aquatic > Marine > Hydrothermal vents >... | reverse complement strand
TACATTCACGTACAGAATGTCTCCTTCATCTATATGTCGCCCCACAACAGGCTTATCGATTGAGATAGCTACTTGGGATCCTTTATCGGCTTTAGGAATAGCCTTTCCGCGGTCTTGAATCTGAAGTATTTCGCCGATCTCCTTACCGTCTTTTCTAATTAGGCGGAGTCTGGGCTTAATAGTCCCGGCTAAGACCTCCACTCCTACGATCGCTGGCTTCGCCCTGCGGAAGATGTATCCTGATAAGATTTTTATCTTAGCTGGTTTAATGAGTCTTTCAAACTCGCCTCTCTCTATCTCCGCTTTCTTCTCCTCTAGCCATCGAAGATAATCATCGATTAAGTGATAAATTATATTGTTACAGAATAGAGGTATTCCTCTAATCTTTGCTTCTTCTTCAGCATCTGGCAAAACTCGAACGTTAAATGCAAGGATCACGCCGTATAGAGGCTTATTTTCTTTAACTACGGATGCTTCCATAACATCTCTTTTGGATACGTCTCCTACATCCGCGAATCTTATCGGAATATCATTTCTCTTCAAATTTTCAGCTATTGCCTCTAGGGAGCCTAGGGCATCGGTCTTCAAGATAACTCCATCTACATCAGTTAAGATGCGAAGTCGCTCTACTTCTTCAGAGACTTCTCTTAAAAGATCGTCTATTTTCTCCTTCGATTCGGCAACATATAATGGGGCTCCTGCTAATGCATCTTCGAGATTCGGTGCAGCTATCTTCACTCCAACGGCTGCCGAGACTTCATTTACAGAAGAAAACTTATCTCTAGGATCTCTAATCTCATCTAAAGGCTTAGGAAGGAGTAAAGCTCGAACAGTTGTTACTATGGGGCCGTTTCTTCCACCTAATACTATAATGTCGTCCTTTCGAAGAATGCCATCATATATTATCGTGTTTATTGTCGTTCCTAAACCAACTTCTTCTTTAACTTCTAAAATTGTACCTTTAGCGGGTCCGCTTGTGACTTGAAGCCTTCTTCTTAGAAACTGTTGAGTTAGACCCGTAAGAACGGCGACTAATTCAGTTATTCCCTCACCAGTCTTTGCGCTTGTAGGAACTATGGCCACTGTACGCGTGAAGTTTCTCACCCTATCAAACCTATCTGCTCGAAAAGATAGCTCAGAAAATTTGCCGATTATCCTGTATAGATAATCGTCTAAGGCTTGCTTAACATAAGGATCTTGTTTCTTATACGATTCGAGGAATGAAAATGTAGGCTGGGGCTTCCATCCGGGAATGCGATCTATCTTGTTAGCCGCCACAAGAAAAGGCGTGCGTCTAGACTTTAAGATTTCTAACGACTCGTAAGTTTGTGCCTCGAATCCTTTCAGAATATCTATTACTAATATTGCAATGTCAGCTACGCTCCCTCCTCTGCGTCTAAGATTTGCAAATGCTTCATGTCCCGGAGTATCTATAACAAGTAGTCCTGGAATCTTAATTTCACCGCCTATTTTCCTCAGTAGTGGACCTGAAATTTCCTTAAGAGTTTCAACTGGAAAGAAGCTTGCTCCAATATGTTGCGTGATTCCGCCTGCTTCTCTGGCCTGCACACTGCTTTTCCTGATCTTATCGAGAAGCAGAGTTTTTCCTGTATCTACATGTCCAAGCACGCATACGATTGGCTGTCTAATAGGCAATTCTTGCTCACCCCCAGCGTGATATCCCGGCACTTTTAATATGTTTACTCACTTAGTATATGTTTCCAGTCAACATTTTCAGTCACTATTTCCTTCGCCCTGTCGATTCTCTTCTGGTCCTCTGGCCTTATCTTCCCAACGATGCCTTGTAGTATTTGTAAAGTTGTATATGTGTCATAAGGTACTAGGATTAAGGGAACTGCTAATTCATCTGCGCGCGGGAATATCTTAACACTTGGATATAGATTTCCAGTTAGAATTATGGCTCTTGCTCCGGCTTCTAGTGCTGCGAAGACTATATCGGTTCTATCTCCCCCAGTGATCACGAGCTCGTTTTTCGCTTTCTGGAAGTATCTCATCGCGCTCTCCGGAGACATGGCTCCGACTAAGATGGTTTCAACCATCTTGTCCATTCCTTCCTCACCAGCGAGCAGGTTTCCTCCTATGGCCTCATATATCTCCCGAACTGGGATGGAGCTTAACAGTTTATCCTCGGGCATTACTCCCAAGACTCTAATGCCATTCTTTTCGAGGAGAGGCTTGATTACGTTCTCTACTCTTTCTTTCATGTTATCTGGAACGCGGTTTATTATTACTCCCAACACGCTGGCGCCATATTTAGAAGCGTAATCGTAGGCTTGAAGAACATCGTCTACTGTATGATCTTTCTTAAATCTTGAGACCAAGATTATATCGGCGTTTAGTCTCGAAGATATGCTTGGAACGGAACAGTTCAGGAAAGCTCCGGAGGAGAGGGTTGTCGCTCCTTCGATTAACATTACTTCTTTTTCTCTGCTGGCTTCCTCATAGGCTGAGAGTATGGCTTCAATATACTTTGAAGATTTATTCGCGTCGAAAAAGTCCAGAAATGTTTCTCCTCCTAGAATTATCGGGGAGTAAACCTTGGGATCGCCTTTTAAATCTAGCAGTTTCATCATTGTCTTAACGTCTTCGTCTACGATTCTATCTTTAAATTCGCTTGTTTCCACACCAATAGATTTGAAATATCCAACCTTCTTGCCGAGGTCCCTTGCAATTAAGGCCAAGCCGATTGCTATTACGCTTTTTCCCGCTTTTTCTTCCGTTGAGGCTATATATACCCTTTTTTCAACCATTTCTTTTCCTTCCATCATTCTTTACTTTCTAAGAGTGATTCTTATATCTACTGCGGAGCATCCTTTTCCTCTCTCGTAGACGAAGAGAGGGTTAATCTCCATCTCTCTTATTTCTTCAAACTGGTTCATAATTTGCGAGACTTTCAAGATTATCTCCACTATTGAATTTATATCGGAGGGAGATTCTCCTCTTACTCCTCTAAGCAGAATATAAGCCCTAGTCTCTTGAATCATCTCTTCAGCTTCTCTTCGGCTGAGGGGACAGAGGCGATACGAGACATCCTGCAGAAAATTGACGTAAATTCCTCCTAAGCCGAACATAATTAGGGGGCCAAACTGTGCATCCCTAACGGCGCCAACTATAACCTCCTTCCCTTGGGGAACCATTTTCTGAACGAGAACCCCAGTGATTCTTGCCTGAGGCATGAATCTGCGGGCTTTTCTCAGGATCTCGTCGTAGCCACGTTCAGCATCTTTGCGTGATTGAATATTCAAGATTACTCCCCCAACATCCGTTTTGTGAAGGATCTCTGGGGAAACTATTTTAAGCGCAACGGGATATCCTATTGAATCAGATATTTCACCAACTTCCTCTCTAGACTTGGCGATTTTTGCTTGAGGTATTGGTATTCCTGCCGCTCTGCCTATTTGAAAAGCCTCCATGACTGTAAGGTTCAACCTATCTTCTGAACGAGCCCTTCTAATAATCTCCATGATCTTGCTATGCTTTATCTTGATCGCCTTTTCCGGTTTTTCCCTCCGAGACGAGATTATAAGGTATTCGTACATTCTGCTCAGTACGTAAGCGGCGGTTTCAGGATATTCATAGTTTGGAATTCCCTTTTCACGTATCGTTTTGATCGCTGGAGAATCGTTAGGTATGCCCATAAATGTGGCGATTATTGGTTTTTTAGATGTTTCCTTGATCTCCGCGAGTACTTGTGCAATCTTCTCAATAGGCGTCATTGCTTGCGGCGTTAAAATGACTATTATTCCATCTACGCGTGAACTCTTTAATCCGGCGTCTAAAGCAATTCTGTATCTTTCTTCGTCAGCGTCTCCAAGAATATCTACCGGATTGTTAACGCTCGCATGGGGCGGCAGTTTTCTTCTGAGGCGCTCTCTAATGGAGTGTTCAAGGGATGGGAGGTCCAAGCCTTTCTTTTCGCAAGCATCAGCGGCAAGCACGCCTGGTCCTCCTCCATTAGTAACTATTAATACGCGTTTGCCTTTCGGAAGAGGCTGCTTTTCAAAGGATAGGACGAGATTAAAGAGTTCTTCTAGAGTATCAGCTCTGAGTATTCCAGCCTTTTTGAACGCCGCTGAAAAAGCAGCGTCGGAGCCTGCTAAGGCTCCTGTATGGGATGAAACTGCCCTCATTCCTACATCTGTAGTTCCGGCTTTTAAGGCTATTACGGGCTTTTTTCTCGTTAGTTTTTCAGATACCTCTATAAAGCGTCTCCCATTTTTTACTCCCTCAATATATAGACCTATAACTTTTGTTTCTTCATCTTCGCCTAATGCTTCTAAGAAGTCAGCGGCATTTAGATCGGTCTCATTTCCCAGACTTATGAATGATGAGAAGCCTATATGATTCTGAATAGCCCAGTTAAGAATCGTGCTTCCTAGGGCGCCGCTCTGAGAAACAAATGCTATTTTTCCTCTAGGCGGATTTGTAGCGGCAAAAGAAGCATTTAATCGGCTCGCAGTATTTATGATGCCTAAACAGTTTGGCCCCTGCATACGCATGCCATATTTTCTACAGATACCTAAGAGTTCTTTCTCGAGTCTAGCTCCTTCCCTTCCAGTCTCACTGAATCCCGCTGATATAACTACTATGCCTTTTACACCTTTAACGCCGCATTGTTCCGCTACCGACGGAACAATCTTTGCAGGAACAGCGATTATGGATAGATCTACTTCTGATGGTATATCGAGAATGCTCTTGTAGCATCTGCATCCGAGCACCTCTTCAGCGTTCGGATTAACCGGATATATTTCGCCTTTAAATCCGTAATCTAAAATGTTTCTGAGGATCCTGTGTCCCACCTTCCTCGGTTCTCTACTCGCCCCTATAACCGCGACAGATTTTGGATTAAAGAATGCTTCGAGCTTCATGTGCTATGCCTCTCAAAGGACCATTTTTGATACGGCCCCGCTCTCGTTAAGAAAAGAATGCTCAATATTTATGTATATCTCCTTTTCGATAAGAATTAGTATCACCAGATCTGTTTTACAGTATGTAAAGAGAGGTTATTTACATGAAGGAAGGTAAAAGTAAGAATTTGCGTAATAGGAGTTACGATGACAAAAAGTATAGCCTAAAAGAGGCGCTTAATCTCATCAAGACGGGTGATCACATCTTCATCGGCTCAGCATGTGGCGAACCTCAATATCTTGTAAAAGGTTTAGTTGAAAAGGCTGACCATCTTGCTGACAACGAGATTCTTCACGTTCATACGTTAGGTGTGGCTCCCTACGCGGAGCCGAGATACTCTGATAGGTTTCGTTTAAACGCTTTTTTCGTTGGAATAAATACGCGTCAAGCAGTTGCGGAGGGGAGGGCCGATTATACTCCTGTTTTCTTATCCCAGCTCCCTAAACTTATATCGAGCGGTATGGTTCCTATAGATGTTGCTCTAATACAAGTTACGCCTCCAGATGAGCATGGATTCTGTAGCCTAGGAGTTTCAGTTGAGATCACAAAAACCGCAGCTGAGAACGCGAAGCTCGTTATTGCACAGGTTAATCGCCAAATGCCTCGAGTTTTAGGAGACAGCTTCATTCATATTAATAATATTGATGTCGTAGTGGAACATGATGAACCCATTTTGGAATGTCCTCGCCAGGAGAAAGATATAGTTTCTGAGAGAATCGCGAAGTATGTATCAGAACTTGTTGATGACGGCTCAACTCTCCAAATAGGCATCGGAAGTATCCCTGACTCAATCCTCGACTCTCTCGTTGACAAGAAAGATCTGGGAATTCACACTGAACTCCTGACTGAGGGGGTTGTAGACCTCGTTGAGGAGGGAGTAATCACATGTGCAAAGAAGACTATAAATCGAGGAAAAATAATTGCCTCATTTGCTATGGGAACGCGGCGTCTATACGATTTTATAGACAATAATCCGATGGTTGAGTTTTATGAATCTGATTATGTGAATAACCCGATAGTGATAAGTCAGCATAAGAAGATGGTTGCGATAAATCAAGCTCTAGAAATAGACTTAACAGGGCAAGTCTGTGCTGATTCTCTGGGATACAGATTCTACAGTGGATTGGGAGGACAAGCTGACTTCATAAGGGGAGCCATGCTTTCTGAAGGTGGAAAAGCGATAACAGTTATTCCCTCAACTGCTAAAGGCGGTAAAATCTCTAGGATACGTTCACTTTTAAGCCCCGGAGCCGGCATAGTTTTAACCAGAGGAGATGTAGATTACGTCGTAACTGAGTATGGCGTAACGTGTCTCCGCGGTAAAACCATAAGGGAAAGAGCCTTATCACTGATTAACATAGCTCATCCAAAATTCAGGAATGACCTTCTTAAATGGGCGAAGGAGCATCGTTATGTTCCCCAAGAAGTTCTGCCATTTCCAGAAATAGAATATCCGGAGGAACTCAAGAGATATGTTGTTCTTAAGGATGGAAGCAGAGTTCTTCTACGTCCAATAAAGCCCTCTGATGTTTCAATGAAACAGCATCTTTTCTATGCTCTCTCTAAAGAGTCCATAGAAAAAAGATACTTGGGATCATTGAAGGCTTTACCTCTCAAACGTATTTGGCCATACGTCATCATAGATTATAAGAATGAGATGGTGATTGTGGGAACAGTTCAGGAGGGGGAGAGTGAAAGCATGATTGCTATTGGTAGCTATTCTCGGGTGCCTAACACAAATCTCGCAGAGGTCGCACTAGTTGTTAGAGATGATTGGCAGAATAAAGGATTAGGTACCATTCTCTTTAATTATCTCTGCGAAATAGCGAAGAAACAAGGTCTAGATGGATTCATAGCTTGGGTGATGGTTGACAATGAACGTATGATGCATATTATTAAGAAATCTGGCTATCCAGTACGATATAGGATTGATGGAAACCTCTATTATGTTGAGATAAAATTCAATTAACCTCACTACTAAGCCTTAAAGATGTGCGTTTTACTGTTTATTCCCTAAATTTTGTCTCGATCTTCTTCTTAACTGCGGAGAAATGCTCAACAATATTTTCGGGACGCAGACCGCGCGAGATATATTCTGAAAACCTTTTTGAGTAAACTTCGGGAGTTGAAGATAGCATGCTTGCATAGTCACTTATGTGTTGCCCTTCAATTCGTTCCTCGCTTGGAAGTATTTCCTCTCCGTGAGGAATCTCAATCCCCGCATCTATGCATCCTTTCATTACTGCGAATACACGTGCGCCTTTGGATGGAGTCTGTAATCCTATATCCAGAATCGCCTTTTTGACATTCCTTTTTAATGCTCGATATCCACAGAGAAGTCCCGTTAGGTATGCCGCTGGAAGATTCTTTAAGCTTCCAAGCCAGCCGAATTTTTTCCTTAACTCACTTGAATGCGCTGAAGCTAATACTCTGTCGCCCTCGATCGAGGCTTCAACTATCTGCGCTATTATGTGCTTATTTGTTTTCCGAGCAACAAGTCTTGGAAGACCAGAAATAAGAAGCTTTTTCCTCCTATGATAGTCTGTCTTTCCCTCTCTCCTTCTGCGGTAGGGAACATTATATGAAGGGCCCTTTGCCACTATCTTCTCCTCCTCAAGTTATGTGCCTCTATGTATCGTTCGAGAGCCGCCACTGAACGGAAAGCCCCGCTTCCAGCCATTATGTAAAGTCTACGGTAATCTTTCCTAGTAATTATATGCTTGTCTCTGAGTTCACGTAGCCTTCTTCTTTGGGCTCTTATCCGTATGATCCACATTCTCTTTCTAGGAAATCTTGCTCCTTTAGCTCCTTGGCGGCTTCCATGTCCTCTTCTCCTTCCCTTCTTCTTTTTCTCATGTAGTATACGTGCTCTAGCTCGGCTGATTCCCTTCTCCGGAAGCTTTCGTATAGCCTTTTCATGAATTAGCTTTCTAATTTCTTCTCTTGAAATAGCCAGCTCGACATCTTCTACTCTGTCAGGATCAATCCATATCCTGTTTTCGCCTGCTTTAAGTATTTCTGAGGCCATTCTGCGTTGACTTTTTAGGTTCAAGATTCACTACCTCCTTAAATCTAATGGTTCCTACATGCCTCCTTCAGTAGATGTTTCTTCAATTGCCCCTGGATTCAATATATGGATTCCTCTTTCTCTAGCTTCCCTGATTATCTCAGCTCTTTTCCTTCCTCCAACGCAAGAAGCTATTCGGATAGCTTCAGTCTCAGGGTCAACTTTGCTTAGATCATCCGGGTTAAATACTCTTACTTCCTTGAATGCTGATGGGTGTAGTCCTCTAGCTTTTTTCGGACCGCGATATCCAATATTTGGAGCCGCTGGCCATCCTTTCACTTTTCTACGTATCTTATTATCTATTCCGCGTGGTCTTCTCCAGTTTTCCTTCAGTCTTTTATATCGCCAGCTCTCCTGTCGTACAAATTTGGGCTTCTTCGCCTTCTCTTTTTCTCTTTTAGCGACGAGTTTCTCCATAGTTTCTGAATCTTTGCTCATTCTTCAAATCCCTCATGCTTCTCGTAGACGTATATGCCGTCTAAGAATTTCCGCGGATCTTTATTCTTTATTTTTGTCGCCTGCTCGATATTTGCTGCTGTTTGACCGACTTCTTCTATATTTATGCCTTGAAGGATTACGTCATCTTTTTTCACTATCACCTTGGTGTTGCCAACGATCTTTGCTACGCGAGGAGCTCTTTCTCCTAGAAAATTTTCAATTAGGATTTTATCTCCTTCAACCTTAACAGAGATGGGAAAGTGAGCATACACAATTTTAAGCTTATATGTGAATCCTTTAGTTACGCCTTTAATCATGTTCCTAATATGGGCACATACGGTGCCAACCATGGCCACCGCCTTACGGCGAGTATCATCGGTATAAACAACAACTTGATCATTCTCAATATTTATGGAGACTGGAGAATTAGAGAAGTCTCTAACTAAACGGCCTTTTTCCCCTATAACCTCAACTCTTTTTCCGTCTATATTTACCTTTACACCTTCCGGAATTTCTACTTTTCTAGATACTATTTGAAGCATATGATCGGCCTCTTATTAGTATACGTAAGCTAGGAGACTTCCTCCTATGCCCTTCTTCTTTGCTTCTTTATGCGAGATTACTCCTTGGGATGTTGAAATGACAAGTACACCCATGTCTCTTGATGGAAGATAAAGTTTCTCCCACTTCTCAATCTCCTTAGCCTTCACGTAGTATCTTGGCCTTATGGCGCCGCACTTGTTTATTCTTCCTAAAAGCTGAACTCTTATCTTTCCCGCTCGCCCATCATCGATGAACTCGAATTCTCCGATATATCCGTTCATCTGGATCACTCGAAGAATATTTCCTAGGAGTTTAGAAGCTGGCGCAATTAAACATTCTTTCTTTCTTCTGATCTCGTTGTTCATGATTGTTGTTAATCCATTAGCGATGGTGTCCATATTTATGATTCCCCTACTCATACTTCTTAAATCCTAAGCTCTTGGCAACTTCTCTGAAGCATTGACGACAGAGGTTTAATCCGTATCTGCGTATGATCGGGCCGTATGATCCGCATCGTCTACACCGTCTGCTACCCTTGCCGAATTTTCTCTCTTTTTTCACATTCTTCTTCGCCATCTTTCTTTCCTCCTACACTATTTGGATTCCGAATTCTTCCTCTAAGAAAGACATGGCTTCATCGGGTGATAATAAATGTTCCGTTCCAACCTTCGTCTTTGCTCTTCGTCTTCTTTTAACACGGTATCCCGGCCTCTCCAAGACGACCGAAATATCCATGCCTATTATTCCGAGTTCCGGGTTATATTTAGTGCCTGGGATGTTTATGTGTTCTTTTATTCCGAAAGATAGGTTTCCATACTCGTCAAATGATGATTTTGACACCTTGTTATCGATCGCTTGAAATGCTCGTTTAAGAAAATCCTTAGCTTTTTCCCCTCGGAGCGTAACGACGCATGCTATTGGCTCTTTTCGTCTTATACCGAAGTCTCTTATGGTTCGCTTGGCTCTACGAATGCATGGCTTTTGTCCCGTCAGATCTTCAAGGATCTTCATTGCCTTCTCTAGAGGCTCACCAGATCTGCCTACGCATGAGTTTATTACTACCTTCTCTATTCTTGGCTTTAGCATCGGATTCTTGTAGGTTACTCTCTCAACGGTCTCCGTTGACAATTATCACTCCTCCATTGTTGGCAATGAAATTCTTGGTTTTTCATCTCCAACGACGAAGACGTAATCAAGTATAGACTGATAAGTCTCTCCTTTCTCATCTTTTATGTTTACTAATGCTCTTCTACGTTTCATGCCGGCTTGTTCTTCGATTGACGATATTATCCCATACTTGCCGATGTTCTTCCCGCCTATAAGTATAGCCATCATTCCCTCTTTTAGTGGTAAATGTTCAATTATTTCTTGTTTCGGTATGCTTATCATTAACGTGTCTAAGGTTCGGTATATATCTTCCTCCGGTTTTCTAGGATCTTTAACTCTAACCAAAACATTTCTTCCATCATGTAAATTCAGCTGTATGTGGCCGTTCTTAACAGTAGTCTTATTCTCGATTCTGCAGAGCTTATAAGAAGATTCTTTCTCATCGATTGGATGTAAACCCAACCCTTTCTTAAAAGGTAAGATTCGATAATTCATCTTAATCTCTGGAATTGAGATCACATCCATTAAACCCGCTGGGAAACGATCATCCCGCCTAACTCTTCCATCAACCACAACCATACCTTGAGAAATTATCTTTCTCGCTTCTTTCCTTGTTTCAGCTAATCCTAGGAGATCGCGAATGATGAGCAACAAAGGTATGCAACGGTTTATTGGATGAGGCCCTGGCCGAGGCTTAACGGTCCATGTGAATTTCTTTCTATGTATAGGCCAAAATGCTGGTGAAGCTTCCCTTTTAAGATGTAAGCTACCGCCTTTCTTTCCCATCTTTCATCTACTCCTCAGCCTTTTCTGTTTTTTCCAAACTTTTTCTTTCTAGTATTCTCTTTCTCCATTTATCATCTATATTGAGCTTAATTATCTCGACTTTTGAATGATGAATCGGCACGGGAACAGTTGTTCCATCAGCTTTCTCCCTTGTCACTCCATCTACGTATACTCTATACTTCTTTCTGTCAACTCTGGTCACTCTTCCTTCATAGTCCTTGTAATCTCCTCTGAGGATTCTTACAGTATCTCCTGAACGGATTGGAAGCGATCTGCAGCCGTATTCTTTCCTTAATTCCTCCGATAAAGGAGCCGCCATAATCTTTCCTCTGACGTGATAAGGCGCATTATATAGCAGTTTTCTTTGCTTGCTTGGTTTCTTTGTCTTTATCTTCATCTATCTCACCTAAATTATGATGCTTGAGGCGCTTGCTATTCTAGGCCATCTCTCAGCGGCTTCCCGAGCTACCGCTCCTCTTATCTCTGAGCCGCGTAGCTCCCCATCCGAGGTTATTATGACCGCGGCGTTATCTTCAAATTGAACCCACATTCCCTCCGGTCGCCTAAATGGCTTTCTCTGCCTGATTATAACGGCTTGGAAGAGTTTTTTCCTCATGTCTGGGCTTCCTTTTCTTACAGAAACGACTACTCTATCACCTACGGATGCTGATGGTACGCGTCTTAGTCTTCCCCTATATCCGATCACCTGTATCAACCTCAGCACCTTCGCCCCGGAGTTATCCGCGCATTTTATCAATGAGCCTACTGGAAGTCCTCTTGAAATCTTCCTTCTCTGTCCTGCCGCTCCTCTAGCCATGAATGCTCTCGTTCTTGCTCTTGAAGACACTTCACTTTTCCTCCAGCTTTTGAACTATAACGAATGAGACCGTCTTGCTTATTGGTCGACACTCTGCAATCATAACTCTATCATTTTCACGGGCATTTATACATGGCGGATTATGTGCAGGTATGTGACTATGCCTCCTTTCATATCTTTTATATTTGGGAACGTAATGTAGGTAGTCCCTTCTAACGATCACCGTCTTATCCATCTTGTCGCTTACGACTACTCCCTCAAGTATTCTCCCTCTTATCTTTAGGGTTCCATGGAATGGGCAATTACGATCATTACATGTCTTTTTAGGTTTAGGGAATCTCTCCATCACCAGCGCCTCCTAATTACTTTTTTTACGCGGTCCTCTGGTCTACCAACGAGTATCTTACCATCGATTTCAATTTTCGTTCCATCGGCATATGTGAAATGAAAAATTGAAATATTCTTTATTATTCGTTTCTCTTTGCCATTCGTTTCTATTACAAACGTGTTTCTTGTTTCGTCAATTACCCTGCCTTTGATTCCAACATAGCTCGGATTTGAACTTTTTACAACTTCAGCTATAAGCCCGATAAATTCGTGTCTAATTATTTCTGGAGTGACCTTCATTTTGTTCTTTGCTCCTCATTCATTACTGTTAAGATGCGAGCAATTGCTCTCCTAAGCTCGCGGATCCTCGACGGATTGTCAAGTGCCCCACCTGCTTTAACAATTGTTCTCGCTCTCATAAGCTCTGTGCGGAGCTCCATCAGTCTCCTCTCTCTTTCCTCATTAGACATCTTTCTAATTTCGCTAACTCTCAGAATTGGCAACGGCCTCTTCCTCCTTTTTCGCTTCTTCTCCGTGCTTTTCAGACTCGGGAAGGGTCTCTTCTTTAAGTTCTTCCTTTTCGATGAATTCTATCTCATCGGGTAGCTTAACATTTGGAGGCATGATGGAGACTTTGATGCCGAATACTCCTGGTTTCAGCTGAACGTGTGTAACTGCCGTCTGTACATATTTCATCGCTGGATCGCCACTTTTCGGTAAATAGCCATCTCTGAATTTTTCGCTTCTAGCCCTTTCAGTTCTTAGTTTCCCGCTTATGACGATTTCAGCTCCCATAGCTCCAGCCTCCATGATACGGCTTAAAGCCCAGAAGCCGGCTCTGCGGAAGTGTATGTTCCTTCGTAGAGCAGAAGCTATACGTGAAGCCATAACTCTGGCGTTTAACTCTGGAACTTCAATCTCGGCAACTGATATTTGAGGATTCGGCAAACCGAATTTTTCCTCTAGAATCTTTGCCAAGTTCTTTATTGTCGCTCCCCCTCTTCCGATAATCATTCCTGGACGCATTGCGTAGATGACTATGTTCGTACCAAGCGGAGTTCTTGTAATCTCAACTCCGCCGTATCCTGCTCTCTCAAACTCTTTCCATAAAAACTCGTCGACCCCGGCTTTTTTAATCGAATCCTCTATGAAATGCTTAGTTGACGACAACTAGCCTTGCCCTCCAACCTCTTCAAGAACTATTTCAACATGGCAGAGAGTCTCAAAACGTGGAGTCGCCCTTCCCATCGCTCTAGGAATATACCTTTTAATCTTTGTTCCAGGATATGCGGACGCATGAATAATCTTTAAATTTTCAGTATCTAGCCCTTTAAAATTGGCGTTCGCTTCCGCATTTTCAAGGATTGAAAGAATTTTCCTAGCTGCTTTCACAGGATATCTCCCAGCGGCGGCTTTCTGTAATCCTCTTCTATGCGGAAGCTTCTTATTAAACCTCTTAAATGGAACTGCTTTCTTCTTTTTTATAACTTGCTCTAAAAACTCTTTAGCCTCGTCAAGCTTCATCCCTTTTATAGCTGTGCATACTTCTCTTGCACTTTTAGGGGATATTCTAAGCTCTCTACCACTCGCCTTTACTGTGACATCCGGATCTAATCCGACTACTGAATATCCCCATTTTGGCAATTGACGATCACCAACTGCCATTCATCAGATGCACGGTTATTTATAAGGATTTACGTTTTATCTTCGTTATTGAAACAAAGATAAAAAGACTGTCTATATTAATGATCTGGATGTTATGTTTTTCATCTCTCCGGCAGTAATCTCTGATTAAGGCGATGTTTAAGTTATAAGTAACCGAGATTTGTTAGTTATATGTGAAATTGTATGAGCATTATACTGGATGATGAAGAAGGAGTCGTCAAGGGAGCACATTACTATCTATATAAGCGTCGTTCCTTAGAGGATCTTGAGACTGAAATTCTTAAGCTCTTGAAGGAGAAAAAGACATTGCCCCTTTCGGCTATATGGAGAAAACTTAACTGTCATCTATGGGAAGTCTCAGCTGCTCTTAGGCATCTGAAAAAGAAAGGGCTCGTCGAGGAATCTGATGCAACGCTAGATGATTACCACGATGATTAAAAGAACGAGGGTATTCTTAAAGAAGTATCAGAGCTTTCTCATTGCGACTTCAGCTGCTAAGACCATTGGCTCCCATGTTTCATTTACTGGCGGAGCGTAGCACGTATCAGCCTTAGCCAGCTCCTTCACTGTCATCCCTTTCTGTATAGCAAAGGAGAGAGCATTAACTCGTTGAGTTACTTCTTCTCCTCCGATTATCTGCCCACCGATTATCCTCTCAGTTTCTCTGTCAACTATTATTTTCACTCTTATCTGTTTGCCTCCAGGATAATAATCAGCCCTAGTCTTAGAAGTTATGACTCCAGACACCGTCTCAATTCCGACGCGCTCGGCCATGGCCTCAGTTAAGCCAGTGGCCCCTATTTCTAAATCAAAGAGCTTCGTAACAAATGAGCAGAGGCATCCTAAGAATATTGAGTATCCGCCAGCAGCATTTATGCCAGCGACTTTTCCTTGTCTTACAGCCGTCGTGCCGAGCTGACTAAGAATGGGTCTTTGAGTAATTGGGCTTATCGATTCAGCGCAATCGCCAGCGGCATACACATCCTTCACACTTGTCTCCATCCGCAGGTTAGTCTTTATTCCTCCTGTTTCTCCAATCTTTATGCCAGCTTCCTTTGCGAGCTTGACATTTGGTCTCACGCCTGTCGCCATGAGAACTAAATCCGCAGGGATCTCATCTCCATCCACGCAGACTCCGCTTACATGATCGTCTCCGAGGATTTCATCAACGCCTTTGCCAGTTATGATCCTAATGCCTTTCTCCTCAAGATATCTTTGAACGACTCTGGCCATACCCTTATCCAGAGCTGCTGGGCAGACTTGTGGAAGAAGCTCCACAACGGTTGTCTTTAACCCACGTTCCTTAAATGAGACCGCTGTCTCTAAGCCTATAGCTCCGGCTCCTATAACAACTGTGGCTTTCGATTTTTCCAAGGCTTGACATATTCTTTTTCCATCGTCAAGTGTCCTAAGGGTGAAGACTCCTTTCTTTTCTTTTCCTTTTATCGGTGGGATAAAGGGATACGCTCCAGTTGCGAGAATTAAGCTATCATACTGAAGAGTTTCACTGTTTCCTTTCTTATCTTCAATCTCTACTGTTTTATCCTCGACGTTGATTGCTTTAGCTGTAGTCTCCAGTCTGAGGTCTATCTTCATCATTTTATAATATGACGGAGGAAAAACTATGAGATCCTCAAAACTAGCTATATGCCCTCCTATAACAAACGGAATTCCACATGGAGAATACCCAGCGACGCTCTGATCCGTAATTAACGTTATCTCAGCAGATCTATCAGTCTTCCTAGCAGCTGAAGCAGCATCTGTTCCAGCGGCATGCGCTCCTATTATCACAATTTTCCTAGCCATCAACCACTCTCTCCTTCTTGGAAGTGCTTATCTTAAGATTACAGAGGTTCTTAATCAACTTTATTCCCTGCCACCTCAGCAGATGCCCGCCAACACTCCTCCGAAATATGAATTAAGAAGATAAAAACGATGGAACATAAATCTTTCGCGACATAAATCATAGATTAACTTCCTAGATCCACCCTAAGGAATTTAATCTATACCACACAACAAGAGGCAAAAATCTGAATATCATCGATCAAAATACTCCAGGCATACCGACAAAAAAATCCATCGAAATCCCGGTAGCCCCCTGTATAAACTTTATAAAGAATTTTTTTCCCTATGGCGCAACATACGCTTAAAGATCCTAAGAACAAGACATCTCACAAAGCACGGTTACAAATAATTTAAGAACATTATTATGGAAATAAGAGATGCTTGGAAAAAGGAGGCTGGAATCAAGAAATTGAGAGCTCTCTACAAGGGACGAGGATGATGATATGATGTTTTTAAGGAACTACTGGATATCTTTACTCATTATATATGCGTTTTCTCCGTCAGCGTAATATCCCCTAACGATTCTTTGAACCTCAAAACCGATTTTTTTGTAAAGGTTTATTGCTGGATAATTACTGACGCGGACCTCTAAATAGCATTTTTTAGCGTTATATATCTTTGCCATATTTTCTAGGGCCTTCTCTATCAACGCGCGTCCTATACCCTTCCTCTGATGCTCCGGAAGAACAGCGATCGAGATTATATGCCCCTTTCTGAGGGAAGCGAAGGGTATAAAGCTGATTCCTGAAAAATTGCTTTCTATTCTACACATTATGTAACCAACCACTTCTCCATCTTTTTCTGCCACGAGAAAGATCTCCGGAAAGTTTTCGTAATGGCTGATGAAAAAGCTCTCTGAGTAATTCTCAGGTAGACATCTACGATTTATACTTATCACTCGAGGAAGATCCCTCAGCTCAAATCTTCTTAGGATATATGAAGGATCCAACCCTTATCCCTTATTTCTTACTGATCTAGAAAAATACCTAAAGGCGAAAATTTATCTTTTCTTGTCCGATCACTCAGCAATGGGCTACGTCTTCATAAAAGGGATAGTTAAGCACCCCTTTGGAATAAAAGAGAACTTCCCTCTACTTCCAACAGCATCTAGGAACAAGCGAAACGCTTCATTAACGGTTCTCGCAATCTTCATTCTAAAGACGCGGGAAACGTAATAATTCGGCATCGCCGAGACGATCAGCACATTAGACTCTTGAAGAACACTCAGCAACCTGTATGCCATGAACTTGGGAATACTGAACTTCTTCTTCAAATCTCTACGTAAATCTTTCAGGTTCGCAAATTTAGACGCTGTTTCTATGAATTCCTTATCTCCGCATCCTGAAGAACACTCGGCGACCAGAACTATGTTCTTCTTTCTCTTTGATATTTTTAAAGCACCATGCAGACATGTAGTGGCTTCCTGAAGGGTAGAATCGAAGGCTGAGCCTCCGGGGCTTATAAATACCACGTCGGCTCTGTTCTCCACAGGAACCTTATATATCTCCTCCGCAAACCTGACGGCTTCCTCAAATGCTTTATTAAAGTCACCCGCGAATACCTTCACAACATCAAATGCATCATTTCTAACGATGCTTACTGCAAAATCAATATCGGCAAGACTGGCAGCTTCAATCATCTCTTCATGAACAGGGTTATCATTCAAATTTCCAATAACCGCTTTTTCATCCAAGCCGAGCTTGAAAACTTTATTAATAGAGTCTATCCTCGCTATTCCAGGCACAATTAATTCGCGTCCGCCACTATATCCAGCGACTGGATGCGGCTCAACCGGACCAGCGAGAATCTTCACATCTGCCTCCATAAATACTCTATTTAGGAAGATCTCGGTTCCACGCGAAGTTTTACCTACATATGTTCCATGATTCAAGCAGCTATGTCGTATGATCTTAAATACTTCCATGCTAAGCATCGTGGAGCCTTGCTTTGAAGATGGAGCTTTAAAGGGATCGTATGCAACTAAGACTGTGACATCTTCCTCCCTTATATTTGATGATTTCAACTCCTCGATCAAGGCTGAGAGAATCATATGATTTGTTGAAGCACCAGAGTCTTTTAGGACTATGGTTACCTTCGCTCCGGGCTTGGCTAAATCTGCTATGCATGGAGCGGCTAAAGGCTTTTTCAGTGCATTTCGTATCTCTTTTTGAGGATTCTGCGTGCCGCTTACCTTCTTAGGCTCAATTACGTCAAGCATGTTACTCGCTGGGACTCTTACGCAGACTTCAGTATCTCCATACGGAAGCCATATCTCAACCATAAGAAAAACCTTCTATTCTTTTACGCTAATTTTTCCAGAGCAACCTAAACATCACTTAGGAGAGTTATGTGCTTGACTATTAAAGAAACGAATTATCTTATCAGCAATTATCAATGACGCTTCTTTCTGAGCTTCAACAGTCTGAGCTCCTATATGAGGAGTGCATATCACGTTTGGATGCTTAATCAGCTCCAGATTCTTAGGAGGTTCAGTTCCGTAGACATCAAGAGCTGCGCCTCCGATCTTCCCAGTTTTCAATGCGTCTAGAAGGGCTTCCTCGTTGATCACTTCCCCTCTAGCCGTGTTGATAAGGAAAACTCCATTCTTCATTTTGCTGATTTCTTCAACATCTATCATATGCTTTGTCTCCTCTGTTAATGGAATATGAATCGATATTATATCGCTTTGTCTCAGCAGCTCATCTAGAGAGAGAAAATCAGCTCCCAGCTCTTCCAGCAATTGCGGGGAAGGGGGACTTCTCTTAGTTACAAGGATCTTCATCCCCATAGCCTTCGCTATTCTGGCAACTCTCAAACCTATATTTCCAAGCCCAATCAGCCCTAGTTTTTTACCCTTCAACAGGAAACCCTTCAGTTCTTTCTTGAGCCATTCTCCCCGCTTCATCGATGCATCTGCAAAAGTTATCTTACGAGCTAAAGCTATCATAAGTCCTATCGTTAATTCAGCTACGGAGTCTGCTGGCGCCTCAGGCGCATTTACAACGGCGATTCCTCTTTCCTCAGCTGCCTTTAAATCTATATTATCAAGACCAGATCCCGCTCGAGCTATCAATTTAAGGCATCTTCCACGCTCAATAAGGTCACGCGTAACTTTTGTTCTGCTTCTTACAATTAGGACGTCGCACTCTCGAATCTCCTCCTTCAGCATCTCTCTCCGCGTTAAGAACTTAACGTCGAAACCTGCTTCTCTCAGCTTTTCGATGCCTTCTGGATCGATGCGGTCACAGACTAGGATTTTAACCATGCCTTTCACCTCCAGTTATGGATGTGGCCATACCAGTGCAGATCAAACATAAAACATAATCAACTTTTTATTAAACTTAAAGACTCAAAATGTTCATTACTCATAACCTTTTTAACTTGATAACTCTCAAAGTACATTCCCAGATATTATTTAAATAAATCAGTGTTGCGGTAGCGGTAACTGTTCGAAAAAGGACAAATTTTGTGGCTGAAGATATTTATATACGTATTATGATGGATGCCTTAAAAAAATATTTATACGCATAGACTAAAAATTATAGCTGCCGAAAAATTGAAGGGGGAAAGGTGATAATTTATGGCCTCAACCACCAAAATTATAGCAGCAGCTATTGTTGTGGTGATTATTGCAGCAGCTGGTTATTACTGGTATTATACAACCAGTCAGCCTAGAACAACAGAGATAACTCTAATGACAAAGGCAGGATTGTGGGCGGACTTTATCCGAAATAGTGGTGTACTCGAAGATTATAAGGAAAGAATGCTTAAGGAAAAGAATGTAAAAGTCGAAGTCACGATTATTACGGCTCCGCATCGCGGCTACGGAGAGAAGCTAATAACATCTTTTGCTGCTGGTTCGGAGGGAGATGTCTGCTGGGTCAGCCCAACAGACGTTTTTAGGCTTGCCGAGACAGAATACTTGCTAGACTTGACGCCTTACGTTAGCAAGTGGGCTGATTGGGAGAAATTCTATCCAGCGGCAAGGAACGCCTATACGATTGGCGGAAAAGTCTATGCCGTTCCCAATGATGCCGCCACAATGGTTCTCTACTATCGAAAAGACTTGTTTAAGAAAGCTGGCCTGCCTGTTCCTTGGCAACCTGAGACTTGGGACGAGGTAATAGAGGTTGCTCTGAAGCTTAAAGAGAAGTTCCCAGATCTTCCGATGATAATAGAGGCTTGGTATGAAGAACAGCTACCAGTTTACTCTGACGGAGGAGTGATATACGATCCATCCGATGGTAAATTCATCGCCAAGAGTCCACAGCTACTTTACCTGTTTAAGCTATACTATGACATTATTTACAAGTATGGCTTAATGCCCAAAGAATTTAAGCTTGAAGGATGGGACGACAGGAAGCTCTTTGCCGAAGGCAAACTTCCATTAATGATCGATGGAACTTGGTGCTACACCGAGAAGTGGGGACCAAATGGGCCTTATCCCATTGAAAATAGAGAAGAAGTAATTGGTTATGCTCATCCACCCAGCTCTGGGAGACCAAACAATCCGCATGGCAAGTATCCGAATACATTTAGAGACTACGCATGGGTCATCTCAGCGAGAACAAAAGAGCCTGAGTTAGCATTTGAACTCATAAAGGAGCTAACAAGAGCGGATATAATGGCGAAATGGGGCTATGAGACATCTCACCTAATTGTTCGAACAGACGCCATGATCGGAGACTATGCGAAGGATAAATTCTTAGAGTGGAATACTGAAGCCTTAAAGTATGCTGTTCCAAAGCCTACAACTACACTATTCAATAAGTACATGGATGCTTTGAAGGAAGTGCTACGGAATGAGCTATTGATCAACGGAAGGACACCAGAGGAATGCCTCGAAATCTTTGCGGAGAAAGTGACTGAAAAACTCGGGGAAGAAAACGTTAAAGAGATACCCATACCATAACCCCTCTTTTTTATGGAGTGATGAACTTGAAAGTTTTGAAGATAAAGACGTGGATAAGAGATAACCTAGATCAAATAGTATTATCATTACTGGTTGTTCCGGCATTAGTCTTAATCTTTACTTTTCAGCTCATCCCCTCAGCTTGGACTATATGGTTTAGCTTAACTGATATAGCGCTTGTTGGTAAAAAAGCATTAAATTGGAGTTTTGTTGGATTAAAGAATTATCTGGATATGATAACTGATATTGACTTCTGGAGATCAATGAATGTAACAATCCAGTACTGTGCAGTATCCTTAGTCCTCCGCTTTACCGTCGGAATCTTAGCAGCTCTATTTATGACATTATCAAAAGTTAAAGGAAAGATCCTTATAGCAGCCATATTTCTCCTTCCATCAGCTATTCCAGGAATCATGCATCCTTACGTTTGGATAAGTATGCTTGAGCCAAAATATGGAACTCTCAACACAATATTAAAGTTCTTTGGACTGCCTCCTCAAAGCTGGACGTATGGAGCCGTCGTGGAAAGCTTAATAATGATAAACACTTGGGCTGGTTATACGTTCACCATGATATTAATGGCGTCGGCCTTTAAGAGCATACCTCGAGAATATTATGAAGTTGCGGAGATTTATGGCGCATCAAGATGGCAGAAGTTTAGGAAGGTTACCCTTCCACTCATCAAGTTTCCATTAATATTATGCTTAATCTTGATATTCAAGGAGGATATAGATGACTTCACGTACGCATACATGTTTACTGGAGAGTCGCCACGCCCCGATTTTAAAACAGAACTTTTATCGCTTTACGCATATCATAAAGCCTTCCATTATTATGAACTCGGGTTTGGATGCGCCGTCGGTTTCGTAATCGCGATTATAGTCTTCGTACTCACATTATTACAACTGAGAGTTGCAAGAGTGTAAAAATATGAAGGAATGGCCATGAGTGGCATATTAAAAAAGATAGGAGAGCCGAGCTACACCCTTCTAGAGTATGTTGTGCTTATAACGTTGATGATGTACGTACTAACCCCTCTCCTCTGGTTGTTGGAGACTTCAGTCAACACGGATCCAGTACCATACTTATCCATACCAAAAGGAATAACCATAGACCATTTCATTGCTGTATTAACCAACAGACCCATAACTGGCGGCTATGCTGCACATCCAGTTTATATGACCCGGTGGATCGTGAACAGTCTAATAATCTCAGGCACGACAATGATAATAGTGATCATATTGGCGGTGCTGGCTAGCTATTCCCTCTCCAGACTAAGATTCAGAGGAAAGAATCTTTTGATGACATTGATCTTATTATCGGGATTTATGCCTCGTATGGCAATGATCCTTCCACTCTTCCAGCTATGTAGAACACTGGGTCTCGTGGATAACCTAATAGGCGTAGCTATCGTGGTAGCGTCAGGAACGTTACCAACACAGATATGGATTTTAAAGGGATTCTTTGATCAGCTACCAAGGGATCTAGAAGAGCAGGCTTGGATATGCGGATGTGACAGAGTATCAGCCGTCTTCAGAATAATATTACCTAATGTTGGACCCGGCTTAGCGGTAGTCGCGTTTATGAGTTTTCTAAGCGGTTGGGGAGCATTCACAATACCGCTTATACTTATACGAAGAGAATACTTATTCCCGATCTCTTTAGGAATAGCTTCAGTATTCATACATAATCCGGGAGAAATAGGATTAGTTGTAGATTATGGTCCCACCTGTGCATTAGCCGTTCTTTACGCTATTCCCTCAATCGCTCTATATATATTATTGAGGGAACGTCTCATGGAGATAAGGCTGGCCAGATTGGAAGTGAGGTAGGATGGTAGAAATTACGCTTGAAAACCTAACCAAGTATTTCGGCTCCGTCAAGGCCCTTGATAATTTGAACCTAAAGATTCACGATAAGGAACTCATGGTCTTACTTGGACCTTCCGGATGCGGAAAGACTACTACTTTGAGGATTATAGCCGGGCTTGAAAAAGCTACAAGTGGACACCTATATTTTGGAAATAAGCTCATGGATAAAGTCCCCGTAAGAGAGAGAAACGTTTCCATGGTCTTCCAAAGCTACGCCTTATTCCCACATATGAAAGTTTTTGATAACATCGCGTTTCCACTGGTGATAGCAAAATATCCTAAGGATGAAATAAAGAAGAGAGTAAAGGAGATAGCTGAAATCTTAAGAATAGATGACTTGCTTGATAGGAAACCCCATCAATTATCCGGCGGCCAGCAACAGAGAGTAGCCCTCGGCAGAGCATTAATAAGGAAACCCACAGTCCTCCTTCTAGATGAGCCTCTTGCAAACTTAGACGCAAAGCTTAGAGTAGAGATGAGATCCGAAATTAAGAGGCTTCAACGATCCTTTGAAAGCACAGCTATTTACGTAACGCATGACCAAGTTGAGGCGATGAGCATCGCTGATAGAATAGCCGTCCTAAAGGATGGACAATTACAGCAAGTCGGGACACCAGATGAACTATATCATCACCCAGACAACATATTCGTAGCCGGCTTTATTGGAACACCATCCATGAACCTCTTAGATTGCTCCTTTGATGAAGAAAAAGGCATTCTAGATTTCGGATCCTTTACACTCGATGTGCCGGAAAATATTAAACCGCTACTAAAAGGGTACAGTGAAGTAATCGTCGGTATAAGAGCTAGAGACCTACAAGTTTCAAAGGAGAAAATGCCAGACAGCATACCCTTAGAGGTTTACACAATTGAACCCCTCGGCGAAGAAACAATAATAATCCTGAGCTCTGAAAACGTAAGGATTAGGGTTGTAACCCACGTAGAATTTAAGGCAGATATTGGAGAGAAGGTGTGGGTTTCATTCGACTTGAACAGGATGCATATTTTCGATAAAAAGACGGAGAAAGCAATACTATAATTTAACAGCAAAACAATCATGAAAAGGGAAAGTTTTCCTCATATAGGCATAGAGGAATATGCACGAAAGAAGGTGAGCTGAATTATAGAGTTAATGAGACGGGATGAGTACCTAGCTATTAATTCTTGTCAGATTCCATTTTTCAAACAGTATCTTCTCCAGTTCTTTCTTATCTTCGTCTTTTATGTTAAGCATTGGAAGTCTCATGTATCCCCCTGCGAGACCCAGCATATCCATCGCAGCCTTGTAAACGCCGTATATCATGTAAGAGCTGACATATGGGTATGGAAGTATCGTGGTTGAAGGTCCATATTTCTTACACATTTTCGCCACGAATTCTTCAAAGGGATCTAATTTTTCCATGAATTCCTTAAGCTTAGCGTAATCCTTGTTCAGTCCCGCTCTGAGAAGGTCGATGCAGAACTCAGGCATAAAATTCGCGTGGCCAGATACGTATCCTCTAACTCCTAGAAATGCCGTTGCAGCAAACCACCATTCCCCTCTTCCCTGCAATACCGGTACTTTACCTCCGACTGTTTTTATCTGCTCATAGAGAGTTGGTATATATGGCGTGTTCTCTTTTACGGCAACTATGTTATCAGTAGTTTCAACTATCCTTTTGAGAACATGAGGTTTCATATATATCTTTGAGACATCTGGATTGTTGTATATTATGATTCCTATGTTTATTGAATCTGCAATTTTCTTATAGTGAAGATATAATCCCTCCTCTTCAGGAACGAGGTAGTAAGGTAGCACTATCATTACTCCATCAGCGCCAGCATCTTCAGCATACTTAGAACGTTCGAGAGCGACCATCGTGCCAGAATGGGATGCTCCGGGAACAACTGGAACCTTACCGTTCGCTACATCTATTACTGTCTTGACGATTCGTTTCCACTCTTCATCAGTCACCGAATACTTCTCACCTGTACTTCCAACAGGTATTAAAACTAGAGGCCCATAATGTCTCTTTTCAACAAGGAAAGAAGTGTTTCTCCTTAAGCCTTCATAATCTACTTTTCCATCTTTTTTGAAAGGAGTCAACTGAACTACTAGAACAGCGCCGTTGAATAAGTATCTACGTAACTCTTCAGGTTCCATGAAATTATATAAATCGACAAAGCAGATAAGCCTTTTTGTAGACTATCGCTGAGGTAGAGTGTTATTGTGAACCGTAGAGTTGAAGCTGGAGCTTCAAGCGTCGTGATCACCCCGGCGAAGCCGGTCTATTTGGCGGGTTTAGATAGAAGGTCTACTGGATGTGAACTCAGTCAAGGTGTACATGACGATTTATATGCCAAATGCCTCTTATTAAGGGTTGGAGATACTCAGCTAGGCTTCTTATCCTTAGATCTAATTGGGATATTCCATGATGATGTTGAAGAATTTAGAAGACTTGCATTTGAGACCGGACTGGAGTCTAAGGGTGTTATCGTCTCGTCAACTCATCAACATTCTGGTCCGGATACTCTGGGACTGTGGGGTCCAGAACCTACAGTTTCAGGCGTCGATTCGGAGTATATGAGATTCCTGAAGAAGCGTATGGTTGATGTCTTGTATGAGGCTTCTAGAAATCTTAAACCAGCTAGGCTCAAATTATCAAGAACGAGGATGCCGAATGGTGTAGCTAGGAATTCGAGGGATCAAAACGTGCTTGATGACGAGATTACTGTTCTTTCTGTTGAAGATCTAAAAGGCTCCAATATTGCTGTTTTGGCTAATTTTGGGTTGCATCCAGAGGTTTTATGGTCAGATAATAACCTTATAACTGCGGATTTTCCATGCTATATGTATCGTAGGGTTGAGTCTGAAACTAAGGGGCTATGTATTTTTATAAACGGATCTTTAGGCGGCATGGTTACCCCCTCCGTTAAGGAGCATAGCTTCAAGGAGGCTGAAAGAATAGGTTCAACTATAGGCGAAGCTATCCTAAAATCTCTGGATGAAGCTGAATCCTTGGAGGAAGCTGAATTAAAGATTCTAAGCGAGAAGGTTCATCTGCCAGTGAAGAATGAGAAGTTCAAGGATCTGTCAAGACTTGGAGTTATAAGGAGGAAGCTTAAGAACGGACTGGCGGAGACTAGACTGACCGTGGCCTCTTTAAAGAATGTGTCATTCGTAACAGTCCCTGGAGAACCATTGCCGAAAGTTGGTTTAAACATAAAATCCTTCATGCCGGGTAAATTCAAATTTCTCATAGCATTAGGGAATGACGAGTTAGGCTACATAATTCATCCTGAGGATTGGACAGATGGACTTTATGAGGAGTCTATGAGCATAGGCCCAGAGACGGCTCCTATACTCATAGAAAGAATTAAACATATCATTAATCATATGTAAATTTACTACCTTTTGGTTGCAGATATAAGATCCCTTCGTGTATCAAAGTTAGGAGAATGAAATTCTTTTGATTTTCTCCTCTTTTCGACTTCTAGAATCGCGAAATTAAGCATATGAGTGTCGATAAGAGGATTATTTGAATTCAGCCCCCTCTTTTTATTGCTTGAATACATGCTCAACTATAGTTAAACTGCAGGCTAGAATAATATTTATCAAAGCGGAAAGAATCATGATGTCAGTTACTGAAGTAGGCCACATATAGCCATAATAATTAGTCCGAAGATAAAATTTCAAAGAAAGGAGGTTTATCTTTAAGTTTCCGCAAGTATCAGGCAGATAGGTCTGAATGCCTCAAAGGCTGACCGGTGAAGATATTGGGTTTCAGAAGAGGCCTATTAAAGTTTGCCACGCGGAACTATCTGGTCTTGGCCTTTACAACGTTAATTTGGAATCTCGGGCTTAGTGTGGCAAACACGTACTTCTCTCTGTACGTATTTGAGCTTGGAGGCACAGAGACCACGATAGGTCTGATTCAAGCATTGGGAAGCGCTGGATACATCTTCTCCATAGTAGTGGGCGGCTGCATAGCAGATCTGTATGGGAGAAAAAAGCTGCTGGGGCTGACGACTATTGTCTCTGGCGTGAGCCACGTACTTTTGGCGGCGGCGCCGAACTGGCAGTTCCTAGCAGTAGCTGCAGTGATTGTAAATCTCTGCTGGGCTGGGGATCCAGCTTTCTGGGCTATACTGGCCGATTCTATAAGTGAGGAGCATAGAGGCACAGCGTTTGCCTTCTTTAGTTTCACGAATTCTCTGCCGTGGATGGTGATGCCCTATCTTGGAGGAGTTCTCATCGATCTGGAGGGAGTACTAGTTGCGATGCGCTGGATACTTTTCGCATCTGCTCTTTTAGGAATAGCTGCCGGCATCGCTCGTCTCTTCCTCTTAGAGGAAACCCTCTCTAGACCTGAAAGTGTAGAGAGCACTGCTTATTCCAGAGACGTAAAGAATATAGTCGTGGAGGCCTTCAGGGAACATTATGAATTATGGATTTCGATGCCGCGTCCCTTGCTGGCTTTAGCATTAACCTACGTGATTTGGTCATTCGAGTTTGGCCTTGTTGAACCCTACTGGATAGTCTACGCAGAGGAAGAAATAGGTCTTACATCGACTGAGTGGGGGACTATTATAGCAACTGGAAACGCTGTGAGTCTTATCTTTAAGCTTTTAGTAGTTGGGAGAATTCTGGATAGATTTCAAAGGAAAAAAGTATTATTAGTGGTGCTGACATTTGATTCATTCAGCTATTTTCTTTTCATCTTCTGTAGAAGTTTTTCTCAGACTCTTCTTCTTTGGATTTATGGCTCCATAGTTTGGTCATTCTATGAAGCAACGTACTCCTCAATAGAGGCAGATCTGGTTCCGAAGGAAAGGAGAGGGCGGATATATGCTGCTTTCAGCATTGCCTGGTCCGCTTTTAGCATCCCAGCATCAATTATTGGAGGATTTGTGTATGAGAATGTTAATCCTAAGCTTTCATTTATGCTCGCATCTATAACCGTACTTGCATGTTTGGCGGTAACTTTGAAGTTTCTCCGCTTTACAGATAAGGTTTCGTTACGTAACGAAAATGACGGCAGCTGAAGAGATATTTGAGTTTTTAGTAAAAGAGCGAATGAGGAAGTTACATTATAAGCCGCCCGCATCTTTAAGAATCGATATCAACTTATCAACGGCTCTGTAGATTTCTCCCTCTCTTTTAGCTCCCGCACATACAAGTTTTCCAGACGAGAATATTAGGAAGACGACTTTTGGATCATCCATACGGTATATTGCTCCTGGGAATTGTTCAGGCTCATACATGATTCTCTTTCTGATCGCGTAAACTATTCTTTCAATGTCTATTGTTACGTTGCCAAGGTCAACTGAGGCTACGATATTCTGAACTTTAAACTCAAATTTATCCGTGCTTATTATGCCGGCTTTCCTAAGCTGATCTATGACTTTTTTAACTACATTAAAGGATTCGTCTACGCTCTTCGCCCCTGTGCATACCATCTTTCCAGTATTGAAGATCAAGACGCAGCTTTTCGGATGTTTTATCTTAAGGGCCAAGCCCGGAAATATTTCCGGTCTATACTCAACATTGGGGATGGCGTTAACAATGGCATATAGATCTATCTCTTGCTTAATCATGGCAGATGCAACGACGTTCTGAATAGTGATCTTAGGAGGCTTATGAGCGGAGTTCATGCTGCTTCTCTCCCTAATCGATAACGGAAGAATTATACACGTATGTAACGATAACCTTTACGGATGTCAAAAAATAGAGTTCTCTCTGCCAATGCACGTGAAGGAATGGAATCATGTCTTGTGTGGTATGGAATCTATGGTAATCGACGTCCACGCCCGCTTGAAAGGATTATAAAATTCAATGAATTCTTTCTCTCGGAAAGTCGGAGACTCGACATGACGAGGCGTGTGAGCCGTATATATCCATAACGCATTGATAGTTAACGAGATAACAAAGAGGACGATGGACAAGTATCCTGAATTTGTTGTAGGATTTGTTTTTGTTGATCCCTGTGATAGATAAGGTAGTTGAGGAGTTTGAAAAATATGTTGAGGATTTGTGTATGAGAAGCCTTAAACATCAAGAATTAGACATAATTTCTGATTATTTCCAGTCTAATATTCTCTTTTCTCCCTTAATCTTCTTGATTTGAGTTATATCTTGTGTGACTTCTAAGGTTCCCAAATATCGGCCTTCTCTATCTCTAACTGCAAAATATCTTATGTAGATCAATCTTTCATTTAGTTTAATCCAGAACTCAGCGGAGTCTCTTTTGCCTTTCTTGAATGCTTCCAGAATCCTATTCACTATGTGTATGCTTTTCTGCGGGTGGCATTGTTGTACTTTTCTTCCAATTACGGTCTTCGATCTCTTAAAGATTCTACTTTGGGCTTTATTAAAGTATTTTACCGTATCATGTTTATCGACAAATGTCAGATCTACAGGTAAAGATTCAAGTAAAGCTTCAATCTCTTTCTTCAGCAGAGATCCATTCTCAAATATCAATTCCTTCTTGTCTTCCATATCGTTGATTCCCCTCATGCTGATTTTAGTCCTTAATCGTTAAAACATTTGTCATGCCTGAGGATAAGCTCAAAATTGAGGTAGCAATAGATAAGGAGGTCTGCATGGAGAAAGTTAGAATTGGTTTTATAGGGTGCGGCTTCCATTCAACAGAGAATCTATATCCATGTCTAAGATACATCACGGACAGAGCCGATCTTGTAGCTGTCTGCGAATTTGGAAGAGGATCTCGTCAAAAGAGATGCGAAATGGTCTGATTTCGAGAGATGTATGCCGACATTGAACAGTTTCTAAAGCAATGGTCTCTTAATGCAGTCTTTATTATGTGACCTCCTTCTATGCAAACTAGCTTAGGAACCAGCTGTCTCGGCGTCGGTCTTCACGTTTTTGCTGAGAAGCCTCCATCCATGAGTGTTGAAGAGGCTAAAGTTTCTTGAGGTCTCTAAAAAGACAAGATGTAATGTTATGGCTAGGTTTTATGAAGCGATTCGCATTAGTATATAGGCTCGCAAAGAAAGGTCATTCAAGACCCAGAATTCGGAAGACCGAGTTCATACCATCATGAGATTTGCTAATGGCCCCATATGAAGCTGTATGAGGGATTCATTCCCCCTTCAAGATGGAGTCAAAGTAGTATATAAGAGGTTGCTGTGGTGAAGTGGAACACTTCTTCGATTCCGTGATGAGAGGTGAAACTCCGAGTCCAAATATAGAGGACGGTCTTAATCAGTCTGGAAGAGTGTCCAAACTTTAAGCAAAGCGACACTTTTCTAATATCTATTACCAGATCATCGGCATAGCTCAATTCATTCCGAATGAATTGAGAAAGATCTTCAGCTAGTTTTCGGGAGTTATGTCTCTCTGATGATTCTGGCCTTAGCCATGTACCTCAAGTATCTCTCCATTTCCTTCCTATTCGGGCTTCCTCTCGTTTCAAGCTTCGTAGCCTTCAGGGCGCCGGCTAGGTTGGCTCTTTCTAATGATTCCACATCGTCTAGATCTTCGGCTTTAGACGCTGCGAAGGCTCCTAGAAAAGCATCTCCGCAGCCCACTGTATTCACTACTTTCAAGCCTATTTTCTTGAGGTTCACGGGTGGAACCGAGGCTACCATCTTCGGCCCAACCATTGAGCATCCCCTCTCCCCCAGCTTAACTATGAGTTTTATGTTCTGGTTTATTTCGTGTAATGTTTGCCACGCTTCAAATGGGTTTGTTTCTCCGGTTAGATTCTTAACTTCAACCTCATTAACCACCAAGTAATCTATGTTCTCTAGAATGGGCCTTAGCTTTTCGGCTCCAATCTTGCTTCTTACGCCAGCATCCCATATGACAGTTTTTCCACGCTTTCGGGCGAGTGAGGCGGCTGCTTTAAGCGTCTCGACGATCGGATCTATTAAAGTTATAATCGTGGCTTCCATCAGTAAATCACGGATCCTCGGCTTCTTAAGGTCTTCGGGTAGTAAGTGCAGGTTCGCCCCGAAAAAAGTGTTTATGAAGTTTCTTCCTTCTCTATCTATCAATATATATGCTTGTCCGGATTCAACCTTATCTGAGAATTTTATCCCGGATACGTCAACGCCTTCTTTCCTCAAGATTCTTATTTGTCTCTTAGCTATTGGGTCTTTCCCCAAGCATCCTATCAGGGCTACTTCTCCGGAGCCCAGAAGTCTAGCAATAGCAACGGCGACGTTTCCTCCTTTTCCTCCAGGGACGCGTGTAATATTCTCGACTGGAACCTCCTCGCCGATTTTGGGAAACCTCTCAACGAATAGATTTATGTCCCAGTTTATCGCTCCGAGAACAGAGATCTTCACCATGACAGGAGCACTTCCCTACTGAAGAATCGGACACCGTGGATATTAGGATTTTTATGCCGACTTCACGATGTAAGCAGTATTGGCGCATTATACATAACGAGGCTTCTTTAGATCACTAATCAGAAGCCTAACTCGACTTTAGCCTTAGTAATAGCTCATTTAATTGATAAATATGATATGAATCGACCCAATATCGTTAGGTGAAGCTTGATGGCTGCTTCGTCGAGGAAGAGTAATTATTCTTTCCGATAAAGCCTGATCTGAGAAATCTTTTACCGGCGGGACATTGAGAGGAATATGGGTTTCCTTCATGAGAATTTCCCTAATAGCCTCGCCGCTAAATTCATTTCTTATTCCTAATGCTATAAGCCTTAGCGGTTAGCTCTTCAACCATAAATATAAACTATGCTGGAATAAAGGTCGCGCATGCTGCAAGCTTACGGATAATTAATGCTTTTTTATATCTAGTCAAGAAGATGACGAAATGATCGCTTTATGCGTTTTTCTTCTTTATATTTGAACTTGATGGTTACGATATTTTTTTATGAAAGAAATCTCCAAAAGGGGAAATATCTCGGAAACAAATGCCGTGTGAGTTGACGGATATGCTTATGGATGTTGAACGCAAAGGCACATTATCTGTGCTTACTGCCATGTTTTTGGCTGGCTTAAATGTATATTTGCTGAAGATCGGCACGATTTATATCCCTCAAATACCGTTTGTATCGGTTGTTCTCACCTTAGCCGGCTTAATATTGCTCGTCATAAGTGTTTTTTCGAAAAGAGAGCTTTTGCTACTTCAAGGAAGAACCTATTTTTTCAAGCTTATATGGATGGGCGTTGTAGGCACATCAATTCCGGTTGTAATGGTTACGTACGGCGTAAGCCTATCGATGATCAGCAACAGCTTCCTATTACAGACAGAATGCATTTACAGCATGTTTCTGAGCTACATATTTTTGAGGGAGCGAATTACTAAAAGACAGATCTTTCTAACCATCCTGTCATTTATAGGGATTACATTGATATTGACGAATGGGGTTATAAGAAGTATCAATATTGGGGATGTCTTATTCTTAATAGCTCCCTTATTCTACCAGCTTGGCCATGTGGTTGCGAAAGGCGTTTTAAAAAAGGCTGATGCTATTATAGTCGTTACATATAGGTTTCTCATAGCTGGATTGATGTTACTTCCCGTTTCTATGGTCTTGGGATTGAATCCTCTGTCTGAGTTC
>Ga0190363_1000232_pt1 | contig 31859 bp, 35 predicted proteins | sample 48721867_MG_FD_161272 | JGI IMG/M metagenome (GOLD analysis project Ga0190363, IMG submission 161272) | Hydrothermal vent microbial mat bacterial communities from Southern Trench, Guaymas Basin, Mexico - 4872-18-6-7_MG | ecosystem: Environmental > Aquatic > Marine > Hydrothermal vents >... | reverse complement strand
AGCTGTGATGTACATGGACGCTAATGGAAATAACCACGTAGTTAACATGTCATTTAGCGTCGTAGTAGAGCCATACATAGAGCTAGAACTGAGTGATGTAAAAGCTGTCTGGAGTTCAGGTGAGCTGCGTGTATCAGGGACGCTAACAAACCTAGGTAATGCTCAAGCACAGAGGATAGAGGTAGTAGTGCAGGCAGGTAGCAGGAAGTCCGAACCATACTTCGTAGGTGACCTAGATCCCTCCTCGCAGACATCATTCACGGTAAAGTTGAGGTCTGCGCCTGTCAATGAAGCTCAAGTAACAGTAATGTATAGGGACCCATTCAACGAGCTACATACCGTGAACGCTACAATAGCTGTAGAGATACAGAATATAACAGCTACAACTACAGCAGCTCAGGGACCGCTAGGAGGACTATCCAACTTAGGGACTATTATCGTAATAGTAGCTGTAGTAATATTCCTGGTGCTTGTTGGGCTAGCTATACGGTCGTATCTGAGAAAGCACAGACTGCCTGAGTCATATGAGGGCGGTGTCTGACTTGCTGTACATGATACCCGACATAATAAGGTACTCATTTAAAGCTCTGACAGAGAGGAGGCTGAGGGCGCTCCTAACTATAGTTGGGATAGCTATAGGGCCATTAGCACTAGTCATGATAACGAGTGTAGTGCAAGGTCACGCTAACTATGTACAGCAGCAGCTCCTCGCGTTAGGTCAGAATACAATAGTGCTATTTAGCACGTCTAAGTACACTCTCAAAGAAGATGACTTAGACTTCATAAAGCGTATTCCTGAGGTGGAGACCGCAGGTCCTTTCTACCTCACCCAGGCCTACGTCACAACTCCAGAAAAGAAGCTACAGGTGTATGTGTACGCTATTGACATGGATCTGCTGTTTAAGGTTATAGGAGGTCTTAAGGTAGAAGAGGGTGATGTGCCTGCTGCTAGCGAAATAACATGTGCCTTGATTGGTCACTATGTAGCGTACTCAGAGACAACTGGTGCGAAGTACTATGACATAGGTGATGCGCTACCTCTACTGCTAACTAAAGTAACTTCTGGAGGGAAAGTTAAGATTTCGAGAGCGTCTGTGAGGGTAAAAGGGATCTTAGCAGAATACGGTGGTGCAATGATACTCTCACCTGATAAAGCAGTATTCATGCCCCTCGACTCAGGCAGTAAGATACTCCACATGAATTCCTGGTCAGGTATAATAATAATTTTGAAATCGCCTGATTACGTGTCTAAGGTGGTTAATGAGCTTAGGAACACGTACGGAGATAACGTCGACATAATTTCGTTTAAAGGTATTGCAGAAATCGTGGGCTCCATAACTGGAGCCATGAACTTCATCACATTCGCCACCTCACTATCTGCTTTTGCTGTAGCTGTAGCGGGTACTGCTGCAACCATGATAACTTCAGTTATAGAAAGAACGAGAGAGATAGGTGTTCTCAAGGCACTTGGATTTACAGATGGTCAGGTGATGATCATGATTCTGGCCGAAGCACTTCTAATGTCACTACTTGGTGCAGCTATAGGGATAAGCCTAGGCATCATCGGAGCCCACATAATGTCCAGCGGCGGCTTTGTAATCCGCGGCGGTACAGCCAATATAGTAATTAAAGCTCCACCTATGATAACTCCTGAACTAATACTGAGAACTCTCGGAATAACCGTTATGGTTGGTATATTAGGAGGTGTATTTCCAGCTAATAGAGCAGCTAAGATACCTCCTGCGGTTGCATTAAGGTACGAGTAAGGTAAAGTCAAGAAAAACATAGAGAGTTATTTTAGCATCTCCCTAACTTTCTCTATTGCCTCCTTAACGCTCACACCTTCTTCCACATTAATTACTCTTATACCCAGATTTTGGAGAACGGCTGACGCATGAGGACCTAGGCTTGACGTAACTACTATAGAAACTCCTTCATTTGACAGTACCTCAGCAACCTTTATAGCGGCGCCTCTAGCGGCTTCGACACCGGGGTTCTTAAGCACCCTGACACTCACTGCCCTAAAGTCATTATCTAGCTCAACAATAGTTATCGTTGGGGACCTAGCGAACCTGGGGTACACCTTATCATCGAGGCCGCCTAGATCTCCTGTTGGTAGGGCAACCTTAATCATTTGGTCACCACTTAACTATCGCTCATTAGGCTTTATAATTATAGGTACATAAGGAGCGGCCTTAGTAGGAGTGAATTTCCTCCTCCACTCAGCCCAGTTTCTAAGTATCTTCTCCTCAAACCTCTTAGCTAAGTCCGTGATAGCTTTACTGGCTGATGCTTCCGGAAATACCTCAATTAGAGGCTTCATGTAGCTTAGCGACTTAGGTACATGGTCATCGTATGGCACAGTACCTAGGATATCTATGTTCTCAGTGACGGCGTACTCAACAATTACTTTAACGTACTCAGGATTCAAATCATACTTATTGATCACCAGTGCTGAGGGAATGCCGAAGTGCTTAGCTACAGAGTGAATTCTCCGTAAATCGCTGAAACTCGCTGGCGTTGGTTCAGCAACCAGTATTGCCGCACTAGCTCCGGCAAGTGAAGCTATTACTTGGCAACCTATGCCTGCTGCAGAATCTAAAATAATGATGGTGTCTGATCTAGCTAACGACCTAGCTATCTCCTTAATTTCAGTAACTAACTTACCTGAATTAGGCCTGCCTAAGCTCAGTAGCGCACTAACTAAAGGGAATCCCCACCTGGTCTCTCTTACAATCCTTAGCTTACCTGCAGAAGCTTTAATTCGCTGTATTGCCTGCTTTGGGCACACAAGCGAGCAGGTTAGACATCCTTCGCAGGTAAACTTGTTAATGACGTACCTACCATTCACAAGCTTTACTGCTTTGAACGCGCAGGACTTAGCACAAGCACCGCAGGTGTTACACTTAGTGTAGTCGATCTCAGCTACGTAACCTTCACTGTAGTCTCTGACCTCATCCCATGAGTCTATCCCGAGTATTAGGTGGGCATTTGGGGCCTCGGCATCGGCGTCGGCTAGGATGACCTTCCAGCCAGATTTAGCTAAAATTATTGCGAGTGAGGTAGCAATCGTGCTCTTACCCACTCCCCCCTTACCACTAGCAACAGCTATCTCAATCACACTACAGCACCTCACTCAAGTAGTTACCTAACTTCCTGAATGTAAGAGCTATAGGGTGGTTAGGTGCTGCCCTAACTAGCGGAACACCATTAATGTATGAGCTAACTACATCTTTAGAGTATGGCACTTCAGCAATTACTTTAGCGCGATACTTCTTAGCGACATCTACGATCTTATCCTTCGGCCCTATACCCACCTTATTAATCACTATCAAAGCTTCAATACCTAATCTACTAGCTAGCTCAAGTATTAGTGTAAGATCATGCAGTCCTAAAGGTGTTGGCTCAGTAACTGCCAGAATGATGTCGGAATCTTCAATAGCTGCTGTAACGTTGTTTCCAGAGCCTGCAGCAGTATCGATTATTAAGACATCTCGATATTCCCTAATCGCCCTCTCTTTAGCTGCGAGCACGGTGTGAATGACGTGCTCTTCGCCTTCCCGTAGCATCCCCGTCACTAGAGTAATTGAAGTACTACCTAAGTTGACTTCAGTTCGGTAAGTGTAGCCAACTACCCTGTAGCCCTCACTTATAGCTTTAGCGCGACATGTGAAGTAGCACGCCCTGCATCCACTACAGAGCCTTGGCAGTATGTAGGGGTACTTCCCCTTAGGCATGAGAATAGCTCCAGAATCACACACTTCAGCACATGCACCACACTTCACACACTTGCTGTAGTCAATGAAAGGAATCATTATTTTAACTGCTTCTTTATCCTTTAAATCAATGCCTAAGAGTATGTGATCATTAGGAGCTTCAACATCGAGGTCAGCTAAGACTACATCTCTTGAGTTGGCTATAGCTACAGCCATATTGATTGCAATAGTGCTTTTACCAGTACCTCCCTTACCTCCAGTTACTGCAGCAACTCCCACCTGCACTCCCCAATACATAAGCTGCAGTTAACAGTATTATACTCGGTATAGTGGTAATAGTATATAGAGGTGCATGCTGATTTGCTGATCAAAGCGCACATATTGCTGGTGGCTGTGATAGCCGCTGCACTACTGACGCTAGGTATTTTAATTGCAATAACCTCAGCATATGGAGGTAATGGCTACAGTAGCTCAAATAAGATAATGATGAATTCTACGACGTATCTATTTGTGTATGGTTCTTCTGGATGTAAGGCGTGTATACCATTTAAGGAGTTTTTGAGTAGGAATTACGCGAACATAACAATATTCTGCGATTTAGCAACTAATTCATCATGTAGGTTGAGGTTCTTCGAACTGATATCAAACTATGAGGTCCCACCGGAGATACCTATGACATTCGTAGTCAGTAAGGAGGGAATCGTAGCGATCATCGTCGGTGATGTACAAGATGAGGCGTTTTGGGACAAATTAATAGCTTCCACACCTACGTCTGCGATGTCGATCCCTATTTACGGGGGTAGTTACAGAATAATTAAGTACCTGAACCTAAGCAACCAAGTGGAATTTATTGCTAAGTACATGCCGGAAATCACTCACATAATGACAATTAGTGTGCCTCAGTCAGTTACGCCGGAAATACCCATGAGCGGACCCCAACTACTTGCTGCAGTAGTTACGCTAGCTTTACTTGACTCAGTAAATCCGTGCTGTATCTATATATACGTGACCTTATTAATTGCGGCAGCTACGTACAGCTTAAGATCTCTAGCTAACTCGAAAAAAGTTATGCTAGCTTCTGGGGCGCCCTTCATAGCGTCTGTATATGCAGGATACTACCTTTTGGGAGTAGGTTTAACAAAGGTATTTACCTATGTACCACTTAAAGTATTCGGCGTAGTCGCTATAGCTTTCGGTGCATGGGTTATTCTGTCATCAAGCAGTGAAAGAGTGCTAGGTAAGGAGAAAATACTGAGGTTAATACCACGTGCTAAGACATCAGCACTAATCTCAGCTATATTAGGCTTCTGTGTTACTTACGCAATACTTCCGTGCTCAGCAGGCCCCTATGTAGTATTTACAGGGCTGATATCAAAGACCAGTTTCACCTCAGCATTAATGTGGCTAGGGATATATAACTTAATATTCATTATCCCCTTAATAGCTGTGCTTGTTGCTGCTCTGAAGCTGGCGGAGGTAAGCAGGATTAGAGAGATAATAATTAAATACAACAACTACATATCTGTAGCTATGGGTGCTGCACTAATAATTTTGGGTTTCTACGTCCTTCTTACTTAGTTCAGAGGTTTTCGTGAGCTCAGCATTATAAAGCTAAAATTCCTCAGTAACAACTTCCTTTACAGGGCACTGAAAAATGACACTTAATTTATCTTTAAAGGACGTTGTGCTTGCTGTGATAGCAAGTGGAGCACGCAGTATTAAGGAAGTAGCTGACGCACTCATGGTTAAGGAGGACATGGTAAGAGGCGTTATTGAAGAACTTAAGAGATCAGGTCTTATTGAGGAGGTTGAGAAGGGTTTCTGGATATTTAAGAGAAAAGTATTAGAGCTAACTGAGATAGGTAGGGCAGAAGCTGAGAAGGCGCTGGAGAAACTAAGGAAGGTTGCTGAGGAGGTTAGAAGTAGAGTAAGTAGTGAAATGCCTCCAGAGGAGGCTCAGAAGGTCATAGAGCCGTACGCTCCCATATTGCCCGTGCTGCTCTATCTCGGACTGCTTGATCTGCTACTCCTTGAATCCTTATTCCTGGTACCTTCACTAGTTCTCTGGGATATGAGTGACTTCGGCAGTGACGTGAGGCTTGAGTAACGCCTGACTAATCTTCGAGTCCTGCAGCATACCTGAAGTAGTACCCAGGTTTCTTCCTCTTCCCGAAGCTCTCAAGTCCCTTCTCACGTAGCTGCTTCCTTAGAGCATCGGCTTCCTCCTTAGTGATCTCACCTTTCTTCTCTAAGTAATCAATTACTTCCTCAGCTTCTTTAGGTGTTCTGGCTCTCCTAATGAAGTCTACTGCACCAGGCATGAAGCCTCTTAGTGGATCCTTCCCTAACTTAGGAGGCCCTTCAAGAAGCTCCTTAGCAAGGTGAGGAAACAGCTTCTTAAACTTCCTAATATCATATTCAATCACTGTATTCACCAACTGCTACTTCCTACGATAGCTAATAAGTAGTACACACCAAGTATTTTAGAGGACTTAGAAGTTTCGTAAACTTGTTTCTTAATTATGGCTACTTAGCTGTGATTTTGCTGTTATGTTGCAGTTGCATTAACTTAGGACAAAGCTTAGGTAGATCAGACTAAACTGTACTTATTTATTATCTCTTTAACTAAGTCAGCTAATTCATTTATAGCTGCCTTGAGAAGCTCTTCACCTTTTTCTCTAGATGCTTGTGTTGCTGCGCCGAGGACGGCGTTTCTGTATAGTTCTTTCTCGATCTTCCTTGAGTAAACCCTCAATTTAGGTAGTTCAGCTATATTATCTTGAGCATTTTTCATATCTACGGCATCTGGTGCTATGGCTAGCATTACGCTTGTTTCATCTTCACCTGCGTGACCTGGGTGCTTGAATAACTCCTTCAACTTATCTCTGGCTAGGTCTACCCACCAGTTAGTAACGATTATTGCTGTGTCACTCTCATTAGCTACAGCCCTTGCGGCTTCGGCCACAGCTCTCGAATTACCTCCATGACCATTAACTACGAGTATGACTTTATACCCGTTCCGTGATATCTCTGACAGAACTTCCTTAATGTACAAATAAAGAACCTCCGATGGCACGTCGATCGTTCCAGGGAATTCCCTCAGTCCTCGGCAAGAACCGTACCAGATCGGCGGGAACAGATGTGCATTTAGTTTTTCAGCTACCTTCTCAGCTATGTAGCTGGCAGCTATTGTGTCCGTACCTAGTGGGAGGTGATTGCCGTGTCTCTCGACACTGCCTACAGCTATTACTGCAATCCTCTTCTGTTCTTTATCGTATTTTCCACCAGAGAGCAGCCACACCTTACTCAAGGCGCTACACCGTGATCATGTAGAGTAGCAGCTTATAAGATCTACGAAATAACTCTACTCTACATACCCCAACATCCTTACTGCTGGAGCGACCTCAGCCACAACGTGTCCCTTCTCGTAGCTGTATCTCAGTTTCACGTCCCTAGATACAGCATCAACACTCCTCAGCCCCTTAATGAGGGGTATCTTAATCTGCCTGACAAATATGGGATCCCCTACCTCTCCTCTATTAATGATCCACACATTCTCAGGTATGATTGTGACCAGCCCACCCCGTAATTCGGCCCTAATTAGCCCTTTAGCATAGAGACCTTTCTTAGTTTCCTCAATGATTTCACGCAGCCTCCAGTCTCCAGGAGCTATGGTAAGCGTTGAGTGCATTGCCTTAGGTACATGAAAGAGCCCCCGAGCCTGACCTGGCGTAGCTTTAAAACCTGCCTTCTTAAATCTAAAAGCACTTGACCTAGTGTGAAGAAGTTCAGTGACGACTCCATTAACGATCAAGTATTTCCTCTTAGACCTAACCCCCTCGTCATCAAATGATGTGCTAGCTGGGCTCAAAGTCGCTAGTGGATCATCACTTACGTTGAGCCACTTAACGCCTAGGTCCTGCCCCGGAATTAAGTGCTCACCTCTATCTCCTTCAAGTAGGTGTGCTAGCTCATGAAAGAGAGCACCTGCTAATTCGTAGTCGAGAACTAGCACCCACTTACCTACATTTAAAGGACTTAGCGCCTTAGCTCTTAGCTGCGATGCAGCTCTGAAACTTAAGTCCTCAACCACCTCCTCAATAACACTCATTACGCTTCTTAAGTTGCCTGTGACTGCGATAGAGAAGCTAGCTACAGCGTACTTGCCGTAGCTCTTTTCCTCAGCAAATATTGATAACTCAGAGACTCCCTTAAACTCAGTACATGAAAATTCAGAAGATTCTATACTCCTCTCTATGTAGGTTGAAGTGGCAATTACCTCGCCTGCACCACCTAGAAGGGCGGCAATTTCTCTCACAATACTCACAAGCTCACTTAGGTCTACCTCTTCACCTACTGATGACACACCGCTACAGAAGTCAGCTTCCTCAAGTTCTGATGAGGTGCAGCAAGTGATATTTCTAGATAGCGAGTGGACCAGCTCCTTAAGTCTACTAAGATCAGCTTCAGAAGATGAGGATGCGATCACCCAATTTCCTCTAACAAACCTCCTTAGCCCTAAGTATTCAGCGCTTGACTTACTTACCTCCATGGACCCTCTGCGCCACGCAGCTATATTAACGTGTTGCTTAAGCTTAGTAATATCCTCGTACATATCTTCCTTACTTCAACATACTTACGGGGGTGTTAAGTATTAGTTATGGTAATTTATGGTAATTTAACTGCCGCCAGCTGCTGGAGGAAATATAGATACCTCATCTCCGTCCTTGAGGTGTGTCTTAAGTCCTCCAGTAAACTGTATATGTCTTCCATTGACCAGAATCACTAGATCTACATTTTTCTCTTTAAACTTCTGTATGACTTTTCTAAGTTCTGGAAGGGCTGTCAGTAGATCCTCAAACGTCGAGTTATTCTCTAATTCAACTACTTTCTGCTTCCATCCTAGTTTCTCAGGCAGTGAGAGGAATGCGGTGACCTTCACCTTCATTACAGCGGGCACCTCACTATGTCCCTCGAGTACGGGCAGTGAGCACAGGTAGGTGAATTCCCCCAACAATCATATCTGTTTGTCAGAGTTAAAGTACAGTAATGTTCTAGGGGACAGTCGAGGCATGAAGGTTCATGCATGAAGTAAGTAATCACTCTGAACTTGACGTACGACGTGCTGAGCCATATCTCACTAAGTTCATCAGTTCTTAAATCACCGAACACTACAGGATATAATTCCCTGGTGATGTTATTCATTGTGACCGACCACCTTCTAGAGTAGTAGATGCACGGCGTCACGAGGCCGTCAACCCTCACGAAAGCTGCTCTCTTCGTAATGAAGGGGCATGACCTCTCTGAAACTGATGTAGTAAACTTCGGCAGCAACACACTAATACCGTAGAGGAGGCTCAGGCGCGCAGCCTCATATGATACCTCCTCAATACTTGAAGTGCAGGAGGGGTCTCTATAGCAAGCCAGCGACTCTTCAATATCAGAACTTAATGGGATTACATTTGAAACTACTACATGGGAGGCACCTACATCCTTAGCTAGCTTAATGACGTCAGTTAAGCACGCATAATTCAGCTTAGTAACGGTGAAGTGTATATGTAGGTCAGGAGTGTAGGGCCCCCTGATACGGAGCTCACGTAATTCCTGCAAGGCATGAACGATCTTATAGAGGTCACCCCCTAATCTGAGCTTACTATAAATCTCATCGCTAGCTGAATCAATGCTGACAACTAGGGAGTCAACTCTTAGTCTGTGAATATCACGTACATACTCCTCTAGCAGCACACCATTAGTGTTCAAGAGTACCTCCATGCCACTAGACTTAATTGCAGATATCACTTCAAGTATATCTGGGTGAGTTAGCGGCTCACCCCAACCTGACAGTACTATGCGCTTAACGCCGGACTTGGAAGCTTTCTTAATTATTGCGCGAGCTATATCCAGGTCTATTTCAGTTATCTCACGGGAACTAAGGAACTTTCTGAAGCAATAAGTGCAGTTTAGATTGCATTTCGTAGTTAGCTCAAGCATTAATTCATTAGGACGCGAATCTTGAGAGGGCGTGATAATCCAGTCACTAATGCGAACAGCAGGCCTCACATACCTCGTCAGTGTTCCCCTATGTGGTATGACGTAAGCGAAAAATTAAAAACATTCTGGACCGTAGCTGTTACCTGCCTGTAATTCTTGAAATTTTTATATATTTTAAGTTCGTAAATAGTATTGACCTTCTAGTTTGGTGTTAGCTATGGTTGGGGGTTACGTAGGTAGGATACTACGTGTTAATCTATGGAGTGGGAAGTGCCTTATAGAGCCACTACCTCCTGAGAGTGTCCTTAGGTCGTGGTTAGGTGGGCGAGGCCTTGGAGTGTACTTGGCTTTGAAAGAGATAGACCCTAAGGCAGACCCCCTAGGGCCCAGGAATAAGGCGTTTGTTCTGACAGGTCCTGTAACTGGCATAGCTGGCGTCCCAGAGAGCGGTAGGTGGTGCAGTGTCACGAAGTCACCTCTAACAAACACTATTCATGATAGTCAGAGTGGCGGCAAGTTCGGCCCTGAACTAAAGTTTGCTGGCTTCGATGCTGTGATACTAGAGGATGTGTCAGAGTCTCCTGTGTACCTGTGGATTCACGACGGGAAAGCAGAGTTGAGGTGTGCCTGCCACCTGTGGGGTAAGGACGTACATGCAGTGACGGACATGATTCGTGAGGAGCTGGCTACTGAGGTAGGTAAGGATGAGGCAGCTAAGATTAAGGTACTAACTATAGGTCCTGCAGGTGAGAACTTAGTAAAATTTGCTGCGTTAATGAATGACAAGAACAGAGCAGCAGGTAGAGGAGGTCATGGAGCTGTATGGGGAAGTAAGAAGATTAAGGCAATAGCTGTCCTGGGTCACGGCAGGCCTAGCGTAGCTGATGAAGGTAAGTTTAGAGAGGCAGTAGCTAAGGCAGCTAAAAAGCACCGCGAAAGCCCTGTAACGTCTGAAGGACTACCTAAGTTCGGAACTGCGGTTCTAGTAAACATCATAAATAAGGCAGGGATATTCCCGACCCGGAACTTCAAGACAGGGGTCTTCGAAGGTGCGGAGAAAATCAGTGGTGAGACATTAGCTGAAAAGTACCTTGACAGGAAGAAGAGCGTTGAAGAGTCTTGCTGGGGATGTATGATAACGTGCGCTAGGTACAGCAGAGTAACTAACTCACCGTTTAGTGGAGAAGGAGGAGGTCCGGAGTACGAAACCATATGGGCTTTTGGAGCGCAGACAGGAACAGACGATCTAGAAGCTATAATTAAAGCAAACTTCCTCTGTAATGAACTAGGGCTAGATACCATAAGCATGGGCCACGTCATAGGTACGTTTATGGAGCTTGTAGAGCTAGGTAAGATACCTGAAGAGAAGTTGAGAGGCCTGAAAGCTAAGTGGGGGACACCAGAAGCTATAGTTGAGTTAACCTGGAGGACTGCCTACAGGTCAGGTATAGGTGACGAACTAGCTGAAGGTGCTGAGAGACTAGCTAAGAAGTACGGAGCACCTGAGGTAGCTATGACGGTGAGAGGACAGGAGCTACCAGCATATGACCCCAGAGGCGCTCAAGGACATGGCCTAGCTTACGCGACAAGCAACCGAGGAGGATGCCACCTGAGAGCATACATAATATCTCCTGAGGTGCTGGGTGTTCCATCACTTGTTGATAGGTTTAAGACTGAAGGTAAGCCTGCACTAGTCAAGGAGTTCCAAGATGTCTTTGCTGTAATCGACTCAATGATAGTGTGCAAGTTCTCGAGTTTCGCTATATGGGATGAGGAATACGCTGAGCTCATAAGTGCAGTGACAGGATGGGATGTAAGTAAGGAGGAGGTTCACAAGATCGGAGAGAGAATATGGAATGCTGAGAGGGCATTTAACATACTCAGCTTTGGCGATGGCAGAGAGTACGATACCCTACCTAAGAGACTACTTGAAGAACCAATGCCTGAAGGACCATCAAAAGGTTATGTAGTGAAGCTAAGTGAAATGCTTGATGAGTATTACAAGCTACGTGGCTGGGTAGATGGTAGGCCGACCAGAGCAAAGTTGGAGGAGCTAGGACTAAAGTGGATAGCAGACAGGCTGGAAGAGGAGGGGCTCTTACCAGAGTAAGATTTAACTTAATTTCATTAGGGTAATACATTATTTTTCTCCTAAAATAATGTGCTCCCCCAACATCACCTCAAACCTACGCTTAGATAGATGATGAGGCATGAATATAATGAGTAAGTTAGATGACGTTATTGATAAGGCTAAGAAAGCACTTCTCGACGAGCTCTATGCTTCTGCGATCTACAAGAAGCTAGCTATGCAGCATAGAAAAGGTGAGCTATTCAAGAAATTCAAGACGTTAGCTGATGTGGAGCGGAAGCATGCGAGGTTCTGGATGGAATTCTTAATGAAGGGGGAGTAAAGGTAGATGAGGTGCGGGTTAGCAGGACTAAATTAGCACTATGGGTAGATGTATTCAAAATCCTAGGTCCGGGACTTGCTTTCAAGATTCTTGAATCTAGTGAGAAGCGAGCTATAGAGCTGTACTATGAATTATTAGAGGGTAACTACCTGACGGCTGAAGAGCGTGAGAAGCTGAGGGAAATTCTTGAGGATGAATTAGTTCACGAGGATGAGATAGCTGAGGAAGGGTCTAAATTTAAGGAGTTCATTGGTCACGTGAGAGATGCTGTGCTTGGAATGAATGATGGGCTCGTAGAAGTGCTTTCGGTGTCAGCAGGTCTCGCAGGCGCGTACGGCGACCCCATGTACGTCGCTATCGGAGGGCTGATAGTTGGTGTTGGCGGTGCACTATCTATGGGGATCGGCGCGTTTATGAGTGTGAGAGCACATAAGCAGGTCAGGCTAGGTTTGATGGTGAGATTAAGTGCCGCAGCTAGGTACGCTGCAGAGCTATTAATTAAGAAGGTTGTTGAGTCTTTGAAGAAGCGGGGTATCAGTGAAGAGACTGCATTGAAGGTAGCGAAGGAAATGCTACAGAAGGGTTCACTAAGTAGTGTAGATGCTATCGAGGGGTTCGGCGCAAGTGAGGAGGTCATAGGCAATCCTGCTAAGGCAGGACTGTACACCGGGCTATCATATGCTGTAGGCGCTTTCGTTCCGCTTCTTCCATACTTCATTATGATGCCAGTACGTCTAGCATTACCTGCTTCGTTTTTAGTTGCTTCTGTCATGCTGTCAGTTATGGGATTCCTAATAGCTATTACGGCAGACCTCAGCATCAAAGCCAAGATTGCTGAGATAGTAGCAGCTGGAATAGGGTCGGCTCTCTTGACTTTCGGCATAGGAAAGCTAGCTTCAGTTCTTCTGGGTATTGAGGTGACGTAGAGTAGGAAGCAATATAATGTATGTAGGGGAATCTATGGTGAGGCGACATAAAGGTGGAGGAATTTGTTGAGCTAGCTAGGAAGATGATTGACAGGGAGGAGACTTACGCGCGTGACCTTGAGGACCTTGCTAACAAGGTAAGTCACCCGGTCCTCAAAGCACTTATTACTGGGGTCGCGTCAGACTCAAGAAAGCACAGTAACTTCTATGCTGCAGTATTAGCGCTACTTACTGAGCAGGCTCCTCTAATGTCTCAGGAGAAGTTGGACCTAATTCAGGAGGCCATCAGGAAGCATATTAGATTAGAAGAGGAGATGATTAAATTAACTGAAGAGTGGCTCAGTAAAGTCGATGATTCTAGGCTGAAGCTGATATTAGCTGCAATACGTGACGATGAGATTAAGCACCACAGCCTTCTTGTAAGTATCGAGAAGCACATAGCGCGCGCTGAAACATTAACAGAGCAGGATCTTTGGGACATGATATGGAAGGATAGCTTATGGCACGGTGCTCCTGGAGGTTAGCTAGATCTTTGGGTGTATGGTTCTCGCTCAAACTAAAATGTATTTTTGAAGAGCACTTAACGCTAATTATTAAAGAGTGTTCTCTAACCTGCTGCTCTTACTTGACCTCATAGAGTGCTGTACGCTCGTAAGCTTAGGGAGTCCGACTGCGTGTTTCTTCAGCAACCATACACCTAGATATACGAAGGGAGTATCTAGTGCAGCAATAATTACTTTGAACAGCCACAAGCTAATAGTCATTATTGCTAGGTCAGCTACTGCAATTACGCCGTAGAAGGCTATGAACGTAAATACAGCTGAGTCTATTAGCTGACTCACGATCGTTGATGCATTATTACGTACCCACAGCCACCTACCCTTAGTTATCTCTCTCCACTTCCAGAATGCCCAGACGTCGTGATGCTGGCTAATGAGGTACGCGACTATTGAAGCAGCAACGATCCGCGTCTGTAGACCGAATACTCTCTGATAAAGCTCTTCCATGCTGGGCTCAAGAGGCGGAAGAACCCAGTCCATCCATATGAGTGCAAGCATTATTACCTCAGCTGCCAGGCCCGCCCATACTACGTAAACAGCCTTCCGCTTACCGTAGACCTCGTCGATAATGTCAGTTATAGGGAATGTGAAGCAGTAGGCTATCGTTCCAGCAGGAACTATCAGTCCTAGAAATTGCGTTATCTTAACACCAGCAGCTATGTTAGCAAAGACTATGGTAGCTGAAAATATACCTGAAAGTAGCGTCAGCACAAGCACGTCACGCTCGGTTACTACCTTCACTTCACTCATGCCTATCACCTCAGGCTGTGGGGTCCTCTATTACTGAGTATGTAGGGGATTATTAGAATTACTGCTTGGAGCTCCAGTTAAGCTTCCTTCCTAGACCTTCTGGTAACAGTTGCAATTAGAGCTATTCCTACTACTGCTAGTATAGCTCCTGCGATGAATTTGGCCGAAGCCACTAAGTAATTCCATAACCAAGCTAAAATGTCCGGAAGAGACCACCCGGTCAGCGGATGTATAGCTATTAAGACTCCTGCTGCGATTAGTAGAGCACCAACAACGATAATAGCGATTTTACTAGCTTCTTTAAGTTCCTCCGAAACTGCTTTGGATTCTTCTCTCGCTTCTTTGGTGCTTTCATGCTCTGTTTTCTTGGGCATGAGCACGCAGGCTGCAATGTACAGTATTATTGCTATGCCTGGATTAACTACGAAGAGCGCTATAGCTGCCAGCCTGATTAATACAGGGTCGACTCTTAAGTACTCAGCTAAGCCTCCGCAGACTCCGCATAACATTTTCTCTTTTTCACTTCTATAAATTCTCTTCATTGCGGCACCCAATACTTTCTCTAGTTAAGTTAAGGACATAGGGTGTTAATATTCTTAAATGGTAAGTAGTCTCGATTCATGATAGTACTAGAATTGTGAGGCTTTTCTTAGTTTAATGCAGTGAAAAGCGGCAGGTTACCTAGTAGTGATCTCTATACCAGGTATCCTCAGCTTGCTCTCTAGCCACTTGAAACCTACTGTAGCAGCTGTAGTCATCGCTAGATATATGACTGCTAACGTCATGAAGATCTCTATCGGCATGAACCACTGAGAATTGAAGGTCTTCGCTACTGAGAACATCTCAGGCACACCCACCACGAATGCTAGTGACGAGTACTTTATCATGTAGATCAGCTCATTAGATATGCCGGGTAGCGCGCGCCTTATAGCCTGCGGCAGAATTATATACAGTACCTCCTGCATCTTAGTCATTCCTAACGCTCTAGCAGCTAGTGACTGACCTATATCAATGGATCTTATTGCGCCTCTGACATACTCAGACTGGTATGAGCCACTACACAGTATGAATCCTATTACAGCAGCCCAGTAAGGCGTGAGGTAGATTCCGAAGTCAGCTAAACCAAAAAATAGAATTAGGAGTGTTACCATGAGTGGAAAACCCCTAAAAATAACTACTATGGCTGTTGCGAGTACGCGGGCTACTCTACCGCCATAAACTCTGGCTGTCCCGAGTAGAATTCCTAGAGCTACGCTAACAGGCATTGCTATAGCTAGCAGCTTTAGTGTGGTAATGACTCCGCTGAAGAGTGCTGGCAGGAACTCTTCCCAGAAGCTCATCTCCTTTCACCGTATAATCTCCCGATTTTCTCGAAGAACTTCTTTGTGACTTCGTGCTTCGGGTTAAAGACCACTTCCTTAGGCGGACCTTTCTCGAGGATCTTCCCGTCATACATGAACATGATTTCATCAGCTACTTCCAGCGCGAAGCCTATCTCGTGCGTTACAACCAGACCTGTTACGCCTTTCCTGGCAAGCTCCTTCATTACCTGAAGTACCTCGCCAACGAGCTGCGGGTCGAGAGCTGATGTCGGCTCGTCATAGAGTATTATTACCGGATCCATAGCTAGTGCTCTAGCAATAGCGACCCTCTGCTTCTGACCTCCTGAGAGCTGTGCTGGGTACTTGTGCCATAGATCCTCAGTTATGTGGACAGTCAGCAGTGCCTCCTTAGCACTCCTCAGTGCTTCCTCCTTAGGCATTTTCTTAACCTTAGTAAGCCCTATCATCACGTTCTCTAAGGCTGTCAGGTGGTGGAACAGGTTGAATTCTTGGAATACGAAACCTATCTTCTGCCTCATCTTGTTGATGTCGACCTTAGGATCAGTTAGCTCTATGTCCTCAAGCCAAACTCTTCCCTTGTCAGGCATCGTCAGCAAGTTTAGGCATCTTAGTAGGGTGCTCTTGCCTGCTCCACTAGGTCCTGCAATTACCTTCGTTTCACCCTTCCTTATCTCGAAGGTGACTCCCTTAAGTACCTGTAGCTTACCATAGCTCTTGTGAATATCCTCTGCTCTTAAAACTACATCCCCACTCATCTCACATCCCTCCTTTCACGAGACCTGGGATCTGGACTTTTTCATATATTATGTTGAATATTTTGGTTCCACCATAAGTGAGGATTATAAATAATATACCTGCGAAGAGGTAGGGTATGAAGTAAATTCCTGTCGAGATGGCTACGTATCTAGTTCTGGTCAATATCTCCATAACGCCTAGCGCGAAACATATGGCTGAGTCCTTGAGCAGTATTGCGTACTCATTTGTCCAGCCAGGTATCGCAATCCTCAGTGCCTGCGGCAGCACTATATGTATTATTGCCTGAGTTTTAGTCATGCCTATTGACCTAGCAGCTAGCATCTGGCCTTCCTCAACGGATTGGATGGCACCACGGAATATCTGGGATTGGTAAGCACCGCTTCTGAGTCCTAAGACAATCATGCTCGTAACTAGTGCCGACAGCTTGAATCCCATAGCAGGAAAAACACCCCAGTAGAATAAGAATAGCAGAACCAGCAGTGGAACTCCTCTGAAGAACCAGACGTAAACGTCTAGGATGGTCTTAATTATCCTGCCACCGTAGACCTGACCTATGGCTATGGGCAAACCTATAATAAATCCTAATCCAAGCCCTCCACCAACCAGCGCAAAAGTCCACAGAGCTCCCTCAATGATGTAGGGGAAGTACGGTAGTAATGCCTCGATGTTGATGTTCATGCTATCACTTCTCTTACGAGATATTTGTAATTTGTAAGGGAAAAATAAACTTTTAGTTAAAACAGGTAGTTAGTTTTTATAATCAAGACTTACGGATTGTTTACTTTAGATTCCATTTCTCTAGTAATTTATCCCACTCAGGGCTATGCATTAGCTCCCACAGTGCTTCATTAATCTTATCCCTCAGCCACTTGTCCTCAGGTCTGGTAGCGATTGCGTAGCACTCTGGCGCACCTAGTGTAGTAACTACCTTCAGCTTGTCAGCAATCTCAGGGTGCTGCTTTAAGTACGGCTCGAAGAATGCTGAGTCAGTGATGCATGCTATAGCTCTTCCATTTAGAACAGCTTCAACAGCAGCTACGTAGGAGTCTAAGCCTAGTTTCTTGAAGTTGTAGCCAGCCTTCAGTAATCTATCAGCCCACTCATCTGCTGTTGCACCCAGCTGTACAGCTATGTACTGACCTGAATTCAGAATTTCTTCTGCTGACATCTTCACGTCTGACCTAGTTACTAGCTGGTGGATGTATGTGTAGTAAGGTACTGAGAACCATATCTTCTTACATCTCTCGGCAGTAACAGTCATTCCTGACGCAATTATGTCTATGTCACCCTTCTCTAGTGCTGTCACAATTGTGGACCAGTCCCATGGCTTGTGAATTACTTTCCACCCATACTTCTTAGCCATCCAGTCAACTACATCCACGTCGAAGCCCAAAGCTGTTCCATTAGGTGCTACATACGTAAATGGCGGGTAGTTAGCGTCGAAGCCATGTATTATTGTGACCTCACCCTTAGGTTCCTCCGTGAACTTCCCTTTAGGATACGCACAGAGCTCTTGTGCTGTTGGAATGTGCGGCATGGGCTTAGCAAACCAGCCGACCACGCCACCTATGACTAAGCCGATTACTAATCCAACTACTAAGTATAGTACTGCTTTATTCAAAGAGTAACCCCATTTCAAAAATTCAAGATAATCTTTAAAAAATTTACCTATTGAATCTAGGTACAGTCGAATAGTTAGCTATAAATGTTTTTGCACTTTAACATGAAAATCATGAACTTGAAAGCACTTTGTTATTGCGAGTTGATGTAGTTTAATATACAGTGTTAAGTTAGGTGTTCAAAAATCCCATGTAGCACACGAACTTATTCGTGAAGAAACTAGTTTTTATTCGGGTTGATAATTGAGAATAAGAAGTATAGTTATTACATGCTCCCTTGCTCTAACTCTCGCCCTCATAGCTTCAGCTATATTTATGAATACGCATATTCAGCAAAAATTACCTACTACGACGACTGGCGAGAAAGTAACTTCCTCAATTATGAAGAAATATGCAACAGTGGTTAATTACCTCGAATTAACTGTATTAGTCGACAATTACTCCTACAATAAGACATTAGTTACTGCATGGGGACTATCTATATACTGCGTGGCTGATAATGTTACGTTTTTATTCGATACAGGACCTGACGACTACGCATTATGTCGTAACTCTGAACTACTAGGCATAAACCTAAGTAGTATTGACTTTGTTGTGCTGAGTCACGAACACGGTGATCATGTAGGTGGTCTTAACTACGTAGCTAAGTTACGAAGAGGAATTAAGGTATACGTCCCCTCATCAAGTAGAGACTTAATTAGCTACGTGTCTAGCTTAGGACTAAATCCCGTACCTGTCCATAATACAGTAACTGTAGCTAAAGGTGTCTTCATCGTAGGGGAGGTTTATGGGCCGCCATATGAGATTGCAGTAGCTATTAATACGAGTAAGGGCTTTGTTGTTGTGGTAGGTTGCAGCCATGCAGGCGTTACGACGTTCTTGAGGAAGGTCAGTGAAGAGTTTGGCGGGAGAATATATGCTGTAATAGGTGGTTTTCACTTATTTTCAGCACCTAAGGACTTGGTTGTGGATGTAGCTGAAGAGATTGTGGATATGGGGGCAAGGAAGATTTACCCTATACACTGTAGTGGAGACTATATAAGGCATTATCTAGCAGTTAACTACCCAGCCATTTATGGTGACGGCGGAGTTGGGATGAGGGTTGTGGTTGAGGGCAGCGGAGGCTCAGAAAAAGAAGAGTAGCTACTACATGTCTAGCCAATTAGTACGTCATGTATGAATTCTACTATTTTAATATTAAGTATTTTCTCCAGAGCTGTATATGCTTCAGGGTACTTCACGCCAGAACCGAGAATAAGCTTATCTCTCGGGACAAAGCCCAGAAGAACTGTCTCATTCTTAAGGTTAGGCAGTTCAGCAGATGTTACTGGAAGTCCCGTCTTCAAGTTCATCAGCGATATTAGGTCGGGAAAGGTTGCTATTCTTCTTGATCCTTTATCTAGGGTTATGTATTCGTTTACGAATCTAATCATGTACTTCGCACCGCCACAGTCAAGCGACACTGAACCTACGTCGAAGCCTTCGCGAGTTTCTAAGCTGACATCAGAGACTGTGCACTCGCCTATAACTTCTCCGCTAGCTTCTTTGAAGGCTGCGTAGCACGCTCCCTTCGTATCTCCCTTAGAGATGTGCTTGCTCATCATCCTACCGACTTCATAAGCTTTCCTGAGAGCGCCGGGAGCTCCATGCTCCTTAGCGTACCCAGCATCTATAGGGTTTCTAGCAACAGCTACTAATCCGCCAGCCTCGACAGCAGCTCTCCTAACAATAGATGTAGCAGACTCTAACTTCGCTGAAACATAGAGCTCAATGTACTTGCCTTTACTTGGGTCCCCACCCGCTACAGCCTGCTTTGAGATGTATCCATCAATTCTATGCAGTCCCATGGACCCCATGAGGCCTGTAGGATGTGCCCTGCCGTTGCATGGCATATCAACAACTGGAATCCCTAGCATAGCTGACTGAATTAATCCATTCACTCCATTGTAAGCGCCTACCTCAGAAGGAATCAGCCCTTCTACCCCAACACCGTTCTCTATTAACAGCTCGACAGACCTAATCAGATGCACTGGCTTCAGGTACCTCTCCTCAGCTGCTGGCGCTCCTACGGCTGAGACCGTAACTAAGATGTAGTCGTCAGATACTTCATGAGGGTCTAAAATCCTTACCTCTCCTGTCAGCTCGAAGGCAAGCCTACCGAGCTCTAAGCCCTCGCTAATCCATCCGCCGCCACCACCGCCAAAGAATGACGCACCGTAAACTAAGGATTTTATTCCTCTCAAGTTCTTAAGTACTATCAATCTAGGCCCTGTCAAAAATAGGGTATTAACTATTTAGCTTTAGTGGCTCATAATGAAGGATGTCAGCTACTCCGGTAGAACCTTTCCTGGATTCAATATATTGTTTGGATCGAATAGCTTCTTTACTTCTTTCATTAACCGGAGGTGATGCCTGCTGAGGTACTTCTGCAGGTACTTCGACCTAGTTGCTCCTACGCCGTGCTCGCCAGTTATCACGCCGCCAAGCCTCACGGTCAGGTCATATATCACCTCCCGCAACTTGTCGTATTTCTCCCTGCTCCAGCCCTGCCTTCTTATAATGTGCGGGTGGAGGTTTCCATCACCTATGTGGCCACAGATAGGTATCCAGGTATTGTACTTTTTCTCTAGCTCGTCGATGCCCTCCATGAACTCGTAGATCTTTCCTAAAGGTAGTGAGACGTCGAGCGCATCCACCAAGTCCTTCTTTAAGGCGCTATAGATCTCACTCCTAATCTTCAGTATCTCTGCTTGCTCGTCTTCCCTAGTAGCCACTACTGGCTCTAAGGCGCTGTTCCTCTCAGCTATAGAGTTAATTATCTCTAACTCAGAGTAAACATTATCCTCTACAGGTTCGCTGACAGTTACTATTAAGTATGTGAAGCCTTCCTCAGCAGGCCACTTAAGACCTAAGTAGCTGGCTGATCTCTCAATGAGGTCCTTCTCAGCGTACTCGAGGAGCAGAGGTATGACCCCACTCCTCATTATTTCACTGGACGCTCTTATCGCGTCGAGCCTCTTACTGAAGGGTATTATCATTGTAGCACTTGCTCCGAACTTGGGGTAGAGCCTTATGTAGGCCTTAGTTATAACGCCTAGAGTGCCTTCACTCCCTATGATTAGGTGCATGAGGTTGTAGCCCATGTTATTCTTTATTACTTTACCGCCCAATCTGAGGATCTGGCCCGTAGGCAGCACTACCTCAATACCTAGCACGTAATTCCTCATAACACCTGTCCTGACTGCTCTAGCCCCGCCCGCGTTAGTAGCTATCATGCCACCTACGAACGCGCCCTCATCTCCCGGGTGTGGTGGGAAGAAGAGGCCTGCTTTCTCAGATTCCTCAATTAGCTTTGATAGGGTTACGCCAGCACCTACCTCAGCTACTAAGTTCTCAGTATCTATGACTATATTATCCATCCTCTCAAGAGACAGTATAATACCTGGCTTAAGGGGGACTGCACCACCAACTAGCCCTGTCCCGCCGCCCCTCGGGTAGACGGGAACTCCCTCCCTATTTGCTAGCTTAAGTACCTCCGCTACTTCCTCAGCAGTCCTAGGTTTAACAACTACTACCTCCTCAGCCGCCCTAGGCCTCACATGCTCTGACGCCTCGTCGTAGAGGTACTTTTCGATAAGCTCCTTCTCGGTTACTACCCACTCATCACCTACTATCTTCTTTAGCTCACTAATTAGCTCGGGCTTGAGCACCATTTGCTACCTCCCTCTAATACGTCTTACTTCCTCTATAATTTTAGGGACGATCTCGTATAAGTCCCCTACTACGAAGAGGTCGCTGTACTTACCTATAGGTGCTGAGGGGTCTATATTTATAGCTATGATTAGCCTAGAGTCCTTCATGCCGGCTAGGTGCTGTGGCGAGCCAGAGATCCCGCAGGCTATGTAGACCTTGGGCTTAACTATATTGCCGCTGAAGCCTACCTGCCTGTCCTTAGGCACCCACCCAGCATCTACTAGCGGCCTGCTGACAGCTACTACGCCGCCCAAGAGCTCAGCTAGCTCCTCAAGTAGCTTGAGGTCCTCCTTCTTCTTAAGGCCCTTGCCGCCAGCTACGATTACTTCAGCGTCAGCTATATTGACTTCCTTCTCCCTAGCCTTACCCAGCACCTCAATTCCTCTACTGCCAGCTAGACGCTCCTTAGGTACCTCCCTGACATGCACCTCCCCCATCCTTGAGGGATCTTTCTCTGGCGGCTTGAATACCTTGTACCTCACGGTAGCCATCGCGGGAGTAGTCAACGTCTTTATGTGAGCTATTATGTTCCCTGTGAATGCTGGCCTGACCTGAACAATGTCTCCTTCATCAGTAATGTAGACATCTAAGCAGTCAGCAGTTAGCCCAGTTCTGAGTGCTGCAGCGACCCTCGGCGCTAGCGACCTCCCCCATGCTGTAGCACCAAATAATACCAACTTAGGCTTAATCTCACTAATTAGATCAACAAGTATCTCCTTATGCAGCAGCACGTTAGGTGGAGCACCCGCACCGTACTCGTAAGCATAGACCTCATCCGCACCGTACTGAACTAGCTCTTCAGCGTGCTTGCTCACTCCATACCCTATGATGACCGACTTAACTGACCCACCTAACTTGCTGACTAGCTCCCTCCCCTTACCTATGAGCTCGTAGGTAACTGGATGCACCTTACCATCAATGTACTCAGCGCACACGAGTATTCCTCCTTCACCCACTTAAATCACCCCTTCAGAAGTCAATAGCTCGATAATCTTACGCACACCTTCATCACCCTTAACCCTAATACCTTCTCTCCCCTTTTCTAGGGCGTAGTACGCCTTAATTACCCTGGTCGCTGAGCCCTCTAGGCCTAACCTATTGAAGTCAATCACATCCCTCAAATCGTCGGCGGTCCAGACCTCGATCTTAGCTTTCCTAGCCTTCACTAAGTCCTTAAACTTTGGCTTCCTAGGCACATTGACTTCCTTAGTAACCGAGATTAAAGCAGGAAGCTTAACCCTCACCAGGTAGTAGGCACTGCCGAAGTCTGAAATGACAGTTACGGATTCTCTGCTGACTTCCTTGACTTCAGTTACGTAGGATACGTGGGGTACCCCCAGAAACTCAGCTACTTCAGGGCCTACCTGCCCTGTATCGCCGTCAACGGACTTTTCACCACATATGACTAGGTCGAAGTCACCGAGCTTCCTAATAGCTGACGCTAGGGTATATGAGGTAGCTAGGGTATCTGAGCCAGCAAACCTCCTGTCGCTGAGTAGTATAGCCCTGTCAGCACCGCGGGCTAAGGCATCCCTCAGTGCTGGCTCAGCGTGAGGTGGAGCCATTGAAACGACGGTGACTGTGCCACCTAACGACTCTTTAATTCTGACAGCAGCCTCTATAGCGTGTAGGTCGAACGGATTGATCTCTAGCTTAGCAGACGACCTATCGACAACACCCCTCTTAACGTCAAACCTCACCTTCTCAATATTTGGAGTAGGCTTCATTAGAACAATAAGCCTCACGAAACCTCACCTACAGATACATCTATGAGAGGACATTATCGTAACCCCTCAAAGAGCACACTATTAAGTTCTTTAGCGGACTTTAAGTATTCTGTACGTAGGACGGCAGGATGCTGCAGGGACTGCGCTAGCTGAACACCTGTAATATATCTTTAATTTACGCCTTCTTAAAAGTTTGGAAACTTCCTACTCTGAGCTGGGCACGCTTCTTGAGAGTTTCTCGATTTTAACTAACTTACCTACTTCTGCCCTCTCATCTATGTCAGCTTCCTCTACATACCTTACTTCAGTTATGTCAGCTCCATTCTCCACCCTGACACGGACTCCTTCAACTACATTTACATCAGCTCTCTTGTCAATGAATACCTCCTCACCTATCACTTTCTTAACTTCAGCCTCCTTCCCAACCCTGACTTCGCGGGCTACAACAACAGCACTTACCTTAGACTTCTTCTCTATAGTCACTTCATTAGCCACTACCTCTTCAGCTCTAAGGGACCCGCTGACGGTCACCTCATCAGCTATAACCCTCTCAGCCTTTAAGCTACCTGAGACCTCTACCTCGTCTCCCTTCAACTCACCGCCTACTGCCATGCTGCCTGATACACTAACATCTCCTCCTTCTAAATCTCCCTTAATACTCATGCTGCCTGACACCCTCAGCTCACTAATCTTCAGGCTGCCACTGACGCTTCCAGAGCCGCTAACATGTAGCTCATCTCCTCTGGCGTCTCCTTCCAGCTTAAGTGATCCACTAACACTTAACTTCCCGAACTTCAAGGGGCCCTTAAGCCTCACAGACCCGCCAACAGACATCTCCTCTATTTCCTGCATCTTACCTACCCATTAGTGAGGGTAGTGATATCGTTTATAACTGAAACTCACAAATTGTGAGTTGTATGAAGTATCGGTGTTGGCACGATATCGTTGAGTCCTTACTGGAGGCGCTAGTAACTGGCGAGAAGGGTATTACGGAGCTTTGCGCAGTGGCTAACATATCTGTCGATAGAGGTAAGGAGCTCGTTGAGTGGCTTGTTAAGTACGGATTAATTGCGGAATTAGTAGTTGAGGGCAGGAGGTACTACAAGATAACTGCGAGAGGGTATGAGTGGTTGGGCGTATATAGGTACCTTAAGACTATGCTCCCTAAGAAGTAGGTCGAGATAATTAGGTAACTTACTAGACAAGTAAGATTGATTTTCCTTCCCCCCTATATAAATCGGGTCAAAAAATGTCCTCAAGCTCTAGGGTTCTAGATTCAATAGAGAAGCACCGTAGCTGGGTTATTGACGTTCTCTCAAAGATGGTGTCAATACCTACGGTTAATCCTCCAGGTAAGAACTTCAAAGAGTTTGTTGATTACGCTGGGAATCTGCTGGAGGAGCTAGGTATGAATGTTAGGGTGTATGAGGTGCCTAAGGATGTGGTAGCTAAGAACTACCCAGACTACGCTGACTACCCTAGGTACATCCTCGTTGCTAGGGTGGGTGAGGGAGAGCCTATAATTCACTTCAATGGCCACTATGATGTAGTGCCGCCAGGTAGTGGGTGGGACAGGGATCCCTTTAAGCCGTATCTTGAAGGAAGTAAGTTGTATGGTCGCGGTTCAGTTGATATGAAGGGTGGGATAGCCGCATCAATACTAGCTACTAAGGGATTTACTGAAGTTGTTAAGGAGTTTAAGGGAGCAATAGAAATAGCTCTCGTACCTGATGAAGAGATAGGTGGCGTGACTGGGACTGGGTATCTAGTAGAGAGGGAGCTAGCTAAGCCCACGTACGTCATAATATGTGAGCCCAGCGGTACAGATAACGTGTGGATAGGTCATAAGGGCGCTATATGGGCTCATGTAGAGGTGCACGGTAAGCAGGCGCACGGGTCATCGCCATGGCTGGGCGTGAACGCCTTTGAGTACATGGTTAAGGTCGCTGAGAGATTCATGAGTGAGTACAAGAAGCTGCTTGAGGGGAGGACGAGTAGGTACGTGTATGAAGATCCTAGAGGTGCTAAGCCTACAGTAACCTTAGGCGGCGAGGTTAAAGGCGGTGCTAAAGTAAATGTAGTTCCAGGCTACTACTCGTTCTCAATCGACCGCAGACTAATAGTTGAGGAGGACATCAATGAAGCAGAAAAGGAGCTTAGGGAGTTCTTGAGCAAGCTCCAGAAGGAGTTCCCGGAAGTTAAGCTCAACCTCAAGATCACAGGCAAGCTCCCACCATCAGTCACCAGCCCTGACAGCAAGCTAGTGAAGACTACGGCAGAGGCAGCTAGAGAAGTAACTGGAAGAGAGCCGAAAGTTAATGTATGTGTTGGAGGACTTGACTCACACTTCTACAGCAGTAAGGGAATAGACGTAATTACTTACGGTCCAGGTCCTGTGAGTAATGCGCACATGGCTAACGAGTTCGTGGACATTGATGAAGTGATTAATGTAGCAAAGGTGTACGCCCTAGTATTAGGCGATCTCCTAGCTAAGTAGGAGTCATGTAGCTGCTGCGCCAGAAATTAAGGTGATACCCTCCGCGCCGGGAGGCATATACTAAATCGTAATTTAACTCTTTTATTTCCTCACCTTAAATTATTCTAACCTAGTGGAGGGGGTGCGGAGACGGATATAGCGCATGTAGCACTAGGCTTCGGTATACTAGCGTTCCTGTACGTGCTGCTGACGCTTGAGGTAATGCATAGGACGTCAGCCGCTCTTCTCACGCTTGCTGTCGTCATGGTTCTCAACGTATTACTGAGGTTCACTGATTTCAGGGATCTTCTCGAGGGTATAGATATCGATACGATTCTTCTGCTAATGTGTATGATGATAATTGTTGGAGTACTCAGCAAGACAGGCTTCTTCAGCTATGTAGCCTCTAAGATCCTCTTGCGCTTCTACCACAATTCGATAATGCTGATACTGATACTGAGTGGATTCACAGCTGCTGTATCAGCATTCATAGATAATGTAACGACGGTCCTCCTCGTGACGCCGATGGTACTATCTATTTTTAATGAGTTGAGGCTCGACCCGAGGCCCGCGCTACTTGCTATAGTCTTTGCTTCAAACATTGGTGGCACAGCTACACTGATAGGGGATCCGCCAAACATAATCATAGGTTCTGTAGCTAAGCTCGGGTTCATGTCCTTTATCAGGAACTTAACGCCAATAGTTGTTGTTTGCTTCTTCGTATTTATTCTAGTGTTTAAGGTCATGAATAAGAAGTGGTTAGTAACTTATAATGAATTTGCTGCAGGTGTGGAGCTTAGCTTCGAGCACTACCAACCAGTCAATAAGCCCTTCCTGAGGAAGATGTCAGCTATTCTGCTACTCGTTATCACACTATTCTTTTTAGAGGACATTCTGGAGTACCCGCCAGCAATACCAGCCATCATAGGTGCTGGGCTAGCAGTCACCCTTGCCCGCAAGTACATTAAGATTGAGGACCTCCTACACTTTGTCGACTGGACCACTCTGGTCTTCTTCATATCTATGTTCATGATTGTGAGAGGCGTGCAGAGACTAGGGACCATAGACTTCATAGCACACACAATCTCAGGTATGGCAGGCACGAGTGTAGCTACTTTAATGCTCATTCTCTGGATATCAGCCATAATGTCCGCATTCATAGATAACATACCGTTCGTTATGGCAATGGTCCCCATAATTCCTGTTGTAGCCTCAACTATAGGAATTAGCTCAACACCTCTGTACTGGGCGCTAAGCCTAGGTGGGTGCCTAGGCGGGAACGGGACCTTAATAGGTGCTAGCGCGAACGTCGTCGTTGCTGGGATAGCTGAGAAGTACGGACACCACATATCGTTCAGGTACTTCCTCAAGTACGGGATGAGTACAATGCTAATTACTGTAGGGGTGTCGGCAATATATTTAATTCTGAGGTACGCTCTATAGTACTTGGTAGGGTACTGAGTTGATATGTGTTAAGAACGTAGTTGTTTACGCTACCAGAAGTAGGAACGTAGTCAGTGCTGCGACCTTATCTGCTGCGATATACCCTAATGCAACATATCATATAGTTGCCGCTATCCCTAAGCTGAGAAGCAGGGTTACGTACACGAGGATGTTTCAAGAAGTTGTGGAAGGGCTCGCAGGTGATTCCGTACATGATGTTGAGATGGCTCTTCTGAGTAAGGGAGTTGAAGTCACTAGGAAGAGGATATTGAGGGGCGACCCTATTAGATCGCTCGTAGATTACGTTACTAGTACAAGAGCTGACTTACTTGTAGCTGGGTCATCCTCACCTAGCTTCATCCTCAATGTAGTGTTTAAGATACTTAGTGCGCTCAGATCAGTTAGGTCCTACATACCAGCACTAATACATACTCCTAGATCCAGGCACGTTACTGACGTGAAGGAGGTGCTTCTTGTACTGCACTCAGCGCAACCTGAGGATATTTCTGTCCTAGTCAGCACAGACATAGCTAAGAGATTGGGTGCCCACTTAAAGATACTTCCGATACTTAGGGTTCCTTGGCTTGAGAGGCACTCCCTAAAGACCTACTTAGGGTTGAAGGACGTTGATGTGTCAATAGAGACGTTTCCTACAACTGCTAGCGCTGTTGAGGAGGTCCTCGAGGCTTCTGAAGGTGCTGACGTAGTAGTTCTCGAAGGATCTAGGGGTGTGAGAGAGATAGAGCTGCTTGATAAGCGAGTTGCTGCTGAGTCCGCTGCGCCAGTTATACTTACTTAGTTTCCTCTTCCTCAGGTATCTTAGGTTTAGGTCTTAGGTAGCTGAGAGCCCCTAGTACTATCAGCACGATCACTAGCAGGTATATATCTGTCTGCGAGAGACCGCTCCTGCCCTCCGTAGTTGTTGTGCTGGTGTTGCTGAGTGCGGCAGCCGGGATTGAAAGCAGTACCACAGCTAATGTAGCTACTGCAGCTAGCACCTTAACTGATCTAGCGCTCGCCATCGCATAACCTAGTTACTACATTCATATAAAATCTAATATACTCTTATCCTTCGCTCTATAGACATAATTCAGTACCTTACTGGTTACTCTACCTGGAATATCGTGAACTCTGTTTATGAAATCAGCTAATTCAGCGGGGACCGGATTCTTAAGTACCACGCCTTTACTCAACGCATACTTAACTGTCAATCTGATTTGCCAGCTCCCGGCAGGATAGATGTAGTCTGGCTCAATCTCACGGAGTATTACGATGCGTGCCTGCCTCCTACGCTTGGCTAGGTACTCAACTACGGGCTCCCTAGCCGCTATGAAGCCTCCGTCCATGTGTGTTAGATTTCCCTTAAAGTCGTCGCTCACCTCCCAGACAGCTACGTCAGTAGATGGGTTCCACAAGCTCCTAGGTCTCCAAACCTCGAGCCACCTAGAAGAATACCTGCCAGGTATGAGAATTACGGTGTACTTGTTGTGGAGGTATGAAGCGTGGTAAATCTCAATAGTGTTTATGGTAGGGCTGGCCCTAACCACGCCCAGTAGCTTAGATGTTATTATTGAGTCTATAGCGGTTATCCCCCATCTCGTAGGTACTGCTCTTCTTGCTCTCCTCCTCCCCAGCAGCCCTAGCGTCAGAGCTCTCACTATTGTATAGAAGTTTAAGCCTGAAGAATAGAGGATCCAGGCAGCTTCGGATGCTTTAACATCGTCCCAGATGAGGGACTCGAGCTTGGGGTGAAGGCGAGGGTTGTCAACTACCTTAAGGCGCTGAGCTGGTGCTGGAGGACCTGAAGGAGGTATCAAGGGATTGAAGGTAATTACGGGTCTAGGAGGTTTAGCTAGCTGAGCCTCGAGATCTACGGGCTTTAGCGACACCCCTGCAAGAGCTACCTCCTTATCGTAAAGCTCCTCAGGTTTCCTTACGTCAATACTGGTAAACGTGTGGATGAGCCGGGCTCGGAGCTCTATAATATTTCTTAAGCTCAGCTTGAGGTGCCAGTCATCTGGTGAGTCAAAGAACTTGGCTTCAGAACCGAAAACCCCGGGTGGGACGCCCACATACACCTTGACCTTTGGGTACCCGGACTCTCCCACTATGACAGTAGGAGGAGAAGCACCGTCAACAAACTTACCTCGGATCCCAGCATATGCCTTGAGCCTGCCTGCTAAGCTAGCAAGTATCGGGCAGTAGCTAAGCCCACACAAATGCCTGTAACCCTTACATATAATGCAAAGCTTCTTAGGTACCTTAGCCGTCGGCATGCACTCCTTAACCGGGACATGAGTGATTTAGGAGGTATTAAAAATACCTAAAATAAATTTCCTCACCCCTTCTTTCCTCTAAAGTTAGATTAACTTCATTAGGTAACACGACCTACTAACTACATGGTACCTGGTAGGTGAGGACACTTGGGTGCGGTAGCGAAGGCTGCTGCTCTACTTGCTGTTGCTGTTGTGCTATCGCTTGTGCTTGGGTACTACATAGGCAGCGGGTACACCATGGAGGTAAGGTACTTTACTGCTCCGATGCCTGCGCGTCTTGCAATCAAAAACTTCACCTCTCCTGTCGAGTACCCGGTAATGCTTGTTTCGGGATTAGCGTATGAGAAGGTATCAGTAAATCTTACTGAACCTGCCAGATTCCCGAAGCCGCCTATAAGTGAAGGGAATATAACTTGCCACTTGAAAGCAGGCTTAGGATATTACGAGTGTACTGGCTCAGGCTACATCTACATGCCAGTAGGTAGGAAGCTGGAAGTCCTGAAGGATTATGAAGTATCACGGTACTACTACAGCGGCGCCCCATTAGGTCCTCACGGAACCTACATAATACTCTACAGCTATAAGTTCTCTCAATTCATTCTTGCGTTCGCCGTACCTATAGCGAACATATCAATCGCTCTGGCACTACTCAAGTACACATACGGCAGACTGCCCAAAGATTTATTCATGCTGACCTACATAATGTCAGCTGTGCTCTCTGCAGCAATGATATACATAGGAGGAATTAACGGGCTATACATTGTGCCAGAAGAGCTGGCTCCACTGGAGGAGTACATAAGTAAGGTCGTTCTAGTAGCTTCTTGTGTTACAACTGGAATATATGGGATAACATACTTGCTATATTTAAAGCTAGGCAGAAGAAAGTGATGTAGCTGAGTAAAAACGGGGGGATTAAAGCCTATGTAGCCACTTAGGCAGTTTAGGTACTGGCTTAAGTTTGCTTGTATAGTACCCTACAGGGCACACATACTGGCAGGTATTACAGCCGCTATACCCGTGCCTCTTCTTAAATACCTTATTAAACATCCAGCACGTTTCGAAGTCAACATATCCGTCAGGCTTTATAGCGTGTACCTCGCAGGCCTCTATGCAGCGATTACAGCCTAATATCCTTCTCGCAGCTAAGCAGAGGTTCTCGCTTAAGGGCCTCCCAGGTCTAAGCGGTGCGTTAGTTATTACAGCTCCTAGCCTAACTCTCGGACCGTACTCCGGTGTTATTAGTAGAGCGCTTATGCCTACCGAACCCATACCGGACTCTTGAGCAAATATTTTGATAGGTACCATGGTCTCCTCCTGTACCTCAGTGTGGTGGGCGGTAGGCGAACTCGATGCTGCTTCAGCACCGAATATTTCATAAATTGGAATAGCATCATAACCCAAATCCTGAAGATACCTACCGACCCAGTAGCTAATTTCATTCAGTAGCGTGTTCATCATGATGTTTTGTCTCGAGACAAGTATTCCCGGTCTCATAAGAACTGCATCAACGTTCCTCAAGGCAAGAATGATGACTGACTTAGCATCATCTAGGTAGTGTTGAGGTGGTACCCATAGGAAGTATTCCTTTGCTATCTCAGCCGCTCTTTCAACTGAGATAATAGAAACTAAATCGGCGCCTTTAGATTTAGCATACTCAATTACTTTTTTGGTTAACTCATCCCTGGTTATTTCTTCTTCTATTTTTTTCTTTTCCTTAAGTATGCTTTCGAGGAATTCAATCCATTCTTTAGTATTTTTTGGGTCTTTCATGACGTGTCACCATGTGTTAGAGGTGTGCCATTAATTTGGCTTATATTTTGGATAAAAAAATACTTTAAATTTCTTACATCAGTAATAATCATTATTCAAGTCTTTTGTTTGCTAATTCATGTATCTTTGCGACTCTCTCTGGATTCGTAGGTTTGGTGAGAAAGCTAATTCCTATGAATAGTATTACATTCACTAATAATCCCCACCAACCAGACATTATTCCTAAGGACTTAATTGCTGGTGGTGGGGCAAATTGCATCCAAATTGTAACCAGAGTTCCTCCTATTAATCCTGCTAGGGCTCCTGTCTTCGTTGCTCTTTTCCAGAATAAAACACCAAGTA
>Ga0190363_1000231_pt1 | contig 31902 bp, 27 predicted proteins | sample 48721867_MG_FD_161272 | JGI IMG/M metagenome (GOLD analysis project Ga0190363, IMG submission 161272) | Hydrothermal vent microbial mat bacterial communities from Southern Trench, Guaymas Basin, Mexico - 4872-18-6-7_MG | ecosystem: Environmental > Aquatic > Marine > Hydrothermal vents >... | reverse complement strand
AGGTTCCTTGAGGAGAGGAATTTTGAGATAGAATATTTAGGATACTACGGGGGAATAGGATTTTGGGTGAGAAATTTACATAAAAGAAATATAGTGACGAAATTTATTATAAAAAGTATTATCTATGTTACAGATATTTTAAGGAGATATTTAAAAGTTAAAAGTCATTTTTTTCTCTCCATATATTGTTTGTATTGCCCGGCGGAAGCACTAGTGTCTAGTTAAGAAGTTCAATTTATGACTATTGAAGAGTCCATTTGGATCAAGGAGAAATTGAGCAAGTTAGATTTACCATCGGGAAGTTTTGTATTGGATGTTGGTTCATCTACTCGAGAATTTCGCCAGTTTCAGTTCCACATAGAAGAAAATGTTTTTTCACCTCTTAGGAAAAGAGGGCTTAAAATAATTTATATGGACAAGAAATCTGGGGATGGGATAGATATTGTTGCTGATATAGAAGACTCCGATATTCTTCAAAAGATCAAGATAGAGTTCAAGTTAGTACTCTGTACAAATGTATTAGAGCATGTAAATAATGTTGAAAAGGCTATGAGGAATATAATCAGTTTAGTATCTAAGGGAGGTTATCTTTTAGCCACAGTCCCCTATAAATATCCTAGGCACGATGACCCAATTGATAATCTATATCGAGCCTCAGATGAAAAACTGCAAAAATTAATTGCAAAATATACTAATTTTATAGTTGTCTCTTCTGAAATCTTAGATATTCGAGACAGAAGATATTATGTTGATAAATCTAAGTATCCTCTCTGGGGGTATCGGAAATTCCGATTTTGGCGGTATTATTTTAAATGGTTTAGATGGAAGATTTCTTGTTTATTGATAAAAATTCTCTGAAATAAGTTTAAATGGAAGATAGAAGAAACGAATTTAATTATCAGTTATCTTTCAGTAAAGACGTATCTATTAATTTTATAGTGCGCTTTCTTACCTTTGTAATTGTATCCATTACTAGTATTATTATTGCTCGTGTTTTAGGTCCGAAGGGTAAAGGAATTTATTCATTAGTTATAACTGTTTCTACCATTGTGGCGACCCTAATAAGTATGGGAATTAACTTTTCTAATATATATTTTATCGGAAAAAAAAGATATGCTATAGAATTAATAGTAAGTAATGCTTTTTTTTATTCTATATTTTTTGGTGGAGGCATTGCCTTAATTTTTTCCTTTTTGGTGCCTTTTTTTGCTCCTTATTTTCTGAAAAACACTACTTATACATACTTTTATCTTGCTTTACCAATAATTCCCCTTCTTCTCATCTTTGAAAACATCTACTATATTCTCTTGGGTTTTCGGGAGATGTTCAGGCTAGCTGTGGTTAGTTTAATCCGGCTATTTTTCTACTTTGCTACAGTTGCATTTTTTTACTATTTTTCTAAATTATCAATCTATCGGGTACTCGTGGCTTATATTCTTGGACTCACTATCTCTATTGGTGTAGGGATTTATTTTTTCCTCAGAAGTGGTTATTTATCTAGATTACTAGTAAATAAAAAAATATTTACGGACTCTTTAAAATTTGGTTTCAAACAACATTTGGGAACTATTTTTCAATTTCTCAATTATCGCCTCGATCTTTTGATAATTGCTGCTTTACTTAGCCCTTCTCAAGTAGGTTTATACTCAGTTGCTGTTTTAGTTGGGGAAACGATATGGTATATCTCGAGTTCTATTGGTCAGATATTGTATCCAAAAACTGCCTCCTCCGATAAAGAAAGTGCTAATAGATTTACTCCTCTCGTTTGTCGGAGTAATGTTCTTCTAACTCTAGTTGCAGTATTAATTCTGTATAGTGTTGCAAGGATAGTAATTCCTGGATTATTTACCGCTCGATTTCTTCCTTCAGTTATGGCTTTAAGGCTTCTTCTTCCAGGGATCTTTTTTCTAAGTATTAGTAAAGTTTTAGGTTCTGATTTAGTGGGGCGAGGTTTTCCTCACTACAACAGTTTTGCATCTTTCGTTTCTCTAGTTGTAACTATTATCCTTGATTTCCTTCTCATTCCTCGATTTGGTATCAACGGTGCATCTGTTGCTACTTCAATTGCATATATGATCCATTCTTTCACTATTCTATACCTTTTTAAAAAAATTAGTGGAGTTAGGTTATATGAAATATTGATTTTTAAAATACAAGATATGGAAGTTTATAAGAGGATACTGTGTTTATCGAGTCATAAAAATTAACGTTATTTAAAGGCTATAAAGAAGGTGTGTTCAATTCTATTTTCTTATCAATAGTGATTCCGACATACAACGAAGAAAAAAGGATTGGATTAACTTTACAGAAGATACAAGAATATTTAGAAAAGCAAGATTATAATTATGAAATAATTGTAGTAGATGACGGTAGTAAAGATAATACTTGGGAGTTACTAAAAGAGACTGCTCAGCAAAATGAAGAGATTTATATCATGAGAAATGGAGAAAACAAGGGGAAAGGTTATAGTGTCAAAAAGGGGGTATTGCAATCTCACGGTGAGTATATTCTCTTTTCAGATGCCGATCTTTCTACTCCTATAGAGGAGGCAGAAAAGTTGTTATCATCTCTTCTCGCTAGAGAATGCGATATTGCTATCGGCTCAAGAGGTTTGTCTGATTCAGATATTCAAATTCCCCAACCTTGGTATCGTCGTACTATGGGTCGGATTTTTAATCTTCTTGTACAGATAATAGTTATGAGAGGAATTAAAGATACTCAATGTGGGTTTAAATGTTTTAGACGGAGAGTTGTTTATGAAATTTTTCCTAAACAGAGAATCAATGGTTTTAGTTTTGATGTTGAAATACTTTATATTGCTAGAAAATATCACTACAGGATCAAAGAAATTCCTGTCCGTTGGTTTAATTCTCCTTTTAGTCACGTACATCCCATAAGGAGTTCCCTAGAAATGTTTCTAGATTTAATAAAAATAAAAATCAATGATTGGAGAGAAAAATATTGAGGAGATGAACTTATTAAGAAATAAAGAGGTTATAAACTTCCAAAAAGTTATTTATATATTTTTACTCTTTGTTCTAATTTTCTCCATGTGTAACTATTTAATTAAGGGAATATTCAAAACAATTTTGGGTTTCAACGTTGATTTTGTTACATATTACAGTGCAGCTAGAGTTATAAAGTATGGAGAAAAATTATACGACAATACAGTATTACTTAAAATTCAAAGAGAAAGTGGGCTACCTGAGTCTGAGGGGCCGATGCCTTATTTATATCCTCCACTTTTTGCAGTTTTGATGTTACCTTTCACTTTTATGAACTATACTTTTGCTAAAAATTTATGGTTATTTTTAAATCAAGCCTTTTTAATGGGGGCGTTAGTATTTACTTGGTACTCAGCAAAAGATAAAATCTCCTGCATTGAGCTTATTTTTCTTTTATTTTTACTATTAAATTTCGCACCTATTTTCTCTAACTTGAATCTAGGGCAGGTAAGCATTCTAATATTTCTCCTTGTTGCAAGTTCGTTTTATTTATTTAAAAAAAGAAAAGATTTTTGGACAGGCGTACTGCTTGCATTTGCGACTATGTTTAAAATTACTCCCGGTTTGTTAATTGTTTACTTTCTGTGGAAAAAAGAATATCGTGTCTTTTTTTCTGCTTTATTTAGCCTTATAATTCTTTTTCTACTTTCTATTGTTCTAGTTGGAATAGAGACTAACTATTTTTATATTACGAAGATTTTATTGCCCCTTGCTAGAAGTAGAATTCCTCATCCTTCAAATCAATCGTATCTTGGATTTTTTCTCAGGTTATTTAGTAATTCTGATTTTGCTAACACTCTTTCTATAGCTGCTTCTTTGATTACTTTAATGTTGGCAGGTTTTTGTTGTAGGAAGAAAGTCGATAGATCTGACTTTCGGTTCAATTTAGAATTTTCACTTGTTATTACAGCAATTTTTCTTATCTCCCGGGTAACATGGGAGCATCACCTGGTATGGTTATTATTTCCATTTATTACTATTCTTGTTTATCTTACAGAGATGAGAAAGATTTTTTTACTCGTTGCTTTAGCTTTCTCTTATGCTTTTATCGCCCTTCAGTTTAACTATATAGACCCTCGCCTCGCTAAAGGAATATTTATTTTAGCAATGTCTCCAAGAATGTATGGTGTTTTAATCTTATATTGGTTACTTGTATATACTTTGCTTATATTTAAAAATGAAAAAAAGAAAGATATGCTGCCAGGGATAAAATATTAGAGAATAAGAATAGTTTTAGGATGAAATTAAAACTCAGAGAGAATTTTAGAAGATGGTAAGAATATTATATGTGATTGAGAATCTTTTTTTTGGTGGAGGAGAAAGAGCATTTGCACAAATTATTAATGGATTGGATAAAAAAAGATACGAAATTTATGTTGTCTGTTTACTACAGGGAGAATTTGCAGAAAAAATAAAAAATTCTGCGACGATTCTATCTTTTAATTTACGAGACAGGTTTAGTTTAGTAAAAATTTATCAATTAGCTAAAATGATAAAAGAAAAAGATATTCAGATTGTTCACAGTCAGGGAGGCAGGGCAGATTTCTTTGCCAGAATCGCGGCGAAAATAGCAAAAGTGCCGGTTGTAATTTCTACTGTAGCTATGCCTCCCGAAGGATACAATGTAGGATTATTAAAGAAAGGGATATATGTTCTTCTGGATCGCTTTAGTGAAAGATTCGTGGATAGGTTTATTGTTGTCTCCGAAGCATTAAAAGAAAGATTGATCAAGAAGCATAAAATTCCATCAGAAAAAATAGTTAAAATTTGCAATGGCGTAGAAGTTGAGGAATATGAAAGCAGAGATGAGGATGCTTTTAAGATAAGAGAGGAATTTAATATAAGCTCAAATGTTCCCATTGTAGGTTTTATTGGACGATTAGTTTGGCAAAAAGGTTTAATTTATTTTGTTCAAGCAATGAAGAAAATAGTGAGCGAGATGCTTCCAAACAGAGAGATTAAGTTTTTGATTGTAGGAGAAGGTCCTTTAAGAAAAAAATTAGAAATTTTAGTTAAGAAATTGGATATAAGGGATGTTGTTATTTTTGCCGGATTCCGTAGGGATGTAAAGGAGGTTCTTTCTTCTTTAGAAATTCTGGTTCTTCCTTCAATTCGTGAGGGGCAGCCAATTATTCTCTTAGAGGCAATGGCAATGGGCAAGCCCATCGTAGCTACTAACATTGAGGGAATAAATGAAACAGTAATAAATGAGGTAACAGGTATACTTGTTTCCCCAAAGAATCCACGTACTTTAGCTGAGGCGATAGTTTATTTATTAGAAGATAAAAAAAGAGCTACAGAGATGGGAAGGATGGGGAAGAAAATTGTCAATGAGAAGTTTAATATTAAGAACAAGATTAACCAATATGAACAACTATATGAAGCAATAATTGCTGAAAAATTGAATAAATCTATATTGCTTATCCAGTTGGCAGGGTTAGGTGATATGGTTATGGCAACTCCAGCCATCGAAGCGATAAGAAATCTACATCCTCAGGGGAAAATTTATCTCTTAACAAATTTACGTTCTAAAGAAGTGATAAGGGGTAGCCCTTATCTAGATGGAATTTTTATTTTTGAAAAATTTAAAAATTTTTTCCCCTTAATAAGAGAATTAAGAAAATACCATTTTGATATGGTAATTAATCTTTATCGATTGTATTCTTTTAAAGGAGCATTAAAGATGCTTTTTCTGTTTTTACTCATTGGAGGGAAATATTGGATAGGAAGAGATACAGATGGAAAAGGTTTTTTTTATCATTTAAAAGTACCTGAGAAAGTATCTGATAAGAAACACGAAATTGAATATAAACTAGATATAATTCGTGCAATAGGCGGAAAGATAGATCAGATAAATTTAAAAGTAGAGTATGACAAAGATGATGAAGAGTTTGTTAATGCTTTTTTAAAGAAAAAAAATATCATAGAAGACGATATATTAATAGGAATAAATTGCAGTACATTTAGACCTTCACGTAATTGGATAATCAGGAACTATGCTAAGTTAGCAGATTCTCTTATCCAAAGGTTGAAGGTTAAGGTTGCGTTTTTGGGGGTAGCAAAGGATAAGAAGTTGATTGCCAAGATTAAAAAGTCGATGATGGAGAAACCCTTAGATTTTATAGGAGTGTTTAACGTAAGGCAATTAATAGTGTTCTTAAAGCATTGTCAACTACTCATTTCTCCTGATTCTGGGATTGTGCATATTGCTTCTGCTTTAAAGATCCCTATGGTAGTTTTATTTGGGCCAGGTGAATATTACCGATATCGTCCTTGGGATAACGAAGAGAAAACTATTGTAATAAAAAAACACGTAGATTGTTCACCTTGTTTTAAAAAAACTTGTTTTAGTAAAAAATGTATGAAATTAATTACTCCTGAGGAAGTTTTCGAGGCAGCCACTAAATTATTAAAGAGAAATGTTTAAAATTAAAGTTTTACACGTTCATACTTTACCGGTAATTAGTGGTTCCGGCATTCATACTTTAATAACTATGAAAGAGTTAGATAAAACGAAATATAAGGTAGAATTTGCTTGTGCTCCTGGGGGTGATTTGATAAAAGAAGTAGTCAATTGTGGAATAGAATTTAAACCCATTAAACATTTTGTTCAAGAGATAAATGTATATCACGACTTAATTGCTTTGTGGGAATTAGTGTATTTATTAAAAAAGGAGAAATATGATATCATCCATACCCATAATTCCAAAGCAGGATTTATTGGTCGTTTAGCAGCAAAGATTGTAAGAGTTCCAATAATTATACATACTATCCATGGTTTTGCTTTTCATGAGTTTGAAAAACCACCCCGTAGAATCTTATTTATTTTTTTAGAAAGATTAGCTGCAAAGTTTGCTGATAAATTGATTACTGTATCAGAACCTCTTAAAAGATGGGGATTGAGGTTAAAGATTGGAAGGGCTGAACAATATATTACTATCCATGATGGCATCGAAATCGAAAAATTTAAAAAAGTAAATATTGATATCGAAGAAAAAAAGCAGGAGTTTGGGATAAAACAGGGTGAGTTGGTGGTAGGGGTAGTATCCAAATTATGGGAAGGTAAAGGTCACCGAGATATATTAAAAGCAGCAAAAGGAGTAATTAAAAAGATACCCAATGTCAGATTTATGTTCGTAGGTGAAGGGTATTTAAGAGAAGAGTTAGAAAGATTAACCCAACAGTTAGGTTTAAGTGAGAACATAATTTTTACTGGTTTCAGAAGAGATATTCCTGAAATAACTGCTATCTTTGACATTGCAGTTTTAGCCTCTTACTATGAAGGTATGGGAAGAGTTCTTTTAGAAGCAATGGTGTTAGCTAAACCAGTGGTGGCTACAAAGGTAGGAGGGATTGTTGATGTAGTGGAAGATGGCAAGACAGGATTTTTAGTTCCCCCAAAAAATCCAAAGGCTTTAGCTGAAGCAATGATTAGATTACTTTCTGATGAAAGATTGAGAAAAATAATGGGGAAAGAGGCGAGGAAGAGGATCGACACTAGATTTAGTGCTCAAGCTATGGTGAGTAAGATTGAAGAAGTTTACCAAGAGCTAATAAAACGAAAAGAAGGAATACTTAGAAAAAGGAGATAAAATGGTTAATTATTTTTATCTCGTTTTTTGTTTTGTTCTTTCTCTAGGGTTTTCTCTCCTTCTCACTCCTTTTATGATGAAGTTAGCTTTAAAAAAAGGAGTTCTCTCTAAACCCAATAGAAGGAGAGTGCATAAAAAACCTATACCCTATTTAGGAGGGTTAAGTATTTATCTTTCATTTTTTATTACACTTTTTGTCATCTATCTAGTAGATTATAACTTTAGTTCAAAGTTCTCTTTCAAATTGATAGGGTTTTTTGGTGCCTGTACAGGGATAGTTTTGTTAGGACTCTGGGATGACTTAAAGGATATTTCTCCTCTTATCAAGCTTTTTGGACAGTTAATTTTTGCTGTGGTTCTCTACTTCTATGGATTTAAAATCGAACTTCTCACCCATCCTTTCTCGGGGAGAGAAATTCAACTCCCTTTGAGCTTAAGTTTTATTCTTACCATTTTTTGGTTTTTAGGTTTAACTAATGCTATGAATTTAATAGATGGATTAGATGGGTTAGCTTCAGGAATAACGGTAATAGTCTGTGGAGCACTTAGTTTCATTGCTTTATATTTAAAAAATTATCTTAATATGTTTTTACTTCTTACTTTAGCAGGGAGTTGTTTAGGTTTTTTAAGATTTAACTTTTACCCTGCACAGATTTTTATGGGAGATGCAGGGAGCATGTTTCTTGGTTTTGTTTTAGCTTCTGCTTCGTTAGTTGGACCTCAATATAAATCAGCAACTGCGGTAGTTTTACTCACTCCTTTAGTAGCTCTAACTGTACCTATATACGATACTTTTATGGCAATTGTGAGACGTCTCACAAAAAAACACTCTATCTTCAGAGCAGATAGAAAGCATCTTCATCATCGTTTGTTAGATATGGGCCTGACCCAAAAACAGATAGTTTTGTTTATTTACTTAGTAACTTTATACCTTGGTATATTTGCTTTTTTATTCATTCTTATACCCAATCAGTATGCAGTCATTCTTTTAGTTTTGTTAGCTTTAGGATTATTTATGGGAATGGTAGTATTAGGTTTTATTGAACGCCGAATGCGGTATCTGGAGAAGTTAGAGCTAAGGAGAAAAAGAAAACTTCATCTGGGGCAATATCGTTTTGATAAATAATAATATACGTTTGAGAGAGAAATAAAATTAAATTTGGGATCAGAAAATTAAATTTGGGATCAGGCAGAAAACCATTAAAAGAGTGTTAACCTAAGCCATTGAAACAATTGAAATAATATCGGTGAAACAATATCGGTTCAACCAATAATGTTTCCAATAATGTTTCAGAAATGGGGAAGAGTAAAATCTTAATGACCAGAGAAAAGATAATAGTTGAGGAGGGTGTATACCATATCACCCAACGTGCTCCTGGAAGGGAGTTGATATTTTTAGAAGATAATGACTTTTTGAGTTTTTTAGGCATATTGAAGAAGACTTCTTCTAAATTTTCTATTGATATTTTATGTTTTGCACTTCTTCCTAATCATCTTCATATTTTATTGAAGATTAGGAATAGAAATCTTGGTGAAGCAATGAAGTATCTATTTCAAAGTTATGCTCAAAGATTTAATAAAAAATATCAGCGTAAGGGACATGTATTTTGTGGTGTGTATAGGGCATCTTTATGTAGAGATGATGCCTATCTTTTAACAGCTTCTTTGTACATCCACTTGAATCCTTATAAAGCTGGGTTGCTTAAAAATCCTTTTAGATATAAATGGTATTCTTTACACCCTTATGTAAATGAAATAAAGGATGCCTTTATTAAAGTTGATTATATTCTCAATATTATTAATGATCAAGATAGAGAAAATGCTCGACAACTCTATAGAAAATTTATAATTGAAAGTAGCGACATTGAATATAAAAATATCCTGCGGGATTTGAATGCACCGAGAAAATTTCTTAATAATTTTGTAAGTTGGCTTAGAAATAATGTTGAAAAGTTAAGATGGAGAAAGACATATATTTTTGAAACCTATCTTAAGTTGGAGGAAAGGATTAAAGAAATTAAAAATACAAAGAAGTTTGGTTATCCAGAGAGTAGGAAAGCATTAATATATCTTATAGAACAATTGAAAGCTAACGGTTATAGCGTTAAAGAGATAGCAGAGAGGTTAGGTATAGGTAGGACTACTATCTACCGTTTGAAACAATATCGGTTCAACCAATAATGTTTCAAATAATGTTTCAGAAGGGTTTGTGGATTTTAGGTATTATTTTATTTTGTCGAGTTGGTTTTTGTCAGGATTGGATAAAATTGCCTGCAATTATACATATTGCATCTACAGTTAGTGATGGTGAGCATTCTCTTTCAGAAATAGTAAAAATCGCTAAAGATAATGGCATAAAAGTGGTAGTAATCAACGATAGAGATTTGATGCGCTGGGAATATGGTATTTGGCCCTTACGAAACTTAATTAAAAAAAGGGTAGAAATTAATTCTATATTTAAATATGGTATAAAACGCTATTTAAATGAAATAAGAATGTTGCAAAATAAATTCTCCGATCTAATTATTATCCCAGGAACCGAATCAGCACCCTTTTACTATTGGGAAGGTTCCCCCTTTAGAAGAAATTTAAAGATGTATAACTGGCATAAACATATTTTAACTGTCGGATTAGAAAAGGATGAGGATTACCGGAACCTTCCTGTAATAGGGAATTTTAAAGGGCTAAGAGATGGTTTGGCAATTATTAAACTATGGCCATTTTTGACTTTGTTAGTAGGTTTTGTTTGTATGAAAAAGAGAATCTATAGTTATAAGGATTATCAAGGTAAAGAATTGGCTCCTTACTCAAAAAAATGGAGAATAACAGGTGTATTTATTATTATTCTAAGTTTTTTATTTGTTTTAAATAACTGGCCATTTTTAAAATTTAAATTTGACTCCTATCATGGAGATTTAGGTTCATTTCCCTATCAAAATTTTATCAATTATGTAGAGAAAAAAGGAGGATTAACTTTCTGGGCTCATCCTGAAGCGGAGTATATTCTGAATTTAAAATTTGGTAAAGTGAGCTTTGAGACCAGGGCACATCCTCATTTGCTTTTAGAAACAAAGAATTATACAGGTTTTTCTATATTTTATGAGGGATACAAAATAGTAGGTAAACCAGGAGGAGTGTGGGATAAGATTTTAACTGGCTATTGTAAGGGAGAAAGAGAAAAACCTATTTGGGCAATAGCTGGTTTAGCTTTCGATAATAAAGGAGATTTAGCTGCTGCGATAAGAAAGTTACAAACCATTATTTTAGTTCCTTATTTAACTAAAGAGGCGGTATTAAATTCTTTAAGGAAGGGAAGAGTTTATGTAAAGAAGGGCAAAGATAGTTTTGATTTTTCTCTCATTGATTTTTCTGTCTCGGATGGGTTAGGAAAGAAAGGAATTATTGGTGATACTGTAAAAGTAGAGACAAGACCTTTGATTCATCTTCAGGGTCAATTTTTAAATAATCAGCAGAGGGTAGAGATAAAAGTTATAAAAGAAGGTAAAGTAATTAAAGATTATAAAGAGGTAGAGACTCCTTTTAACCTTTCCTTCTATGGAGAAGCCCCTGTAAGTAAGACCTATTACCGAGTGGAAATTAAGAGCAAAGGGATACATTTGGTTACCAATCCCATATTTGTATATTAATACAAAAAATATAAAAAGGAGGGGTAATGAATTTACTTCTATTTATAGGTGCTATCATTGTCTCTTTTGTTGCAGTTAGAATTGGTGCGGTTGCTTTCCACTTAACTGGGCTTGAGTGGTCTCTGGCAAAATTTCAAGCTCTTTCTTGCTTCAGTGGCACAGGTTTTACTACTAAGGAGGCAGAACTTGTAGTAGGGCATCCTCAGAGGAGGCGGATTGCTTCTGTGCTTATGATTTTAGGGAATGCAGGATTTGTAACTCTAGTTGCTACTTTTGCTAATTCCTTAAGACCTAATATTTATCTTACTCAGTTTAAACTTCCTTTCTTTGAGGTTTTTCTTCCTTCTTGGGTTGCTCCTTGGGTAAATTTGGCTATTATTATACTTTCTTTATTTGTGATATATCGCTTCTTTACCTATAGAAAGATAATAGAGAAATTCACGAATTTTTTGAGAGAGCGCCTTATAAAAAAAGAAATGGTTAAACCTGTATCCTTTGAGGAGATTGTTATAGCTACGGGAGGTTATGGGGTTTCCAGTGTAGAGGTATTAAGTGATTCTCCTATAGTAAATAAAACTCTTTATGAGGCAGCTTTAAGGAACTATGATATTAATATTTTAGCTATAGAAAGAGAAAAGAAAATTATTCCTAATCCTCCTGCGGAAACAAAGATTATTTTAGGAGATAGGTTAATATGTTTTGGAAAATTGGATAATATTCGTCAAAAGTTGTGTCCAGCTTCTAAGTAGGAAGAGAAATAATTGTTTAAACTAAGAGGGTGTTATGTTGGCAAAAATTCTAGGGTGGTTATTCATTGTTTTAGGGACATTTTTCTTCTTAAAACCAGCTTTCTTTAAAAAAATACTAGTGAGGAAAAGTATTAAGAAGGTAAGAAAGCTTCTTTTTCTTCTTGCTATTACTGTAGGAATTCTTTTTATCTCTGCTTCTTGGAAGATGAAAGGGTTTTTGCCCAAGCTCATAATGGTACTAGGTATAGTTATTATTATTAAAGATTTCTTTTTTATAAAAGGAAAAATTTCTGAGAAACTGCTGGGTTGGTTTTCTAAAAAACCGTTAATCTACTTTAAATTTTTCTCTTTAATCTATATTGTTATAGGCGTATTGATTTTGATGGGACTCAAGAAGTAATTTTTTTGGTATTTTTAAGTAACTTTTTCTTTTTGTGAGGATATTTGGCATTATATTAGTTTTCATTTACTCTATTTGCTTTGCTCAAGAAAAAGAAAGGTTAATAGAGTACGACTTTGGGGAGATATCTCAAGAATGTGTGGTAAAACATAAGTTTTAAATTGAGAAGAGAATTAAGAATGGAGTAGCTTTATGTGAATGTGTTCAAGTAAAAGTCTATAAAGAAAAACAAAATTTAAAGAATTCCTTCTATACTGTAGAGATAGAATTTAACCCTCAAGGATATAAAGGAGATACTATACAAGATGTTCTTCGTGTGGATGAGGAAAATAATTGGATTCGTCTAAGAATTAAGGCATTTGTAAAGTCTAAATAGTACATTTCTATTTAGCTTTTCTCTTTAGAGGATTTTAGTATAGACAAAAATAAAAAATTATATAAAATAGAAACCTTAATAGAAAGGAGAAAAGATGCAGCACATTATTACTCTTTTCTTAGGATTTTTAGGAATTATGTTTGCTTTGGGAACTTATTACTCTGTGAAGAGAAGAAGTGAAGGTAGCAAGTTAATGAAAGAAATAGCATCCCAAATTCATATGGGAGCGATGGTGTTTTTAAGAAGAGAGTATACAGTGATTGCTATATTTGTTAGTATAGTATTTTTAGTTTTGGTTAAATTTTTAAGTGTAGGCACAGCTCTTTCTTATCTTCTTGGTGCTCTCTGTTCAATGAGTGCAGGTTTCTTAGGAATGCAATCGGCAACACATGCAAGTTCAAGGACCACACAAGCAGCTATTCAGGGAGGCACTCCCTTGGCTTTGGAAGTAGCTTTTCGCGGAGGATCGGTAATGGGAATAGCGGTAGCTTCTTTAGGGTTACTAGGTTTAGGTATTGTTTATTTCTTTACTAAAGAACCTTATATAATCAATGGATTTGCCATGGGAGCTTCTTCTGTGGCTCTATTTGCTCGTGTAGGAGGAGGTATTTATACTAAGAGTGCCGACATTGGCGCAGATTTAGTAGGAAAAGTAGAGGAGAACATTCCTGAAGATGACCCTAGAAATCCAGGGGTTATCGCTGATAATGTTGGTGATTGTGTAGGAGATACCGCAGGAATGGGAGCGGATTTATTTGAATCTTATGTAGGTTCTGTAGTAGCTACTATCGCTATAGGCGCAACATTAGTTTCTCCTTTTAAATGGATGTTTTTACCTTTAGGATTAATTTGTGCAGGCTTAGTTTCCTCTCTTATAGGAATTCTTTCTATGAATATTCTAAAAAAGATTACTCCTCAGGCAGCACTGAGGTATGCAACTTATGTAAGCGGAGTGTTTTTTATATTTTTCTCTTATTTTCTTACTAAAGTAGTTATTGGTAATTTAGCTGTTTTCTTCTCGGTTTTAAGTGGACTTATAGCAGGAATTCTAATTGGTTTAGAGAGTGAATTTTTTACCAGTGGTCCGCCTATAAAAGTAGTAGCAAGAAGTTCTCAATCAGGAGCAGCAACCACAATAATTACTGGGTTGGCAGTTGGATTTGAGAGTACGATTATGCCTATTTTAACTATAGCGGTTTCTACCTACCTTGCCTATCGCTTCAGTGGTCTTTATGGAATTGCAATCTCAGCAGTAGGGATGCTTTCTACAATTGGAATAGTTATGTCTACTGATTCTTACGGTCCTATCGCTGATAATGCAGGAGGAATAGCAGAGATGTCTCATCAATCCTTGGAGGTTAGGAAGATTACTGATAGGCTTGATGCTTTAGGCAATACCACCGCTGCTATAGGAAAAGGGTTTGCTATAGGTTCTGCAGCTCTAACTGCTTTAGCTTTGTTCTCTGCCTATCAACGGACAGCAGAGATTAATGTGATAGATTTAGCTGAAGTTACCACTGTAGTAGGGTTACTTCTTGGGGCCTTAATGCCTTTTGTTATTGCTGCTTTAACCTTGAAAGCAGTGGGTAGAACTGCAAATAAAATGGTTATGGAGATAAGGAGACAGTTTCGTGAGATTGTAGGTTTACGCCAAGGAGAGGCTAAGCCAGAAACTGCAAAGTGTATAGATATAGTTACTAAAGGAGCTTTGAGAGAAATGATTTTACCAGGATTGTTAGCTTTAATTGCTCCTTTGGCTATTGGTTTTCTTATGGGTAAGCAAGCCTTGGGAGGATTTTTAGCAGGTGCATTGAGTTGTGGAGTGCTTTTAGGGATAATGATGGTTAATGGAGGAGCTACTTGGGATAATGCTAAGAAGTGGATTGAAGAAGGTAACTTAGGTGGCAAAGGTACCCCTACTCATCAAGCAGCAGTAGTAGGAGATACCGTAGGAGATCCTTTTAAAGATACGACCGGACCATCAATGAATATTTTAATCAAGCTTATGGCAATAGTATCTTTGGTTTTTGCTCCTTTACTTTAATCAAAACCAATAAAGATGATTGCACTGTTTAGCTTCTTAACAATTGTGGTTCTTTCTATAATTGTTGTGAGAATTGGTGCAATAGCTTTAGAACTTACTGGTTTATCTCCTGAGGTGGCTTCCTTCCAGGCTCAATCGGCATTTTCAGGGGTAGGTTTTACTACTACAGAGTCAGAAGCTATAGTCAATCATTACCTCAGACGGCGAATTGTCCGTCTTCTTATGCTTTTAGGAGGCGCAGGTATTACTTCTTCTATTGCTACTCTTGTTTTGACCTTTGTGGGAGAGGGAGGGAAAGGATTTGCTTTGAGAGGTACGATTTTAGGAGGAGGATTACTAGTAATTTTTCTCTTTGCCCGTTCAAAGTATATCTACAATTTTACTAAGAAGATAATCGTAAAAGCATTAAATAGATATGCTACTTTGCGTCTCTACGATTATGAGGAGATGTTGGGATTAAGTAAAGGCTATACTATATCAAGAATTACCGTAAGAGAAAACAGTTGGTTGAGTAATCGAAAATTGAGAGAGTTAAATTTAGAGTTAGAAGGGGTTCTTATTCTTTCTATATATCGGAAAGTAGGAGATGAAGAGAAATTTATAGGTGCTCCTCGGGGAGATACAGAAGTAAAATCTGGCGATGTTCTTATATGCTATGCTCGTCATGATGTAGCTAAGTCTCTTTCTCAGAGAGTAAAGGGTATAGAAGGCGATAGAGAACATGCTTTTTGCGTTGAGAAGGAGAGAAAACTTTGTGATGTGAGGAGGGTTCGAGGAGGATTTGACTAAAAATAAATGAAAAGGTTTGTACTTTCTCCTAATACTTTAACTCTTTTCTTGGAATGTCCACGTTGCTTCTGGTTCCATATAATTAAGGGAGAGGATTTTCGTCGACCGGAAGGGCCTAGCTCTACTCTCCCTCGAGGAATGGATAATTTGATAAAGAAATATTTCGATAATTATCGCAAGAAGAACCTTCTTCCTCCGGAGATTGCCCATATAGAGAATGCTTCCTTAGTAGATGAAGAGACGATAAGCAGGTGGCGATATTGGAAAACAGGGCTCTTTTTCCAAGATAGAGATGGTTCAAAGTTATACGGTGCTTTAGATGAGTGTCTTATTGTAGAAGGATTTTACGTGCCTCTTGATTATAAGACTCGAGGGTTTAAACTTAAAGAGGACTCAGCTTCTTACTATACTTTTCAGATGAGTTGCTACAATTTTCTCCTCGAGAGCAACGGATATAAAGTTAAAGATTATGCTTACCTTGTTTTTTATGTACCCTCACAGGTATCCCAAGAAGGAATGGTTCGTTTTGATACTCGAGTAGTGAGAATAAAAACCTTATCTTCTCAGAGAGTATACCATGTCTTTAAAGAGGCGGTGGACTGTCTTAATCTTCCTTCGCCCCCTCTTGCTAAAGAATGTAAGTTCTGTCGATGGGCAGAAAAGATAGTTAATTGGGGAAAAGAACAAATTAGTCTATTTTAAAGGATTAGTTATTAGGGAAAGTTTCAGTTTATAGGAGGTATAAGCTATGGAAGTGAAAGTAGATAGTGATAATTTTCAAGAGGAAGTTTTAAATTCTTCTCTTCCTGTTCTGGTAGATTTTTGGGCTAGTTGGTGCGCTCCTTGTCAGATGCTAGCTCCTATTATCGATGAGGTTGCTAAGGAGTATCAAGGAAAGTTAAAAGTAGCTAAGTTGAACATTGAAGAGGCACCACAGATAGCTACTCACTATGGAATAATGAGTATTCCTACTCTCATGATTTTTAAAGAAGGTAAGGCAATGGGTAAGGTTGTAGGAGTATTACCTAAGGAAGAGATAATAAAATTCTTTCAGCCTTATATCTAGGCCTATCTATACTTATCTCTGTAAGAAGTGTAAGGGTAAGTCTGATTTTCTTGTAGGAGTAAATGAGGAGAGGACTTTATTAGTATGTCCTCACTGTAGATCTTCTAAAGTAGAGAAAATATTTTCTCCTTTCAGAGTGTCGACCCCTAGCGATTCTCGAAAGGGAGCGCCTATCTCTTCTAATAAATCTAACAGTTGTGGTGGTGGTTCTTGTTCTACTTGTAATTAATTTACTTTTTTATAGATTTGTTTCTTCTGTTTGCAAAAGAAAGTACAGCTCTGTGGCTTGAGGTCTCTTTTTATCTTCTTGTAGGTATGATAATTGCTGGTTTGCTTCACACCTTTCTAGAGGAAAGATTTATTCGGTATCATTTAGGGGAAGGGGGTGGTTTAATCATTAAAGCAACAATTTTAGATATTCCTCTCCCGGTATGTTCCTGCGGAGTAATCCCTTTGTCCTCTTCTTTAAGGAAGGAGCCCATCGCTTTAGTGTATTATCTTTTTAATCTCTGCTCCTACCACAGGTATTGATTCCATTTTAGCAACCTACTCTCTGTTAGGTACTCTCTTTGTTATCTTTCGACCCCTGGGAGCTTTTTTGAGTGGTATACTTTTAGGGTGTTTAGTTCACTTTTTAGGAGGAGAGAAGGAAGAGATTCCTTTTTACCAGCATAACCATTTTAGAGTTTCGCCTAGTTTTAAATTGCGAGAGTTTTTGAAGTATACTTTCTTTGAGACCCCTCAAGATATAGGTAAATGGCTTATTTTATGTGTGTGCCATCGGGTCTATTCTTATAGCTGCTTCCTTAATAGATAAAGGATTTTCTCCCGGGGCAGATTTGGTTTTTCTCATTGCCAGCCCTGCTACTAATACTATAACTCTCTCTTTTGTGCAAGCAAAATTAGGAAGGAAATCTTTTTATCTTTATGTTACTAGTATCATCGTTATAGCTATTCTCTTGGGTTTACTTTTTAATTTTCTTTGGTTTACTTTAGGAAGTAACCCTCAACTTATAAAAGGAGGAGCTCAAACCCTTCCTTTTTCCTTCAAATTAATATCGGGCATAATTCTTTTTGGAGTAATCATTCTTTCTTTTTTTGAAAAAGAGTGTTTATTCTATAATTATTAATAGAGAAAGTATATAATTCTTTAGGAAAAGCTATGCCCATATTCTTCATTAATTGAGAAAGTATACAACCATTGCACTTCTTCTTTAGGATTATCTATCGACCCTTTTAGCTTTGTATTTTTGCTTGTTTTCTCCTAGGTCAATTTTTATTCAATTTAGAAAATATGGTACCGAGAGCAACCCCTGGTTGAAATTTATTTTTAATCTGATAATATAGTAATAAAATGGAAAACGCCATTCTTTTGATTTCTTGTCCAGATACAAAAGGAATAGTTGCTAAGGTTTCCAATTTTATCTATCAGAATAATGGCAACATTGAACACGCCGATCAGCATATAGATTCAGAAACCAATACCTTTTTTATGAGAATTGAATGGTCCCTTAAGGATTTTAGAATTCCTAAAGAGAAGATTGCGCAAAAGTTCTCTTCTTTAGCTGCTGAATTTAAGATGGAATGGAATTTGCACTTTTCTTCAGAGATTCCTGTTATGGCAATTTTTGTTTCTCGGCATCTCCATTGCCTTTACGATTTACTTCTAAGATATCGTGAAGGACAATTTAAGTGCAAAATCCCTTTAATTATAAGTAACCACTCTTTAGCCAAAGATATAGCTACGAGTTCTGGAATAAAGTTTTTTGAGTTCCCAATCACTAAGGAGAACAAGAGTGAACAGGAAAGACGTCAGCTTCAGCTCCTTAAGGAGAACAGCGTGGATTTGGTAGTTTTAGCAAGATACACTCAGATTCTCACTAAGCAATTTGTGGATTCCTTCCCCAATAGAATTATTAATATTCATCATTCTTTTCTTCCTGCCTTTATAGGTAAGTTTCCCTATCGCCAGGCTCATTTAAGAGGAGTAAAGATTATTGGAGCTACTAGTCACTATGTAACTGAAGAGCTAGATGCCGGTCCCATAATTGAGCAAGATGTGGTAAGAGTGAGCCATCGTGATTCTTTAGAGGATTTAAGAAGAAAAGGAGAAGATTTAGAGAAAATAGTTTTAAGTAGAGCAGTGAGATGGCATCTAGAAAGAAAGATTCTTGTTTACAATAATAAAACAGTAATTTTTGATTAAGGTGGCTAGAGAAAAAGTTACTCGTCGGCAAAAAAGCATCCCCCGTCTTATTAAAGAGAAGAGAGCAACTATAAAGGACAAGTTATTATCCCTTTCCCGAAAAAGAAAGAGAAAAACAAGCTCTTAATAAATTCATTATTTTCCTAAGGCAAAATCAGATTAAGAGGACCGGCGATCAAATATATATTTGCTTTGAGGAATTTTTTTGGCAAATTCTTTTAATTCAGCGCCTTTAGCACTTACCTCTGCTACATGGTTGAATTCTTGGTGGAGATTGGTTATGATACCAATGGAGATAGTTAAAAATCCAAATTTTCTTTTATTCCCCATTCTGTCTATGGTTTCTATAAATCCTTGGAGTCTTTCTTTCTCATCAAAGAAGTTAGGAGAGACTTTTTCAAATTCCGCTATTATTTCCTGAGCGATTTTTTCAGCTCTGTGAGGGGAAGTGAGTACTACGAAGTCATCGCCTCCTATATGACCGACAAAGTCGTTAGTTCCTCCCCACTTCCTTATCACTTCTAGGAGAATTCTTCCCAAACTTTTTATCACTTCGTCGCCTCTTTCAAATCCATAGTAGTCATTTAGAGCTTTGAAGTTATCTATATCCAGATAGAGGACAGCAAACTTCTCCTTAGATTTTATCCTTTTTCCCAATTCTCCAGTTATAGTAACATTGCCAGGAAGACGTGTGAGTGGATTAGCATCTAAATTTATGCTCGATCTTCTTATAAGCATTCTTATTCGCGCTGATAACTCATCAGGAGAAAATGGTTTTACCATATAGTCATCAGCTCCTGCATCCAATCCTCTTACCTTATCTTCTGTTTCTCCTTTTCCTGTAAGCATAAGAATAGGGATGTGAATAAAGAGAGGATCTTCTCTTAGCTTTTCGCAAATCTTTGGTCCTTCAATGTCAGGAAGCATATAATCTAGAATTATTACATCAGGAGAAGATTCTTTTACTTTGCTTAGTGCTTCCTCTCCGGAAGAAGCTTTCATAACTTCATACTCGTCTTCCAAGGTAGCCTCAATTAATTCTAAAATATCAGGGTCATCATCTACAGCCAAGACTTTCAATTTATACATTTTTTGCCTCCGTAAGAGTAAAATGAAAAGTAGTTCCTTTACCTACTTCTGATTCAACCCATATCTTTTCTTTATGAAGTTCAATTATTCTCTTTACTAAGGAAAGCCCTAGACCCGTGCCTCTTACTTCTCTATTGATAGGATTGTCTGCACGGTAAAATTCTTGGAAGATCTTTTCTAAATCATCCTTGGGTATTCCACATCCCGTATCCTTTACAGAGACTGTTACTTTAGAGTTTGATTTTGTACACCTTACAGTAATTTCTCCTCTAGGAGGTGTGAACTTAATAGCGTTGTTGACAAGGTTGATAAGAACCCTTTCAATCAAATTTTTATCCATATAGACATAGAGAGAAGAAGGTGTATCGATGGTTAAATTTATATTTTTATTCTCTATCTGGGGGAGGAGAAAGTCTACGGTGTCCTTCACCAATTTAGTTATATCATAAGGAGCAATCTTTACTTCTATTCTTCTAGACTCGATGCGAGAAATATCTAGAAGGGTATTTACCATATCTACTAATTTATTGACATTATCATCTATCTTTTTTAATCTCTCTTTAGCCTGAGGTGGAAGTTTTCCAAATTTTTCTGCAACTAATAGAGAGGAGAATCCTTTTATAGAAGTAAGAGGTGTTCTTAACTCGTGAGAAACACTAGAAATGAAGTCTGATTTCATTTTACTTATTTTTTCTATTTCTTTTAAAGTTTTAGTAAGTTCAAAGGTTTTTTCTTTAATTTTATTTTCCAATTCTTCTCCTGCCTGATAGAGGGCTTCAAAGGACTTTATATTATCTAAACATTGTCCTAAATACATGCATAGGATAGAGAAGACTTCCTTTTCCGCTTCACTCATTCCCCCTTCAATTATACATTTACTTACAAAAAGAAAAGCATAAATATGTGTTCCACTAACGATAGGGCCAAGCAAGAATTCTTCAAAATTCAAATTCTTTTTTAGTTCTTTAGCGATCTCTAGTTCAGGGGAAACTAACGGTAAAGATAAAAGATTTTCTCTATTTCTTTCAATGAAGTGCTTTATTACATCGGATTCATTTTTAGAAAAGTTGATATTTACTTTTTCCTCTAGAGTGCCAAAAAGGACAATTAGGGCTTTCTCAAACCCCATATCTCGAATTACTTTCTCACTTATCTGCTGGAATAATTCATCTCTATCAAGAATATTTAAGGAGTTATTGATGAAGTTCTTAAGAAAAGATAGTTTTTTCAATTTATCCTCTACTGCTTCCCGGTAAAGTTTTGATTCTATATCACTTTGAATAATCAACTTTGCTTGATGGTCAAGTTCTTTGAGTTCTCTTTCTAAGTTGTTTAAATCTTTCTTTAGAGGATATATTTTATGATGTAGATAATAGTAGATATAGAATAAAAATCCACATAGGATACCACTTAAGAGGATAGTTAATCCCCAAGGAAGATTGATAAAAGTAAGAGATTTTATCATTGCCAAAAGGTTAAATACATATTCCCTTCCTCAATGGCTAATTCCTCAAAGGCTTCTCGGGAGCCAATATGGTAGTCAAAGTAAGCTCCTACTACCTTGGTTTCTTTCCCAAGAATTTCTTTTATAAGATATTTCTCCTCGTTATCTTTACTCTTTAGGATTTTTCTTCTTACCATAGAGTCAAAGATAATAACTAGGCGAGGTGAGTATTTATTTTTTTCTTCTTCTACTACCTTTTTAGTATTTTCCAATAAGAGGTTCTCTTTAAGCACCATAATCTTGCCTTTCTCTCCAGGAGATATATTTCCTAAATAGAAGAGAGATTCGTCCCCAAGAATTTCTTTTATACTCACCAGCTTGTAGTTTCCATTGCTCTTTGTCCCCAAGGGATAGAGATAAAAAAGTTCATTCTTCTTTAAAATCTCAAATTTGTCTCCTAGATACTTTCGGTAGATTTCTATAGCAGGTTTGTTATCTATCTCTAAAATAAGTCTTCTTTCCTCATCCACTTTGGTAAAGGTAAAACTTTCTCCTAAGGGCAAGAAACCATTTACCTTTCTATGGAATACTTTAATATTTTCTCCTAAACCAATAAGAGTAATACTGTCTTCTTCCTCGCCTTTTATTAACTGAGAGCTCTCACTATAGAGAGTATATCCTCCGCAGAGTATTTTAGCATACTTTCCTAAACTTAGCTTTATTCCGTGTAAGTAAGTATAGGGGTCTATAGAGGATGGTAGGAAACTAAATAGATAGGTATACCTTTTTAGTTTTTTTACCAAACGTCTTAAGGAGACTTCTATTTTACTTATTTGTTGAGTTTTTACAAAATCTACTCCTAGCTTTTCATCTCCTAACTCCATACATACACAGACTACCCCTTTCTCAACTATTTTATTTTCGTATATTAAGAAAGGAGTGCATATCTGAACAATATTTTCTGGCTGCATAGTAATGCTTACTATGTAATGGAGAAGCGTGCTTCGGTAATGAGGGGTAAAAAAAATTAGAGCAAAATCTATCTTTCTAGGAAGCACATACTTTGTTTTGAGAGAAATTTCTTTTATCGCTTCTTCTTCTCTTGTTTTGTCACTGAAAGCAAGAGAGAACTTTACCATCTTTTCTAGCACTCTAAGTTTTCTTTTCCATAAAAACTCTAAATAGGTCAAGAGGTACAGGGACTATTACAATTGATGATTTCTCTGAGGAAAGTTCTACAAGAGTTTGAAGGTAACGCATCTGTAAAGCCATAGGATGATCAGCTAACATAGTAGCAGCCTCTTTCAGCTTATCTGCTGCTTGGAATTCTCCCTCAGCAGCAATAACTTTAGCTCTTCTTTCTCTTTCTGCTTCAGCCTGTCTTGCCATGGCTCGTCGCATCTCTTCAGGTAAATCAACATGTTTTATTTCTACCAAAGATACCTTTATTCCCCAAGGATCGGTCTGCCTATCTATTATTTCTTGAAGAGAAGAATTTATCTTTTCTCTATTAGATAAGAGTTCATCGAGTTCTACCTGCCCAATAACACTTCTTAAGGTAGTCTGAGAGATTTGAGAGGTAGCAAAGTCATAATCCTCAACCTCAATTACTGCTTTGATAGGATTCATTACTCGATAATAAACCACAGCATTTACTTTTACTGATACATTATCCTTGGTAATTATATCTTGTGGGGGGACATCTAATGTAATAGTTCGTAAAGAAAGTTTCACCATCTTATCGATAGGATAGAGAACAAAAAATATACCTGGGCCTTTAGGTTTAGGAAGGACTCTTCCTAACCTAAAAATTACTGCCCTCTCATACTCTTTAACAATTTTTATACAACTTAGAATGTAAAAGAAGAGAATAATAATTACTAATTTAACCATCTAAGCCTCCTTCCTTTTTACAAATAAATTTAGTCCCTCTACTCTCTCTATCACTACTTTCTCCTCCTTTTTTATTTTATCAGAAGAAAAGGCATTCCAAACCTCAGAGTGGATTAATACCTTCCCTTCCTTATCTATATCGGTTAGAGCAATACCCTCTTCTCCTACCAAACCTTCTACCCCTGTCTTTGGCTTTTGTCTTTGTGAAGAGATAACTTTACCTAATAGAAATAAGCTTAAGAGAACAAAGGATAAAATTACTGGCACAAATATTTTATAAGATACTTTCACAAGGTGAGGTTGGTTAAACATAAACAGTGATCCCAAGAAGAGAGAGGTTATACCTGCCAGAGTAAGCATCCCAAAGGTAGGAGTGAAAGCTTCAGCGACTAAGAAGATTATTCCTAAGATTATGAGAGCTATCCCTGCATAGTTTACAGGAAGGATAGTTAAAGCATAAAGAGAGAGAATAAGACAAAGAATTCCAGCAATCCCTGGAAAGCCAAAACCAGGATGAGTGACTTCAAAGATTAGTCCTAAGAATCCTAAGGTAAGAAGAAGATAGGCAATATTGGGGTCAATTATGATATTTAAGAACTTTTCTCGGCCTGAGAAAGGAATTGTTTGTATAGATGAATTCTTGGTTGCAAGAGAAAGTGTTTTGCCATTAATATTTACTTTTACTCCCTCAAGTTTTTCTTTCAGCTCCTCCAGATTTTTAGCTACAATTTTACAAATTCCTAGCCTTTTTGCTTCCTTCTCAGTTATGGAGATGCTTTTCCTTACCGCCTCCTTAATAAATTTTACTGGTCGATTTCTTTGGTTAGCAAGGTTTTCTGCCCAAGCTAAAGTGTCATTTATAATTTTTTCTTTCACTTCTTTAGAAAGTTTCCCCCAGCTTCCCCCTCCTAGGATAGGATGCGCACTCCCTATATGAGTAGAGGGAGCCATAGCTAAGATATGGGAGGCGTAACTTATAAATACTCCTGCACTAGCTGCCCTTGCTCCTTTAGGAGCGATGTAGGTTACTACAGGAACAGGAGAATTTAGAAAGAGTTTAGTAATTTTTTGGGTAGATTTAAGCAACCCTCCGGGAGTATCTAACTGAATTATTAAAATAGCATTATCTTCTTGCGCTTCTTTTAATGCACGGCTAATATACTCAACCGTAGGAGGTCCAATTATGTAATCATTGATAGTTATTAACTTTAGCTGTTGGGCTTTCACCAAAAGAGATGAGAGAAAGAAAATAGGGAAAACCAAAATAAGGATAATTTTCTTCATTTTCTTAAGAATACCATAACGAGGGAGAAAATCAATATTAAAGATATTCTTTCTTTCCAAAATATAAAAGGCTTGCAAAAGATGGTTTTTATTTATAAAATTATAAAAACCGATAGCATTCATCTTAGGATCTTCTTAAGATAGGGATAAGAGGCAGAAGAGGTAGATTTTAATAGAGTTTATACTTTTTCTTCTATCTTGTTTCTTCACAGAGGAAAGGAGGTAGATAGTAGATAATGGAGGAGAAGTATCATCAGCTCCTTAGGGATAAGTGCAGTAACCAAAGCTATCAAAAACTTATCGATCTTGGTGCCCCTAGTCTGTTAGAGTTTATTGGTAAATATGTAGAGTTATGTAAGCCTATTTCAGTCTATGTGTGTGATGATTCTCAGAGAGATAGAGAATATATAACAAATAAAGCCATAGAATGTGGAGAAGAAATACCGCTTAAGATAAAAGGTCACACTGTGCATTTCGATGGCTACTACGATCAAGCAAGAGATAAGAAAAATACTCGTTATCTTTTGTCCAAAGGGATGTACTTAGGAGAGTCATTTAATACTATAGAGAAAGAAGTAGGAATAAGAGAGATTCATTCTTTTTTTGAGAATAGTATGCAGGGGAAAGAAATGTTTGTGTTGTTTTTTTGCCTTGGGCCAACAGATTCTGAATTTTCCATCCCTTGTGTTCAGATAACCGATTCAAGCTATGTAGCTCACTCCGAATACATTTTGTATCGGCCTGGTTACAGGCAGTTCAAAAAGTTTAGTAGCTCAAGAGGCTTTTTCAAGTATGTTCATAGCGCAGGAGAGCTGAAGAATGGCGTTAGTAAAAATATTGAAAAAAGAAGGATTTATATTGATCTTGAGGAGAATACAGTTTATAGCGTAAATACCCAATATGGAGGCAATACTATAGGATTAAAGAAACTTTCTTTAAGATTAGCGATAAGAAAAGCAGATAAAGAGGGTTGGCTTGCTGAACATATGTTAATTATGGGAGTTAGGGGTCCAAAAGGAAGAAAAACTTATTTTACAGGAGCTTTTCCTAGTGCCTGCGGGAAAACTTCCACAGCAATGTTGCCAGGAGAGAGTATCGTTGGCGATGATATAGCTTACTTGAGGAAAAAAGATGGGAAAGTATACGCTGCCAACGTAGAATGTGGAATTTTTGGTATCATTCGTGATGTTAATCCTAAGGATGACCCTATAATCTGGGAAGTTTTAAATTCTCCTGGAGAGGTGATATTCTCTAATATACTTATTACCAAAGAAGGTATCCCTTTCTGGTTAGGAGATGGGCGTCCGACTCCTTCCAAAGGGATAAATTATTCTGGCCAGTGGTATCTCGGAAAAAAAGATGCCCAAGGTAGAGAAATCCTTTATGCCCATAAGAATGCACGCTACACCGTTAGTCTTTATGCTCTCAAGAATGTGGATTCTGAGCTGGATAATCCTCAAGGGGTGGAGATTAAAGGGATTATTTATGGAGGTAGGGATTCTTGTATATGGCCTCCTGTGCAGGAGTCGTTTAATTGGGTTCATGGAGTTATAACTATGGGCGCTTCTTTAGAGTCAGAAACAACATCCGCTACTTTAGGAAAGGAGGGAGTAAGAGAATTCAATCCTATGTCGAATATCGACTTTCTTTCTATTCCTTTAGGAAGATACATAGAAAATCATATCAAATTTACTGAGGGAGTAAGCAATCCTCCCATAATTTTTGCTGTCAACTATTTTTTGAAAGGGGAAAGTGGTAAGTATTTAACTGCTATGGAAGATAAGAGAGTTTGGATAAAGTGGATGGAGTTACGGGTGAATAAAGATATAGAAGCTATTGAAACTCCTACAGGGTATATTCCTAAATATCAAGACCTTAAAAGGTTATTTAAAGAAATTCTTAATAAAGATTATTCTTATCAAGATTACCTTCAGCAGTTCACTTTAAGGGTTCCTGAAAATTTAGATAAGATAGAGCGAATTCTTCAAATATACAAAACAGAAGTAGAAGATACACCGGCTGTCCTTTGGGAAGTCCTTTTAGCTCAGCAGGAGAGATTGAGAGAGGCACAGAAGAGGTATGGAGATTATATTTCTCCTGGTAAATGGGAAAGTAAGAAAGATAATAGGAAGTGATTAATGAATAGTAAAGTTATAAAATTTACTCGACTTCCTGATATTGATTTTTTTAAACGGGGAAAGGTAAGAGAGATTTATGACCTTGGTGACAAATTTTTAATGATAGCTACGGATAGGATTTCTTGTTTTGATGTAGTTTTGCCTACTCCTATTCCTTATAAAGGGAAAGTTTTAACTAAGCTTTCGGCTTTTTGGTTTGAATTTACAAAGGATATAATTCCTAATCATTTTCTTACTACTAGGATAGAAGAATTTCCTGAGAGGTTGCAGAAATATAAGGAAGTTTTAGTTGGGCGTTCAATGTTAGTTAGGAAGGTGCGTCCTATTCCTATAGAGTGTGTAGTAAGAGGATACTTATCTGGCTCTGCTTGGAGAGAGTATAAAAAAACGCAATCTATATGTGGAGTAAAATTACCTGCAGGATTAAAAGAGTCAGATAAGTTGCCCTATCCAATTTTTACTCCTGCAACGAAAGAAGAAAGTGGTCATGATGTGAATGTGACTCAAGAGTATATTGAGAAAGTGGTGGGAAAAAAGGTAGCTACTACATTGAAGGAAGTAAGTATTTCTCTCTATAAGAGAGCTTGTTTGTATGCAGAGTCAAAAGGGATAATTATTGCTGATACAAAGTTTGAATTTGGTTTTTTGAATGGCGATATTATCCTTATTGATGAAGTTTTAACACCTGATTCTTCACGCTTCTGGCCCAAGGAAGCCTATCTTCCAGGAAAGCCTCAACCTAGCTTTGATAAGCAGTTTGTTCGTGATTACTTAGAGAGTTTAGGATGGGATAAAAAGCCCCCTGCTCCTAATCTTCCTGAAGAGATAGTGAATCAGACTACACAAAGATACCTCCAGGCTCTTACGATGCTTACCGGTGAAAGTTTGGGCTAAAAAAGGAGACTAAGAAAAACTTTTGGAGTATCTGGGAAGGTAAGAGAGAAAAATGAAGGAATTTGCGCTTTTAGTAAAAGGTAGTTGACTTTATTTCTAAAAGGGAGTTATAATAGATAAAAACAATAAGTAAAAAGGAGGGAGTATGCGAGTAGTAATTATCTTAGCTCTAATCGGTGCTGGGATTAGTTTAATTTTAGGGATAATTTCTCGAATAATGTTAAAGCCTGTAGGAATTTTGCCAGGAGGAGTTGCTTCGGCAACTTTTCTTTCAGTTACTCAGATTTGCCTTTTGATTGCTATAGCCTTCGCTCTTCTAGAGTTGATTAAAGTTTGTAAGAAGTAAATTTGTCTAAAAAAGGAAATACAATCTAAAGAGGGGTGCTCTAGAGAAGAGTACCCCTCTTTTTCTTTTATAAATTTTATAAAATTCCTTCCTAATCTTGACATAGCAAAGAAAGGTGTGTTATACTTTAGATGACAAATTGAAAATTAGGAGGAATCGAAAAAGGCAAACTCGTGGTAACACGAGGGCGCAAAGCCGTGCGTCCCGAGTACTTCGAGAGTATTACTCGGAGTGGAGCGGGGTAGGCAGGTTGCCGAATTCCTAAAGTTAAGGAATCCAGGCGATTTGCCTGGATATTTTTTTTGGTTTATATGAAGGTGCCAGACATAATTCAAAAAAAAACTAAAAGGTGCCAGAGATAGATGCCCAGGTTACCACGAGTTTATATTGAGGGGGCTATTTACTATGTTACCTGTCGAGGAATCCATGGCGAAGAGTTGTTTAGAGAAAGAAAAGATTACCAAATGTACCTAGAACTTTTAGAGAAATATAAAAGGGAATATGGATTTAAGCTCTTTGCTTACGTATTACTTCCTCATCATTTACATCTACTTATTGAACCTACTAAAGAGATAGGTATTTCTGAAATTATGCGTAGTTTAAATACCGCCTACTCTAAGTATTTTAATAATCGATATAACCGACGGGGTCATCTTTTTCGAGAAAGATTTAAAGCCACGATAGTAGAAAAGCAACCGTATCTGTTGAGACTTATTACCCATATCCACCTTAACCCTCTAAGGATAGGGTTAGTTTCTGATATCCAAAGTTATCTTTACTCCAGTTATCACCTATATAAAGAAGGTGGTGAGGGAGAAGAAGTTAAGGAGGTTTTATCCCTTTTAGAAGGCTTCAGTTATGAGAGTTATTTAAAAAGAATAGAGAGAGAGGAAGAAATTAGTGATTTACATAAGCGTCTTCAGCGAGGAGGAATTTTAGGCTCTAAGGAGTTTGTAAAAAAAGTAAAGGAGAAACTCCAAAGTAAAGGGGAATTCAAAGAGATAGAAGGTTCAAGAAAAATATATACCTCTGTAGGTATAGCCCTTCTCATAGTTTCCGCTGCTAGTATACTTACTGTTTTAAAACTAAAGGAAGAGAAGGGTAAAATAGAGGGGGAAAACATAAAGGTACTCCCACTCTCTATAAGAGAAGTTAAAGATTTGGATAATACGGAGTGGGGGATAAAAGTAACACCTCTCACTTACAAAGGTGATAGTTTTACAGATACTCTCACTTTTAAAAATGGTAAATTTATCTCCGCAAAATTCTTCCAACAGGGTTTTAAGTCCACTAATTACTCAGTAGCAGAGGAAGGGAATAAAATAGTTTGGGAGACTATCCAGACAAAAGGGAATACTTCTCTTTCCTGGCGGGGAGAAGTAGAGGGTGACAAGATGCAAGGTGTTTTGAGCCTGCGTTTAGGGAATAGAACGCAGGATTTTTCATTTATGAGCGTTAGTTTCAAGAGGAGGAGGTGATGCAGGTTACAAGTTACAAGCCGCAAGCTGCAAGTCATCTGAGGCAATATAGGTTCAAGCAGTTTTGTTTCATTTTAGGGATTGTGGGGCTGTCTTTGGTTTGTTTTATCCAGGGTGGAGGCAGACTCTATGGTAAAGAGAAGGAAGTGGAGATTATAAAGGTAGAGACTAAAGAGATAACTGGTGAGGTTGTTTCTTTTAGCCCGATGAAAAATCCTAAATTTATTGGTGTGGCGTATCAAGTAGGAGATGTAGGTTATGATGCTTTCTTTAAGGTAGATGAGAATGTGAAGATAGTGCACAAAAGGAGTTTAGATGAAATAAAATTAGGGGATATGGTTTCAGTTACCTATAATGAGATAACCCAGAAAACTGAGGGGGGTAGAGAGCAGACTGTAAGGGTAGCGAAGACCATTAGATTTATTAAGCCAGCAACCAGAGAGATAAGGCCGGAGTTAAAGAAGAGTAAGGCTTCAGAGAATTTAAAAACAGATTTTGAGATTAAGGGATATAAAAGTGTAGAGTAAGTAGAAAGATGACAAAGAGTAAACTTGAGGATAAAAAAGGATTGAAGCAGGGCAAGGTTAAATACTTAGTGATTGCTTACCTTACAGCCTTTATTAGTGGGTTTTGCGTGATGGTGGTAGAGATTATTGCTGGAAGGTTAATCGCCCGTTATCTGGGAGTGTCTTTATATACTTGGACTTCAGTTATCGGGGTAGTTTTAGCGGGTATATCTTTTGGAAATTATATTGGGGGAAGGATTGCTGACAGATTTCAGGGAGAGAGGGCGCTTTCGGTTTTATTTGTTCTTGGTTCCCTTAGTTGTGCAATCGTGCCTTCTTTAAATAACTTAATGGGAAATTTTCCTCTGCTTTTGCGCCTTTCTTGGCCGGTGAGGATAACCATACATGTGGCAATGATATTCTTTCTGCCTTCAGCTATTTTGGGGATGATTAGCCCGGTGGTGACAAAGTTTGCTTTGGATCAGGGGTTTAAAACTGGAAGAACTGTAGGAACAATTTATGCCTGGAATGTAGGAGGAAGTATTTTAGGGACATTTGTTACCGGGTTTTTTCTTATTGCTCATTTAGGTAGTATTAGTGTAGTCTGGACTGTTGCCGGAGTTTTGGGAGTAGTAGGTTTACTTTACGGAAGAAGTTTTTTCTCTTATAGCTGGATTGTTATACTTATATTTTTGATTTTTGTTAGCTTCAGTTCTTTAAGCTGGACAAAGATGGTAGCAGGCCATCTTTTCTTGGTAGAGCCTGATAAAGATGAGGTAATTTATGAGAAGGATAGTCAGTATTCCTATATAAGTATTGTTAAGACTCCTCAGCCTGGCGTATATGAGTTTATGCTTGATGGGTTAACACATAGCAGGATGAATTTAGATGAACCCACAAATCCTGAGTATATCTATGGGTACCACAGGATATATGTGGATATCTTGAAAAACCTTAGTGTTAAAAATGAGCAGTTATCTGTGTTGGTTTTAGGAGGAGGGGGATATGTTTTCCCTCACTATATTGAGAAATTTTTCCCGGCAAGTCGTATTGAGGTAGTAGAGATAGACCCTGAGGTTACTAAGGCAGCGATTAAAGCATTCGGTCTTTCAAAAAAGAGTGGCTGGAAAATTCATCACCTTGATGCCCGTAATTATATTGATGATTTAATCAGGTGCAAAAAATCCGGGAAGAAAGTGCAGGGTTTTGATTTTATCTATTGTGATGTTGTCTTTGGGGTAGCAGTCCCCTACCATTTAACTACTTATGAATTTGATAAAAAAATTGCTCAACTTTTAAAACCAGATGGCTTTTATGTAATTACTTTAGTGGATTCTAATAAATCGGCAAAATTTTTAAGGGCAATGAAGGATACTCTGAGAAAGGTCTTCTCATTTGTTTATGTTTTTGTTCCCGAGAAAAAAGAAGCATACCAAACTGAATATAGGACATATGTAATATTATCCTCACAAAAAGAAATTGATAAAAGTAAGCTTATAAAGAATAGATTCAGCGGAAGGCTACTTGACCTTGAGGAGTTAAAGATGCTTGAGGTAGACACAAAAGGTATTGTTCTTAAGGATGATCTTTCTCCCGTAGATAATCTTTTAAGAGAAGTTTTTTCAATGCAGGGTGAGCGTATGGTATGTAAGAGAATAATGAAGCAGGGAGAAAAATTTATCCGGCAAGGAGATTTGGAGAAAGCAATAAACCAGTTTAAGAGAGTATTACGCATAAACCCCGAATTTGTTGAAGCCTACAGCGATATAGGTTCTTTAAATGCCTGGCAAGGAAGGTACGCTGAAGCGATAGGGTATTATAAAAAAGCTCTGGGTATTGAGCCGAAGTTTAAACCAGCGTTAATTGGGTTAGGTTCTGCTTATGAGAGAAAGGGCAGTATAGAAGAAGCAAAAAAGATATATTCCAAAGTTCTTAAAATTTATCCTGAGACTGCTT
>Ga0190363_1000230_pt1 | contig 31969 bp, 36 predicted proteins | sample 48721867_MG_FD_161272 | JGI IMG/M metagenome (GOLD analysis project Ga0190363, IMG submission 161272) | Hydrothermal vent microbial mat bacterial communities from Southern Trench, Guaymas Basin, Mexico - 4872-18-6-7_MG | ecosystem: Environmental > Aquatic > Marine > Hydrothermal vents >... | reverse complement strand
TAGTAGAATTGTTAGGGTTGCTAGGGAAGCTGAGAGATTAGGTTACGCTAGTATTTGGCTTTACGACCACTTCATAACGTATCCTGAAGTGCGCCATCACCCGGTTTATGAGGCTTGGACTACTCTATCTTATCTTGCTGGGGTGACTTCTAAGGTTAGGTTGGGAACGATAGTTACATGTAATCTTTATCGTTATCCTACTGTTTTGGCTAAAATGGCTTCTACGTTGGATGTGCTATCGGGGGGTAGGTTGGAATTCGGAATAGGAGCGTGCTGGTATTGGGAGGATTTCCAAAGATTCGGAATACCGTTTCCACCGCTTAAGCAGAGGCTTGAAATGCTTGATGAAGCACTACAGATAATTAAGAGTATGTGGGTTGATAAGGAAACATGGTTTAAGGGGAAATACTATAGGGTTTATGGTGCAATAAACTACCCTAAGCCTTTGCAGAAACCTCACCCACCAATAATGGTTGGTGGTTTTGGAGAAAAAATAATGGCTAAAATAATAGCTAAACATGCTGATAAATCTAATTTCTTCGGAACACCCGAGGAGTTTAAACGGAAAATTGCTGTTCTCGAAAAACACTGCAAAGAAATTGGAAGAGACTGTGATGAAATAAAGAAGACAATAGCGATAACAGCTGCTATTTTTGAAAGCGAAGATGAACTTAGAAAATTCGTTAATGAATTATACGCATTAGGGTTTTCAATAGAGGAGTTTTTGAGAAATTCCCTAACAGGAACACCAGATAAAATCGTTAGTAAAATAAGGGAATATATTAGGGCTGGTGTTGAAGAATTCATAATATACTTTAAAGATGTGGAATCAATAAAGCCCTTAGAAGTTTTTGCTGAAAAAGTTATACCTTTAGTAGATTAGCAATTAGTAGTGTTAGATGTGTGTTATCTTTTCCTTAATAAAATTATCGAAATACTATGTTTATAATGTTCTTAATTTCCAATGTAGTTTTAATGAAGACTTATTAGGGAAAACCTAAATATAAATTCGTAAGACAATGGTTGAGGATAAACATTATTGGATAGAGAAGTTTTGGATGGAAGATATTTAGTTGTTTCTCTCACAGTAGTCGGTTTCCTTATTGTTCAATACTTCTTCACTAAAAACGTTCTCACAATAACGTCGGCAGGTTACACTTTAGAATTCACTATTGGAGAACTTGTTTTAGCAACAATACTTATTATAGCCTTTATTTCATGGCTTAGGACAAGTGTTTTCTACGGGTTTTCAAGTTCTTTCGGAAGATTCTTTACGGGAGTAATGGTTTTCATAGGTTTAAAAGCTATTGCGGCATTAATTTACGTTTTAGGTTACGTTGTTGGTGAAGCTTACGGTATTTTCTGGATAATACATCACTTCTTCAATGTTGCTTCGTACTTACCGCTTTATGCTTCACTAATTATAGCTGTTTTTGAAAGCCATAATCTTTTAAAGTCTCTTGCTTCCCAAGATAAAGTGTACAGTTGGGTTATAACGTATGGGTTGCCTGCTATAGTTTGGCTTTACTTCGTATTTTTCGTTTTCAAAACCCAAGCACCCTATTTGAAGCCTGAAGCTATAGTTACGTTCGTTACTTCAACTGTTTACTTTGTGCTTGACATTATAACCTTGGTTCTTCTTGCCCCCATTCTAACATCAAGGTTTAGAGAAGGCCTCATGCAACGTTCTATTGAAGGAACAATATTAGCTATTGTAGTTTTCTCCTTAGCTGACATTTTTGGAAACGCAATATTCATTCTTGGGGAACACAGTTTACTTCATATAATTTCATGTTCAGTATATGCTTTAGCATATATTCTAATGATACCTCCATCACATACCCTTCTAGGTGTTGTTGGGAAAACAGTTGGGGATGCTGCCAAAATACGTAAGGAACCTAGGGTATACGACATATCAGGGCTTGCTGAGGCTTTAAAAGCTGTTATTGGTAAGAGTGCTGATGATGTTTTTAAAGCGTTAGGTATTGTTTCTGAAGGAACAACTATTAGTGAAACAGAATTGCTTAAGCTGAAGAGAATTCTTGAAACAATACTTAGTAAACCAGTTGCTGAAGGGATTCTTGAAAAACACGTTAAACCGTTAGGTGTAGAAACTATTGGTGTTGAAGAGAAAGAACCTGTTAAGAAAGGTGGTGAAACATTAACAATAGATACTCTAGAATTAAACAGTATGAGCGTTAAACTATCAGACCCCATGTTCTTATCAAACATTATTTTAAACTCTAGAATAGAGAGTATTAGTAAATTTAAGGTTGACGGAATAGATATTAGAGAAATGTTTTCAAGAATACCTTTAAGAGGACATGAAAATTCTTTCTTATTCATAATCTCTTCTCCAAAAGATTTCGAATCAAAAATATTTACTGATCAAGGCAAAATTAGAGCAGCAATTGTTAAAAAAGCTGATGGACAAGTTTTACTGGGATTCAAGGCTTTACAGTTTCTTAAAAAATATACTGGAGAAGTTGAGGTAACTCTTTACAGAGTTCATAAGAAATGAAAATTATTGTGAATTTTTAGCTGAAGAGTTTTGGAAAACGCTTCCATTTTTTAAGGATTAGCTGAAATTATTTCCAATAGCTTAAAAACTGCTCTTTAGTGCTACAGTAATTCAGCTCCACTAGCAGAGTTTTTCTAAGAGCTTAGCTCTAAGGCTCTTATAGGGAGGTGTTAGTGTTTAAGCAATGATATATGCTGGTTGGAGGGAAATCCGTAAGGTAGTTAGGAAATCCGATGTTGTTTTAGAAGTAGTTGATGCTAGAGTTCCTGACATTACCAGATCCCGTGCTTTAGAAAGAATCGTTAGTAGTGTAGGTAAGAAGCTACTGATAGTTATTAATAAGGCAGATCTCGTTCCCAGAATTGTTGTTGAAAAGTGGAAGAAAATATTTGAAGACCAAGGGCACCCTACAGTTTACATTAGCGCTAGAGGCCATTTGGGAACAAGAGTTTTAAGAACCAAAATTAAAAGCCTTGTTGACAAGGGAGAAATTATTGCTTCAGTCATAGGCTATCCTAAAGTTGGTAAGTCAAGCATAATAAATGCTTTAAAAGGTAAGCATTCCGCGCAAACAAGCCCCGTACCTGGCTCTCCAGGATATACGACACACGTTCAATTATACAAGGTTGATCCGAGAATATATATTATCGACACTCCTGGAGTAATCCCTCCTAGAGGTGAAGACGTTTTCGCAATAATTAGGGGTAAAGAACCAAACTCATTCAGAGACCCTATTAAACCCGCTGTTGCATTCATAAGGTTCCTGATGGAAAATTACCCTAAACTACTACCTGGTGTTTACAAAGTTGAAGCCTATGACCCCTATGTTTTCCTAGAAAAGCTCGCTTTAAAAAGAGGATGGATTTATAGGAGAACTAAGGAGCCAAATATTGAGGAAGCAGCTAAGCTAATAATTAGGGATTGGCATAAAGAGAAAATAATCATTTACAGTGAACCTGAAAACCCTCTTTCAAAAATTCTAAAGAAATACAGATCTTAGTACGAGAGATTCATTTAGTAGTTATAGACTTTTACACTTTTTTCTTTCGCATACTCTTCAACCTCTCTTCCGATCAACGTTCCCGTAAGTATCGCTATAACCTCCTTATCCTTATAATGCTTCTTCACAACATCTACCTTAGCTAGGAGTCTTCCAACGTCTTCATGTTTAGGTTTAACTTTAGCCTCTACAACATAGACTTTCTTATCGGTAATTATAAGTAAGTCTATGTCTTCGCCATTTACTCTAGCGTTTCTTCTTTTCAAAACAATTCTCTCCTTTTTCCCCTTTAGCTCATCCTTTAAATCATCCCATAATGTTTTACAGTAGAAGGACTCGTTTAAAGCACCTAATTCTAGCTCTACTGAACTAAGCCTCCTACTTAGCTCCATGAACATTTTATCATGTCTTCTAAACCCTTCAACCATATCTTCCCTAAGCCTATTCATATCCTCTCTTAACTTTTTAAGTTCTTCCCCATGACCAACAAGTTTTTCAAGTATCTCCCTTAAACCTATAAGTCCGGCTACAGCGTATCTGAACTCCTTATCTCTCTCAAGCAAACTGATTATTTTTGATTTAAGCTCCTCAGTATTCATACCCATTAATTGCTCAGCTCCGCATTCAATAGTTCGCTTTTAAAATTACTTATACTTTGAGTTAAACAGTATGTTCTAATTAAGCTTATCTACCTAGTCCTCGTATAAACTACTACGAAGGTGTTTTTATGGGTAAGCTAAGTGCTAATGTTGATAAAAATATTGAATGGGCAATTAGCGTTCTAAAGAAGTTTATTGAAATACCCACCGTTAACCCTCCCGGAGAAAAGTATGGTGAATTTGCTTCAAAAGCTTCAAAGGTTCTAGAAGACCTCGGCTTTTCGGTTGAAGTCCACGAGGTACCGAAAAGTGTTGTTGAAAAATACTATCCTGAATACGCCGATCACCCTAGATACATTGTTATTGGCAGGTTAGGTGGAGGAAAACCTACCATACAATTTAATGGGCATTACGATGTTGTTCCCCCAGGTGCTGGATGGAGTATGGATCCGTTCAAGCCAGTTATTAGGAAAGGTAGGGTTTACGGTAGAGGGTCTGTCGATATGAAGGGCGGTATTGTAGCATCACTCCTCGCCATTAAGGCATTTACGGAGTCCTTTAAGGAATTTGAAGGTACAATTGAGGTCGCTCTTGTTCCTGATGAAGAAATAGGTGGTGAGTCTGGAACAGGATATCTTGTCAGAAGTGGGCTTTCAAAACCAGACTACGTTGTTATTGCTGAACCTAGTGGTTCAGATAGGGTATGGTTTGGTCATAGGGGGGCATTTTGGTTTTATGTTGAAGTTTATGGTAAGCAAGCTCACGGCTCAACACCATGGCTCGGGGTTAACGCTTTCGAAGGTATGGTTAGAGTTGCTGAAAAGTTCATGAGGGAATACGGTATTAAAATAGGTTCTAAGGAAAGCAAATATAGTTACGATGATCCTAGAGGAGCTAAGCCAACAATAACTATTGGTGGCGAAGTTCGTGGTGGCGCTAAGATAAACATTGTTCCAGGATATTACGCCTTCTCCGTCGATAGAAGACTTATTGTGGAAGAGTCTATTGAAGAAGTTGAAAAGGAGGTTATGGAGTTTATCGAAAAAATTAGAGGTGAGTTTCCAAAGTTGAAAATAAATGTTAAAGTTGTTAATAAACTTCAACCGGCACTTACAGATCCCGAAAGCGAACTAGTTAAGATACTTACCGAATCCATCAATGAAGTGTTAAGTGTTAAACCTAAGCTTACAGTGTGCTTAGGAGGTTTAGATATGAAGTTTTATAGTGAAAAAGGCGTTCAAGCAGTTACCTACGGTCCCGGTCCTCTCACATTAGCTCATCAAGCTAACGAATACTTGGATATCGAAGAATTCACTAAAGTATCTAAGGTTTACGCACATATACTTAAGAAAATGCTGGTTAAAGGGTGATATGTGTTGAAGGTTGCTGTAGGTTCAGACGACACATACAGTATAGCTAAGTTCATTCTAAAATATCTTGAGGAGAAAGGATTCTCTGTAGTGCCTATAGGTGCTTTAAAAACAGGCAAGCCTGAACCATGGCCTAAAGTAGGTTTTGAAGTAGGGAAGCTTGTTGCGGAAGGAAAAGTAGACATGGGAGTAGTAATTTGCTATACTGGAACAGGAGTTTCCATAGCAGCAAATAAGGTTAAAGGAGTAAGAGCAGCATTAGTAACCGACGCTAAAAACGCTGAAGGAGCAAGACTATGGAACGATGCAAACGTTTTAGCATTAAGCGCTAGATTAACATCCGAAGAGGTCGCTAAAGAAATAATTGAAGCATGGTTTAAAGTGAAAAAACCCGATCCAAGCGAAAAGGAAAACATAAAGTTACTTAAGAAAATAGATGAAGAAAGACAGTAGCTATTAACAATAGCAACACTACTTACCCTAGTTGCACCAATAGTAACAAAAAGCATTGAGTTTATTTATCATCACTTACCTATCTTAATTAACTTCCAGTATTGAGAACTTTTACGTGTTTAGAAAACTTTTTCTCTAAGTTTCCTATCGCCCATTATAAATGTAGCACCCATATTTATGGAGGCTTTTTAAGTGGTAAATTTTTGTAACGGTTTTCGAAAACTCCAATGCGAAATGTTGCATAGTTCTTCGAATTTTTGTTTAATGGGAGAAATAGAATATATGTTGTTTTTCCAAAATATTTTTCAAGTCCACATAGAATAATCTTTGAGGAGATGTTGTTAGAGGGTTAATGGCTTATGATGGATGTTAATGAGAAGCTTACTAAAATAGAGAAAGCTGTTCTTGAAGAGTATTTGAAGAAAACTTCTTCATCAAAGAGGCTTTATGAGAGAGCTGTTAATGTGTTTCCTGCCGGGGTAACTTATCATTTGAGATGGTTTCATCCATATCCTTTCTACGTTAGTAGGGCTGAAGGCCCCTATGTTTGGGATGTTGATGGGAACATGTATGTTGATTTCTGGATGGGTCATGGTTCTCAGCTTTTAGGTCATAAGTCTAAGATTGTTTTAAAAGGTGTTTCGAAATATCTTGAGGAACTAGGTTCGCATGTTGGTTATGAACATAGGCTTGCAGTTGAATATGCTGAGTTTCTTTCAGAAACCATACCATGTGTTGAAGAGTTGAGGTTCACCAATAGTGGTACTGAAGCTGCAATGTATGCTATAAGGCTTGCTAGAGCATATACCGGCAAATTAAAGATAGTTAAGGTTAATGGTGGATGGCATGGAGGATACGATACGCTTCATGTAGGAACAGCTCCACCATATAGTGAGCCTGGTTCTGCAGGTTTACCCTACGATACTGTAAAATATACTGTTACGGTACCGTTCAATGATTTAGAGACTTTAGAGGAAGCACTTAGAAGTAGAGATGTTGCAGCGTTCATTGTCGAACCCGTCTTAGGAGCTGGAGGAATAATTGAAGCTAGGAAAGAATATCTTAAGGGTGCTAGAGAGTTAACAGAGCGGTACGATTCACTACTAATATTTGATGAAGTAATAACAATGTTTAGATTGGCTTTAGGGGGTGCACAGGAAGTTTACAATGTAGTTCCCGACATCGCAATTTTAGGTAAAGCTATTGGAGGAGGATTTCCCGGTAGCGGAGCTTTCGGAGGAATAAGGGAGATTATGGAGAAAATTAACCACATAAAATATACTGAACCCCAAATGAGAAGCGCTCATGGTGGAACATTTACGGGAAACCCAGTAACATTGGCTGCCGGATACGCTATGGCTTCATACCTTAAGGAGAATCGTTGGATTTATGAGAAAACAAATGAACTATGGAATAATGTTAGAAGAGAGATTCAGAAAACATGTTGTTCGTCAGGGATTAAATGTTACGCTACAGGGCTAGGTAGCATGTTGGGAATACATTTTACAAACACTAGACCTTGGAGAAATGAGGAAGCAGTTCTCGGTAGATGGTGTGATAGAATTTATGAAATAATGCATCTCTACTTTAGAGTTAATGGTGTAATATATCTTCCTGAAAACGAGGCATTACTTCTACCATCACTCATCCATGGAGATAGCGAAGCTAAAAAGCTTATTGAAACTTTTTCCAAATTCATTAGCGAAGTAGCTTAAATATTTTTGTTTTTCTGCTTATAACGGTGATTCAAAGTGGTTATTGACATTTATACTTTCCTACAGACAACACTTATGCTTTTCATAATTCTTGACCCTTTAGGTAATGCTCCCATATTTTACTCTCTAACAATGATGCTTAGTGAGAAGGATAGGAGAAGCATTATTAGGATGAGTGTTATTGTTGCCGCACTTATCTTGCTAATATTTTCTATAGGAGGAGTTTTAATACTGAATTTCTTCAACATAACGGTTGATGATTTCAGAATTGCTGGCGGAACAATACTTTTCATAATCGCGGTTAAAGGTATTTTAGGTAGAGTTGAAGCTGAAACTGTTGAGAGAGAAACCGTCGCAATTGTTCCGATGGCAACACCTCTACTTGCAGGCCCAGGCTCAATAACAACTGTAATATATGTTGCACAAGCCTATGGAATTTACTACTCAATAATTTCGATAATCATAAACGCAACTTTAGCCTACATTCTACTTATTAATGGAGACAAATTATTAGCTATTCTAGGTAGAAACGGCTCAATAGCTTTAGCAAGAATTATGGCAATGATTTTAGCAGCAATAGCTGTTTCCATGGTGCGTGAAGGAACAATTCACATAGTGGAACGCATTAGAGAATTAGGTTAAAGAAATTCCGTAAAATAATTCAAACTCCCCGCTTTCAACCATACCCTATAAGCTCATTTAGACTTACTGCCTTAACTATTTCCAACGCTTTATTCTTTAATTCTCTATCTTCTGTTACTAAAGTAAGACCGTGTTTTCTTGCAAGAACTATGTAGGATGCGTCATAAGCTGTAACTTCATGTTCTACAGCAACTTTGAGTACGTCTTTTTCGAGCCCTCGCAAATCTAAAATGTTCATTAAATCTAAGATGTTATTCAGAATACTAATTATTTTTAAAGCCTCCATAATACTTATGCTTTTGACTAAGAAAACCTCTTTCCATAGTGCATTTATTGTTTCATAAAGGGTCAGCTGCTGAACATAGTTTCCTTGAAGAAAATCTATTCTCCTAAGCTTTAAAGCGAAAAGAAGCGAAGAAGTATCGAACAAATATTTCAAGGTTAACCACGTACTCTATTTTCTCTAATATGCTTTACCAACCTATCTACATCAAGTTTTTCAAGAACATCTCTAATATCTTCAAGTTTCTTCTGAACGATCTCAAGCTTACGTTTCCTAACCTCCTCTTCCAAGCTACGCCTTATGACTTCGGAAATTTTTATTTCAAGCCTTTCAGCTTCCTCTTTCAACTCTCTCCGAACTTTTGCAGAAACAGTCACGTATTTACCCACAAAACCACCTATTAATACCCATAGACAAAGTAGGCTTATAAGGTTTATTGCACTCGTAATACTTTAAACATTGTCATGTTGTTTTGGTTTTCTTGAAACTATTTGATAACATACAACATACTTATACAGCATATGAGAACTTAAATCAAAAAGTATATGGCTTATGAGAAGATGCAATGACTTACCTATTAGCGAGCACGTGAAGTTTTCTAGTTTAAATAGTGTTGCTTCACTAAACTATTGCTAATAGTTCATCTATTTTGTTAATGACGTAATCTGGCTTATGCTTAAGCAGTTCCTCCTTACTTGTAAAGCCGTAGAGTACGGCTATGGTTTTTAAGGAGAAAGCTTTTCCAGCTTCAATATCGTCTACACTGTCTCCTACAATTGCAGCGTTTTCCGGGTTAAGTTTTTCAACAATTTCCTTAACAGTCTTTAACTTGTCTGGACTTTTCGGTATGTAAACTAGGTCGAATAGGTTGTCTAATTTTAAATGTTTAAGCTCTATGGGAACAAAGTCTGAAACAAGCACTCTACCCGTGGTTAAGACGAGCGTGTAGCCTTTTCCCTTAAGCCTCCTTAAGACATAGTGTATGTTGGGAACAGCCTTAATTAAGTTCAAATGTATTTTAGAGTATATTTCCCTAAAAGTTTCAAGTACTGTTTCAGGGTTAGGTTTCCTATTTGAAGGAATTTTGGAGAGCATTTTGGGAAGCCATATTTTAGGAGTTTTCTTAGCCATATACTCTAAGTCGCTTTCTTCGAAAGCATGTTCTAAGCGAAATTTCCTAAAAAGTTCTCTTAAAGATTCTTTGAAAACGTCAAATGAAAGTACAACGGTTCCATCATAGTCAAATATTATTAGCTTCCTTTCTCCCATAGAAACCCCCTTTAAACAGTAACTCTGTAGTAATTAAACATAGCGCTATTTGTCTCCGCTAAAATAGCTTTAAGTAAAACTTATATTTCGAAGATGTACTGTAATGGTTAAAACTCTAACGATGGTTAAGCAATAGTTGATGTCTTAAGGGAGATAGGCATGACTCATGACGGTATGTTGGGTTTCGCATACGCTATTGCTGCGCTTTTCTCCTTTAGTCTTTCGCCTTTACTTTACAAGGTGGGTTTGAGAAATAAGCTACATGTTTTAGAAGCTAATACCTTAAGAGCTTGGGGTGCACTGATCCTTCTAACTCCAATACTTTTCTTCCAAGATCTCCTAAGCGTTCCTTTCTCAGCTGAAGTAGTAGTTTTTCTTGTACTTACAGCCATTTTAGGCCCTGTAATTGGAGATACTCTATTTATGTACGCTATTAGGGGTATTGGAGTTTCAATATCAACTCCTTTAGCAAACACGTATTCGTTAGTTGTAGCAGCAATTTCCGTAGCACTATTTGGGGAAAAACTAACTTCAATAAACATTTTAGGCGGCGCACTTATTCTTTCATCTATATGGTTAATTTACTTGGAAAGGAAAAGCATAGGAAAAGGACGTAATGTTGCTTTAGGATTACTTGCAGGTACAGCTACAGCTATTCTTTGGGGCTTATCTATAGTAACTATGAACGTGTTATTAATTAACAACATAAACCCAATTGCAATAATTTATTTTAGAACAGTAATTGTAGCTTTAACATTAACAGTAATTACTAAAGCATTGAAAATGAATTTTAAAGAGAAAGTGGATGCAAAAGCGTTAGTTACACTATCCATAGGAGGGTTTTTCGGTATAGGGCTTGGTATAATAATGCTACTTAACGCAATAATCCTTCTAGGAGCAGGTAGGGCATCATTAATTGCCTCAGCATCCCCAGTAGTGGCAAGCATTTTTGCAATGGTTCTTCTTAAGGAAAAATTCAGGGCAAGAGCGATAATTGCTGCAATTCTTGTTACTGTAGGAGCTATACTTTTAAAGTAATCAATTCGATATTGTATGCTCTCCGCTTTTAATAAAAAATGCTAACAATACTTCGTCCCCGAAAGCTCACAGGCTTAAAGAAGTGTAAAGCTAAATGAGAAGCCATTATTAAAAACATCAAACATTGTATGTGAAACATTGAAGAAGTAATCCTTAAGAAGCATTGTGGGTTTATAAGTGTGGCGGGCCCGCGGGGATTTGAACCCCGGACCACCGGCTTAGAAGGCCGGCGCCCTATCCTGGCTAGGCGACGGGCCCGTATCCTTCGGGTATTTATATTTTTTCCAGCTATTTTTTAAGCATTGCCGTTTCTTTGCTAAGTATTTCGTTTATGTTAACTATTTTCTTTGGAAAATACTTTCTTATAATATAGTGTGCTATATCGAATATTCTCGGTGCTTTAAGGAGAATTACTATGTCGCTTGAAGAAACCACTCCTTTTTCAGCGTACTCTATTACCTTAGTGTCGTTACGGCTTACGAGCATTGTTTCGAAGAATTCTAGACCGTACTCTAATGCGTAATTAGCTATTATTGTTGCAACCTTACCGCTAAAGCTAACTTGTTTATCAAAAAACATTAGAACTTTCGATGGTTTTAACTCCTTGATTTCCTTCAAAAGCATTTCAACAACTTTGACATGTTTATTTTCGAACTTAAACTTCTTAAATGACTTCATAATGTCCCTTAAAACTCCATCATCGCATAGGAAAACTTGGTAGCATTCTAAAGCAGAACTTATAGTTATTATGACGTTGAAACCATCTATTACGAGAAGGGAATTTTTTACAGAGTTTTCCCTTACAAGCTTTTTCCGAATAAGGCTAGCTATTTCCTCATCATGAATGCATCTATAAAGTAATGCTTTCTCAGGCTCAGTAAGGTTATACCTTTGAACAACAAGCTCTAACGATGGCTTATAGGGGTATTTGCGGTTTAGAAGGTATTTGTAATCTATAAGGGCGTTTGAAAGATTATTCTTAAAAATAATTGATGACAAAAGAAGTTTACCCTACTATGCTATATGTTTCCTCAACAACTTTGTCTTTGGACACTTTAAATGTTCCTGAGGCAGCAGCAAAATCTTCTCTTCCTCCTCCTTTTCCTTCAATTACTTTGTCAAGTATTTTCGCTAGGATGTTTTTAGCTGAAGCTCCTTTCTTAAGAGCCTCATCTCCAACAAGAATGTTTACTACCACGCGATTCTCGGTAATATCGTATACTATAGCCGAGGCTTTGGGTTCATTAGCTATTATTTCCCTAGCTACTCCTAAAACTACGTCTTTACCCATGTTTGTAAGTATCGAAATCGTAACATAACCCCATTTTGTAGGTTTCTTTTCTGCTAAAGCTCTTTCCGCTTCGCTTTTAATCCATTCTCTCTTAAACATTGCCAACTCGCTCTTCAATGTCTTGTATTCTTCAATAAACTTCTCCATTCTCAAAAGAGCGTCTTTGGGGCTTGCACCTATTTTTGCAGCAATATTTTCCAATGTATCTTCAAGGCTCCATATGTGTTTTAAGGCATTTTCTGCTACAGTATATTCTAACCTTATGACTCCATCTTGAATTCTATCTACATTCACTATTTTTATCACACCTACTTCTCTCGTGTTTGTAACATGTGTTCCGAAGCATGCTTCAACATCCCATCCTTCAACTTCAACAACCCTTATCGTTTTTCCTGGAGGAACTCCTCCCTGATACAGCCTTAGCCCGTATTTTGCTTCTGCTTCATTTCTATCCATGAATTTTGCTGTTACTTTTCTACCTTCGAAAACCACTTGATTAGCTAGCTCCTCTATTTTCCTTACTTCATCTTTAGATAATGGTTTATAATGGGTTATGTCGAGTCTTGCTTTATCAGGTCTCTTTTCGGCTCCAGCTTGCCAAACATGTTCCCCTAGAACTCTCCTAGCTGCTCCAAGTATTATGTGGGTTGCTGTATGGTGTCTCATTAAAGTATATCTTCTATTCCAATCTATTTCCCCTTCAACTTCGACATTTACCGGAACCTCTACTGAGTCTTTTAGCTTATGAACTATTACGTCACCTATTTTCGTTACATGAACTACTTCTGCTGAAGCCCCATTACCCCACTTTATCTTGCCTATGTCTGAAAGCTGTCCTCCACCTTCAGCGTAGAATGCTGTTTTATCTAGAACAACTATTCCGGGTTTAGAGTAGATGACTTTGGCTTTGAACTTCCTTAAATACACATTTTCGTGGAAAAGCATTTTTGTTGGTGGAAGCTTCTCTATCTCTTCAAGGACTTCTCTTGGAAACTCCGGTTTCTCCTCCTTGACCTCAGCTCTAGCATGTCTCCTAGCAATTATTGAGAAGAAGTTTGATGGAACATGGACTTCTACTCCTTTCTTCTTAGCTACCTCTTCTACAGTATCCGGCGGTATTCCATGTGAATCGTAAAGTTCCACTAAGTCTTCTAAGCTTATTTCCTTCTTTCTCTTGAGTAGCCTTTCAACGTAGCTTAGTCCTCTTATTAGAGTTTTCCTGAATCTTTCCTCTTCAAGATCAACTACTTCTAAAATGTAGTTCTTTCTCCTAAGAAGCTGTGGGAAGTCTTGACCCCAGAAGTTAATTTGTAACTTTACTAGTTCGCTTAGTCTAACGTTAGAACCCAGCTTCGCTAATGCTCTCAATGCTCTTCTTAAAACCAGTCTAGCGAGATAGCCTTCTCCCGTGTTCGAAGGAACTATGCCATCTGCGAGCATTAAAGCTAATGTTTTAGTATGGTCTAGGACTGCAAAAACCCTCTCCATTCTTTCAAGTACTTCTTTCGCTTTCTCATAAGGTAGTTTTGCTTCTTCAGAGACCCTACGATAGTATTGCTTTATGGATTCAGGTTCGTCGGGATCAAATGTTGATGAAAATTTCCCAACTATTCTCACTATTTCTTCGCTAGGTTCTTCAACACCTATTTTCTCAAAGAATTTCTTAACAAGTTCACCATAGATTGCATGGAACCCTGTAGCCGCACCTTGTGTGAGCCATGCAATTCTCTCTATACCGTATCCCGTATCTACAACTTTAAGAGGCATCGGAACATAATTTCCATCTACAACCTTGTATTGCATGAAAACTAACGTAGCTACCTCTAGTCCCTTAACTGTTACTTCGAAACAGGGTCCAGCGTTTCCTCCACCTTCCCACCATGATTCCTTAAATGTTAGATCTTCCGGTTTAACCCCTATTACTTTGGTGAAGAATTTGAAAGCATATCTTACCGTTTCATCCTTCCAATATATTTGCTTATCTGGATAATTGAATGCATGATGCCCTCCCATTTCGAATGTTGTTAAGTGTCTTCCAGCAGTTTTACCTACATTATCGATGTCTTCTAGTCTTATACATGGTTGCGACACTACTAGCGGATTAGCTGGTGGTGGCACTATACCGTCTGTTACGAATGGTTGAAAATCAACAATACTAGCTATTGTTAAGTAGAGATCGTCACGCCATCTAGCAACTACCGGTTTAGGTTTAACAGGTGTATGACCATGTTTTCTAAAGAAATCAATAAACGTTTTCCTAGCTTCCCTCACAGATAATGGCTTAAGTCCGTAATCGAAAAATTCGTACTCAACACATGGTGCGTCATTACAGTATACTTGGTTCTTATTCAGCGTCCAAAACCATTTACCGCATTTAGGACATTGTTTCCTAACGAAGTCTTTTTCTTCAAAGAATTTTACTCTAAACTCTTTAGGATCTATTTTTTCCATTCAATAGTCACCACTACACGTTAAAACCAATGTAAGAATAGGTGTAGGTGCAAATTAAGTTTGATGCTCTACTTAAGTTAAAAATGCGTTATAAACCTTGCCTTTATTTAGATAATCTAGTAGCTTTATCCGAATAGTGACTCTAGTCCAGCAGCAATTTCCTCCTCAGTAACTTCTTCTTTCTTCTCTTCTTCCTCCTTTTTCTCTTCTTCCTTCTTTCCAGCTTCAGCAGGAGCGGTTGCAGGTGCAGCAGCTGATGTAGCTGCTACAGGTAAAGCAGCAGATTTAATAACTTCATCAATGTTTACCTGTTTGAGAGCAGCTACGAGAGCTTTCACTTTTACTTCATCAACTTCTATTCCTGCAGCCTCTAAGACCTTCTTAACATTTTCTTCCGTTATGTCCTTTTTAGCTGCGTGAAGGAGGAGACTTGCGTAAATGTACTCGATCCCTAATCACCTCCTAACTTATCGGTTCTAAGGAAAGTTAGTGTGAATATTTAAAGGTAACGTAATATAGATGCGAAAAACGTGCGCCTTTGCCCGTCTTAACCAAACAGCGATTCTAGTCCAGCAGCAATTTCCTCCTCAGTAACTTCTTCTTTCTTCTCTTCTTCCTCCTTTTTCTCTTCTTCCTTTTTCTCTTCCGGTTTTGTCTGTGGAGCTTGAACCGTAGCTACCTCTAAACCTAGCTCAGGTGCTAATTGTGAAACTTGAGATGCTAGAGCATAGGCTATTCCAACATATTTCGCTAAAATGTATTTAGCGGTTTCATCTGTTATGAAAACTGCTTCAGTTGCAACAGCTAATGCTCCAACATATGCTTTGGTTATTGTTAGTTTGAGTATTTCCGGTTCTGGGAATGCTATTTCAACACCTAGCTTTAGAGCGTTAAGATATGCTTCAGCAATGTCGCTACGGTACTTTTCAAGATCTAGCTTGAGATCTTCCGCTTTAAAAACTAGGCCATCAGCATACGCTACTTTAAGCTTAACCCCTACTTCGAGAGGTTTAATATCTAGTTTCTGAAGTATTGATGCTAACTCAGAAGATATTTTATCGCCAGGCTTAGCTACTACAGTATCCTTAGCTACCCATATTGTTCCTTCTTGAATCTTTGTAGGTATCTTAAGCTTACCAAAGGTGCTTAGAATAGGTCCTGGAGGAATACCTGTATTTCCTGCCGGAATAATAACTTCTCTATCAACAACATCTCCTGGTTTAGCGTATGTAGGTATTTTGTATTTTTCTAGAAGCATATATAGTTCGAAGGGGTTAATGTTTGTAAACAAGAAAATGTTTGAGCCTTCCAGGTATTCTTTAAGCTTCTCTAACCCAGGCTTCTCATTTAGGACTTTATCTATAGCTATCCTCATTAAAGTATTCTTACTTACCCTCATAAACACCTTTTTCCTTAAAGCCTTCCTTATTTGCTGTAGCTGAGCTGTTGGAAGCTTCGTTAAATCAGCTATTGCGATGACATCATATTTTCTAAGAAGGTCGGCTAGAAACTCTACTTCCTTAATTTTCCACTCCGGAATTTTTCTAACCCTCTTAAGCATACTCATCCTTACTTCTTCACCTCAACAGCAGGGCCCATTGTTGTTTTAACAACTATCTTAGCAATATTGTATCTAGGATTCTTAAGCTTCGATGCTACAGTTGAAATAACCGCTAAAGCGTTTTCAGCAAGTTCCTTAGGGCTCATGTCTTCTGTACCTATTCTACACATTATCTGTGGCTGATCCTTCGTCCTAATGAAAACCGCCCTCTTATACATGTCAATTACTGCTTTAATATCTGCTGTTATAGGAACCGGAACAGGTATTTTACCCCTAGGACCTAGAGTTGGACCTACAACTCTACCTGCTTGACCCATCATATCCGTTCTTATAAGTACCCAGTCACATTCCTGAGCTAGTTTCTTAGCTAACTTTCTATTTTCAGCCATAAGTTTAAGTTCCTCTCTAGAAACAACACGGTATGCTCCAGCCTCCTTAGCCTTTAACGCCATATCACCCTCAGCTATGACACATATTTTAACCTCTTTTTTTGGTGGATGAGGTAAGAAAATTGTTTCTCTAATTCTCCCTTCTGGGCTTCTAATATCAACGTCTCTTAGAACAACTATTAGCTCGACGGATTGCTTAAACCTCCTCTTCTTACTTGACTTAATAGCTTCCTCTATTGCTTTCGCTAAAGCCTCTTTAGGAACAACTTCCGACATCACTTAGCACCTCCTTTATTCTTCCTCTTTCTGATATTTCTCCTCATATTTAGCGATTATGTCATCGTATTTTCCTTCATCTATTTCTTTAGAAACTATTTTGGGATCTTTTCCTTCAACAGTTATACCTATCGATCTAGCTGAGCCTAAAATCATTTTTACGGCTTTCTTAAGGTTTTTAGCAAGTAATTGCTTCTTTTTAACTAAAGCTATTTCAATTATTTTCTCCAGCGGTAGATCACCTATCTTTTGATGGGCAGGATCACCTGATGGCTGCTTTGCACCTACAGCCTTAAGTAGGAGAGCTGTTGTTGTTGGAACACCCACTTCTATTCTGAACTTCTTAGTTTCAGTATCAACAATTACCTTAACGGGAACTGTTAGTCCTTCATAGCTCTTTGTAGCTTCATTTATTTTGTTAACTACTTCGACAACATTAACGCCTAATGGTCCAAGAGAAGGGCCTATAGGTGGACCTGGATTAGCTTTACCCCCTTCAATGAGAAATGTTAATACTTTCTCCTTAGGCATTTCTACGTACCACCCTATGTTTGCTGCTTTCTAACGGGTTTAACATAGTCGCCAGAAACCATTATTTGAAGAGGATAGGAGGATTCGAGAATATTAAGGACGGCTTCGTTCTTTGCAACATCAACTCTGATAATTTTAGCCTTCATTCCCCTGAAGGGTCCAGCTATAATTTCGACAATATCTCCTTCTTTAAGCCCTATGAGAGGTGATTTAGGTATTAAAGCTCTTTTAATATCGTCATCGCTGAAAACTCCGAGTACCAAGCCTTTAACGTGTTTTAATTCTTGAATAGCATTGTATACGACATTTGGACCCGGTGCTTCAAGAATAACGTAGCCTTTAGCATTGGGAGGAACTATTATTGCTTTAACATCTAAATTTGCAGCTCTAACACGATTATATATGAGCATAGCTACATTCATTTCCTGCCCAGCAGTGGTTCTTACAGCATAGAAGCGTGACATAAGCCTTTGTGACCTATTTTTTTCCTCAGACATTCCATTTCCACCTTTAAATTCTTGAAACAAGATAAGCTACTAACTTAACTAGATAAGCTATACCCCCTACAAGGAAGAATGCAAGGAAAGATATTTTAATAGACAATACGTACTCTTCTCTATCAGGCTTTCTTGAAAGCCTAATTATCTTCTTCCACATTGCCAATATTTCTCTTAAGTTCACCATGAGTAACCATCCTATGGTGCTTGCTAAGTAAAGATATGCTCGTTAGCCTATAAGCTCCTCGTATTTTTAAACTCTTCTATCCAGATACTAAATGTACTCTACAGCATAACCATGTTTTTCAGCATAGCTTAAAATAAAGCTCTTTACCTTTCCAGGAACACCTTTTTTCTCAATAACGAACTTCTCTATTTTAGTTAGCGTTTTATTTATTGCTTGTTCAATAAGTTCTTCAGTTAAGTGTTTAGATGAATGTTTCGAGAAAATATGGCTGTAGCAATCGTTTGTTTCAAATGCGTGCTTGGTATGTTTCCTAGAGTAGTGACCTCCTCCGAAGCCGAGTACCGAACTGCACTTCTTAACGTTAATTAGCGAGTCTATAATCGCTTCAACATTTACTTTTGCAGCATCCTCTCTAACCCATTCTTCTTCAGAACTCCCTATTTCCACGAAAACTAAGGGTTTAGATAAGCTTGTAGGTCCATGATGTGATGCTTCATAAACTATTTCGAACTCCTTAGAAATACCGTATTTTCTAGCGTATTTACTTATGTTTAAAAGTATTGTTCTTGTTAATGGAGGATAAGTGTAGCATAATTCTCTAGGTTTAGCACCATATATTTCCTCATCAGTAACATTTCCTGTATGATGCACCGTTAAAGACCTTATTTTCGCTAAACTGCTGTGTCTTGAAAGGAAAATGTACTGTTCGACGTCAAGTATGTTGTCTAAGTAGTTAAGATATATTATGTCATCAGGTAAGTAAGTTAGGATTGCGTCTAATTTTTCTAGGAGAAACGCTTTAACGATAGGTTTTGGAAAATTCTTTTCCTCGATGTAGCTTAGTTTTTCTAGGAAAATACTTGCCATATTTAAGCTTGCCTTGTCAACAGTTGAAACAATTAGTCCTGTTTTAGCTTTAATTTTCATTTTCTAGAAGCACCTTCGAAAATGAGCTTAGCTATTTTACGTGGATCGAAAGGTTCTAGATCATCGTAGCTTTGTCCTGTGCCTACGTAAATTATTGGTTTAGCTATTTCACTAGCTAAAGTTAACGCTACACCTCCCTTTACGTCAGCATCCATTTTTGCAATAACTATTCCGTCAACACCTATGTTTTCTTCGAACATTTTAGCTTGCTCGTAAGCATCATTGCCTGTTAGAGCATCTACTACGAGAATTTTGAAGTGTGGTTCGGCTACTCTAACAACCTTTTTAAGCTCATTTACTAGGTCTATGTCAGTATGCATTCTACCGGCAGTATCTACTAAAACAGCGTTGAACATTCTTGATTTAGCGTAGTTTATTGCATCATAAGCTACGGCTGCTGGATCACTACCATACTTATGCTTTATTACAGGTAATCCTAGTTTTTTTGCGTGAAACTCTATTTGCTCCTGTGCCCCAGCCCTATATGTGTCTGCTGCAGCTAAAACAACCTTCAAACCTGAATCTCTCATTTTCTTAGCTATTTTAGCTATTGTCGTTGTTTTCCCTACACCATTTATTCCGAGGAAGACTACTACTGCCGGTTCCCCATTTTTCGAAATTCTTTTAACTTCTTCCACTAGGTTGTATGGTTTTGAACGTTCAAGTATTTCCAAAACTATCTTTCTAAGCACTTCGAAAACCTCGTCCTTACTCTTAAATGGATTTCTCCTGTATGTTTCCCTTATTTTCTCAACTATTTTCTCTGCTACAGGAAAGGCGACATCGCATTCAACAAGCTCGAAGAGAACTTCTTCTAAAATTTCGTTAAGTTTTTCCTCCGATATTTTCCCGGAAATTTTTTCAGCTAAACTTGAGAAAACCTTTTTTAACTTATTAAACATGGTTTACAGGTTTCCCTCAAGCTACGATTTTCTTGACTGAAGAATTTTCCTAAGCTTCTCTTGCAAGTTTTGAGCTAGCTCTTGAGTTAGCGCTATTTTTCTGAGAAGCTCTGTAATATCTTTTTGAAGCTTAGCGATATCATCTGTAAGTTTCTTTTCGAGTTCACTAAGTTTCTTATCAATTTCTTCTGGAGAGAGTGATGCGAGAATGCCTGCTCCTAAAGCGTAAAGTAGTTTAGGATTCCCCTTAATTTTTGCTTGAAGTAGAACCCTTGTGCCTAAAGGTACTAATACTTCCTTTTCCCCTTCCTGCTCATTTATTGTTTTAAGTTCGTTTTTAACTATTCTAGTTTCGTTAAGTAAAGCTACTAATGTGTCTAAGCTATTCTTCAAAACCTCATAGTTTGCTTGAAGTATTTGTAACTCCTCTAATGCTTTAGCTAATTCTTCTCTAAGCTTTTCCTCATTAGTTGACGACATTACTTTTCAACTCTAAACAACAACTATTTTATCTAGCAAGCTTAACCTGTAAAGGTTAATGTCTTTGGTTTCCTCCGGAGGTATTTCGTAAACCTTGAATATCTTTATGTGTTTTCTCTTAACCTTATGTCTACTTCCTAACTCCGAATACACTATCTCTATAGCGTCCTCAGGCTTTACAGCTCGTACATCCTTAACGAACTTTTGGATTCTTGGAAACCTATCATGACTAATTAGCATTTGGCCTTCAACCCTATATATTTTAACGTTCACCATACCCCTACTCACCCGCTATACCAAGTGTTTGTTCTATTCTCATTATTTCGGGGCCCGTAGTTCTTTCACCAACGAGGGCCCCATGTATGTTTGCAACCAACCCTGTTTTAACGAAGGATACTCCGAAATTAACCGTTCCTACGTCAACCCTTACTTTGAAGAAATCCTCTAAAAACTTTAACTCTTCCTTTGATGCGTCCGGATGAACAATCATTCCCTTATTTGTAACTACAGCTGCCGAACCTACTGTTAAAATGTTAGCTATAGTTCCTTTCTCTACAGGAACATCAAGTACGTCCTCAATAGTCTTAATGGATTTCGAATCTAGCTCTGGATGTACAAGAGCTGCTCTATCATTAGCTAAAATAATGTTTCCTAAAGCTGTCTTTTTTGAGGGAAGAACACCTATGTTTACTTTATCCCCTAAAACCTTCTTTAGGTTCTCAATTTCCTCGTCTAACGTAAGGTATGGAAGAAGTATTCCGTTATTGTTTCCGGCGATAAGTATCCCGATTATCGAGGAATTCATTACTTTAACTGTGAAAATTTCCGTCTTTAGAACTTCACGTATCGTATCGTAGAGTTTAGAAGGTGTTTCAAAAGGTACAAGTGTAAATTTATCGTTTGTGAAAATGAATGCTCCTATGAAAATATTTCCATTAAATGAAGCTCTTACAGCAGGCATTTCATCTATTCTCCGACAAGGTAAACTTTAGCAACATTATCTTCTGTTTTAATGACTTTAACCTTAATTCTCCTAGGGGGTTTCTCAATGCTTCTGCTCCAAATGAACTCATTAACCCTATTAGTTATTATTACCCTATCCGCCTTAACATGGCGCTTAACGAATTCCCTAATAAGCCTTATTGCTCTCGGAGCTCTTTTGGTTCTCTGAAGAAAATACACTTTTCTAAGAGGAATAACGTATTCTCTCTCTAAAATAACCGACTTCTTCTCAGACATTTCCCTAAACCCTCCACGCTAAAACGCACTATACTTTAAGCTTAACTCTACGCCAATGCCTTTGCTTCGGATGCCTCCTAAACTTACCTCTAGTTTTACCTATGACCCAGAGAGGTACGGGTGAATTTGATTTTAAAGCTTTAGCTAATCTAAGCTTTCTAGCTACATGTATGAAGTGAGCCATGATCCTCACTTCTCCTTAATTCTTATTTTGAAGTCTCTTCTAGTTTGAGAATATATTTCAACTAATATTCTTTTTAAAGTATCATCATCTATGGGTAAAGATATTCTACCTGATTGAGCAAGTGCGATTAGCTGATCTTCCACATAGGAAGCAATATCAGGTCTAATGAGTTTAACATTATATAGTCTTTCAAGAGCTTTAGGCGTAAGTATCCTTCTTAATAACGCTCTTTTACGTGCTTCAAGCTCCTTTTCGAGTTGTCTTCTTCTTTCCTCCTCAGCTAATCTCCTCTGATATTCCAGAAGCTTCCTTCTCTTAATTTCTTCAAGTTCTTCGTCTGAAATATCGTAGCTCATTGTTTAAACAACCTTACTGAATCTCTATTTAATACATCTATTTAAGATATTTCTCTAGCTCCTTATTTTCCTTAGCTAATTCCCTCATGATTTTATTGGCCATTTTATCTAAGAGCGATCTGCCTTTTGGAGATAATGTTCTACCCTTACCTTTAACCTTAACAACTAATTCTGCCTTTTCAAGTTGCTGAAGAGCTTTTCTAACGACACTACCAGAGCCCTTAACGAAATGTTCGGGAGAAACGCCATAGTTTTTCCTTCCACCATAAGCTGTTCTTAACCTCTCTATACCTACAGGTGTTCCTCTAACATAGAGTTTCCTAAGTATTGAAGCACATCTATAATACCACCAGTCAGGATCCTCCGGCACTCTTTCCTTATGAACCCCTGTTTTAACGTATGTTGCCCATTCTGGAGGCTTAACTTCTGGTACTCTTTCCTTCAAATACTTAGCTACTTCAGCTATTAACCTATCAGCTGGAACTTGCACTGCTGTAACCATTTCCTATACACCGCTTAGTTGCAGTTAGCATAATTTAGGAAGGAGTTTTAAGCTTTTTCTCAACCACTTCGGGCAATAATAGTATGAATGTTCTCCCTCTAACCTCTACAAGTTTTGCACCTACTTTTTCAGCTACCTCCTTTGCTATTTCGAATCTGTTTTTACCTTCAACCTTCAGAGTAGATTTAAGCATTTTAACCTTAATTACACCTTTTTCCTTAAGTCTCCTCTTAATTTCATTAATAACTCTTTCGGAAACACCTGCTTTACCTATTCTAACATCTGCACTACTATGCCTTACTTCCTTTATTAACTCCTTCACCTTTCTTTTCATAAGCACTCACCTTGATGTAGTATCTTTTCATCCATCCACAAAGAGTACATGTAACTGTTACATGCGATCCTTTTGAACCTTCGCTTCTTATCCTTACCCTAGCTGTTACACTCGGTATGAGTATTACTTTGCAGTTCTTACATATGCTTCTCTTAATGTTTCTGGGAACCCTTATTTTCCCTTTTTCAGCAACTCTAATAATTAACTCAGCATATCTCCTTGCTCTCTCATAATTTCCCTTCTTAGTTTCATTGTAAGCTAGTTTGAAGAGCCAACGTATTCTTTGCCTAGCTAAATCCCTTATTTCGCTCTTATCCTTCATTTCCGGAACATTTTAAGAATCGCTTCTATTCTAAATAGGTTTAGTGGTTAAGCATGGCTAAAGCAAAGTATTTCCTTGTTCTTGCAGAATCAAGTCTCGAATTAATACCTAAGAAGCTATGGCATCACCCATCAGTTGTTAAAGTTGCTAAGAGAAGAGGTAAGAAACCCTCTGAAATGGTGCTTGACGTATCACTCCATTACCACGCTATGAAGAATCTTTCTAAGAAGGAAAAAAGGGGGAGACCAGATATTGTCCATTTCTCCCTTCTCCTAGCTTTAAACTCTCCACTTAACAAAGCCGGAATGCTTGAAACATTCGTTCACACACTAAACGACTACGTTATCTTCGTTAGAAGCGATGTTAGATTACCTAAAAATTACAATAGATTCATAGGTTTAATAGAACAACTCCTCATTGAAGGAAGGGTTCCGCCAAGTAGTGAAAAACCTCTTCTCTACGTTAAGAATATGAGCATTAAGGATCTAATTGAAAATATTGGAGCGAAAAAGGTCATAATGTTTTCTGAAAGAGGAGAAAAAATAAAGCTCAATAAAGTACCTGAAATTGTTAAGAAAGAATATGCGATTATTATTGGGGGTTTCCCTCACGGCGATTTCGAGGAAAAAACTTATGAAGTAGCTGACGAAGTATACTCAATATTCAAAGAGCCTCTTGAAACATGGACTGTTATTTCAAGAATCCTATGTGTTCTCGAAACATATAATGGACTACTATAGCATAAGTTTTAAAATGCTAAGTTGAACCTTTTCCAACAATATGATGGTTGCTTATTTACATAAGATTTAAATTTAAACTATTACAATCATATCAGTAACTATCTCTACACTAATGCGTGGGCCAAAACCTTTTGGAAAAGGGATGATGCCTATTGACATATGTGTTATAGGTTTCGGAAATATTGGAAGAGAATTTGTAAGGCAAATTCTAAATTACAGCGAATTTCTAAGGAAAAAGCATGGACTAAATCTTAAAATTGTGGGTTTAGCTGATTCTTCAGGAACAATAGTTAGGAAGAATGGGTTCTCAAAAAACGAACTTCTAAAGCTACTAACAGTACCCAGAGGTAGCCTAGCCAAAATCAGCGTTTCCGGTGTTAAGAAGTTTGTAAAGGCCGTAGAGGCATTTGATAGTTTAGAACCGGAAGAAACCATAGTCATTGAAGTAACGCCAAGCAACTATGTTGATGGGGAACCCGCTAAAATACATTTACTTGAGGCTTTTAAGAGAGGATTGCATGTGGTTACAGCGAATAAAGGACCATTAGCCTTATACTTTAACGAAATTGTTGAAGAGTCTAGGAGAAACAATGTCGAGTTTAGATTTAAAGCAACCGTTATGGCAGGAACTCCCCTTATAGACTACCTTAGATACGGATATTTTGGAAGAAAAGTTGAGAAAGTTTACGGCATTATAAATGCAACAACAAACTACATATTAAACAAAATGTATGAGGAAGAAATCGGTTTTGAAGAAGCACTAAGGAAAGCACAAGTTGAAGGTTATGCCGAACCAGATCCCTCATTAGATGTTGACGGCTGGGATCCAGCAGCTAAAATATCGATAATATCGGGGGTTTTAGGGAACCACATACCCATACATAATGTAGTAAAGGTTTCCTTAAGGGAAACTACGTTAGACGAGGTTCTCAAGGCTAAGAGAGAAGGTTACATGATAAAGTACATTGCTTCATACGATAGATTAACAGGAGAGGCACGTGTAGAACCTAAACGCGTCAAAGCAGACTCGTATATGGCAAAGGTTAGTGGTTCAAGAAATCTCGTAGTCGTAGAGTCCGACGGAGGACTGAAAACGGTTATTGAAGGTCCTGGTGGAGGTCCTAAGCCAACAGCACTCATCATTCTAAGCGATGTAGCATTAATTGCAGCTAAGGTGGTGAATAAATGAGGATTGTGGTTGAAAAATTTGGTGGATCAATACTTCAGTATTCTGAAGATTACAGGAGAGTTGCTAAGGTTATTTCCGAAACTCTAAGTGAAGGTTATAGTGTTGTAGCTGTAGTTTCGGCTATGAAAGGGGTTACAGATGCCCTCACTAAAATGAGTAGGGCTGAAAACGATTTCGAAGAGGAATTGAAATCTCTTGCTGAAAAACATAGGAGTGTATTAGCTGGTGCCGCTAAATCACCTTATTTCGAAAGAGCATATATTGAAATATCTAGGTTACTAGATAAGCTATCCAAAACACTATGGGCTATAAGGGTTATTGGCGAAGTAACCCCTAGAGTGAGAGACTATATTTTATCGTTTGGAGAGCAATTTTCAGCAATAATTCTTTGGGCAACACTACTAAGCGAGGGAATAAATGCTGAATGGTATACAGGAGGTAAGGCAGGAATTGTTACCGATAACAACTTTGGCGAAGCCCATCCAATATATGATGAATCTAGGAAGAGAGTACGAAACGTAGTACTTAAAACTCTTTTAGAAGGCAAAGTATCTATAGTTACAGGGTTCATTGCAGAATCTATTGAAGGGCATGTTACTACGTTAGGTAGAGGGGGGAGCGATTATTCAGCAACTCTTCTAGCGAGTTTCCTCGACGCTGAAGAGGTTAGGTTCTATACTGATGTTGAAGGGATTTTGTCAGCTAATCCTAAAATAATACCTGAAGCCAAGACTATTGAGAAGTTGAGTTTCGAAGAAGTCATTGAACTATCCTATATTGGAGCTAAGAAGTTCCATCCGAGAACTTTCGAACCCCTTAAGAGAAAAGGTATTCCAGCAAAAATACTTAGCATATATTTGCCTCATGGAAAATGCACAGTAGTCCACGGTAAATGCGGTAGCGGTGAAAGAGAAGTTAAAGCTGTAATGACGATTAACGGTTTAGCACTAGTTAATGTTAAGGGAACAACTATGGTTGGTAGAATAGGGACGGCTGCCGAAGTTATGCATGTTGCTAAGGAAGCTTCGGTAAATATAAGTGCTATATCTCAGCCAGTGTCCGAAACTGTTATTTCAGTTATAGTTAAAGCGTCAGATGCCGAAGCGTTCTCTAAAAGACTTATTGAGAAACTTAAACCTAAAAAGATAATTGAGGATGTAGAAGTTGTTAAGCCACTGACAGCTGTGGTAACTGTAGGTTGTGGTTTAAGAGAACCTGAGGTTTCTGAGAAAATAATGGAAATAGCCTCTAAATACCCCTTACATATGGTATCTAAAGGTTTAGATAGTGTCAGCATAACATTCCTTACAAACCCTGATTCGGCCTACTCATTAGCTAGAAAAATACATGATGAGGTGATACTTCACGGACAAGGTTAGGGTAGCTGTTTTAGGAGCTACAGGACTCGTAGGTCAGAAGTTCATTCAACTACTAAACGGTCATCCATGGTTTGAAGTTGTTGATGTAACTGCTTCCGAAAGAAACGTAGGTAAAAGGTATAGTGAAGCCGTTACATGGTATCTTGAAGGCGATATTCCAGAGTACGTTAGAGACCTTGTTCTTAAACGAAGCGATCCCGAAGAAATATTGAGCGATGTAGAATACGTTTTCTCAGCATTACCCAAGAGCGTTGCTCGAGAAGTTGAACCACTATTTGCTAAGAAAGGGTTTAAAGTTATTTCTAACGCCGGAGCTTTCAGAATGGATCCCGATATTCCACTGATTATTCCCGAAATAAACTGGGATCACATAGAGCTAATTAATGTTCAGAGAAGGAGAAGAGGTTGGAATGGTGCTATAGTTAAGAATTCTAACTGCACAACAGCTATTCTCGTACTATCACTTAAACCCCTCATTGACTACTTTGGTATTAGAAGGGTTATTGTAACTACGATGCAAGCTTTAAGTGGTGCAGGCTATAGGGGTGTTCCAAGTATGGCGATAATAGATAATATAATACCTTATATTGAAGGTGAAGAATGGAAGGTCGAAAATGAGGGATTAAAGATTTTAGGTAGGCTTTCAGGAGACTGTGTTGAATATGCTGACATAAAAATTTCTGCGACAACGACTAGAGTTCCCACGCTCTATGGACATTTAGAGTCGGTTCATGTTGAATTGAAGAATAAGCCTAAATCAGTAGATGAAGTAGTTGATGCTATGAGGGAATTTGAAGGGATTCCTCAGAAACTAAAGCTACCTTTAGCTCCAGAAAAACCCGTTCTAGTTATTAACGATCCTAATAGGCCTCAGCCTAGGTTAGATAGAAACGCTGGTAAAGGAATGGCTGTTGTTGTAGGTAGAATATCTTGGGCTTTAAATATCGGAGATAACTGGATAAAATATGTTGTTCTAGGACACAATCTTGTTAGAGGTGCTGCTGGAAACACAATATTAATAGCCGAGACAATGTATAAGCTAGGTGTTGGTTAAAGTTTTTATTCTATAACACTATATTTTCGCGTAGGTGCTTAGGGTTTTGCCTCAGTACATAGCGTTATCTAAGAAAACATTTTACGTTAAAGGTTCTCCAGCGACGCTAATACACATAGTTGATAATGAAGCTTTCATTGTAGATCCCGGTTCTGGAAGTAAGAGAAGAAAAACGTTAAGAACAATACTTAGGTCACTTAAAGTATCCAGCAATAGCATTATCGTAACACACTATCATGCCGACCACATAGGTATTGTTAATAAACTTGACGCTTCAAAAGTTTATGCTTCAGAACTCGACAGTGTTTTTGTAGAGAACAGTGTTTTAAGAAACTATGCAACATATGGATACCAGGTTTCGGGTGAATCAAAATATTTACTCTACACTGCACCAGACATTAAAGTCACAGATATCCTAAAGCCTCCATGTAAGATAGGTGACAATATCGAGATCACGTATTTGCCAGGCCATACGTTAGGTCAAGTAGGTGTTCTACTTCCTGACGGAATATTCTACATAGCTGATGCGGCTTTTGGAGATAGGGTACTTTCAGCAGTAGGCGTACCTTACCATTTCGACGCTACTTTAGCTTTAAAAACTATTGAAAGGCTTATTAATGAACAGGACATGTTTGAGAAAATAGTTTTCTCCCATGGACCACTCTTAAATAAGAAGGATTCACTAGATATTCTAGAACTTAACCGTAAAAGAATAGCTGATGTTATAGGTAAGGTTAGGGAAACGCTAAGCAATGAACCTTTAAGTGTTGGTGAAATCGCGGCTAAGATCCTTAGAGACTACGGTGTTGACCAAACTGTAACTCTTCAAATGTTAGCCTCCGTCACTATAAGGTCGATTCTTGCACATTTAAGTAGTGAAGGATACGCTGAAGCTATAGTTAGTGAGAAAGGTATTCTTTGGAAGAGAAAGTAGTTTTCAGTATAAGCATTCATTCATTCATTGCACGTAGCTCATATTATCCGCTGCTCATCATTACAAACGTGTTCTCTCGGCGCACCGCCTTCGCTACAATGGTTCTTCATCCCTTAAAGGTCTAGCCCGCCCATCGTCAGGCGGTGCGCTTTCGAGAGATCTTTTGTTGGTGCGGGGGGTGGGATTTGAACCCACGCAGGCCTACGCCATCGGGGCCTGAGCCCGACCCCTTTGACCTAGCTCGGGCACCCCCGCTCACTGTCCCGTTTTACTACTGTTTGGATTAGGCTTATTTGAGTAGCGGTTTATTTTAAATATCTTGGCACTTTTAAACATATCTAGGCTAAGCTGTCTTCTGAAAACAAGCTATGCTTAGCTTATATTGTGTTTCTCTACTAAAATAATGCTGGTCTATGTTCGGGAGGTTTAATTGAATACTCTATTTTCCTCTTGAAAACATAGTCTATTAGTGCGAAAAGGGTTGTTGGGACACAAACTGCTATGAAGAAGGACATAGATGTTGCATAGAATATTTCTTGGCTCCTACCACCTATAATGTAGAGTACGAAGTACATTAGGTAGTAACTCCAGAACCAAATATGAGGTAGGATTAGTTTCTCTCTTTTACCGTGTGTGTAAAGGTATGTTGAGGAAACTGTTGTGAAAAGTATTAGAGGGTAAATGTACGGGTTTGTTTTTGCTTCAAGCAATGGTTTACCGTTTACCCCGTATTTTAGAATGAATGGTTGAATATTGAAAAGCCATCCCCAAGGTGGCGATATGAACGGGTTTTCTTTGTAGCTTGTATGCCACTTAAAAGCCCATATTATGTAGTTTAGTAATCCGTAGAATCCGTAATGTAGTATGAGCGGAATATTTACTAATGTGAAAACCAGTATGGGCAGTATTATTGTTGTTTCAAGTATTTCCCAAGCTTTCCTCCTAGAATAAACCATATGTAACATTAGCGCAGGTATTATGAAGAATCCGCTGTACTTAACTGATCCAGCTAGTCCTGCGAAAACTCCTGCTAACCTATATTTACCGTATAGAACTGATGTAAAAGCCAATGTTATGAAGAATGCTTGGTGAATGTCAAGCATAGCGACAATTCTCATACTTGAAACCATAGGGTCTAGGAAGAGAATTGCTGAAGCTAGGATAGCTGCTACTTCAGAATAGAATATTTTCTTTGAAACGAAATATGCTAAAACAATCATTAGCGAAGCTTCAACTATTCCGGGAATTCTCCAGTACACGGGCTTATCTCCTAGAAGCATAATCGACAATCCTATAATGTATTTTCCAAGTGGGGGATGTTCGAGGTTAAGATATGTTTCTATTCCCGGATGCCCTTGGGGATAAGGGTATGAGCCTATGTTTAACCCTAAGAATTCTTTGAAAACATTTCTAGCTGAAGAAACATACCATACTTCATCGCTAACGTATTCGTTAAAGCTTCCAGCCCATACTATTCCAAGATAAGTGTGAGCGATAGCTAATATTAATACTGTGGCAAAGCCTGGTTTCCTAATGGTGAATGTAATTTTCCATATATGTTCTTTAATTTTCCATCTAAACGATCTAAGTGAGGGTATTAGATAGTTAAGTTCGTAAAGAACAAGGGCTATGAGGGAAACGTAAAGTAGGTAATCGCATAATCTACTAGAGCACATGTTTAAAGCATATAGAATTGAAGATAGGAAAATGAAAATGCCAGCAATGAGCAATGGAACTACATTGGTTAATAAGCTCCTTAGCTTCTTCACCTGAACACCCTTTGAAATGTAGAAGTGTTGGTGGACCGGCCGGGATTTGAACCCGGGACCTCTCGGGTGCGAACCGAGCGCTCTGCCAGGCTGAGCTACCGGCCCTGCTTTGTTCAGTGGAGAATAGAGTTTCGAAGAGAGTTAAAGTTTTGCTTCTATTTTTGAAACGGCCATTACTAGCGGGTATTTTTGGTTGACACGTTAGCTAAGATCCTAAACAGTATTGTTTACGAACAATGTGTTGAAGGTTGAATAAAAATGTTGAATATACAGGAGGTTTATATTCTGTCGAAGAAAGTTGATGTCATTAATACATATTTTTGATTTTGTAAGGATTTAGTTATAGATTTATGTTATTTATTAGACTTAACTGTATTGTCCGAAACACTTCTTATGGGTAAGAGGGGTTAGTGAAGATTTTTGAAGATTTTATTTGAAAACGCATCTTGGCGCTTTGGTGGAGTCAGTTTTGTTTCCTTATGCTATACTATACTATTTTGTTACATTTAGGTATATGTAGAGGTCTTTATGAAACGTAAGTTTCAATCGTGGGCGAAAGCTTAAAGAACGCCTCCTAAGTTAAGCTAGTAGTGGCGTGTGGGCCCGTAGCTCAGCCTGGTTAGAGCGCCCGATATCCGCGGGAGCCGTTCACTACTACATCCCCTAACTCCTTCATCCTGTTTTAGATAAAGTTTATAAGCTATAGTTAGAAAGTGTTTCTCGAACTGGCTCCCGCGGATAGGCGATGCTGATAACCGGGAGGTCGGGGGTTCGAATCCCCCCGGGCCCACCATTGCCTTATCGCATAAGCTTATGCTTACAACAGCACGACTTCTGCTGCATGTTTGGGTTAAATAGCAAGCTTTAAAATATACTGTATCCACCTAAAATAATGCTTACAGAGGATCCCCGCGGTCAAACCCGGCGGCGGCGTGGAGGCGACTGGGGCGTAAACGCCCCTGAATGAGCACTTCGCCTCCGATCGCGGGGATATCTCCTACATTTCCCGAAATGGAGGCCTGAACCCCTCAGGGGAACTACCCCTGAGACGTTCAGGCCTGACAAGGGCTCTAGCTTCTTTCCCCGAAAGCCGCATATTCCCCCGTCCCCTTTAAATAGCCGCCCCGCCCCCGTCAGGCCCTTGCGGCCGAACTCCGGTTGATCCTGCCGGACCCGACCGCTATCGGGGTGGGACTAAGCCATGGGAGTCGTGCGCCCCGGGGGTATGGCGGGGCGCGGCGGACGGCTCAGTAACACGTGGCTAACCTACCCTCGGGACGGGGATAACCCCTGGGAAACTGGGGCTAATCCCCGATAGGGGAGGCGGCCTGGAATGGTGCCTCCCCGAAAGGGACATGGCGCCATCCCCGCCGTGTCCGCCCGAGGATGGGGCTGCGGCCCATCAGGTAGTTGGCGGGGTAACGGCCCGCCAAGCCGATAACGGGTGGGGGCCGTGAGAGCGGGAGCCCCGAGATGGGCACTGAGACAAGGGCCCAGGCCCTATGGGGCGCACCAGGCGCGAAACCTCCGCAATGCGGGAAACCGTGACGGGGTCACCCCGAGTGCCTCCCGATAAGGGAGGCTT
>Ga0190363_1000229_pt1 | contig 32025 bp, 33 predicted proteins | sample 48721867_MG_FD_161272 | JGI IMG/M metagenome (GOLD analysis project Ga0190363, IMG submission 161272) | Hydrothermal vent microbial mat bacterial communities from Southern Trench, Guaymas Basin, Mexico - 4872-18-6-7_MG | ecosystem: Environmental > Aquatic > Marine > Hydrothermal vents >... | reverse complement strand
GAAGTATTTTATGGTTTAGAACAATCGTAACTAACTACTTAGAAATCCCAGCAGAAAACCCTAACAAATTAGCCCTCTAGGGTTTCGTTAGCTTTCTTAAAAACTAGATCTCCTTTACTTAAATACTTAGGTTTATGTATATTTCAGTTCCTCTACCTTCATTTCAATATATGAAAGCTATTGAATAATGCCTTTTCAAACTGTATGGCTGAATACCTCATTGAATCTTCAGATATGCTAATATATATGCTGATTATTGCTAAGATTTATCTGAAACTTTCAAGATAGAATCGTACAGGTGATTCATAATGTCTGCTATAGTTAAAGTTGGTAGGAGATATACTATCGTAATTCCGAAGGAGATACGTAGCAAATTGAAAATTAAGGAAAACTCTAAAGTACTAGTGAGGGTAGTTGAAGGTAAAATTGTGATTGAGCCTTTACCTGATAATCCATTCGAAGTTTTAGGTAAGGTTATTGGTAAACCATATAATGAAGATGTAGATGAGAAAAAAGCTGAGAAATGGTTGTTCAAACATGCCCGTGGCTGATACTGAGCTCCTATTTATGCTAAACCCTAAAGATCCTAGACATAGAAAAGCACTAAACATACTTGAAAAGTTTAAAGGTAAACTATACGTTCCCGATACTGCACTTTTCGAGTTTGAAACCGTACTTAGATCACGTGGTAGATCAGAGGAGGAGATAAAACATGCTCTTTTAGCTTTAAAGAAAATTTTTGATGAATACAGTATTTCCGAAGCAAGTACCGTAAACTTAGTCCTACTGGTTAAACATCTTGAGCTTATGCTAAACTACGGTTTAACATTCTTTGATAGTCTTATTGCATCATCAGCTTTATCTTTAGACTCATTAATAGTTTCGGACGATAAAGCTTACGATAATATTAAGGAATTGAAGAGAATTCCTATAACTCAATAAGCTAAAATAATGTTAAGTTCGATTATTTTTACTCGGTAGAACTTCATTAAATCGCTTCCAACTTAGGTGATAAACTTCTTGAAGTCTAAGGGTAGAGAATTTTTATGTGGTTAGCTTTTAGTTAGGTTATTGCATATCTTAGGTTTCATATACTTGGTGAGAGACTTTAAGCAATTAAAGAGGCCTATTGGAACGCTTTCCTATTAAGGGATAAGGTGTGTTTATTGGCGAACTTATTGATAGCAGAGTTATCGCAGTGACTAACATGTTTTAAACCCTTAGCTTTCCCCTTTCATTAGCTTAAACATTTCTTCTCCATGTTGGAATATTATTGGGTAGCCTCCGGTATGGATGAATATTACTTGGGATCCTTGCTCTATTACACCTTTCCCAATTAAGTCTAGGAGACCGGCGAATGCTTTAGCAGTGTAAACAGGGTCTAGAAGGAGTCCTTCAGTTCTAGCGACATCAACGATTATTTTAGTTATTTTCTCAGATAATACGCCGTAGCCTCCGAAACTGTAGTCGTAAACTATTATGTCTTTCGATTCTACATTAGCTTTGAAACCGTATTTCTCAGATGCTTCCCTAGTTAGCTCAAGTATTTTCTGTGGTAGCTCGGGTTTCCCAATAATGTCGATACCGATAATTTTAGCTTCTAATTTAGCAAGTTTGGAACCTAAAACAAGTCCTGCTTGGGTACCTCCGAATCCGCTAGCGTGAACTATGTACTTAGGCTTTATACCTAACTCTTCTACTTGCTTAGCTATTTCGAAAGAAGCTTCAACATATCCTAAAACACCTGTAGGAATAGCTCTACCTAATGGGATAACGTATGGTTTAGCACCTTTCCTCTCAAGCTCATTAGCTAATGCTTCTCCAACAATAAACTCGAGCTTCTTAACCTTATTACCGCCCATAGCGAACTCTATAGCGTCATCCCTTTTAACATAAACTTCAACACCTAATTCTCCACTAAGCTTCTCTAACTTCTCAAGCAAAGTAGGCTTATGGAAAAAACTAAACTTAGGAACATCCTTAAACACATGCATTCCTTGAAACCCAAGCTCATTAAACACAAAAGTAGGTTAATATTATTCACTACTACATTAAAGATTAAAGTACCCCTACAAACCACTACTAATAGTAGAGTGATGACCTCGGCAGGTCTGACCCTAAAGGGGTATGATTGAGGTCTTGAGTGCTGACCTGTCCAAAGTCTATCAGTACTTTCTCTTATACCATTCCAGTAGCGGATTCAACTCGAAGTTCCAATATGCATTTTCATTTAGTATTTTAGTCTCATGTGAAAAAATTATTTAAACTCTATCTTAGAATTTCACCGAGCAAGAGGGAATTGCCTCATGAGGAAAGTTGTTATCATAGCGGTTATTGTTTTAGTTTTAATTCTCGGAGGAGTGTTTTACTCTATTTCTATTCAAAAAAGCCCCTATACCACACCTCTTACATCTCCTACATCTGAAACCATAGAAACTACTGAGGTTTCGCCTACAACATCGACCCAACATTCTCTAACCGAAACATCGCCAACGCTGACAACCCAGCTCCTTCAACATGAAGAAATCGAAGTCCCTCTTGAAGTCATAAGGTATAATTTTACCTTGGACAAGGGGTTTGAAAGAGTTCTTGAAATATCATCGGCTACAGCATATTACTATCTTACAATAAAAGACGTTGTAGTTACAGGTGAAAATCCGAAGTTATATGTAGGTCTTAAAGAGGTAATGATATCTCCTGAAACAAAGTATTTTGGGACGCGTCATGAAGTAGATTTAGAGAACATTGAGCTTCCATATACTGTGGAGAGTGAGGAGTGGGTATATATTACTGGAGATTGTAAGGCAAAGTATGTTGTTAGTGTTGAAATCCATAATGCTAAAGTTCAAGGCGAATTAACCATAATACTGCAAGAGCCTATAGAACTTAACTATAATAAGGAATACTTCATTAAGGACAACTATGGTTTCCTACTGTTTAAGATAAGAAATAATGAGGATAACCTTATACTTCTAAGAAAGAGCCCCGTAGGGGGAGAGATCACGGCTATTCAGCCTGTTTCGGGATGCTTAGTTACGAAGTATAGCCATAATTGGTGGATCCCTACAGGTGTTGTTGCTGAACTAAATAGCGTAATAATACCTTCATACCATGTTACTTGGGGAGGTCATACGGTAAACGGTAAAATGGTTAAAGGAGGATGGATGAGGAAATTCTTTTCCACAGATGAGCTTTACGTACTCATAAAAAGTAAGGATAAGGAGTACTCAGTAGCATTAAGTGAAGTCGAGAACCTAGGTTCTCCGAAATCAGCACCAGTGCTGAAAATAGAGGATACCTTAGATCTACCTATTGCGAGCCACGTTGAAGGTGTAGTTTTTAACGTGTCTGTAAACAATGCTCCAGCAGTGATAACTTTAGAGCTAAATACTAAGACTAGCGGGGAAGCTCCGTCAGAGTTCTGGGTTGGAGCAAACCTTATTAATAGTAGTGGTATGGTTGTTTCAACAACGCCAGCAGAGATTATTCCTGGAGGGTCAAGGAATATTCTAATTCACCTTGTTGCTGTGAAGAACGGAATGTATACAGTATGGTTAAGTTACAATACTGGCTCTATAGCTGAAATAGGTTTTAAAGCAAAACTTCTCAACATAGAACCTACCGATTTGAGTATGTTTGAATACGACGAAGAATGGGGTGTTTGGAAAGGAAAAATAGAGTACGGATGCATGTGCTAAACTCTAACTTACACTAGCATGTCTGAAACAACTTTGTTTACAATATCCATTGCATTTCTTAATTCCTAAGCCCTCCTCCCTAATTCTCTTAATGATTGTTTTAAGCAACTATATTGTGCTAGCCGCAACCATATACCTTAGACATTAATTGCACATAATCCTAATTTTTTAGCCTTCTCTTAACCAAGCATATTTTACTTTAAGCGAGAGAACAGCAAGTAGCCAATCTTGTTTCTAATGTGAAAAATTAACTCTTGATAGTACTGTATAGCTACGTGTAAACTCGTTGTAGTCATTCTATGCATTAGTTTTATAAGCTTAAACAATGACTTCTAACTTAGACTACGGTGTTCACCAATGACCATGAGTATTGATGAGCTTAAAGCTAAGCTGCTAGAATTACTTAGAAAGGATGAAAAATTCAGATATGCTGTTGCAGGTTTAATAGGCTTAGATACAATACTTAATGAGCTTAAGAAGCTTAGGGAAGATTTTAGCAGAAGATTCGAAGTTATTGAGAAAAAATTGTTAGAACACGATAAGCACTTTAAAGCAATAGAAAAGAAGCTCCTCGAACACGATAAGAGATTTGAGACCTTAGAAAAAATATTACTAGAACATACAAGGAGTTTGAATAGAATTGAATTAGAGATAGAAACGTTGAATGAATCATTTTACTGTAAAGCCTTATGAGATGACTTAAGAGACGAAATCGAAGGGAAAAAGGAAAGGATTCTATTGAAGAAGCGTAATGTTAGGGTTGACGAAGAGGATATCGACATGCTCATAGTAACAGATAAATCAGTATATGTTGTTGAAGTTAAGGTTAAACCTAAACAAGTAGATGTTGGAAGGTTTCTAGCTAAGACTGATATTGTAAGAAAACACTATAAAGATAAGAACATAGTGCCAATATTAGCGGGATCGATGATTGGGAGAGAAGTTGAGGAGTACGCTTTACAGAGAGGAGTAAAAGTGTATAGTTATTAATGATCATAATGACCACTATTTAATACCGGCTAAAGCAATAGCTTATGCATTATAAGGCTATCTCTAAATAAAATGTCGAATAGCCAAGTTTAAAAGTATTGGAAACCCTTATAATGCACAGTAGCTGGGCAACCTAAGCACTTCTGAGTTTTATACTCTATGCATTCAGTACATTTCCGTCCGCAAGGAGCAACCTTCCTCCTTCCTTTAGATGGAAAATCTAAAGGTAAATATTTAGGTTTTATAATGCTGGATAGTATGTAGACTTCTGACCTTCTTATACCTTCCATAGTTCTAATTGAACAAACGCTACCAAGGCATCCTAGTACATCTTCATTTTCAGCATACATGAGTGCGATGAGATTGTATCCGCCTATCATATTAGCTAGAAATATTATTCTAGGGCATTCCCTAAATTTCTCAATAATACGAAACATGTATTCTTCATTAATTATTTCCATAAAGACCAGTACTAACCTAAACCCTAAAGCTTGAGGATTGATATTGCCTCTAACATGTAATACTCCTTTTTCCTCTAGTTTTTGAATATGCTTCCTTACAGCTACATGGCTGATGCCGAGTGTCTTAGCTAACTTAATTAGGCTAACTTTCCCATTACGTGAAAGAAGAGCTAGTATTTCCTTTCTCTTATCGTTTAAGAACACCTCTTTTCTCTTAGTCTTCACTACCATACATCACCTAATACTATGTAGTAGCATAGGCCAGCTATAACTGCACCTACTACAGCCAGTACCGCATAGGATAATATAACTTTCCATCCAACAACTCTTGAAACGCCAAACATTGATGGAATACTAGTCATAGGTCCTCCTATAAGAAACGCTAACGCTGCTGAAGGGCTCATACCGAGATGCCTTAAACCATCAACAAGTACTACTTCAACTAGCGTAGGCGTGTACATTGGCACCCCTATTACAGCGCCCAACATAATCCCTATGAAGCCGCTTAGATACGTAGCTACGATTTTAGGTGGTAAATATGCTTGAACATAACTTACAATAGCGATACCCAATAGAAGATATGGTAAGATTGTTCTAGCGAGAAAGCATGTTGTTTGAAAGCTTTGCCATAACTTGTCAAGCAACGGTTCCTTTTGTTCGGCTACACCATAGCCTTTTCTAATTCTTGCTCTACTCTTTTCTTCAACAGCTTTACCCCATGGCATTTTAGAAATTATAAAGCCTACAGTTACGGCAATAATTATGGAGAAGAATAGTCTGGCAATAGCTATTTTCCACGAAATTATGTCGGCCGTAAAGATAATTGCCATTATGTTTGCTGCAGGAGCTGTAAGGAGAAACGCTAAAGCTGGCCCCAGTCCAGCACCGCCATACACTAATCCAGCAAATATGGGGATCATAACACATGAGCAAACAGTGAGTAAAGGAGAGAAGAGAGCGGCTAAAAAGTAAGAACTTTTTCTCCTACTGCTAAGGTGGTTAAGGAGAACGTGTTTAGGCATAAGCTCACTAATAAAACCGGCAAGAACAAATGCGAAGAGTAGTGCAGCACCAGCTCTTACAAGATATGAGAATGCATATATGAAAGGTAGGAGAATTGGGCCATAACTTTTCATTTCCTCTAAACTAGGTAGTTTTATTGGGGTATAGCTTGTAATCCTACAGTAGGCAAAGTAAGTAAGTCCTAGAATAAAAAGAACTATAGGTGTAAGACCCTTTATAACACGAACAATGTTGTTAGTGTTCGGCATACTTAATCTAGAACCTCCTTGATGATCTCAATAGCCTTTCTCTTGCTACTCAACATCTTACCTAAAATCTTAATCTCACCGTTTACAGCAACCGCCGGAGTAACCACTAAACCATACTTAGAGATAATGTCAGGCGACATGGCATTAACCTTTACGACTTCAACTCTATCTTCGACACCAAGCTCCTTTACAGCTTCAACAAGAACCTCATAGGTTTTCTTACATTTAGGACATGGAGGTTCCGGCCCTAAAACTTCAATAACCACTTTTTTAGCCATAAAGTAACACCCCTAGTTAACATATTGTAACCAAGTTATAAATTTTAAGTTACAATTTGAAACCAATAAAACGAGAACCCGCATTAATCAATATAGTTCATCACAGTTAATGATGTCGGGAGATAAATGCAATAGTTAAGTATAGCATGACGTCTATGTACTTTTGATTATAGAAGGCAAGCATCTAAATGAAATGAACAAAACCTAGTAGAAGAACCCGTTAAAGAGGAGACTCCTGAGAGGCTTAAAGACTTTATCAAGCAGGGATTAAAAGTACATTATGTAGCAAGAACTTATTATATGATTACTATTTTGATTTATTGCTCTAGAACTTGTATTTTAAACTATGCGTATAGGTGTATTAAGAAATTATAGAAAAATTATTTTTCCGGTTTAACTTCAAATTCGCAGTATGGATCTCCCTCTGCTATGCATTTGGTCTCTGTAGCTGTCATTTTCACGCCTAAGAGTTCTGTTAGAACACCAGCTATCATCCCGCGTACTAGGTGGCTAAAAGGTTTTCCCGTTCCAATGCCGAGTTCGCATTCGAAACAGTTATGCACTCTTACAATAGCATATGGAGGTCTAGCTCTAATTTCGACGGTCTCCATAAGGCCAAAACCTACACAGTTAAACATGCTTTCACTTATAACTCTAAAAATTTCCTCAGGATTTACTATTCCAAGTTTTTTCGCGGTTTCTTTATGTTTCTTACCAAGTTCTAGTCCAGCCTCTACTCCTAAATAGTAGAGGAAAGCCTCTATTCCGGGGCCAAATTTTCTTATATCTGCTAATAACCCCTTGTATCCGGGCTTTCTAAAAATAATAGCTCTATCTCCACCTATTGTTAACGGGTTAGAAGCAGTATCAGCTATGAAACCCTTAACCTTAGGCTTAATAACTATAACTTCCTCAACAAAATCATATTGTTTAGCTTTTCTTGCAAGCTCTTCGGGTGAAATATTAGCATTCGTGAAGTCTAAGAAAGCTAAAGCTGTTACAGTTTCTCCAGATTGATCTGGTGAATACACTAAATAAAGAATGACAACATTATGTTCCGCGGGAATAGCTGATAGCTTACTAAGAACTCCAGGTTTAACCCTCGACTTTACAAGAAACCCGTAAAGCTTCCTACCAGGGCGAACTAGAAAACGTCCTATGTCAAAAGGAAAGCCCTTCATATTCTTCTTCCCTAACGTATTATATTTCTTTCTTGAAAAATAAAAATACATCTAGGAATTAAGCTTAGTCTAAAAGGGCATGGAGCAATCAGAAAAATTGAAAGAATGTGTGAGCTAGGTTTATACAACATTACTACACAGTGTTTTTATACTATCGCGAGGTAGAATGTTCTTAAGGTGCTGATTTGTAATGTCTAAGTGTGTTCTAGCGCTTATGTTGTTAATGCTAATTGCCTTATCGCTTAATGTAGTATATGCTATGTGGTTTGATAAGTTAAGGGCTAATGTTAAAGTTACTTTAGGATCTTTTGATCTTAAAATTACTTCCCAAAAATTCCTTTGTGAATATTGTGATGGTGACGAAAGCTACATAGACGTTTCAGGTGACGGTAAAAGCGTTCAAGTATTTGTGGCTGATGCTGAACCAAACAGTGCCATATGGGTTGGACTTGTTCTATCTAATGAAGGTTCATTACCTTTAAAACTAATTCAAGTCAGTGTTTTAGGCTGTGATGATTCCGAATTTTACGTTTACGGACCTTTTCAAGCACCAGGTACTAGTGGTGTTTGGGATAGAGTAAGGCTAAGTGATCTTCCATTTTACGGCGATGTAGGTTTACCTAGCCCTGGCTGCGATCCTAGTAAAAAACTTATTGTATGGATTAAAATGATGTCTCCAGAATTGGAGGGTGTTGAAGCCAGATACACTATAACCTTAAGCAGTGTCCTTTCCACGTAGGACTTAATGTATCATAAATTTCTCTCATAAGCTATTTTGGCTTAAGTGTTTACCTGATGTGACATAGTTTAAAGAGCGAGAATATTTTCGCCCTATTTCTGATTTTTCTCCGATTCTGAGTGCTTAGTTTTATTTTTATCTACGCTGGATTTTCTATTAACTTTGATAACAACTATTGAAGCTAAAAAGTGCCTATACGCTCCAACTAAACATCTTATGTACTTATTTTTCTCCTCACTTTCCATTATAAATCTCCTTTCAACTTTTACTATCCATATACTTTTCAATATTTACAATAAGGTCTTTAGTAAGTTCGGGCACTTCTTTTTCGGTAAAATATGTTCTTCTTTGTTTCTGCCTTAAAATTCCTCTAAAAACAGCAATGCCATATATTATTGCTTCGGGTTTGGGCGGACATCCGGGAACATACACTGTTGGAGGTATTTTTACCTTATACTCTTCCTTTAGTATCTTATAAAAAGCCTCTATTCCTCCGATGACAGCGTATGAATCATACCATATTCCTCCACCACAAGCACATGAGCCAACAGCTACTACAGCTTTAGGTTCTGGAATAGCAGTAAATGCCCTTATAGCTTTAGGTAAAGTTTCTCTAGTTATAGGGCCTGTGAAAACAATTGCGTCCGCATGTCTAGGTGAAGCTACTAGTTTAATACCTAGCCTTTCAACATCATGGTAAGGTGTAAGTACGTTTAAAACTTCTATATCGCAGCCATTACAACTACCACTGTTTAAGTGGAATACCCATAAGCTTTTCTTAAACAGTTTAATGCTCAAATTACCACCTCGCATAGGAAACGTATTTTGCAGAAACCTTGCTTCTACATTCACTACATAGTAAAAGTAATGGTCTTTGGTCTTTAGAAACGTTTTTCGCCGTGAACATTACTTGCCTTATTGTAGCATAGGGTTTACCGCATATTTCACATTTAGCCATTTTCAATTCAACAACTTGGTATAAATCGTTAGTAGTAAGTGTTGATAATTCGAACTCTCTTGTTAACTTTATTGCTTCAGTCGGGCAGACATCTTGGCATCTACCACAGAAAATGCATCTTCCAAGAAACAGTATTATCCTTTTCACACCTTTATTCAAATCCACTTCAGCACTTAGGGCGTTAGGTGGGCAAACATTTACACATGCACCACATCCTATACATTTCTCCACATCTATGCTAGGTTTTCCTCTAAAGCCTTCAGGAACCTCTATTGGTTCGAAAGGATATTTTTTAGTAACAACACCTGTTCTTAACGCTTCCTTAAGTATGTGAAGTCTAGAACCCATTAACAATGCCTCCTTCTAGCGAGTTCCTTTAAGCGAATTCTACGTTTAACATTTCTTTTAATATCGATTATAACTAAATGATCAGTACATGAGAAGCAAGGATCTATGCTAGCAATTATAGCTGGAGCATCAGCTAAACTTTCTCCTTTAAGCATAACTAATGTTGAAGATATGTTATTATATGAAGGAGCTCTGGGTCTCCAACGGTAAATCTTGTTGTCCCTACCTGTAATAACTAAGTGGACATTTTCTCCTCTAGGAGCTTCAGTTAAACCTAAGCCTTTCCTGTACTCAGGTATTTTAATTCTATCCGCCATTATATTTCCCTTAGGAATATTTTTCAGTAATTGCCTAAGCATATTTATTGATTCGAAAATTTCATCATACCTTACTAATGCTCTAGAGTAAACGTCTCCTTCATCGTATACAGGGACTTTGAACTCTACTTCACTATATGCAGCATATGGATGATATTTCCTAACATCAGTGTTTATGCCAGAAGCTCTAGCTACAGGTCCAACGACAGAAAGCTTCCTAGCTTCGCTACGGTTTAGTAACCCTATATTTTTGGTTCTAGAAATAACCTCTTTAAGCTTTAACATTTTGTCTAGAACTCTTCTAGCCTTTGTTTCCACGTAATCTAAGGTTTTTAAAGAGAACTCTATCTTCTTAGAGTCTATGTCTCGTCTAACACCTCCAACAAGGTTTAAACCATAAGTCTTCCTATTACCTGTAAGCACTTCTGCAAGATCCATGATCTTTTCCCTAATAAGCCATATCATCATAAATCCTGTGTCGAAACCTAGTAAGTGAAAGAGTACGCCAAACCATAGTAGGTGGCTATGTACTCTCTCTATTTCCAGAAGAATGCTTCTAATGTACTTTGCTCTTGAAGGTACCTCTATTCCCGCAGCATTCTCTACTGCTTGACAATAAGCTACGTTATGCGTGTATCCGCAAATACCACATATTCTCTCCGCAATGAAAGGTATTTGGTTTATTGTTAATCTTTCTTCAGCAACCTTCTCTATACCTCGGTGAACATGGAATCCTTTATATTTGGCATCTATTATTTTCTCTCCTTCAACATATAACTCGAAATACTCAGGCTCATGTAATGCGGGATGGTAGGGGCCAATAGGTACTATGTATTTTTCTTCAGCTTTCCTCTCCTTTACACCTTCATTCCTGTTCTTTAGTAATTTATTTCTCAGCTCTCTTACGCTAACATCTTTTCTTAATGGATAAACATTCTCGGGCCAATCATAAGGCAGTATGAGTCTTTCTAGGTTAGGATGACCTTCGAAAACTATGCCGAAAAAGTCGTGAGCTTCTCTTTCATGCCAATTAGCTCCAGGTATTATAGGGGTTATTGAAGGCAATTTAGGTATTGCAGGGTTTATTTTGGCATGAACTATTATGGATAGTTTTTGTTTATCCATGAGAAATACATGGTATACTTTAAAATATCCGTTTATAGGTCTTTCATCAGAACCTACAGTTACTGAAAAGTGGCCGCCAAGTTTCCAATGAAGTATTTCACTTATTTCCCTAACCTTATCTGTGCTTACTTCGACAAAGTAGGTGTTTTCATGTACTTTCTCTACTTTACCATATTTACTTAGTAAATCTAGTATTTCAGTAGTTGAAGTATGCAATAATTAACACCACCAATAGTACGGGTACTAATGTTTTCATAAACTTTAACGCTTGATCTATACGTAATCTTCCACAATATGTTTCAATGCAAACATAGGTTACTGATAAAGCTATAGTTGAAGCAGGATAAAGTATCGGTGTAAGCAACGTAGGGATTTCTCTAGGTAGTATGAGATATACTATTATTGTGAAGAGAAGTATTCTTTTAAGGTAAATTGAGTACTTTAATATACCCAAACTTCTACCGCTATATTCTACGAGTATTCCATCAATTATTTCCGGTTCAGCTTCAGGTATGTCGAAAGGTAACTTGTAGGATTCAATGTACGCTATGATGGCGAATAAAATTATTGATACAATAGCTGACAAGGTGTATGGAGGTATTATTGGAAACAGTGTTTCTAACGTTAAACTTCTCTTCAAAGTTGCAAATGTAGCGAGAACAAGAGCCATTAGAAGCTTAGAGAGGGCTGCTAAGCTAATTTCCCTATTAGCACCTATTGTTGCAAAAACATTACCTGAAGAAATACTGCCTATGGCTAAAAATATTGATGAGGAAGCTATAAGATAGATTAAAACTATGACGTCTCCGAAAAAGCTTAACGAAATACGGGTGAATGAAGGCACTAAGGCTAAGGCAAACACCATATTAGCAAATATTATGTATGGTGAAATAATATATGCCAGAGAGCTTTCCTCAGTAACTATGCTTGGCCTTTTAAAAAGCTTAACTAAATCATACCATGTCTGCAATATTGGGGGTCCTTTTCTACATTGAAGCTTAGCTTTAATCTTTCTTTCTATACCGTCTATGATGGGCGCTATAATGAGTAAAGCTGCAACATTGGCGAGAACGAACACTATGTTTTCCATATTCGTTCACCTAATGCGCAGTAGTAGCATTAATACGAATATTAGCGTAAATAAGGTTAGCATAGCAGCGGGATTCTCAGCAATTTTAGCTAGAACTCTTGATGAAAACAAATAGTTTCTAATGAAGTCTTCAACAAAAATCTTATGTAAGATCTTTCCCGTAGAGAATATTTCACTAAAGCTTTCCTCAAACGGTTTAAGGTATGATGCGGCAGGCATGTTCATTACGTATTTTCTAAATGAAACACCACAACTCCATACACTAAACTTACCATGTTTAGGAGGCAAAATAGCTACTGTTATCGAGGAAAGCAATGTTAAAGCTACTGCAATTATTAGAGGCGAATTTACAGAAACAAAACCTACTTTCAACAATGCTATACCTGGGAAAACTTGGATATAGGATAAAATGTCACCTAAGGGGAATATTGTCTTTGAAATGGGGGATATCATAGTTAATGGTATTATGGGGTAAACACCTAAAACAATACATATTAATGCTAAAAATATTTGAGAAAACAGCATTAGCGTAGGCACGTCCTTTAAACCCTTGAATTTAATGGAAGAAGGTTTTGCAAATAGTGTAGTAAAGTATTTTATAAAGTAAGCAGCGGTCACAGCACTTATAAACAAAGCTATGACGCCATATATCGTCAATATGGTAAACGACGGTATTGTTGAAGAGTACAGTAGCCACTTACTTACAAACCCATTAAATGGAGGTACACCTGCTACCGAAAGGGCAGCTATTAGTGCTGAAATAGATGTTAAGGGCATAAATCTAGCAAGACCACCCAGAACATTAAGGTTTCTTAAACCAGTTCTGTAAATAACAGAACCTGCTGTAAGGAAGAGCAGAGATTTGAACATTGCATGGTTCATTACATGATATAAGGATGATGCAAAAGCCGCTGAAGCTAAAATAGCATACTCTTTTCCATTTATGGAGCAAAGCACCATAGATGCACCTAAAGCTAATATTATGTACCCCATTTGACCTATACTGCTAAATGCTAAAAGTCTCTTAGAATCGTTTTGTAAAATAGCGTACATCGAACCTACGAAAAGAGTTATAGTACCTATAGTTGCTACAATATATCCCCAATGAACTGTCGGCTCAAAGAAGAAATAGAATATTCTGAAAAACATGTAAACAGATGTTTTTATCATAACACCGCTTAACAGCGCAGAAACATTGCTTGGCGCTTCAGGGTGAGCATCAGGAAGCCATGTATGAAAAGGTATTAAACTTGCTTTAACACTGAAGCCTATGAAGAGTAGTGCGATTAACGCGTTAGTTAAAATGGGATTTTCGACTAAGAGGTTTCTAGTATAATACCTTATCGCGTCAAATGATGTATTCATTCCCGATAGGATAATTAAAATTATTAAAGCGGACACTATTATTACTTCAGTTCCCCCCTTTGACATACAGAAGTACTTATAAGCAGCTTTTCTAGCAATTGCCTTTTCCCTCTCATATGAAACTAGGAATTGAGAAGTAACTGTCATAAGTTCCCAAAACACAATAAACCAGAAAACATCATGGATCACAAATACTAAGTACATAAAGCATAGGAATAAAGCATAGTTAAATCCGTAAAATCCTAGATGTTGTTTATGCAAGTACCTATTAATATAGCTTATTCCATAAATTGATGAAGCTAAGCTAACGATACCTAAGATGAGAACGAAAAAAGCTGAAAGAAAATCGATTCTAACATATATTACACTTAAATTTATTGGCAAAACCGATTCGGTTATTACAGGAATAAGTCTTAATTTTTCCTCAAAAACCCTATTGAAGAGCAGTACGTTTAAGGATAAATAGCACATTATTATAGATGAAATAATGGAAAAAAATGATGAAATATAGTTTCCAAGCTTTCCTTTAAACATGCTAGAGATTATTGCTCCTAAAATCAATATTGCAGCAGGCACTAATGCTACATAATCTGTCATAACATACCCCTATAGCGCATTATTTCTCCACGAAAACTATTTTATGATTTATGAAGTCTATTTTTGAAAGCATATAATTTACTTCCAAAGATTCGCCCAAAATATCTTTTAACAATATTTTTCCATTCTTTATTTCTAATAATGCAACATTATCCATTATTTTCTCTTCACGACCATTTACAATTAATACTGCCTTAGATTCGCACATTATTTAACACCACATTATCTTACAAGTTTAGATATTTTATTGAAGAGCATATAAACATCGTGAACTATAGGACTGTCTTTAGGAAGGCTTGTAACCCCTAACCCCTTCATCTCTACCTCTTGAAGATTATTGTCATAGCGGACTATATGGTACGATATGTTCTTTTCTGGGAAAACTTTTGAGTAACTTTTTGCAGCTTCCAATGAGTCTCTAACTTTGTTTATTACTAAAATTGTTTTCTTAATCCCTAATTCCTTAGCCATTTCAATTAGTTTTCTAGACACCACTAGCGATTTTATTGTAGGTTCAGTTACGCAAAGAAATAAGTCAAACTTTTCCGCTAAACCTCTACCGAAAACTTCAGCACCAGCTTCAGAATCAACTATAATTACCTCTTTCCTCTTTAAAAGCACGTGTCTTAGAAAAGCTTTTGCTAAAGCTATAGCTGGGCATAAGCATCCTTCTTTACTAGCATCTATGCTTCCTACGACAACTAAACTCAAATTATTCTTTACCTTTACACCGTATTTTTCAACAATATCGTCAACTTTAGGTGTTAGTGAGAAAAGAACTCCCCATCCTTCTCCCGGTTGTGCTCCGGTTTTTTCTTCAATAAGCTTCATATTCCTTGTTAGCGGAACTATTTTGAAGGCTTTATCCAGCGGTATTCCGAGGCTTTGTGCGAGATTCGGTATAGAATCCGTGTCTAGAGCTAGTACTTTGTATTCATGGTTAGAAAAAATATGTGAAAGTAGAGCTGTTATTGTTGTTTTTCCTACCCCTCCTTTCCCTGCCACTATTATTTTCATTTAAAAATGGCCTCATCATTCGCTATCCGCTACTATGTTGGCCAGTTTAGCTTCTTTCTTTTCTCCATAATCACTGAAACAATTGTTTCAGCTGCTTTCTCTGGATCCGGCTCTACGTAGAATTTCCCTCCAAAAATATCTTCAACGTCTTCTGTTAATATCTTGGTTACTTTCATGCTTCCTAAAACAGGCGGTATTGTACCTAGGTGAGTAAATACTCCTGATGCTACAAAGTACGTCCCTATGCTTACAGCTTTTTCACTCATCCATTCTGGTGCAGAGCCAGCAACAGGTAAGTCCGGTATATCTACATTTAGTGCTTCTGAGAGAGCTTTTAACGCAATTAGTATTCTTGAACAGTCAACACAGCTACCCATGTGAAGACATGGAGGTATTTTTAGTACTTCACAGATTTTTCTTAACCCAGGTCCTGCATACTTAGCTGCCTCAGGAGATAGGAGACCATGCATTCCAGCGGCTATTGCCCAGCATCCCGTACCTACGACTAATATGTCGTTTTCTATTAGCTTCTTAGTTATTGTTACGTGGCTGAAGTTATGCTTAACCTTAGGATTAACACATCCAACAACTCCAACAATGCCCTTAATTGTTCCATCCTTTAAAGCATTTATTAACGGATCCAATGATCCACCTAAAGCTTCTAAAATAGCTTCAACACTGAAGCCCGCCATTAACTCCATTTTATACTTAGGTATGTGCACTCTTTCCTTAGGTCTATTCGGATAGTTTTCTATAGCAATTTTAACAATTTTCTTAGCTATTTCATCGGCTTTCTCAGGTTCAAACTCGATATGTAGTGCTCCAGGAATGTGCATTTTAGGTTCAGTAGTTATTAATTTCGTATGATAGCAACCTGCAATATTGGCTAAAGCAGGCATTACACATTGATAATCAACTACCATTGCTTCAACAGCGCCAGTTGCTATCGCTAATTCTTGCATTAGCATGTTTCCGGCTAATGGTACACCAAGCCTCATTAAAACCTCATTACCTGTACAGCACATTCCAGCAACGTTAACTCCTTCAGCACCGAACTCTTTAGCATACTTTTGCATTTCATCGGATGTAGCTGCTTCAGCTATTTTCATCGATAATACCGGGTTATGTCCATGGACAATAATGTTCACCATATTCTCCTTTAAAACTCCAAGATTAGCTTCGGCTTTTAGCGGTTTAGGTGTTCCGAACAGAATATCGCTCATAAGTGTTGCCATCATTGAGCCGCTCCAACCGTCAGCTAATGCTGTCCTTACTCCATGTAGCAACAAACTTACGGGGTCAGCATCAACGCCCACATGAGTTCTATGCATGCATTCACATATTTCTCTATCAATATTTCTAGGTATGACTCCAGCTTTCTCCCAGACCTTCATTCTCTTCTTTGGAGCTAGGGACTTAACCAAGTGCAGTGGTTCTTCATCTTGCTTGCCAAATTCTCTTTCAAGAATTGATGCGAGATCTTTAGCTATTTCCAGATCATCTCTACCCTCCACAGATATTCCAAGGGCTTGGGCTACAGCTCTTAATTTTCCGGAATCCGTTATTTTATAAGCTAAAGTTTTACCTTCGACAACAAGTTTTAAAACTCTGAGAATATCTCTAGCATGGTCGCTATGGGCTGCTGCTCCAGCAGCTATCATTCTTAAAACGTTTCTAGCAACTATAGTGTCTGCTGTAGCTCCACAAACACCTCTCGTAGCACCATATCCGAATAAGTCGATACGACATGGGCCCATGTTACAGTTTCTACAGCAAACACCTAGTAATCCGAAGCCACATTGAGGTTGCTGTGCAAGCCATCTATGCCAAGCTAATTCTATACCTTCTTCTTCAGCTTTCTCTATGAGCTCACTTACGCCTGGTGTTATTGAAACCTGTTTTGCAGGTAGTTTAAATCCCAAATATGTATATCTTTTTGACATGTAAAATCACCTCCAAGAGACAGAAGAGTATTTGGAGTAGATATCTAGGGGCTTAGGTGTAGGAATAGCTTTCGCTGGAATAACAGGCTTCGTGTAAACTATGCCTGTAACAGCCATACCGCTAATCATCTGCTTAGCTTTTTCAACAGCAACTTCCTCTAAGAGCTCCTCTAATCTACCATACTTTAATGCTCCAGTAGGACATGCTTCAACACATGCTGGCAATTTACCTGCTCTAACTCTGTCAATACAGAAATCGCATTTAACAATAGTCTTACTCTCAGCATTGTACCTTGGATGGCCAAATGGACATGCTAAAGTGCACATAAGACATCCTATACATTTCTCAGGAGTTAAAATAACGAATCCTTCATCTGTTCTATTTAAGGCCTTAGTTGGGCAAACGTTAACGCATGGTGCATCTTTACAATGCTGACATCTCATAGGGACATTAAACACATCAGCGACTAGAACTCTAATTCTAGGTTTTGGTACAGGTTTTTCCATAGGTGCCTTATAGATTTCCTTACTAAGTGAATGTTCTACCGCACAAGCTATTTCGCAACTCCTACATCCCATGCATTTTTCAGGATCTATGAAGATAACGTTTTTCTCAAGTATTTCTGGAGATATTTTTACAGCTTCAGTAGCAGCTATACTAGAACACCTCCTACACTTTAACTTATGATAATAATTTCTAATAATAATTTAGTGTTCCATTAATAATAAAGTGACCGTGTTCAAAATATGGAATTCGAAATTAAATGTCGTGTTCTATATTCGAATCCCACATAACACTATGGTGTCAACCGAGCTTAAATCTCATAATACCTTTTTCACTGTATAGACTTTCTGAAACTATGTCTCTTATCTCCTTATACATCTTAAGTATTCTTCTAGCTTCATCTGTAAGAACTGTGGCGCCTTTTTCTCTTCCACCCTTCTTAGAGACTAAGAGTTTTACTCCGAGATCTTTTTCTAATTTTCTTACCTTCTCAATGTATGTTGATGGCGGTAAACCCATTATTGAACATGCCGCTCTAAGAGAGTTTACATGGGAAATAACCTCTAGAAGACTAAGTATTTCTGAAGGAATTTCTTTACCGTCAGGAGTAACTAACGATATTTCAATTTTGGGGATAAGTTCAAATTTTCTACATCTAATGGGGCATTCTGAAAATATGAGATTACGTAGTGTATTAGAACTTATATTTTCATTTTTAATTTGAAAGGATTGCAAAGGGCATTTACTAATTCTACCATAGGGGTCTATGAAAAGCTTTCTACATTCTCCATTGAAAGGTTTAGCTAATAACGTGACGGGATAGTTTCCTATAAATGCTACAGATGCCATATATCCATAAAGCGTACCGTAGCTGAATCCAACAGTATAGCCCTTCTTAGCAAATACGGGTTTGAGATCTAATGTCAGAGTTGTGGAGTACGGAATTTCACCTATTCTAATTTTTAAGCCATATTCTTTACCCATATTTACAAGCGATAATATAGCGTCCATGTTTATCATGTGAAAGCCTATAGCAATGTATAATGAAATATTGACGAAACCTTGGCTTATAATAATTTTTAAGTTTTCCTCGTTTACTTTGAAATCTTCAGGTGTTGTAGCTACTAATACGAGCTCATCTATTTTATCTAAAATTTTCTTATTACGCACTTTACTTATGGAATGTATTGGTATGAATAAATACATTTTCTTCGCAATTCTTTTTAAAAGAGAAACTATGTCTAATATTTTAGGATTATTTAGAGGATTAGGACATAAAATCACGGCTTCATCAAAAGTGAACCCCTTTAACTGCAGTACAACATTGTTAATTATTGCTACTGGAAGTGTGAAACCACTTACCCTACTTTCTCTCCATAAGCATCCATAGCAGTTTCCATCACAAAAGTCGGTAGCTCTTACTATTAGTGTTTTCCAAACCATACTATTTCATCCCTAATTACTCAAAATAAACTTCAAAACCGCAGAAAGAATATCCGAGACCCCAACAATACATTTCCTTCGTAATATTCTTACCTACAAGAGATTCTAAAGCTCCCTGTATTACTCCCGCTTCGAAATCGCACATAGGCATTCCGATATTTGGTATTCCATAGCAGCTCATGCACTCGTAAATATGTATTTTCATATTGTTAAAGGATTCGTCAACAATATCTAGTAAACCTATTCGTTGATTAATAAATACTTGAGGTAAATCATCTATGCTTCTTATAAGTCCTTTTTCAGCTAAATACTTGCCTAAATTATAACCTGAAGCCCTTAACGTTATTGTCTTTAAAGATTTACTGTAGTTTAACATGCCGTAAATTATCATTCTATAAGTTCTAATGTATTTAGAATCATTCTTATCTATTTTAGAGAAGAAAGGTCTAGTAGCATTTGCTGTTATATATGCATGTATTTTGTTGAGCTTGCTTTCCCTTCTACTGCTACCGTTCTTCTCATGTAAAGCTATGTGTCTCCAACGTCTAATTGCCTCGTAAGCGCTGATTGATTCACTTACCCCCGACAAGAGAATTTTCCACCACTAAAGTCTAAGTTTTACACATTTTTAACACTTCTATTAACTACCATGTATATATTACCTCATACTACCTCTCTTATTCTACTTATGAAGTTTAGAATAAGAAACCTTGAACTTTAGAGAGAAATGGTTAAACAATATTTTATATGGTTTTCAATATAGCATACTAGGTGTTTTACATTCTTTTTAGGGCCTTTCTTAGAGCTCGATGTACAGCTTTTTTTATTTCTAAACCAGCTATATGTAATGGTGTGTCATTTAAGTAAGGATCTTGATCCATTGGGGCTAAGCATGGGTAATAGTGTAGAAGGAGCCCTGCTTGAACTATTGAGTCTTTCACTTTAACTCCCACTAGTTTTTCTGCTACATAGTATGTTGAGCCACATGGAGCACTGCGTTTCACTGAAACTTTCACTATAGTGTCACCGCTTATTTCAATTTCAAGTTCCGGTCTTCCGAAGTATTTAGCGAATTCGTCAATGAGAGGATCTCCTACAGAGTCAAGTGTGCAGAAGGGGCGGGCGAAAACACATGTTACTCCTTCTCTCCTAAGCTCCTCTTTCACTTGAGTTTCCATGCCTAGTCCAGGGCTCCACTTAGGATTATCTATGGCTACTATTACTGATGACGCCTCTGTTCTCTTAGCTATTGTTGGTAGTAGAAGTATTGCTGGTTGATCTTCACATAACGATAACAGTAAATCAGATTTCGTTAATCCTTCAATGTAAACTGATTCAGGTTCATCTAGAGCTTGTTCGAAATCGACTCTCGGAACATGAGCTACATTAACAGTCCATTGCGAAGGCCCCTTGTTCTTTAAGGTTTCAGCAATTCTATCACCAAATAATCCTTGGGAAAGAGCAAGTATTTTCAACTTAACCACTCCTATGCTATAAAAATTTAAAGGTCCGTAAATTATTAAGTTAACGGTGTTTAAATGAGAGGGAAAATATGATATGTGCGGATTTAAAGTCACTATAGAAAATAACCAGCAAATACTTGTTGAAAACATAGTTAAGGCATTTTATGAAGAAAACAAGCTTAAACTCGTAAATGCTTTAGGTGAAACCATTACATTAGAAAATGCTGTAATAAGCGGAATCGACGTTAGCAAGGAGGAAATGAAAATTCTGAAGCATCCTTTTCTCGGCGCATCATTAATGTTCCTTACCGCGTTTTTAAACTGTCGAAACAGAACCACCTATGATCCTTTAGTTGAAGAGTTATGGAATAGAGTAAAATCCTTAGGTGAGTTAATGTTAAGAGAGTTATGGGCTAAATATAGAGGTGCTGAGAAATGACGTTTACAGTAGCTGTTACTGGTAAAGGTGGAACAGGAAAAACAATGTTAACAGCATTACTAATAATTCATTTGCTAAGGAAAACTAATGGTAAAATAAAAATTTTAGGAGTAGATGCTGATCCGAATCAGAACTTAGATAAAGTGTTAGGAGCTAAAGTCGATAAAACAGTAGGTGATTTACGCGAAGAATTATTAAACGTTAAGGATAAATTACCCTCAGGTATTTCGAAGGAACAATATTTCGAATACATGATTCGAAACATAATTTACGAAGGAGAATATTTTGACCTATTAGTCATGGGGAGACCTGAAGGTCCTGGATGCTATTGCTATGTCAACCATCTACTTAGAGCAATTCTAGATAGAATTTCAGAAGAGTATGATGTAGTTATAATGGATACGGAAGCTGGGCTTGAACATTTAAGCCGTAGAACAACACGGGATGTTGATGCTTTAATCATAATAACGGATCCTACGGCTAGAGGAATAATTACTGCTGAAAGAATAAGAAAGCTTGTTAAAGAGTTAGAAACAAAGGTTCACAAAATATATGCGGTAGGAAATAGGATAACATCTACTAATGCGGGGAGAATAGAAGAGGAGCTTAAAAAACGCGGTTTCAAGGTGTTAGGGCTAATACCTGAGGATCCCTATGTTCAAAAACTTGATTTGGAAGGAAAACCTTTCACCGATTTACCTGAAAATTCTCCAGCTTATCAAGCTGTAGAAAGGATAGCCGATAAGCTTTTTTCGCATTTAATAAATACTGCGTAGTGGTGATTAAATATGAGCCGTTGGTCCAGCAGAATAGTTGAGGTAAAAATAGGTGCTACTAAATCTGAAGGTGGAAGTAGAGATAAAGTAATAGTAGTTGGGGGAGAGAGTGATTTACCTCTCTTCGGCTCCAGTGAAGATATACCGCATCCACCGGTTATTTCAATGGATGTTTTTGATTGCAAAATACCGTTACCTAAGGTTCTGAAGGAGCCTTTTTCCGAAGTTTTAGAAGACCCTGCTGAATGGGCTAAGCTATGCGTTAACAAGTACGGAGCCGATCTTATCAGCCTTCACTTAGTAAGCACCGATCCTAACGTGCTAGATAGAAGCCCTAAGGAGGCTGCTAAGACTGTAGAGGAGGTTTTACAAGCAGTTAAAGTACCTCTTATAATAGGTGGTTCAGGCAATCCTGAAAAAGACCCTAAAGTTTTCGAAGAAGTAGCGAAAGTAGCTGAAGGTGAAAGATGTCTACTGGCTTCAGCCACTCTTGACGTTTATAAGGAAATAGCTGCGGCTGCTCTCGCATATGGGCATAGTGTCGTAGCGTTTACGCCTGTTGATGTTAACTTAGCAAAACATCTTAATAGAATGCTTATGAGCATGGGTCTACCACCTAATCGAATAGTTATGGATCCAACAGCGGCATCTCTAGGGTACGGTCATGAATATAGCTTTTCAGTTATTGAAAGAATAAGGTTAGGCGGTCTTCAGGGAGATAAAGACCTTCAAATGCCTATACTTGTAGGTGTAACTAATGCGTGGGGCGCTAGGGAAGCGTGGTTAAAAGATCCATCACTTGGTCCTAGAGAATATAGAGGACCCATATGGGAAGCTGTAACTGGTGTAACGTACTTACTTGCAGGAGCTGATATACTAATGATGATGCATCCTATTGCGGTAAGTTTGGTTAAACGCGTAATTAACAATGTTTTTCGAGGTGAAAAAATACCTACAAAAGAAGTTCATGAGTGGTTAAAGGAGGTGACTTAAATGAGAACCTTAACTCCTATGCAAATATATATGCTTTTACCTAAAACAAACTGCGGTAAATGCGGATTCCCAACATGCCTTTCCTTCGCATTCAATGTTGCTTCAGGCAAAGCTAACGTATTTGCATGCCCCTACCTAAGTGAGGAAGCTAAGCGTAAATTAAGTGAAGCATTAGCTCCACCCATAAAGCTTGTTACGATTGGAGTAGGCGACGCTGCTGTTAAGGTAGGCGGAGAAAAAGTAATGCATAGGCATGAGGATAAATTCTATAATCCCACCGCAATAGCGTTCGCTGTTAGCGACACGCTTGGTGATGAGGAATTAAAGGAGCAAGTAAAGACCATAGAAAACACTAGGTTCGAACGTTTAGAGGAGGTTCTAAAGCCTGATCTTATAGCCTTAAAGGGGACCTCCGGAGATTCTGAGCATTTTGCTCAAGCAACAAAAGTTATTGTAGAAAATACTTCACTCCCACTTATACTTTGCAGCTTTAACCCCGAAGTTATAGAGAGCAGCCTTAAAATATGTGGCTCTAAAAGACCGCTAATATATGCTGCTAACAAAGATAACTTGGAAGTTATGGCTGAATTAGCTGTTAAATATAAGTGTCCACTTACAATTTATGAGCCTAGAAACCTTGATGCCTTACCTGAATTAGTTAAAAAAGCCAGAGATGTAGGAGTTGAAGACATAGTTTTAGATGTAGGATTTAAGGATTTAAAGGAAACCCTAAGAAAGTTAGTGACGATAAGGCGTTTAGCTATAGAAGAGGGAGCTCGAGAATACGGTTACCCAACAATAGCCTTCCCAAGTTTAGCAGTTTCCAAATCAGATCCATTAGCGGATTTCTGGGAAGTAACTGTTACAGCATCTTTGCTTGTAAGATACGCTAGTATCGTTGTTTTAAACAGCACCAAGCCTTGGAGAATACTACCCTTACTAGTGCTTAGACAAGGAATATTTAGAGACCCAAGAATTCACCCACGTGTCAAACCTGGACTCTACGCTATAGGTAACGTAAACGAAAATTCACCATGTCTAGTAACATCTAACTATGCACTTACGTACTTTACGGTTAAATCAGATATCGAAGCTTCAAAGGTACCATCTTACCTCCTAGTAGTAGATACTGAAGGACTTTCAGTAGCCTCATCTGTTGCTGGAGGAAAGTTTACCGCTGAGAAAATAGCCGAAGCAATTAAAGAGTATAAAGTTGAAGAAAAAGTTAAACATAGAACCATAATAATACCTGGATTAGCTGCAAGAATTAGTGGTAAACTAGAGGAATTAACTAATTGGAAAGTTATTGTAGGACCTAAAGACTCGTCAGAGTTAAGAACGTTTCTCAGAAAAACCCTATCATAAACACTATTTTATCATAAAAATCGGGGAAAGAAGTTTAAGAGGGAATTGTTTAAAGGAAAAGATGCGAAGCAAATATTTTCTACAAATTTTCTATAATAAGAAATACTTAATAAAAACCTATTTCTGAGATTTAGAGATGATAAGGAAAATAATATGAGAGATGAAATTCTATGGCGGAGGAAATAGTTAAGCTCACATTAAGTGGTTTTAAAAAAGCCCTTGAATTAACTAAGAAACTTGCAGATGAAGCAGTAAAGGAATTAGGGAGCGAAAAATCTGTTGAAGTTTTAGATACAGCATACAATGTTCCAACATACTACATCCTTACTGGGAAGAAAATAGAGAAATTAGGAGACATACCTAAGATTCTTAATGAACTCGAAGAATCAGTTTATAGAAGGCGTATTCTTCAGAAAATATATTCAGGTAAAGAGCCAGCAATTGAAGACGCGTTAGAGGCAGGATTGGCGACATTAATTCTCGCCGATATTATTGAAGTTTTAAAATATGTTAGAACACCAAAACCTTATGGAGCTCCCTTCGTTGGCTTCATAAGCGACTCCCAAATAAGAGGCTTAGGAGTTTCATTAGCAAGCGGGAAAATCCCGGGAATAGCAGTTATCATAGGGAAAGCGCCAAATACTGAAGTAGCTGGTAAAATCGGAAAAGAACTTCAATCACTTGGAATGTTAGGCCTACTAGTTGGTCCAATAGTTGAGCAAATGCAAGGAGCCGGAGTTAAAGTAGGCTTCGAATACAACCTTGTTCCCCTAGGTGATACAATAACTTCTGCAGCACATGCTGCCAACCTAGCTTTAAGAGTACCAGTAATTTTCGGAGGCATAAAGCCGGGAGAAAAGGAGAAAATAAAAGCATATGTTAAGGAGAGAGTTCCAGCATTCATTATAGCTCTTGGACCTCTAGATGACGTAACTGTTGCTGCTGGAGCAGGCGTTATAGCTCTTGGACTTCCAATACTAACGGACCAACCCGTTCCAGAAATTCCTAACGCCCTAATTCCCGTTAAGCCCGAAGAAGCTATATCAAAGGGCTGTGAGCTACGTAACATAAAAGTTACGACAGTGAAGCTTGATATTCCAATAGCATATGGTCCAGTATTTGAAGGTAAGGCAATAAGAAAACATGACATGTATGTTGAGTTTGGAGGAGGAAGATCTCCAGCATTCGAAGTAGTAATGATGAAACCTCTCGACGAGGTTGAGGATGGTAAAATAGAGGTAATAGGGCCAGAAATAGATGAAATGGAAGAAGGTAAAGCACATCCACTAGGTATTGTAGTATACGTAGCTGGAAAGAAAATGAAGAAAGACTATGAGCCAATAATCGAAAGGAGAATACATGAGTACATAAATTACGGTGAAGACACATGGCATATAGGTAGTAGAGATATTTGCTGGATTAGAATAAGTAAGGAAGGGTATAGGAAAGGGTTTAAGATAAGGCATCTCGGCGTAATACTTTATAACATGATTAAGAAAGACTTTTCAGCCATAGTTGACAAGGTTCAAGTAAAACTAATTACAGACAAAGATGAAGTTCTTAAAGCACGTGAAGAAGCACGAAAACTCTATGCTGAAAGAGATGCTAGAATCGCAGCCTTAACCGATGAAGCTGTAGACGTCTTTTATTCATGCACATTATGTCAATCATTCGCCCCCAATCACGTATGTATTATAACACCTGAGAGGCCTGGCCTTTGCGGTGCAGTATCTTATCTAGACGCTAAAGCTAGTCATGAACTTCAGCCCGAAGGACCTAACCAACCAGTACCGAAAGGTAAATGCCTTGACCCTGAGAGAGGCGAATGGGAAGGCGTAAATAAATTCGTTTACGAAGCTTCGCATCACGCAACAAAGAGGTACCATCTATATAGTGCTCTTACATATCCTGTAACTAGCTGCGGATGTTTTGAATGTGTGCTCGTAGCCTCCTTCGAAGCTAACGGCTTCATAATAATTCCAAGAGAATATGTTGGAGAAAACCCAACAGGTTTAAAATTCAGCACGCTTGCAGGCATGATAGGTGGAGGGAAGCAAACACCAGGAAGTGTAGGAATATCTAAACGCTACATAGTTTCACGAAAGTTCTTTAAAGCAGATGGCGGAATCAAGCGTGTTGTTTGGATGCCGAAATCACTTAAAGAAGAGCTTAAAGAGGATCTAATAAGACGCGGTAAAGAAGAAGGAATACCTGACCTCTACGATAAAATAGCTGACGAAACTGTTGCAAAAACGATGGACGAACTTCTCGAATACCTTAAGAAAGTAGACCATCCGGCACTTAAAATGACGCCGTTAGAGAAGCTAATGACATCCCCAACTTAAAAAATAAAGTAGTATTTTATTTTAATCTTTCACATTTTGAAGAACCTATGAGACTCAATTGAACAGCAGAAATACTTATTTTATTGGTATAATTAAAAGCGATTCTTAAGTGATTCTTTATTTCTTATTCTTCACTATTTTCAGTTTAACTAAGTGTGTAGCACATGATATACATGGATCATACGCTCTAACTATTGTCTCCAATTTTTGTTCTATTCTTGTCAGTTCCACGCCTTTTGAAAGTAGGTTATTCGCTACTTGGAATAACTCCTTCTCTAGCGACGGAATGTTTTGCTGAGTTGCCACTATGAGGTTTACTTTTCTTATTATTCCTTCATCGTTTACTTCATAGTGGTGAATGAGCACTCCTCTTGGCGCCTCTACAATTCCTACTCCTACTCCAGCTTTAGGCTTAACTTGAACTCTGATGTCACTACTAAGTATTTGATCATCTTCAAGCAGTTCTAATGCTTTTTCAATAGAAGCTATTAGTTCAACGGCTCTAGCCAAATTGTAAGCTCCAACATTGTGGGATGGTCGTCCAACGATACTTCTTAACTTAGCAAGGTAATTGTCTGTAATTGGTATTCCAAATTTTTCCGCTAAATTTATTCTAGCAAGTGTTCCAACCCTATATTTCTCACCATTAATTCTAAGATAGGGGTGTTTAACGAAAGAATAGGGAAGAGTATCTTCAGCAACGTAGTCTACATAGCGAGAACCATTGAATATACCAACTATTTCACCTTTAGGATTCATTACGTGAAGTTTACCATCATATGTTTCATGAAAGCCGTTTTTCACAAGTCCCATGTAGTATGTTGGGTCTTCAGGGTACATGTTAAGAAGCTCATGTTTTTCATATAGGTCGAAAATGAAGTCTACTAACTCTATTGCCGTCTTTAATACTTCCTTTCCTTTTTTCAATAAAGACTCCCTAGTTTCAGCAGAAAGAGGCTTTGCCATTCCACCCGGCACTATGCTAGATGGATGTATTGGCCTACCACCTATGGCTTCTGTAACTTCTTGACCAAATTTACGGATGAATATTGCTTTCTTACATAGCTGAGGATATTTTTTAGCTAAACCTACAACACCCTCTCCCGGACATAGAATATCGGGTAATACGAGAAAAGCTAAATGCAGCATATGACTGTGAATATATCCTCCCGCATGTAGTAGCCTTCTTAATTTTATCGCAGCTTCAGGAGGGCTAATATCCCAAGCATTTTCTACCGCTTTAACAGAAGCCAATCCATGTGCTACATAGCAAATTCCACATATTCTCTCAGCTATTCTTATAGCTTCTTCAGCTGGCTTTCCCTCCATAAATTTCTCGAATAACCTAGGAGACTCTATGATATTTACTTGAAGATTTTTAACCTTATTTTTCTCAATAACTAACGTAATAGCCATATGTCCTTCTATTCTAGTAACAGGCTCTATTCGCACCATCATTTCTTTTTCACCAACCTTTTCCTAATTAAATCCTCAATAATTGAGCTAGCAAAGGAGTAACGATAAAAGTATGCACTATGACGCTTAAGACTGAACTCCTTAATGTTCTCGTAAGCTAATGTAATTAAGGCATTTAAAATGGAAGCCCCTTGATCTAGTGCTTTAGGAGCGGGACCTCTGCATCCATCACATGGGATTCCTACGCGGGGGCATTTAGCTCCACATCCTGCTCTAGTTGCTGGACCCATGCAGAAGTATCCCTGCTCTAGAAGGCAAGTATTAGGTTCAGGAGGTTCGTATATTCTCCTTAGTCTCTTAGGTTTCTTTCTTGGAGGCCCTAGTTCGCATTCATCACACACGGTTTTGGTGGGTTGTGGTGGTATTTCACCTTTTAAAAGTGAAATCAGAGCGTCTCTAATTTCCCTAGATTCAGGCGGACATCCGGGAATTTGGAAATCTACTTTTACATATCTCGAAATAGGAGCTACTCTTATAACATTTGGCACATTTTCATGAGGTATTACACCTTTAACTGTAGTTAGTGTTCCTTTATATACGTAATTTAGTGACGAAGTAAGGTCGTATAAGTTCGATAATCCCGGGATTCCTCCGAAGCAAGCACATGACCCCATAGCTACTAAAACTTTGGCTTTACTTCTAGCTTCTTTTAAAAGCTCTACGTCATGAGATGTCCTTACACCTCCCTCTATGAGCGCTACATCTATGTCATTTGGTATATCTTTTCTATCAACAGTCATGTATGAGTGAACGAGGTTCACTTGATTCAATAGTTGAAGTAATTCCTCGTGTATATCTAAAAATGCTATGTGACAACCTCCATCAGACATTAAACTAATGATAGCTATTTTTTTCATTACCATCCCTCCTTAAGCTTTAAAGGGTTTGGTCCTAATTTTCTAATTTTTTCAGTAAATTCTTTCATGTAATTAACGAGCTTATTTAAATTGCATGACCCAACAAGGTGCATTTCTAATCTATCGCTATTGAGCCCTACGGTATTAAGCATTTTCTTTAACTGTTTCACTCTATTCATAGCTCTTAAATTCCCATTTATGTAATGGCATCCTCCTTCTAAACATCCGAAAATTAACACTCCATCAGCACCATTACTGAAAGCCTGTAGTATATGTAAAGGACTAACTCTACCTGAACATGGAACCTTGATTATCCTAATGCTTGATGGATAACCAGTTCTACTTATTCCCGCTATGTCTGCAACCCCGTATGCTGACCAGCGACAGAGAAATGCTACTATTGTGGGCTTAAATTTCTTCACTCCTTTAACACCCCCGTAATAGTTGCGTTTATTTGTTCATCTCTATAGTTTCTTAACTGCATGGCGCCTGCAGGGCATTCTGCAGCACAAATTCCACATTCCCTACACATAGTCTCTATGACTCTAGATATTCCCTGCGATGACACTTTAACAGCATTAAATGGACATGACATTTCACATACTCTACATCCTATACAGTAATTTTCGTTAACTATAGCTTTAGTTAAATACGTTTTTACGTTGCCCCCTGCTAATGACATGGCTACTTTAGAGGAGGCTGCAATTGCTTGATTTACAGCTTCAGCTATGTAAACAGGTCCCTGTGCAGCACCGCAGAGAAATATGCCATTAACATTAGTTTCTATTGGAGCTAATTTCGGATGAGCTGCTACGAAGAAGCCGTCTTGTCTAAGATTTATGTTTAAAACCTCGGCTAATTCCCTTGCACCATTTGAAGGAGTAAAGCCGCAAGAGAGTACCAGTAGATCTGCAAATAACTTCATTCTTTTTCCATAAGATTCCAACTCTACTTCGAACATTTCAGATTCAGGGTTTCGAACAACGCTAAGTACTTCTCCTTTAACAAACCTTACCCCTAATTTTTCACAGATAGTATAATATTTTTCATAGTTCTTTCCGGCAACTCTAATGTCTTTGTAAACAATTGTTACTTCAACTCCCGGATATAGCTCCTTTATGTTTCTAGCATGCTTTAAAGCTATAGTGCAACATATATTAGAGCAGTATGGGTTTGTTTTTGGGTCTCTTGATCCTACGCATTGTATCATAACTATTTTCGACGGAGGTTTCCCATCAGAAACCCTAACCAACCTACCACCAGTAGGACCACTTGGGTCGAGCATTCTAGCTAGCATTAACTGCGTAATTACATCGGGATAGGAGCCATAACCATAAATGCCCTCGGGTTTGAATTCTTTAAAACCGGTAGCAACAACGATAGCTCCCACGTTTAGCTCTATTCTCTGAGGCTTTTCATTAAGATTTATGGCGTTAAATGGGCATATTTTCACGCATTCTCCGCATTTATTACAGCAGTCTTCATCTATTACATATGTACGAGGTAGTACATGAGGAGAAGGCATGTATATAGCTTTTCTAGTTGAAAGCCCTAAATCGAATTCATTAGGTACCTCTATTGGACATACTTCTTCGCATATTCCACAAGCTACACATTTTTCCTCATCAACATACCTAGGATTCTTCCTAATAGTAACCTTGAAGTTTCCTATGAAACCTTCAACGTTTTCTACAACGGACTTTGTGAACACCTTTATTCGCGGATGTGTTAGCACCATTTGAACATACTTAAACAGACACTTACGGTGCCTTTCAAGAACATAGGGTACCATGCATACTCCGCAGTCTTCTGTTGGAAAAACCGTTCCAAGCTGTAATACTTTACCTCCTAATGTAGCGTTCTTTTCAACTAGGTAAACTTGGAAACCATATTCTGCAAGCTTAAGCGCCGCGGTTATGCCAGCTATACCGCCACCTATTACTAGTACTGAAAAGCTAGCTGGAACAGATGCTTCCTCTATTTCCTCTAAAGTTGTTGCCCTTAATACTGCTGCTTTGAGCAAGTGCTTAGCTTTCTCTGTAGCTCCTTCAGGATCGTCGGAATGAACCCAAGCACATTGCTCTCTTATATTAGCTATTTCGAGAAGGAACGGGTTAAGACCTGCCTTTTCTAGCACTTTTCTAAAAGTGATTTCGTGTAGTCTTGGCGAACAAGCAGCTATTACTATGCGGTTTAACTTGTACTTCTCTATTGCATCTTTAAGGAACTCCAATCCTTCTTTAAAACATAAGAAGTCATGTTCTGTAGCAAAGACTACTTCAGGTAAGTTTTCAGCGTATTCCTTTAGAGATTTCGTATCTATTACTTTTGCTATTTCAGTTCCACATCGGCAAATGAAAACTCCTACTCTATTATTTACCTCCATCATATCACCTGCTTAGAAGTCTTGCAGCTAATTTATTTGAAACTTCAAGAAATCTTTCCACCATAGTTGCGGAAAGATTAACTATTTCGACTTTATCGGGGATTAAACCTATTTCTTCAAGTACTTTTTTAATAAGCTCAACTTTCCTTTTAGCTATTTTAGCCCCTTGTTCGAAATGGCATCTTTCTAAAGGACAGCCAACTAAGAGGACACCATCTGCTCCATAGTTAAGTGCTGCGAGAATATGGCTTATTGAGAGAAATCCAAGGCAAGGAACAAATATTGGTACAGCTTCGGATAAGTACTTTTTACGGTAAAAGCCTATGGAATCCATTAGTGTATGTGCACATTCTTCACAACATAATGTGATGACCACTTTCCTCTTTAAAGACTTAGCTTCATTAATAACTGCCTTAATTTGTTTCAACATTAACTCATTGGTGTTGTTAACTATGTTAAGTGCATTATTAGGACATACGCTAGCGCAAGTTCCACAGCCTTGACATAATAGTTCATCCACTAAAGGACCTTTTTCCGTAAGTGTTAAAGCATTATATGGACAAGAAATAGTGCAAAGTCCGCAACGAGCACATAACTCC